>Ga0209060_10000375_pt1 | contig 88697 bp, 75 predicted proteins | sample Coa_R1_8_FD_187155 | JGI IMG/M metagenome (GOLD analysis project Ga0209060, IMG submission 187155) | Surface soil microbial communities from Centralia Pennsylvania, which are recovering from an underground coalmine fire - Coalmine... | ecosystem: Environmental > Terrestrial > Soil >... | reverse complement strand
CCCCGGTAGAACCCGAAGGTCTTACCGGTTTAGGCTGTTGCGATTTCGCTCGCCACTACTTTCGCAATCGAGGTTTCTTTCTTTTCCTCCTGGTACTGAGATGGTTCACTTCCCAGGGTTCGCTCGTGCGCGACTATGGATTCATCGCGCCGTACGGGGGTTTTGCCCCCGTGGGTTTCCCCATTCGGAAATCCCCGGATCAAAGCCTGTTTGCGGCTCCCCGAGGCTTATCGCAGCTTACCACGTCCTTCATCGCCTGCTTCTGCCAAGGCATCCACCATGCGCCCTTAGTAGCTTGACCACAAAATTTACTCGACACACGGCGGCCTCGCCGCAGCTTTCAGCTATTCAGCCGTCAGCCATCAGCAAAACCTCCACGCGCCGCGAAAATTTTTGTGGGCCTAGTTCCCGCTCTACCGAAGTCGATCTCCAGGCCGCCGGCTTCTCCGCCCCGAAGCTTTCGCTTCGAAACTTGAAACCCAGCAACTTTGAAACCTGCTTCTTCTCAGCGGGCTCTCTATCAGGCACTCATAAAAATTTACGTCGCCTTGTAATTTGCCCAATCTATTCAGTTGTCAAATATCGTCCTCGTGAAAACAGCTGTCAGCCGTCAGCTTTTAGCCATCAGCTAAAAACCTTCGATTGAAACTGTCCACTCACCCCGCTTGTGCGGGTATGGGTCTTGCTCAGTGCGGGGTGTGCAAACCCCTTACTGCCTCCAACCCAATGTTCGGCGTCAAGCAACTTTCATGAACCGTGAACGGAATCACGGTTGTCGCGTTTGACGCCCAACATCAAATTGGACTTTGTTTCGACTGTGGCCGCGCCGCTAGCGCAGCGTTGGAGCTTTTTTGGCGACGGTGTCGGGATCGACGCCTTCTTCCATCAGCGCCTTGCGCTCCCGCTTCTCGCCGATCATCTTCACCAGCTCGACGATCGCGCCCAGCACGACCAGTCCGGGCAAAATCCACCACCACCAGGAATGCTTGAATACAACCAGAATGAGGCCTTCCACAAATCTCTCCCGTTTTCTTACTTCATTAAGAATTGGTGGAGCTGACCGGGATCGAACCGGTGGCCTCCTGGTTGCAAACCAGGCGCTCTCCCAGCTGAGCTACAGCCCCGACTTTAGCTATCAGCTTTCAGCCGTCAGCTATCAGTAAGAGCTGAAAGCTGGGAGCTGATGGCTGACAGCTGATCTTGGTGGGCCTGGGTAGACTTGAACTACCGACCTCACCCTTATCAGGGGTGCGCTCTAGCCACCTGAGCTACAGGCCCGGTTTTTCGCCGAACTGACTGAAGCCCAGTATACCGCTACGAGCTTCGAGCCGCGAGCCTCGAGCGAACCAGAAGTAATGACTGATCGCGCGAAGCTCGGAGCTCGTCGCTCGCAGCTCGAAATTATTTCGAGGACAAGGTTGAACGTGCGGCCGGGCTAAGCCCAGCCGGACCATCATGGAAACGTGGAATCGGGAAAGAGAGGTCCGAACGTTGTAGCTGCAAGCTTTGGGCTTCGAGCTTCGAGCAAGCAGATTCTGCTCACTCGCGGCTCGTAGCTCGCCGCTCATAGCTGGGTCCACCTTCACTCGTCAGGTAACGAGCAAAGACGGGTACATGGCAACATCCTCCGTATGTTTAAACCCCGTCATTCCGAAGAATCAGGGGTCGCGGAAGTGCCATGACGTTCTCTCTTAGAAAGGAGGTGATCCAGCCGCAGGTTCTCCTACGGCTACCTTGTTACGACTTCACCCCAATCATGAACCATACCTTGGGCGGCTGCCTCCTTGCGGTTAGCACGCCGACTTCTAGTGCAGTCCACTTTCGTGATGTGACGGGCGGTGTGTACAAGGCCCGGGAACGTATTCACCGCGGCGTTCTGATCCGCGATTACTAGCGATTCCAGCTTCATGGAGTCGGGTTGCAGACTCCAATCCGAACTGAGGCCGGCTTTTTCCGATTAGCTCCCCCTCGCGGGTTTGCGACGGTTTGTACCGACCATTGTAGCACGTGTGTAGCCCTGGACATAAAGGCCATGAGGACTTGACGTCATCCCCACCTTCCTCCCCATTATCTAGGGCGGTTTCGCCAGAGTGCTCGGCTTGACCCGGTGGCAACTGGCAATAAGGGTTGCGCTCGTTGCGGGACTTAACCCAACATCTCACGACACGAGCTGACGACAGCCATGCAGCACCTCCGCAGCAGGCCCTTGCGGGCAAGGGATATTTCTACCCCGGTCCACTGCGCTTCGAGCCCAGGTAAGGTTCTTCGCGTTGCGTCGAATTGAACCACATGCTCCACCGCTTGTGCGGGCCCCCGTCAATTCCTTTGAGTTTCAGCCTTGCGACCGTACTCCCCAGGCGGATTGCTTATCGCGTTAGCTTCGGCACGGCAGGATTGGGTACCTGCTACACCAAGCAATCATCGTTTAGGGCTAGGACTACCAGGGTATCTAATCCTGTTTGCTCCCCTAGCTTTCGCGCCTCAGCGTCAGTTGTGGTCCAGTGCGCCGCTTTCGCCACAGGTGTTCCTCCCGATATCTACGCATTTCACCGCTACACCGGGAATTCCACGCACCTCTCCCACACTCCAGCACGGCAGTTTCGCCTGCAGGCTCTGAGTTAAGCCCAGAGGTTTCACAGGTGACTTACCGCACCGCCTACGCGCCCTTTACGCCCAATAATTCCGAACAACGCTCGCCCCCCTCGTATTACCGCGGCTGCTGGCACGAAGTTAGCCGGGGCTTCTTCCACCGGTACCGTCATAATCGTCCCGGTCGAAAGGAGTTTACGTCCCAAGGGACTTCATCCTCCACGCGGCGTTGCTGCGTCAGGGTTTCCCCCATTGCGCAAAATTCCCCACTGCTGCCTCCCGTAGGAGTCTGGACCGTGTTTCAGTTCCAGTGTGTCCGTGCGCCCTCTCAGGCCGGATACCGATCTTCGCCTTGGTGGGCCGTTACCCCGCCAACCAGCTAATCAGCCGCGACCCCCTCTCCAAGCGCATTGCTGCTTTGATCTTGCGATGTTATGCGGTATTAGCCCCGGTTTCCCGGAGTTATTCCCCACTCGGAGGTAGGTTAGTCACGTGTTACTCACCCGGTCGCCACTGTACTCACGGAGTTGCCCCCGCTTTCTCGTACGACTTGCATGTGTTAGGCACGCCGCCAGCGTTGATTCTGAGCCAGGATCAAACTCTCGTTTGAAACCTGATCACCTGCCGACGGGTAGAAGGCAGGCTGCCAGCTCCATCCCTCGAAAGGATGTGCTGACGACCACTTCAGATCCTCTTGCGAGAATCGAGTGGCCAATTTTGTGAGATCGTCCGGACTTATGCCCGAAAACGCCTCTCACGACTGGCACGTTCAACCTAGTTGTCAAAGACCGAATCACTTACCCGCCTGAGCGGAGTGAATTCGGCACAGATCGGAAGCGCACGAATGCGAATCCGACTGTCCTCGAAACCTTACAACCATACCGCGGGCTGCAAAAACCTGTCAATTGCGGCATCCCACAGGATTTCCAAGGGATTTCCACAGCGGCGGGTTGCGCTCGGCCGGAACATCTCCGGCACGCGACGGTATGTGCCTTCCGCGGGGGCGCCGGGGTGCGAATTTCGCACTCCTATAAAGGCGCGCCGGGGCGGAAGACAGAGAAATTGAGAAAAGAACTTTTGGAGGTCCTTGCTTTGAAGGTACCCTTCGGAGCAGCCGCACGCCTGGGGCGAAACTCAGGGGCTCCGAATGAAGTCCCGTGGCCGGGACAGATGAGGGCGGAAACGCCCTCTAAAACATTAGATGCCGAGCGGCGACGAGAGTTGCGACAAAATCGCCCGGCTAGCCACACAAATGCTCTCGGTTTCATTTTTATAACACGCAGTCTGGAATTGTGCAAGGGGAAGTTTATAAAGTTGGTGCACGGGGTTCTCTTTCGCCCCTTCGGGGCTGGTTAAAATTCCTCCGCGCCTGAGTGTCGGGCCGGGGGCTAAAGCGCCGGTTGAGTTTGAAGCTGACGCGGCGCTGAAGCGCCGCTCTTCCACGGTGCTGTCCGGGCTTGGGATAAATTCCTCCGTCTTCCACGGTGCCGTCCGGGCTTGGGGACAAATTCCTCGGGTCTTCCACGGTGCCGGCGGAGCTTGGGACACATTCCTCGGGTCGTGTCTCCGTCTGCAAGCAGCGGGTTCCTCCACTTGCCGTCGCATTCGCTCCGGCTGCGGTCGGAACGACAAGATTTTGGGACAGACGTTAATGCCGCGGACCTCTGAGCGCTCTCGTCGGGATGACATCGAGTGTGCCGTGCGGCCTGGTCGCGTTACACGTTGTAGTGGAGCAGGGACATTACGTCGTAGCCCTTGAGCTTGTCGCGGCCGTGAAGGAAATCGAGTTCGACGACGAAGGCGAGGCCGGCGATCTCGGCGCCGAGCGAGCGCGCGAGTTTGGCGGTGGCTTCGGCGGTGCCTCCGGTGGCGAGCAGGTCGTCGACGATGAGAACTTTTTCGCCGGGGCGGATGGCGTCCTTGTGCATTTCGAGCGAGTTGGTGCCGTATTCCAATGCGTAATCGAATTTGACGGTTTCGGCGGGGAGCTTGCCGACTTTGCGGACGGGGACAAATCCGGCGTTGAGGCGGTAGGCGAGCGCCGGGGCGAAGATGAAGCCGCGGGCCTCCATGCCGAGGATGAGATCGACTTTGCGGTCGACGTAGTGTTCGGCGAGGCGATCGATGAGCGTGGCGAGGCCAACTTTATCTTTGAGCAGCGTGGTGATGTCGTAGAAGAGGATGCCTTTTTTCGGGAAGTCGGGGACTTCGCGGATGAGGCGCTTGAGCTGATCGGGTTCGAGGCGCGAGTTGACGGGCAATTTACCAGGCTCCTTCGATGCGGAATGTGCTGAGTGAAGTGTTGGGCGCGACGTCCGACTCTTCCACCATGTCGACGCGGGCGGCGCGAGGGCCTTCGCGCAGGCGCGAACGCAGGCCGTGAAGCTGGTCGCGAGTGCCCTGGGCGAGGACTTCGACGGTGCCGTCGGAATTGTTGCGGACCCATCCGGCGACGGCGAGCAGGTGAGCCTCGCGCTCGACGAACCAGCGGAAGCCGACGCCCTGGACGCGTCCGCGAACCAGGAAGCGGCGGGCCTCGAGGGGTTTTTCGGCGGAGGTCATGCTGTCACCTTGAATTTACCTTAGTCGCGTTAAGGTTGCTCCCAACACGAGGTAGAGCGCTCCTACGCACATCAGCACATACCCTTTCCACTGAAGCCAACCTATGCCTGTAGCTCGTTTCTCGGTGATCAAGTAGACGACAAACAAGGCGATGATCGATACGGCAAAGATCCCGAATGCTTCGGCCGTCATCCGGAGGTACCCCATTTGTGTTTCTCTCCTTGTGCAATGGGAATTTACCCTGAGGTCATGAGGGATTGCTGATTGTTGATTTTTGATTGCTGACTGGAAAGCGAGCACTCTGCGGCTCGGCGGTATCAATCAGAAATCAACAATCAATAATCTGAAATGATATTACGCGCGCGACAGGTATACGCCTTCGGCGGTGTCGACCTTGATGCGCTCGCCTTCGTTGATGAACGGCGGGACCTGCACGATCAGGCCGGTCTCGGTTTTTGCGGGCTTGGTGACGCTGGAGGCGGTGGCGCTCTTCAGGCCGGGCTCGGTTTCGGTGACGGTGAGCTCGACCGTCTGCGGCAGTTCGATGCCGACGGCCTTACCGTCGAAGAATTCAACTTTGATCTGCAGGTTGGGGATGAGGTAGTCGACGGCGTCGCCGAGCGTGTCCTTGGTGAGGTGAGTCTGCTCGTAGTTGGACGTGTCCATGAAGTAGTAGCTGTCGCCGTCGCTGTAGAGGAATTCCATTTCGACTTCATCGACGTTGACCTTGTCGATGGGATCGGGCGAGCGGAAGCGGTGCTCGAACATGGCGCCGGTGCGGAGGTTGCGGAGCTTGGCCTGGATGAAGGCGCGAAGGTTGCCGGGCGTGCGGTGCTCGACGGAGAAGACGGAGTGCAGATCATTGTTGTGCTTAATGATCATGCCGGGACGGAGCTGTGTGGCAGGGATCGACATCGGTAGAAATGATCTCCTTAGAATAGTGCTGGGCGGGCGGAAGGCGGGCAAGCCACATTTTCGCGCCGCACAAGGATCAACCGATCATTTTACACGGGCGGTGCGGGGAAAGGAAACGGCGGGCCGCTTCAGGCAGGGGTACAGTTTGGCTGGCGCGCGAGGCCGGTGGAGCAGGAGATCGCAAAATTCAAACGGCAAACTGCCTCCTTGAGAACGAGTGCCTTTGCCGGCAAGTCGATCCGACGGGTTTAATTTGCGGCCCGAGCATCACAACGAGTTGTGTCGAAGACCACAGACAAACCGGTTGTCGAAGACGCAAATTAATGCCAGGCAAGAGTAGGAAGAGGGGCGAGCAGGCTTTCGGGGGAAGGGCTGCCCCTTTTCCCATAACCACCTGAGGTAAGGTGAATTATGCTGCCATACGAATGGAGAAGTAAGAGCCGCAAAGCAATCCAGGAAACGAGCCGATCCGCGGTAGAAAAAGAACTCTGGGAGGCGCAGGCGGTGGTGGATGCGCGCAAGCGGGAACTGGCGAACCAGGTGGGAGCCGAGATCGAGATTGAGCGGGATGACCTGGAGGACGCGGTGTACTCCTTGCGCGCTCGGCAGCACTCGCTGCAGCACCAGACGCGCGCGGCTTGATGGATGGGAAAGGATCGGCCGCCCGGCCGGAATTTTCCCCGCGCATTTCCTGGAATGTGAGAGTTCGCTTCCTCTCGAGCACATCTAGGCAACTACGCCAAGCTCAGGATGACACCCGGAATCTTGCCACATTGGAAAGTCTTAGAATCCATGGACTTTGGGGAATTGAGGGAAACCTTCCCGAAGCGGCATTCATCGTAAAGGGTCCGCAAGAAAAGCCGGGACGATCCGGTTCACGGCAGGGTACGCGGAGGACTAAAATTTAAGGAGCGGCGGAAGTGAAAGGGGCCGCGGAAAAGGACGTCATGATGAGATCAGGGAAATATGAGTCATCGGAAGCAACGAGCCTGGGAACAGCGGTCACGTTTCTGCTGATCGGGATTGGAGCGGGAGCGCTGGTGGCGCTGGCGCTGGCGCCGAAGACGGGAAAACAGTTTCGCAAAGATCTGAAGCGCGGCTACGAGGACGCGCGGGAACGGCTGGAAGATTGGGGTGAAGAGGCGCGGGACCGCGCACGGGATGTGCGCGAAAGAGTTCGGGACGTGGCGGAGCGCGGCGCCGACCTCGCAGATAATCTGCGGGAAAGAGTGGAACCGCTGCGCCGGGCAATGAATCGCGGGTAGCGAGGTGGAGCGTGCGACGGCGAATGGAAAAGCGCTCGCGCGCTGGAACCCTGCTTGCTCCCGGCGGCAGCATCGGAAGTGCACGCGGTCGCAGGGTCCCTCGCGCCGGCTTCACCCGCGGTCAGGATGACAATTCAGGTGAAGAGAGCTGTTTGAAAATAGCTGGATGAACCGGCAACGATCGACCGTCGCGCAAGGGGAGTGGTTTCGACCAACCGCTGGGGTTCATGTGGGTACCGCCCAGGTAGCGCTAACCAACACCACACTTAAGACGTCTCAGCAGCAGCAGTAATACGCCCTGCAATTACATTTGTAGGAGTTGCGCTGACATGAGCCGAGCTCTGCTGCTTCTGGTTGTGCCTGCGTGCTTATTGGCCGTCCAACCGACATGGGCCAGTCAACCCGACTTCCATCTGCAGGTCGTCCCGGCAATTGTCTACAAAGTGGACGATCCAGGAAATATCAAAACTTCATCGTTCGTGTTCGATATTGCCGTGATTTGTTCTACCGATTGCGCGCTCACCCCGGTCTCCGCCAGCGTGGAACTCTCCAGTGCCGGATCTATCGTCGAGCGGCAGGATTGGACGACTGAGATGCTGGCAAAGATCAAAAACATAAGGTACCGGATCGAGCCGAACACGCCGCTCGCGTCGCCGACGCGTGCGTTTACGCTGCCCGAAGCATTTGACGTTCGCTTTTACTTTCGCCATCCCCAAGCATTGGCGATTGACTCCGCTGCTGTCCGGCTAACAGTAGCCGATGCGAAGGGCCATCGGGCGGAACAGCTGCTCAGGATCCCGATTGGATACTACCAACAGAAAACAGCGGTCATCGTTCCCTTTCGTGGTCATGGAATTCTCGGACAGGACTGGATCACGAACGGCGGCCACGGCGGCTTTTGGAATGCCTTTGCCATTGACCTGGACGGCTTGGATCAGAACGATGGGGAGATAAGCGATGCCAACGAGAATGCGGCGGATGCGGGCTATGGCCGCGAGATCCTTGCACCCGCGGTTGGAACCGTGGTCTACGCCCGCAACGACGTACCCACGAACCCGCACCCAGGAGAGGAGCCAGGCGACAATTGGTATAGGCCACTCCATGACCCGGTGATGGCGTATGCCGGAAATTGCGTGATCGTCGACCATGGCAACTCCGAGTACAGCGTCATGATGCACATGCAACCAGGATCCGTCGCTGTCAAAGTAGGGGACCGGGTCGCCACGGGCCAGGTAATTGGAAGGTTGGGGAACTCAGGAGACGCATTCGGGCCACACTTGCATTATCAGCTTCAGTCAGGCCCACAGCTTTTTCGTGACGAGCCGCTGCCGTTCAAGTTTCAAAACATCGATGCTCCGCTTCACCGAGGAGAGTACTTCGTCGCAAAATAGATAACCAATTTCTTCCAGTTCCGCGGTTGTAATGTTGAGAAACGGCACGTCGTTGCGGAGCTACGATAAATCTTGCCGGGCGAGACGGAAGCGGGCACTGCAGGGATGCAACCATGCTGAGCTAACGGAGAACGTCCCTTCTCCATTTCACGCTGAACCAAGACACCTTTAGATCGAGATACTTGATAAATTCCCCCGAACTCGCGACGAACCGGCGCTCGTAGCACTCCTCGATAATGATGTGGTGCAAGTTTTCTAGCTCTATTCCCATGGCTGAAAATATCGTATCGGTCAGAATATGCGGACAACCTGCGAGAGAAAGTTGAGCCCTTGCGGAAGGCGATGAATCGGGGGTAGAGGTCTGCCGGAGGGTTCTTTCGCCCCTTCGGGGCTCAGTTCATTTTTTGCGCTCAGCACCCACGGCTCGCGCCGTGGGCTGCGTTCCGCCGCCGCTTCGCGGCTGACCAGCTTTGTCTGCCAGATTCGCACATCGAATTGATATTTTGACTAGCGCTGTCTAGTGGAAGATAGAGCTGAAGAAGTGGCCGATGCGGTGGAAGACGCCGCGAGGCTTGGCTGGTGGCGGAGCGGGAGCGGCGGAAGGCGGTTGCACCTGCATTTCGAAAGTTGACGGGCGCGCGGAGTTATCGGCGGGGGGCGAGGAATCGGCTTGCTGGACCGGGGCCGGCGGGGCGTCGGCGGGCTTGCTGTCGGAATCAGCGTTGTGCTTCTTTCCCTGAAAGACCAAAGGCGCCTCCACCTCGACGTGAACATCGTTTGCCTGAGCGGGAGGCAACGGGGTTTCAGGCCCGCTGGCGGAGGGTGGAGGCTGCGCCGGGCTGTTTTTTGCGATCGAGGAGTTCTCGCCTTGCGCGAGGGTGACCTTGGAGGGCAGTTGCGACTGGGGGATGGGACGCGCGGCGGCGACATTATTTTGCGGAGCGGCCAGCGGGGCAGGACAACCGCAGCGCGGCGGAATGTTGGTGTCCACCTTGTCGATGCGGCCGGAGCGGAAGACCACTTGCTCATCGGCGCGGACGTTGTAAATGCGATCGCCGATCATCTCTGAAACGGTGGCGGCGACGGTATTGCCGCGCAGGCCACGGACGCAGGTGTTGCCATGCGCGTCGGTGCTGACGGCGTAGTGAAGCTCGCCGGAGCCGGCAAACAGGATGCGGAAGTCGGGAGTGAGGACGGTGTCGATGGAGTCGTCGAGGATGTAATGTCCCTCGAGCGCGCCGGCGCTCATGCCAAACATGAGGTCATTGGAGTCGCGAGAAGGAGTGACGGAGATGGTGCTGTTGGGACAGACGCGGATTTCGCCGCCGCCGCGCGAGAGCTGAAGCACGACGGTTTGAATGCCGGCGCTAATGGAGCCGCCGGCCGCGCTGCCGAGCACAATGACATCGCCTTCGCCGTTGGTGATGGGAACGATGGACGGAGTGCCGGCGATCGAGGCGGAAAATCCCCTGGGGACGGCGGCCGGCTTGGCGGCCTGTGTGGGTTCGGCGGGCGGCTTGAGGTGAACGAGCAGGCGATTTCCGGCGGCGTCCCAAGAGAAACCATAGGGAACAAGAAGATCGACGACGACGCGCATGGCGGGCGGATTCTGCTGGCGCTGCTCGCTGCGGATGGTGAGGATGTCCTGCTGGAGAACGGAAATGCGCTTTTGTGTCGAGCCCGGAAGAGTGTTGGGCAGGTCGATCACCAGGCGGGGAGGGGAATCGAGCGTCTGGATGGCCGGCACGACGGGGCGGGACGAAACGATTTCGATCGCCGGCACGTTATTTTCCTGGATGACGCGCACGCTGGTGATGGTGGCGGGAGCCTCCTGCGGAAGGGACGCTTGCTGGGCAAACGCCGAGGCGGCCAGGGCCAGGAACAGATGGACACGCAGGGTGGGCAAGGAGACCTCTCAAAAAAACCTTATCACTTGTCGGCGAGGGAAAGAAGTGGCAGAGGGGGCGAGGCGCCGGGGCTAAAGCCCGATTCCCTTCCGATCTCTCACGCGGCGCTTGAGGGCCGGGCTTCCACCTCTCACGGTGCATCCCGCACGGTGCTTCCCACGGTTGAGGTGAATTACGTCTGTCGGGTTGAAGCCCGATGTTCGGGCACCCTTGCGATCACGTGGCCGAAAGGAATTCGTACTCTTCGATGACGGCGGCGACGGCCATTTTGCCGGGAGCGGCACCGTTGCCGTTTTCAATGCGGACGACGTGTCCTTTGCACTGCACACGGATGCTTTCGGTGAGCGTAATTTCGGGCGGCAGGGTGAGCATAAACCCGATGGGCGAACCGTTCTCGATGGGCGAATCGAGGTAAAAACAAATGCCGCGCGCGCTGACGTCGCGAATCTGCGCAGGTTCCTCGGTGGAATTATCGCGTACGACGGAAACAGGAATCTGGAGCGGAAAGCGACGAGCAGCCCTTTTTTCTGACGGGGCTTCTGACATGCGTTACTCCAAAATCAAGAAGTGGCTCAAACGTATGCAAGGATGAAGTTAGAGAACAAAATCGTCAATAGGACCTTCGGGTATGGGGGTGGCACCTTTCGGCAACGGAGCGATTCTACAAGTTCGGACACGGGAGGAAGGTTCGGGGCGCAACCCACTATTCCCATTTTGGAAAACAATCGTGAAGAAGGCTGATTGTCAGCATTCGTTCCTCCGACAATGGATGTACGATGAGGAGTCATGGAGCTAGTCTGGAATCGACGGCTACGCCTGTGGCGGGATTTTATGCAGGCACGGGAGGGCTTCTGCGAAGCCGCTCGTGAACACTCCCTGCGGCTCTCGGAGCTGCGCATGTTGACGAAGCGCGAACCCCAAGTAGGAGAAATCGTGATTAGTTCGCTGACCCGTGAATCGGGGCGAATTGTACGAATCGTACTGAACGAGGACATCCGCGGTACAGGATCGACGGGAACCTCCCTCGTGGTGCAAGTGCCCGCCGATGCGCCAAAGAGAGAACAGCTGTGGCACGACTCGGAGATTCTGCGCTACGCCGACAGCAATCCATCCTGAAGAAAGAATTTCGTTTTTGACTTAGCCGTTCCCGGCCGCAGGCCTTCTACTCCCTTCTGATTGCCCACGCAGGTACACTCAATTCATGGTGTTCGTGCTGGACAACTACGATTCCTTCACCTACAACCTGGTGCAATACCTGGGAGAGCTGGGCGCAGAGGTCGAAGTGCGGCGCAACGATGAGATCAAGCCGCAACAAATCGAGGCCATGAAGCCGGAGCGGATCGTGATTTCACCCGGACCGTGCACGCCGCAGGAGGCGGGGATCAGCGTTGCGCTGATCCGGCAGCTTGCCGGAAAGATTCCGATCCTGGGCGTCTGCCTGGGGCACCAGGCGATCGGCGAGGCGTTTGGCGGCAAAGTGGTGCGGGCGCCGCACCTGATGCATGGCAAGACCAGCGAGGTCACGCATGACGGCAGAACGATTTTTAAAGGCTTGCCCACGCCGATGACCGCGACGCGCTATCACTCCCTGATTGTGGAGGAGAAAACGCTGCCGGCAGAGCTGGAGATCAGCGCGTGGACCACCGAGAAGGATGGGACGCGAACGATCATGGGAATGCGGCACAGAAAGTATGCCGTCGAGGGCGTGCAGTTTCATCCGGAGAGCGTGTTGACCGAGGCGGGGAAGAAGCTGGTTGGGAATTTTCTGAAGGAGTCCAGGGGCTAGGGTTCGGGTCAGGGACGGCAGGCGCGCCCAGCCCTGACCACTCGCCTAATCCCTGCTCCGAACCATCTCCACAGCCTTCAAAAGCGCACGCGCCTTGTTCATCGTCTCCGCGAATTCACTGGCGGAATCAGAATCGGCGACGATGCCGGCGCCGGCCTGCAGGTAGGCGTGCTTGCCATGCATCAGCATGGTGCGGATGCCGATGCAGGAATCGAGATTGCCGGCGAAGTCGGCGTAGAGAACCGAGCCGCCGTAGAGGCCGCGGCGGACCGGTTCGAGCTCTTCGATGATCTGCATGGCGCGCACCTTGGGCGCACCGCTGAGCGTACCGGCGGGAAAACAGGCGGCGAAGGCGTCGAGCGCGCTGAGACCGGGACGGAGCGTGCCTTCGAGCGCCGAGACCAGATGCATGACGTGCGAGTAGCGCTCGACGTACATGAGGTCTTTCACCTTGACGGAGCCGTACTCGCTGACTCGGCCGAGATCGTTGCGGCCGAGGTCGACGAGCATGATGTGCTCAGCGCGTTCTTTTTCGTCGTTGCGCAGTCGGTCGGCGAGGCGGAGGTCCTCGGCTTCGTCGCGGCCGCGCGGGTGAGTGCCGGCGATGGGACGGTATTCGAGCTTGCGCCCGGTCACGCGGACGAGCATTTCAGGCGAGGAGCCGAGAATCCGGGTATCGCCCATGCGCAGGAAATAAAGATACGGTGAAGGATTGACCTGGCGGAGCGCGCGGTAGAGGTCGAAGGGAGCGACGCCGGGGATGAAGTCGAGGCGCTGGGAGAGCACGACCTGAAAGATGTCTCCGGCAGCAATGTATTGCTTGCAGCGCTCCACGCTGGCGAGAAATTTTGTGCGCGAAGTTTGAGCGTGAACTTTGAGCTCGGCGGAGCGGCCGCGGGCAGGCTTGGGCCAGGCGGAGCGGGGAATGCCGGAGGCCAGTTTGCGCTCGATGGCGGCGATGTCGCGGAGAGCGCGTTCATAGGCGGGGCGCGGCTTTTCCGCGGCGACGTTGGCGGCGGCGATGATGTGAATCTGGTGGCGGAGGTGGTCGAAGGCGAGGAGGCGATCGAAGAACATGAGCTCGCAATCGGGGAGGGAGAGATCGTCCTTGGCGAGATTGCCGATGTTTTCGAGCTGGCGGACGACGTCGTAAGAAAAGTAACCGACGGCTCCGGCGGTGAATGGAGGCAGGCCCGGGATGGCGGCGGGTTGATGCTCGGCGAGCAGTTGCTTGACGAAGTCGAAGACGCTGGCTTGATGGCGCTGGCGACGGCGGCCGCGTTCGATCTCAATGCTGGCGCCACGCGCGCGCAGGCGCATATAGGGGCGGACGCCGAGGAAGGTGTAACGGCCGATCTGCTCGCCGCGCTCGACCGACTCGAGCAGAAATGCGTGCGGCTCATTTTCGGCGATGGCGAGGAAGGCGGAGACGGGGGTGAGCAGGTCGGCGCTGACAGACTTCACGATGGGGATCAGCGTGGCGGAGCGGGCGAGCCGGGCGAAGGACGTGAAGTCGAGGAGCGGCATGGCGGAGTCGCGGTTCATTATAAGGTCCGGGGCGGGAATGCTTCGCGAGTTCGGTACCGGGGCGCGGCGGCAGGGACTTCTTCGCTTAAGGACTGGTTCGCGTCGTTCAGGATGATAGGGCGGGAGCAGGTCAGGAACCAGCGCGGCAATTGACTCATGCCGCTCCTAAATCGGAAGATTACTGGGATACCGATAAGCAACCGGGCCCTGGGTAAAGTCACGGATATGCGGATCAAGTTCTGGGGCGTACGCGGCTCTACGCCGACTCCACAACCCGAGAATATGCGCTATGGCGGCAACACCTCGTGCGTGGAGGTGCGGGTGGGGGAGCGCATTTTTATTTTCGACTGCGGCACGGGGTTTCGCGTGCTGGGGCAGCAGTTGCAAAGCGAGTTCGGCGACAAGCCGCTGTTCGCACATATTTTCGTCTCCCACTTCCACTGGGATCACATCCAGGGAATGCCATTCTTCCGGCCGTTATATGCCAACGGCGAGAGCCGATTCGTGTTCCAGTGCTCGAACCGCACGCGCAGCCTGAAACAGGTGCTGGCCGACCAGATGGCGGCGCCGTACTTCCCGGTAAAGATTGACGAGATGAAGGCGCGGCGGGATTTCTATGAGATCGAGCCGGGAAAGGTCGCGATCGAAGATGGCATCCAGATGCAGACGGCGTGGCTGAACCATCCGCAGGGCTGCATGGGATTCCGCATGGAGACGAAAGACGGAATTCTTGTGTATGCCACGGACAATGAACCGGGCGATGCCGGCTTCGATAAGGCGCTGCGCAAGCTGGCCGAGGGCGCGGACATCCTGATTTACGACGCGCAGTATCTTCCCGAAGAATACGCAGCGCGGCGGCGCGGCTGGGGACACAGCCACTGGCGCGAAGCGGTGAACGTGGTGATGCAGAGCGGAGCGAAGGAACTGGTGCTGTTTCACCACGATCCCGAGCACACCGATGCGATCATCGACAAGGTAGTGAAGGAAGCGCGGAATTACTATCCCAAGGTGCGGGCGGCGGCCGAAGGGATGGAGATGAAGCTGTAGAACCCGAATTTCCCCGTCGCGGGACAACATTGTCCCAACCGACCGGTCTTCCACACATCCTTTCTCCTGACGCAAGTTCCCCTTGACTAATATTAAGCCAAATGGCTTACTATTATGGATGCCAAAATCCGCAACCAAGTCAAGACGGGATTCCTACAAGGATGTGTTCGGGGCGCTGGCGCACGCGGCGCGCAGGCGGGTGCTGCTGGCGGTTTACTTCAACGGAGGGGCAATGACCGCGGGAGAGATCGCGGCCATGTTCGCGCATGCGTGGCAGACCACGACCAAGCATTTGCGGGTACTGGAAGCCGCGGGACTGCTCACACACCAACGGCAGGGACGGCTGCGGATTTACCGGCTGGAACGGAAACGACTGGCGCTGGTGAGCGACTGGCTGGCGCACTTTCAGGTTCCGGTAAAACGTCAAGCAGGAGGAGCGCAAAATGTCCGCAACAAAAAAACGAGCAAGCGCGAGGACGAAGTCAGGAAAAACCGCAGCGCGTAGTGATGTGCCGCAATTTTTCCGGCTCAATGTGGAGGTCGGCGATCTGGACGTGGCGCAGGCCTTTTACAACAAACTTCTGGGCGTGGAAGGACGCAAGCAGCCGGGACGGCGATCCTATTTTGAGTGCGGGGCGGTGACGCTGCAAGTGCTCGACGTGTCATCGATGGGCGAGCCGCACCCGGCGGCAAAGTCGCTTTATTTCACCGTGAAGATCTGGAGGCGGCGTTCGAACGCGCGAAAGAGTTAGGTTGCTTGTCGCGCGAGAGCGTGCACGATGCGCCCGGTGGAGGCATTGTGGTGCGGCCGTGGGGAGAGCGGTCGTTTTATTGCGAGGATCCGTGGAAAAACCCGCTGTGCTTCGTGGAAGAGGGAACCGTGTACACGGGATAAGGAAGGTTGTGTCTCAGTTTCGGGCCTATGCAAACATGTTTGGTCGCGTGAGGAAATCGTGCTTCTGGCAAACTGACTCCGATGGCAAAAGCGAAGCTGAGATTGATCGTCGCTCTACTCGTAGGGATCGTGTCAGGGTTTAGGCCGATTCCGGGGTTACTTGGGGCTGCACTCGTGTTCCCGCAGGGCGCCGAGGGTGATCACGTCATTGCGTATCTAGTGCTCGCCGAATGTTTGAACTTCGGTCTAGTCTTTGCTGCGACTTATTACATCTTTGGACTGTTTGCAAAACCCAAGGATTCAGACTGAGACACCGTAAGGACGCTCCGTTTGACTCGACCGCGCCGGCTTCTTAAGATGAGAGCGCCTCTCGGAGCGCTCCCGTGATTGGACAGACCATCTCGCACTACCGCATTGTCGAAAAAATCGGCGGTGGCGGCATGGGCGTGGTTTACAAGGCGGAAGACACCAAGCTCGACCGCTTCGTGGCGCTGAAATTCCTTCCCGAAGAAGTTGCCAAAGATCCGCAGGCCCTGAACCGGTTCCGGCGCGAAGCCAAAGCGGCATCGGCGCTGAACCATCCCAGCATCTGCACGATTCACGAAATCGACGAGCAGGACGGGCACACCTTCATCGTCATGGAGTACCTGGATGGAATGACGTTGAAGCACCGCATTGGCGGGCGGCCCATGGAGACGGATGCGCTGCTGACGTTGGGGATCGAGGTTGCCGATGCGCTGGATGCGGCGCACGCCGGGGGCATTGTTCACCGCGACATCAAGCCGGCAAACATTTTTGTGACCAAGCGGGGGCACGCGAAGATCCTCGACTTTGGATTGGCCAAGGTTGAGCCGGCGGCGCGAAAAGAAATCGCCAGCGACCTGACGGCAGCCACCATTTCCGACAGCGATATGCTGACCAGCCCGGGCACGGCGGTGGGCACGGTCGCGTACATGTCGCCAGAGCAGGCCAAGGGCAAGGAAATTGACGCGCGCACGGATTTGTTCTCGTTCGGCGCGGTCCTGTACGAGATGGCCACGGGAATGCTGCCCTTTGCAGGGGAAACGGCAGCGACAATTTTCGATGGCATTCTGAATCACGCGCCGGTGCCGCCATTGCGGCTGAATCCGAACCTGCCGCCCAAATTGGAAGACGTGATCGGCAAACTGCTGGAGAAAGACCGAGACCTGAGGTATCAATCGGCGGCAGAAGTGGTCAGCGATTTGAAGCGGTTGAAGCGGGACACGGAATCGGGCCGGGAGGCGGTTCGGGAGACGGGGGTGGTTCGAGCGGCCAGCGGAACTGTGGGGGCCGCACCGAGCGAGCACATTTCCAGTTCGGCGCTGGCTGCCGCGGCGCGGCAGCATAAGACGGGCGTGGGCGTAATCGCGCTGGTGGTGGTAGTGCTGATCGCGGCGGCGGCGTTTGGCGTGTATAGCCTGTTGTTTTCGGCGCGGCGGCGGCCGTTCCAGAACGTCAAAATCACGAAGGTCAGCGGCACGCACAACGCGCGCATCGGGGCGATGTCACCGGATGGGAAGTATCTGGCTTACGTATTGGAGAACGAAGGAAGCCAGTCGTTGTGGTTGCGGCACTTGTCGAGCGCGAGCAACGTGCAACTGGTCGCGCCGCAACGCGTGTCGTACCGGGCACTGCGCTTTTCCCCCGACGGCGGTCACATCTACTATTCGCACACGCTGCCGGCCAGCGGGCAGGCGTCGCAGGAGTTCGATTTGTATCGCATTCCGGTGCTGGGCGGCGCGCCGAACATGCTGGTGAAAGATATCGACTCGAACCCAAGCTTCTCGGCGGACGGACAGCGTTTTCTGTTCCTGCGCGCGAACGACCCCGAACCGGGCAAATACCAGGTGCTGATTGCAAATGCGGATGGAGGCGAGGAAAAGAGCATTTTTAGCGCGCCGATGGCGAACGTCATGACCGACGTGGCCTTGTCGCCGGACGGCAAAACGGCGGTGGGATCGATGATCGATCAGCAAACCAAGAGCCTGGTGGCACTGACGGGAATCGATGTGAGTACAGGCAGCCAGAAAACCATCGTGCGGCCGCCTTTTGTGATGCTGAATAGCCTGGCGTGGCTGCCGGATGGGCGGGAGTTGGTGGCCATTTCCCTTTCAGCGGAAACGAATTTCGCTTCAGCGCAAATTGGCTTGATCGGCTACCCCGACGGGAAGCTGCTTCCGGTAACTGCGGACACGAACACTTACGCGAATCTGAGCGTCTCTTCCGATGGGAAAACGATCGCGACGATCATGCAGCAGACGATTCGCGACGTATACGTGAGTGGAGGGCAGAAGAGCGACTACTCCGATGTGCGGCAAATTACCTCGGGCGATCCGGTGCCCGGGCTTGGGTGGACGAAAGACGGGAATCTGCTGATCGAGCAAGGTCCCGCCGTCCGCATGATCGACACAAATGGCCAAGTCAAAGGCGCGATCGGCGTGGAGAAGGACTCATTTTCGGCGCAAGCGCGAGGGTGCAACGATGGCTCGATTGTGTTCGCGCATGGCCGAGCCACGTCCTTTGGCGTGAGCATATGGAGGAGCGCGGCAGACGGGACGGGCCTGCGTCCCTTGACTGAGGGACAGCGGGACATGTCTCCGATTTGTTCGCCGGACGGGAAGACGGTGTTCTACCTTGACATGGCGAATTTCGTCTACATGAAGACGACGATGGACGGCGGCAAGCCGGTGAAAATTTCCGACGAGTATGGGGAAACCAACAGCGGCTACGATCTCTCTCCGGATGGAAAGATGCTGGCGTTGGGGACATATGATTTCAAAGCGCAACGGCCGAATATCTCGCTTGTGTCGGCGGAGTCAGGCAAGCCGCAGCGGGTGCTGCAATTCGACCCGCGACACGCCGGCGCGATTCGATTCAGCCCGGATGGGAAGGGGATCGTGTATCCCGTGCGGGAGAAGGGCGTGGATAATTTGTGGCAGCAACCGCTCGACGGCGGTGCGGGCAGGCAGATCACGAATTTCACTTCGCTGAAGATCTATTCGTACCGCTGGTCGCTGGATGGCAAGACGCTGGCGCTGGTGCGAGGGGATTCGCCCTCCGACGTGGTGCTGGTAGAGGATTCGCAGAGGTAGAGTGAGCCGGGTACGTCCGTCTGTCGCTTGCTTCCCCGCTGTTCCCGCTCTTATACTCGGAACGTTTGGCCTTACACGCATTTTGGGCCGTTGTGACCAATAAGACATTCGAGATAGGTATCTTCCGGAGAGCGATTTTATGAGCACGATCACCACCGCGCCGCACGTCGACAAAGAAAGCAATCCATGGGAATCGCAGCGGGCGCGTTTCGACCTGGCTGCGCAAAAACTGAACCTCGATGACGGATTGTGGCGGGTGTTGCGCTATCCCAACCGCGAGCTGACGGTCTACATTCCGGTGCAGATGGATGACGGGCGGCTGGAGGTGTTTACGGGATTCCGCGTGCAGCACTCGATTGCGCGCGGGCCGGCGAAGGGCGGCGTGCGCTACGCGCCGGACGTTACGCTGGACGAAGTGCGCGCGCTGGCCAGCTGGATGACGTGGAAGTGCGCGGTGGTGAATATTCCGTTTGGCGGGGCCAAGGGCGGCATTATTTGCGATCCGCACAAGATGTCGATGGGCGAGATCGAGCGCATGACGCGGCGGTACACGAGCGAGCTGATCGAGTTCATCGGGCCGGAAAAAGATGTGCCGGCGCCCGACGTGAACACGAACGAGCAGATCATGGCCTGGATGATGGACACGTACTCGATGCATAAGCGGCAGACGGTGACCGCGGTGGTGACAGGAAAGCCGATTAACATTGGGGGATCGCGGGGACGGCGGGAGGCCACCGGCCGCGGCGTGATGGTGGTGTGCGATGAAGCCATCAAGAAGCTGGGACTGGCGCGGGAGAGCACGCGCGTGATCGTGCAAGGCTTCGGAAACGTGGGATCGAATGCGGCGCACCTGATGCACCAGGCAGGGTACAAAGTCATTGGCATCGCGGAAGTCGGGGGCGGACTTTATAACAAGAACGGAATTGATTTGAACAAGCTGGTGGAGTTCCGGCAGAAAAATGGGACGGTGCATGGATTCCCCGGCGCGGAGTCGTACGATGCGGCGGAACTGTTGATTACCGACTGCGAGATCCTGATTCCGGCTGCGACGGAGAACGTGATCACGTCGCGCAACGTGGACCGGGTGAAATGCAAGATCCTGGCTGAGGGCGCGAACGGGCCCACCACTGCGGCGGCGGACGACGTGCTTGGAGATAAGGGCGTATTCGTAATTCCCGACATCCTGGCGAACGCAGGCGGCGTAACCACTTCCTATTTCGAGTGGGTGCAGGACCGGCAGGGATATTTCTGGAAAGAGTCGGTGGTGAACGAGCAGCTGGAAGAAATCATGATTTCGTCGTTCAACGACGTGGTGCGCTATGCCGAGACGCACAAGGTGAATAACCGGATTGCGGCGTATATGCTGGCGATTGACCGGGTGGCGTACACGATCCGGCAACGCGGCATCTACGCTTAGCCCAGTTGCCAGACTGCCGGTGACCAGTGCCGGCGGCCAGTTGCCAGTAGCTAAGCCCAGGTTTGCAGGAGGATTTATGAGTTCACGCACGAAGAAATTATTCGCCCGGATGCTGCCTTTATTGCTGGCTTGCCTGATGCTGCCGGCGGCGACGGTCCCGCAGGCTTTGGCGACGGGGGCGGCGCAGGCGGCCGCGGCGGCGGGGGATAAGCTCGACATCAACACGGCGACCGCCGATCAACTCAAGGCGCTGCCCGGCATCGGCGACGCCTACTCGGCGAAGATTATCGCGGGGCGGCCGTATCGGACGAAGCTGGACCTGGTACACAAGAAGATCATTCCGCAGGCGACGTACGACAAGATCAAGGATCAGATCATCGCCAAGCAGGCGAAGGCTGCCGCACCGGCCAGCAAGTAGGAAGACGCAGGGCTTTCCGATCGCGGGATGACGAAGCCGCGGCAGCGCCGGCTTGGTTTCGCAAGTCTCGAAACTCTTCTCCTTCCCGCGCTTTTGCGCATTGCCATCCACTTGCGCCGAGGAGCATAATCGAATTGGCGGCCATCTCCTTGGGACTGTGTTGATCGCGCGGTGAACCTGCCCAATTCCATTACGCTGACTCGCATCTGCAGCATTCCTCTGCTCATATGGGTGCTGTCGTCGAACCATTTCAGCAGCGCGCACGGCGAGAAAGAACTGCTGGCATCGATCATTTTCATCGCCGCGGCGATGACCGACGGGATCGACGGATACCTGGCGCGCAAGCGCGGGCAGATCACGACGATGGGCATCCTGCTCGATCCCATGGCCGACAAGCTGCTGATCGCGGCTGCGTTCGTCACCCTGGTGCAATTCAATCCCAGCCTGGTACCGGCGTGGATTGCGGTGCTGATCATCGGGCGCGAGTTCCTGGTCAGCGGGCTGCGATCGATTGCGGCTTCCGGCGGATTCACCATCGAAGCGAGCGAACTGGGCAAGTTCAAGATGGTGGTGCAGATTGTTTCCGTAGTGGCGGTGATCCTGGACCACCGCTGGAAAGAGTGGCCGGTCTACGGGAACTTCGTCTTTCCCGTGCACTGGATCGCATTGACGGCGATCTGGTTCGTGGTCTGCGTATCGCTGGTGTCGGGCATCGATTATTTCGTGGCCTTCTGGTCGAAGATTGACCGGCGCGTGACCAAGCGCCGGCGGCGGCGCGCCTTCATTCTGAGCCGTAAGCCGCAAGCGGCGCGGCCCCCGGCAGATGCCGATGTCGCTCCCACAGCATAATCCGGATCTGTCCCCTCACTCCCAAAGCAGAGCCGAGCACGGCGTGTCGCCGCGCGAATCGGATCGCGAATTTTCGGCTGCGGAGCGGGCGCAGTTGATTGAGCTGGCGCATGAGTCGATCCTGTCGGCGCTGCAAGGGCGAGAAATTCTGCTCGAGCCGCCCAGCACCCACTTCGCGGAAAAACGCGGCGCGTTTACGACTTTGTACCTTGAAGGCGAGTTGCGCGGCTGCGTGGGCTACGTGCTTCCGGCCTGCTCCGTGTACCGGGCGGTGGCGGAAACGGCAAGGGCGGCGGCGTTTGAAGATACGCGATTTCCTCCGGTGAAAAAAGAGGAGGAGGCGCATCTGCAAATTGAATTGAGCATTCTTACGGCTCCGCAGCCGCTGCGCGCGGAGGAAATTGAAGTGGGACGGCACGGCCTGCTGATCACGCAACACGGCCGCCGCGGACTGCTGCTGCCGCAGGTGCCGGTGGAGCACCATTGGGATCGCGAGACCTTTCTCGAGCAGACCTGCCGCAAAGCCGGCTTACCCGTGCAGGCGTGGCAGCGGGGCGCGAGCATTGAGGTGTTCACCGCGGAAGTGTTCGGAGAAAAGAGCGGCTTGTAGAAAAAGAAAAAGCCGGGACGAATCCCGGCTCCTTCCTGGTACTTGCGAATTTACTGAGCTTGCGCCTGGGCTTGCGCTTCGTCGAGCTCAATGCCGTCGCCAGCGTGAACATCTTCCATGGCGAACACGATCATGCCGGTGGACGTGGTGGGAGTTACACCGATGACGACGATCTCGCCCACCGCGCGGCGGGGCAGATCGCGCACGTGAATCACGGGACCGTTGCCTTTCTCCCAAAGGCCGGGATCAAACGAAGGCTGTTTCTTCTGCGTGTCTTCGCTGATGGCGGCGCGGAAGGAGAGTGAGTCGACCGGATCGTGCAGGGCCGCGTCGTAATTGCGGACGGCGCGGAAATAATCGCCGACCTTCACGCCCTGATTGGCTCCCACGTTGAAATAAACTTTCTGGCCCGTACCCAGCTCCGAGTCGAAGTCCTTGCCCATGACAATGCGTCCGGAAACCTTGCTGGACGTGGGCAGGTAGCGATCGAAGCGCAACGGCGGGTGAAACGAAATCATGGCCTTCTCGACGAAGGGAATGGCGGTATCGCCGGGGTTGATGGGATCGCAGGAATATTCGATCTGGGCGACGGCAGTCTTGCTGCGCGTATCGATGATCCGAACGCGGCCCACTTCTTCGTAGGGCTGGCCGGTGGCCTTCAATACCTTGGTCTGGCCGGGAAACATTTCATATTCGTTGATGTCGCGCAGCGCGCGCACGATCTCGTACTGGGCGCCCGGGGTATAGCCGGTTCCCTTCAGGTAAATCATGTCGCCGCGGACAAACTTGGTGGTACCGGGCGTCTCCAGTCCGCCGGCAACGAAGTTAGCGTCGGGCAGACTATGCTGGTTGATGAAGCCCGCGCAGTAGACGTCGGCGTAAGTGGGCATCTGCACCCGCTGAATCGGAAAATTAGCGGAAGTCATAACGGTTCCGTCGGGGACGGTGGCGGGCGCGTCAGGGGTACCCTGGGCGCAAGCCGCGGATGCGATCAACAGCAATAAAATCCCTGTTTTCTTCATGTTACCTCCGGGAGGGAGCGACACACCCCTCCTGCCATGAACGGCCAGGCAGAGCTGGCCTTTCAATTGGAAAGTAACAACCGGGTAAGAGGGGGTCAAGGTTACGAGGGTGTTGGGGCGGCGGGAAAAAGAGGGTTTTTTCGCGGAATGATGAATCCGCAGTTGCATTCAGGAATGGGTCCCCTGTAAGATTCGCGCCGAACGTGCATTCAACTCATTGATTCAAGATGATTTCTGCGGGCAACAATTTCGCGCACCGCCTGCTGCCGATGCGGCTGCCGCGGCTGTGCGTGGCGGTGACGGCCAGCGATGCGGCCGAATTGCTCGAGAAAGCCGAAAGCCTGGCGCGGGATAACTCCTTCCTGGAGTTCAGATTAGACCACATTTCAAAGCCGGGCCTGGCGCTGCCAAAAATCCGGCAGTTTTTCGACAGCCATCCCGGGACCACGGTGATTGCCACCTGCAGGCGGGCGGCAAGCGGGGGCAAGTTTCGGGGATCGATGGCTGCGCAACTCGAAGTGCTGGGAAAAGCGGCGGCTCTGGGTTGCCAGCTGGTGGACGTAGAACTGCAGACGGCACTGAAATGCAAACCGGCCCAACTGCAGAAGCTACGCAGCCAGGCGGCGCTGATTCTCTCCTTTCACGATTTCCGCGGAACCAAAAAGCTGGACGAAACGCTGGAGAAGATGCGCGCTTTGCCCGCCGACTTCTACAAGATCGTCAGCACAGCGGGGGCGCTGGCGGATAACGTCACCATGATCCAATTCCTGGGCCGCCACGCCGACAATCACTCGCTGGTTGGGCTGTGCATGGGAGAGCAAGGAACGATCAGCCGGGTGCTGGGCGTGCGCGCGGGCAGCGTGTTCACGTTTGCTTCGGCCAGCCCGGGAGAAGAAACCGCGGCGGGGCAGATCACGGCACAGGAGTTGCGCGGAGTGTATCGCATTGAGGCGCTGGACGCGGCCACGCGGGTGTACGGTGTGGCCGGCGATCCGGTGGCGCACTCGCTTTCCCCTGCGATCATGAACGCGGCGTTCCGGCGGGAGAATGTGAACGCAGTGTATGTTGCGCTGCACGCCAAAACGTTAAAAGACCTGCTGCAGTGCGTGCGCGAAATCCCGATTCACGGCCTCAGTGTGACCATGCCGTACAAAGAGGCGATCCTTCCCTATCTCGACAATACCGATTCGCACACGACGAAGATCGGCGCGTGCAACACTGTGGTGCGGGCGCAGGATGGCAAGCTGTATGGATTCAATACCGATACGTCGGGAGTGGTGCGGCCGCTGGAACGCCGTCTGAGCACGCTGCAGGATGCCAAGATCCTGGTACTGGGCGCAGGAGGGGCGGCGCGGGCCGCGGTTTTCGGGCTGCGGGAGCGGGGAGCCGAGATTTACATTCTCAACCGGAACCTGGCAGCGGCGCAGAAGCTGGCGCGGCGGGCGCACGCGCGCTCGCTGAAGCGCGCCGATCTCAAGAAATTTTCTTTCGACGTGATCATCAACGCCACGCCGGTGGGGATGGGGAATTCGCGCGAGACTCCCCTGCAGGAAAAAGAGATCAATGCGCGCTACGTGTTCGACATGATTTACGACCCGGTGGAGACGCGGCTGATGAAGCTGGCGAAGGAGCGGGGATCGCAACTCATCTCGGGCATCGAGATGTTCGTGCACCAGGCGGCGCGGCAGTTTGAAATCTGGACGGGCAAGCCGGCGCCGCAGGACGACATGCTGCAGGTGGTTGCCTTATCGCTGCAGGAAAGAGCGGCGAGAGCGGCGGCGGCCAAGAAGAAGTAGCCGCGCAGCCCCCGCCGCCGGATTGCTCAGTTCACCAGAATCTCCGCGCCATCAATGAATGTCAAAGGCTGATCGGTGGCGCTGCTGTTATAACCCCAGACCGAAAATCCGTTGAGTGATTTGCCCGCGGCCACGTCGCTGGTCACGTCGAACTCCTGCCAGCTCGCGCCGCTGAGGAAGACGACGAATTCTTCGTCGGAGCCGTCGGTGTAGAAAAAGTCGAAAGCTTCGGCGATGCCGTCATTGGGCTGGCGAACCCAGTAAGCAACGCGGGTGATGGTGCTGGTATCGGTGGCGGTGAAATTCTGCTCCATCTCCATATTGCCTTGATTGGCGGCGTCCCATGTGCCCTGGATGGGATGGAAAAGGATGTCGCCCCAGGCTTCGCAGAACTCACTGCAGAAATTGCGGGCGTTGAACCAGGGGGAAAGCGTGCCGGACTCAAAACCGCTGTTCTGCAGGATGTCGGTTCCGCCGGCGGGGACGATGGCCTGGTTGAGCAGCACGCTCACCATGTTTCTTCCGGAAAGAGCGACGGCCTGATCGAGCCGGCCATCGCCGTTGAAGTCGGCGAACACCACGGACGCGGATTGAGTGCCGGTGTGAAAGACCGGCGGAGCTTGCAACTGGCTCAGCAGTTGAGGCTGGGCCTGGCGGGCAGCGACCTCGAGGTGAGCGGCGAAGGTTCCATCGCCTTTGCCGAGGAGGACGCTGAGCGTCGCGCCGCCGACGTCTTTCACGGCGAGATCGGCGCGGCCATCCCCGTTGAGGTCGGCGATGGCGATTTGCGCGGGCACCACTCCGACCGCGAGCTCTGCGCCGCGGGAGAAGGTTCCATCGCCATTGCCCAAAAGAATGCTGACGGTTTTGGCGCCGGCATTGGCGACGGCGAGATCAAGTTTTCCCGTGCCGCGTAAATCGCCGGCGGCGATGGCAACGGGATTTTTTCCGACGACGTAATTGCCTGCGGCCCGATACGATCCAGCAAAAGCGCTGGTGCTGATGAAGAGTGTGGAGATGGCAAACGCGAGTGCCTGACTGCGTACAGACATGAGGGAGTCCTCCGTGATGTGGGGAATTGCGGATGGTTGGTTGCGAGCCTGCCGATCTACGTTGGCTGCGCTTTGCGGCTGGAGACAACGCAGACGAAGCCCGGAATCGTGCCGCCCGAAAGAGTAGGTTTGGCGGGAAAAACTGTCAAGTAAAAATCGCGTGAATGTGCGAGCTGCGCAAGAATCTTCACACAATCGCCAAGGAAGTGCACAGTGCGCCGGCGCCCGCGTGCTGCGCGATGGATCATTTTTTGTAAGAGGAAAAAAGGGTGTAAGAGGAAAAAAGGCCGCGGCGGACGCGGCCTGGCAAAACGCCTACTGGTACCAGAAAGTCAGATTGTCCAGATAGACCGTGTAGGGATCCTGATGGGCATCGCCGTCCATCTGGTAATTGATGGTGACGCCATACCAACCCTTTGCCTCGCCGTGCGGAAACGTCCAGTTCAAAGTACTGGTGTCGCCGTTGAGCGTGATCGACTGGTAGAGCAATTCATCGTTCGAGGTGCGCTGCACCTTGAGCGTGAGGTGGTTCCACTGATTGTTGAGCGGATGGCAGGGGATGCCGGTCGGCGTCCAGTGCTGGTTCTGATTGTCCCAGACATCCCACTCGTTGCCCGAGCCGATGCGGCACTCGTGGCCGAAGATGAGACCCTCGTTGTTGAAGAACTGGTTGATATCGAACTCAAGCGCCTGCGACGCGTTGAAGCTGCCGTAGAAATACACATCGTAGGTGAAGTCGTGAAGCGAAGGAATCAGGGTTTGATTGTTGTCGGGCAAGCCCTGAGTGGAGCCCGGCCCGATGAGATGGTTCACGAAAATGGCGTCGGAAAAACCGGCGGTTCCGCCGAGGCTGAAGCCGGCGGCATCTCCGCTGAGCGAGGGCGAACTGATGTTCTGCCCCATCCAGAAACTGATGCCGTCGCAGGGTGAGGGCGAACAATCGACGTAGCTCGGCCCCTGCTGGCCAGCAGAGAGCCAGCCCGCGCTGCGCTGCACGTTCGATAGTGGAGTGCCCTGGTTCGAGGCGGAGGCTGCCGGAACATTGCCGGACGATCCCGATGAGCTGGCGACGCTAATCTGCAGCGGCTGCTGTTTCGAATTGCCCGTGGAGTCAGAAACAGAGACGGCGAAATTGGAATTTCCCGCCGACCCGGGGGTGCCGGAAATTTTTCCGGAATTGTTGTCGAGACCCAAGCCTTGTGGCAATTGACCCGACGCAAGCGCGAAATTGTACGGTGCGGCGCCGCCGGTGACTGCGACGGTAGCGCTGTAACTGGATCCCACGGTGGCGGATGGCAGCGAAGCCGAAATATTCAGCCCCGAACTGTTGGCGACTGGTGTCGAGCCGGAGGCGTAAGTCTTGCTGGAAGAAGAACCTCCTCCACAGGCCATGGAAATGGTCAGCAGGAAAGCAATTGTGAGGAAAGCTGCGCCGGGCACAAACCGGTGCGAACAGCAAACTTGTGGCGAGCGAGGGTGGAAACAAGACATCGTGTGGAACCTCTCGACTGGGGGAACGGGACCTCTGCGGGAAACCCTAATTCCTTGAATTCACTTTCGGGACGAGCCCTGGGTATTGGCCAGAGATGTGCCGAAGCACCGCCGATCCGCGAACAAGCGACGAGTGGCGAAAACCCTTAGACGATCTCAGGGGGCCGCGAACCGGAACTACTGGGATCAACGAGCGGAGAGTACTGTTAAGACAGTATAGCCAGAAAAGGCGAGTTTTGGGGGTTCGGGCAAGATTTTTTTGAAAAAATATGGAATGAGGAAGGAAGGAAATATCGCTCGAGATGCGATGGAAAAAGGTGCTTAAACGCCACAAAGCCGGGCTGGTTTGCCCGGCTTCTTTACGTGGACTGAGCTTCGCAATTCAGCGCCGCCCAGGATCTTGGATTGGTTAGAACATCATCCGCTTACATCACCATCGCCAGATTCTCCAATTCGTGCTGGAGCACTGGCAGCGCACATCCGGCCATCTCCACCCGGCCTGCCGCATCGAGGGCATCCTTGGGAGAAACCCCATATCCCCGGCCCATCAGAAACACTTGCAAAAGCTGTGCGGCCTCGTAGGAGTCGACCATGCCACCCTGCAGCAGGTCGCTGCGCAGGGCAGCCAGCTCCGTTGCCGTGAATCTGTCTTTATCGTTGTGAAGCGCGTCGTTCATTCTGTTATCCAACATGGCCGTCATCACCTCCGATTCCGACCTTGAACCCCATTTGCCTATTAGACTCATCGGCACCTGAGCAAGTTGCATGCAATTGCGATGCCGTCGCGGTAACTCTATTTCCTATACGGGAAATAACCGCCTTTGGATGCATAAACACCTGTAAATATCGGAAGTTGCAGGCAACCCCTTGAGGCGGCAGTGGCGTCGCGGGTAAATGCCGATAGTAACTGGCGTTCGAAAAATGACACAGAATGTCGGTTTGGGACGGAGCTAAGTCACACTGTGAGAACGCAGTGTTTGTAAAGATTTGCAAAATGGGAAAAACGAGGCGTGATCTTGCGAGCGCGGTTCGCGACTGTCAGTTTTCAATCTTCGCGTCGTCGATCAGCATATTCGGGATGTCGTCCTTCACTCCGTAGACGCGATGGCATTGCACGCACTTGAGGCTTTCGGGATTTTGCCGGTATTCGAGAGGCTGCTTGCAGGCGGGGCAGACCAGAATTTCCAGGAGGTCTTTGGGAATCATGGCGGTATTGTATGCCAGTGTGCGGCGGACATGAAGGCGATGAAGTTAAACCCAGGATCCGCTTGCGGGAGATCCTTCACTTCGCCTGAAAAACGGCTCCGCTCAGGATGACGCCCCTGCAATAAGTTTCGCCCGAGACAGTCGCGGCCGGTTGCAGATTTCCACGAACAAGCTTTACGAGAGTACGGGGTAGCTTTATCCGGCCGTACACATATTCCAACGCTCGCCGCGGTGTAAGATTTGAGGACATGCCCGCCACGATTCTCGACGGAACAAAAATCGCCAACGACATTCGCAGCGAAGTGGCCGCCGAGGTGAAGACCCTGGCCGGGGACGGCATACGGCCTGGCCTTGCGGTCGTGCTCGTGGGGCACAATCCGGCTTCGGAAATCTACGTTCGCGGAAAGCGCAAGGCCTGCGAGCAAACTGGCATTTACAGCGAGCAACACACTCCGGCGGAATCCGCGACGACGGCCGAACTGCTCGAGCTCATCGAACAACTGAACCGACGCGACGACATCGACGGCATCCTGGTGCAGCTGCCGCTGCCATCGCAAGTCGATTCCAAGAAGGTGTTGCTGGCCGTCGATCCGGCCAAGGATGTCGACGGCTTTCATCCGGTGAACGTCGGATTTCTCTCCACGCAGCGGCCGGGGCTGGTGCCGTGCACGCCGGCGGGGATCATGGAGATCCTGAAGCGCAGCAGGATTGCCGTCGCGGGGCAAAACGCGGTGGCGGTGGGAAGAAGCGACATTGTGGGCAAGCCCGCCGCCATGCTGCTGCTCAACGCTAACGCCACGGTAACGGTGTGCCACTCGAAGACGCAGGACCTGCCCGGAGTCTGCCGGCGGGCGGACATCCTGGTGGCCGCGATTGGACGCGCCGGCATGATCACGCGCGAGTTTGTGAAGGCCGGAGCAAGCGTGATCGATGTGGGCATGAATAAGGTCACCGACGCGGCAGAGTTTCAGCGCCTGTTCCGCGGCTCGCCCGATGCCACGCGCCGGGAAGAAACGTTTCGAACGAAGGGCTCGGTGCTGGTGGGCGATGTGCATCCGGAAGTGGCAAAAGTGGCGGGAGCGCTGACGCCAGTGCCGGGCGGCGTGGGGCCGCTGACCATTGCCATGCTGATGTACAACACCGTCAAAGCCGCGAAGATGCGCCGCGGCAGCCGCGTGCCGGAATTATCCCCAAAATGACAAGCGTTCACCCCAGAGACACAGCGATACAGAGACAAACGTCTTTATTTCCTTTTTGTTTTTCGTGCCTCCCGGTTTCCGTTGTGCACTTTCTGCTGCGGGAGGCCGATTGCTGAAGGTCGGGCTCACGGGCGGAATTGCGTCGGGAAAATCCGCGGTCGGGGAAATGTTCGTTGCGCTGGGAGCGCACCTGGTGCAGGCCGACCGCATTGCGCATCAGCTGATGTTGCCGGGCGAGCCGGTCTACAACGAAGTGGTGCGTCACTTCGGCGGAAGCATTCTCGATCCCGATCTCAGCATCAACCGCGCCAAGCTGGCGGAGGTGGCATTCGGCGCGGGCGCGGGAAGCGGCGAGGCCAAGCCCGAGACGTCGCGGATCCAGGAACTGAACCGAATCGTGCATCCTGCTGTGATTCGCGCGCAGGACGAGTGGATGGAGGAGACCGGGCGCGAAGACCAAAAGGCTGTGGCGATCGTGGAGGCGGCGCTGATTTTCGAGGCGGGCGCGGCGCAACGTTTCGACCGGATGATCGTGGTGACGTGCAGCGACGAGCAGCGCGTGGCACGTTTTGCAGCGCGGCAAAAACTTGATTTGGAGACGGCTCAAAAGGAAGTTGCACGGCGCATGGCCGCGCAAATGCCGGAAGCGGAAAAAGCGAAAGCTGCCAACTACGTGATCGACAACTCAGGATCGCTTGCGCAAACGCGGGAGCGAGTGCGAGCGGTGTGGGAAGAGCTGAGACAAAGAGCCAGCTAGAGTGCGTTCACTCCAGCCGATGCTCGAACGCAAGGTTGTCGTTTTTTGAAACTCGGAAACCTGAAAACCTGGAAACTCTGAAACCGGGAAACTTTGAAACTAGGTTTTAAGAAACTTTCCTTCCTGCAATTCCTCGAATGCCTGACGCAACTGCTCTTGCGTGTTCATGACGATCGGCCCATACCAGGCCACCGGCTCTTCGAGGGGCTTGCCGGAAACCAGCAGAAAGCGAATGCCATCATCGCCGGCCTGCACGGTGACTTCGTCGCCGCGATCGAACAGAATCAGCGAACGGTTGTCGGCCTCGGTGGGAGGAGTCGTGTCCAGCCACTTCACGGTTTCGGTGGGTACCGCGAGCGGTCCCGAGGCATTGCAGAATTTTCCGTTGCCCGCGAAAACGTACGCGAACGCGTGTCGAGTTGTCTCCACCGGCAATGACTTTCTTTTTCCCGGCGCAACCGACACATCGAGATAAATAGGATCGGCGGCGATGCCGTCGACAGGACCCTTCTTTCCCCAAAAGTTGCCGCAGACCACGCGCACGTGAGTGCCGTCGTCGTCCTTGATTTCGGGGATGTCGGGCGACTTCACTTCCTGATAACGCGGATCGGTCATCTTGAGGGATGCGGGCAGGTTCGCCCACAGCTGGAAGCCGTGCATGCGCCCGGCCTTGTCGCCCTTGGGCATTTCCTGGTGAATGATGCCGCTTCCGGCGGTCATCCACTGCACGTCGCCGGCGGCGATGGCGCCGCGGTTGCCCATGCTGTCGCCGTGCTCGACAGTTCCGGCGAGCACATAGGTGATGGTTTCAATGCCGCGGTGCGGATGCCATGGAAAGCCGGCGAGGTAATCCTCGGGCACGTCGTTGCGGAAGTCGTCGAGCAGCAGGAAGGGATCGGTTTCCTTGGTGTTGCCGAAGCCAAAAGCGCGGCGCAAGTGCACGCCCGCGCCTTCTAACGTAGGTTTGGACTTGATCAGCCGCCTTACCGGTCGAATGGACATGGGAGCCTCGAAAGGCTTTGGATGTCCGATAGCGGCTTAAGGATTCCGATGGAGCGCGGCAGGCTCGCCCAGGAAGACCAGGTTGCGAAGCGAGGCGGCTACCGCGGCAGCTTGAACTTCACCGTGATGGGCGTCTGGATCTCGACCGGCTCGCCATTCAGCAGGTACGGCTTGTACTTCCACTGCTTGACCGCGTCGACGGCGGCGTGGGCCAGGCGAGAATCTCCGCTAAGAACTTTCACCGCAGTGATGTCGCCATTGCGGGAGATGGTGGCCGTCATTTCCACGGCGCCTTCGGCATGCATCAGCAGCGCCGTTTGCGGATAGACCGGCGGGACTTCCTTAATGAGCAATCCCCGCGACACGCCTTGCGAAATGTTCATGGTTTGCAGCTTGGGTGCGGGAGCGGCGGTCTTTCCCATGAGATTGGGCATTGGGGCGCTAGTGCCGGCCGTGAGCGCAGTCAGGGAAGGGGCGGAGGGGTCGGCAGCAGCGTGAGTCGGCTCGGGAGCCGAATGATTGGTAATGACGATCGGAGCCGGCGGAGCTTTAACGGCCGTGATTTTTTCGACAGATTTGCTGGGCGCTTCGTCAACGGCCGGCTTGGTTTCCGTCAGGGATGGCTTGTTCTTCGTGGAAGTCTCGGGCTGCTTGCTGGAAACAGTTTTGGTGGTGGTGTCAGGCACGGACGAGCTCGAGGCCGAAGGTGCTGACGTGGTGGCCGGCGAAGTCGTTGTGGATGCTGGAATCGTGGCGCTCGCGGGCGTGACGGGCGCGGGCGAAACATGCGCCGGAGCGCTCGAAGTTTCGTGCGACTTGCCGAACTGCATCCATCCGGCATAGGCCGCGGCGGCGAGCACGACAATAGCGGCGACCGCGATCAAAGGCTTCTTGCTGCCGGACTTGGGCGCGGCTTCGTCGCTCGCGATATGTCCGCCAAAAGTGAAAGCGGGCGCAGGAGCGGAGGCGACGGGCTCATTTTCAACGGCCGCATTTTCGACGACGGGAACTGCCTGCGGAATCACTAACGGCTTGGACTCTGTAACGGGTTTTGGGTCGCGCGCGGGCGCCGGGGCGCTGGCCGCGCCGGTGGAGGCGGGGCGAGAAGCTGGAACTGCGGGCGCGTCGGCTGCTCTGCCTGCTTTCTGGTCCGCGGCGAATTGCGCCGCGGCGAGGGTGGAGATTTTTGCGGGAGGCGCCGGTTTCTGCATCACGGGCGCGGGCGGCTCGTCGGTCACTTCCAACAGTTCATCGTCGTCTACCTCGGTGGAGGCGGAACCAGTCATGGCCGGCGGAGGCGTAACCCTCTGGAACGGCATCGCCGGAACCGGCGGCATCGAGGAAGGTTTGGGAGCGGCGGCAGGCTGAACCGTGCTCGCCGGGGGCGAAACAGGTGCGGCCGGCTTTACGGGAGCGGGAGCGGGCGGCACAGGCGCAGCGGCCACCGGTTTAGCAACGCTGCCAGCTGGTTTTGCGCCTTCACTTTTTCGCAAAAGTCCGCGGGCGACCCGCAGAGTTCCTTTTGCCTGTTCCACGTTGATGGGCTTGGTCAAGACCAGGTTGGCGCCAATGCGAAACGCCTTAGCGACTCCCGCCTGTCCCTCAACCACGGCGACCGCCAAGGCCGCCTGATTGTTGGCAGTGTTCCGCGCGCTCTTGAATAAGAGCGTGGCGTTCTGCTCGTTGTCGCAATCCACGACGACAGCATCGTAATGCTCTGCCATCAATTTTTTGACCGCGGCAAACGGCTCGGTGCAGGGAGTTACGGCGAAATCCAGCTCGCTCAGAACTTGCGTGACGGTGCGAGCGGTTTTCTCATCGGGACAGAACAGCAGTGCTTGGTAGCCCATACTAAAGTCATCGTAGGTACAGGCGTAAGGAGCATCAAGTTACGGTAGTAATTGTGTCGACACAATGAAAGCGCTTGTCCGGCTTGGGTTCCAGCCGCAGGAATGTTTTGTCCCAGCGCGCATACAATACGGCTGGTGCGCATCCCTCTGTGGCTCAAGTTGCTGTGGACGGCTTGGCTTTTCTTATGGGCGCCGGTGTACTGGCGGCAATACGGGCTGCAGAATTTTCTCTTCTTTTGCGATCTCGGCAATCTCCTGATCGGCGCTGCATTGTGGCTGGAAAGCCCGCTGCTGTTTTCGTGGCAAGCCTGTGGACTACTGCTTTTTCAAACGCTGTTCGACGTCGATCTTCTGCTGGCGCTGGTGAGTGGAAGACACGTTATCGGCGGCACCGAATATGTGTTTGATCCTCACATTCCGCTATGGATTCGCATGTTCAGCTTGTTCCACATAGTGACGCCGCCTCTGCTGCTGTGGGCGATCTGGAAGCTGGGCTATGACGCGCGAGGATGGAAGTATCAGACGCTGACCGCGTGGATCGTGGTGCCGATCAATTATTTCTGGCGGCCGGAATTTGATGTGAACTGGGCGCGGGGGCCATTTTTTCGCGAGCAGCCTCTGGTGCCGGGACTTTGCTATTTATTGGCTTACCTGATCGCGGTTCCCGCGCTTGTCTATTTTCCCACGCATCTTTTTCTGCGGTGGCTGGTTCTGCGGTGGCGGGCGCGCGCGTTGCCCTCGCCGCGCTAGTCGCGGCCTGAAGTTTTGGCCGCGCTCTGGTTCACTTCGGCGATTTTTCGGGCAGCAGCGTCAAGTTTATCCTTGCCCGGCCCGCCATCAGAACTGAGGTAGAGCGTTTGCGACGGCTTGGCGAGGCTGGCACCGGTATCTTCCACGAACTTGACAATGTGCAGCAGCAGTTCTTCGCGGACCTGGGCAAACTCATCGAAATTTTGCGTCAGGACGTAGGAGACGAGTTCGACGTTGATCGCGGCGGGCGCCAACTCCATCAGACGGACGCGAATGGTGGCCTTCTCGATCTTGGGATGGTTTTCGAGCAGGCGGCGAATTTCCGAGAGCGCGGCCCGGAGCTGGTCGGAGGTCGTATCCAGATGAAAGCCGAGGACGGCCTTGAAGAGAATTTTTTCGCGACGGCTGAGATTTTCAACGTTGATGGTCGCCACCGTTCCGTTGGGGATGGCGAGCAGCGTGCGCTCCTCGGTGCGCACGCGAGTGGAGCGCAACCCGATATCTTCGACGACGCCGGTGCGATCGCCGAACTTGCACACGTCGCCCACGCGGATGACCTCATCGCCCAGCACGGAAACACCGCCAAAAAGATTCTCGATAGTTTTTTGAGCGCCGAAGCCGACCGCGAGGCCGCCAATGCCCACGCCGGCCAGCGCGGTGGTGAGGTTCACGCCGAGGATTCCGAGGATGGAAAAGACGGCGACGATGACCACCACCGCCTTGATGATGCGCTCGCCCAACAGCATCAACGAACCGGTGCCGCCGTGGCCGAGAGCGAGGGCCCGGTTGCGCACGCGGCGCAGGAACCATCGAATAAAGCGCCAGAGGATCCAGTTCGCGCCGATGGTGACCGCGACGGCCGTGAGCTGGTTGTAGTAATGACGCGGCAACAGCGGGATGCCGATGTAGCCGGCCATGATGCGGTGGATGATCGTGGCCAGCAGCAGCCATAGCGGCGCCGAAAGCGTTCCCGACTGCTCCAGGTCCGCGTGCCCTTTCCGATGAGCCCACCAGCGCAAAGGAATCTGCAACAGCTTGAGCAGCAGCCAGCCTGCGGCCGCGGCAACAGGAAGCATGAGCAGCAGCGCCGCCCATTGCCACAACGGCATGCCGCCAAGATCGTGCCGCACCAGCCAGGCCGGCAGACGAGTCTCCACCTGCCGCGCTTCCACCTGGTCGTAAAGTTCGGGAACTTTCGCCAGGGTGTTGGAGGAGATGAGCCAGATTTTGCCGGCGCTGGGATCGGTGACGCGAACCAGTTCGAGTTCGTCCTCCACATCTCCAGAAGACATGGAACCGAGCCTCTGGCGGTCGAGGGGAACATCTTCTTGCGGCGTACCCTCGGCTTGGCGGCTGGGACGAAGACTGCCGGAGAAGGCGCGGTCCATTACGACTTTCAACTTCATGGCCATCGCGTCCCCCTCGGCTTGCCGGCGAGCGGGGCTCATCTGCAGATATTGCGCGGCCAGGCTATAGTCACCGGACTGCGCGGCCTGCAGAAATCCGAAGACGGCGCCATAGGGCGTGTCACGGCCCAGGCGGTCGGCCGGCTTGGCCGAAGAAGTTGCGGGAGCAGCTGGTTGCAGAAGCTGGTTAATGGCATTCTGCGCCGGCGCGGCCAGGCAAAACAAAAGCGCCGCCGCCACCAGGATCAATCGTTGGGAACGCTTCCACATGTCTTTACTATTGTGTCTTCCTACTGTGCGCCCGAGTTGCGGGCCCAGGAAGCCGCAGACGGCGGCTCAGATCAGTGAGAGTTCATTGTACCGAATGCGGTTGGCTGAGAAATATGCCTAACCACGCTTCGGCCGATAGGTGTCGGTAGCGGTGCCGAAGAAAACTTCTGCCGCATTCATCACCGTCTCGGAAAGCGTAGGGTGAGGATGAATGGTCATGGCGATGTCTTTCGCCACGGCGGCCATCTCGACGGCTAAAACTCCTTCCGCGATCAATTCGCCCGCCCCTGCGCCAACGATACCGACGCCCAGCACGCGCTCGGTGGCGGGATCGAAGATGATCTTGGTTGTTCCCTCGGGGCGATCGAGAGTGACCGCGCGCCCGGAGGCGGCCCAGGGGAACTTAGCGACCTTGACCTGGCGATTCTCTTTTTGCGCCTGAGTTTCGGTCAGGCCGCACCAGGCGACTTCGGGATCGGTGAAGACAACAGCCGGAATCGCGTTGGGTTCGAATGCGACTTTATGTCCGGCGATGGCCTCGACCGCGGTGCGGCCTTCATGCATGGCTTTGTGGGCGAGCATGGGCTCGCCGACCACGTCTCCGATGGCGTAGATGGAAGGGTCGGCCGTCTGCAATTGCTGATTCACTTCAATGAAGCCGCGCGAATTGACTACGACCTGGGTTTTATCGAGGCCGGCGATCTCGGAGTTAGGCTTGCGCCCCACCGAAACCAGGACGCGATCGAATACTTTCTCGCGATTGCCGTCGTTGATGGCAGCTCCATCGAATGTGGCGCGGATTCCGTTCCCGTCTTCCTTCAGGGATTTCACCGTGGTGTTGAGCAGAATCGCTTCGAAACTTTTTTCGAGACGCTTGTGCAAGGGAAGAACGAGATCGCGATCTGCGCCGGGAAGAAGGCCGGACAGCATCTCCACGACGGTGACGCGAGTGCCGAGGGCGGCATAAACCGAGCCGAGTTCGAGGCCGATGTAGCCGCCGCCAACCACCAGCAAAGTGCCGGGAATGTCTTCGAGGTTGAGGGCGCCGGAGGAATCCATCAGCCGCGAAGACGCAATGTTGAACGCCGGGATGACCGACGGCCGCGAGCCGGTGGCGAGGATGATGCGGTCGAAGGAGAGAGATGCGTCTGTGTTGTCGGCCTTGGCGACACGCAGCGTGGTGGAATTTTCGAAGGCTGCGGTGCCGCGAACATATTCGACATGGCGCTGCTTGGACAGCTGGCCGAGGCCGCCGGTCAGCCGGGTCACGACGCCCTCTTTCCAGGAGCGCAGGCGGCCCAGGTCGATGTTCGGCGCGGGAAAGTCGATGCCCCAATTTTTGGCCTGATGCGACTCTTCGATCAGTTTGGCGACGTGCAGCAGCGCCTTCGAGGGAATGCAGCCGCGGTAGAGGCAGACGCCGCCGGGATTCGCCTCGGGATCGATCAGCGTGACCTGCATGCCGAGATCAGCGGCGAGGAAGGCGGCGGCGTAGCCACCCGGGCCTGCGCCAACAACGGCAATTTTCAGGGAAGCAGTATCAGGCATGTGTAGAGAGATTCAGTCTCAGAGTTGTAAGGTTTCAAAGTTTCAAAGCACTTCACCGTGATGGGAAATTGCGCATGCTGGAATCGCACCTAACCGTTGGCATCCTGAGCGAAGCAGGGCAACAAATCCCCCGGCCGTGTCGGCCATCAAGCCCTGACTTTTTAAAACCCGTCCCAATCACCCTTGTACGCTCAACAAAAATGGCTGCTCGAATGCCTCGGCGACCCAGCGCAGAAAGCGCGCCGCATCGGCGCCGTCAATCAAACGATGATCGTAGGAGAGCGACAGCGGCAGGATCAGGCGCGGCTCAAATTTCCCGTTGATCCACTCCGGCTCCATGCGTGAGCGCGACAGGCCAAGAATCGCGACTTCCGGATGATTCACGATCGGCGTAAACGCCGTGCCGCCGATACCGCCCAGGTTGGTAATGGTAAAGGTGCCGCCTTCCATGTCGGCAATGGTTAATTTTTTATCGCGCGCCTTTTGCGAGAGCTGCGAAAGCTCCACTGCCAGCTCGACAATATTTTTCTTGTCCACGTCGCGAATCACCGGCACCAGCAGGCCGCGATCCGTATCGGCAGCCACGCCGATGTGGATGTACTGCTTGTAAATAATTTCTTCCTTCTCCATGTCGATGGTGGCATTGAACTGGGGGAAGACTTTCAGAGCGGAGGCGCAGACTTTCAGCGCGATGGCGGTGACGGTCATCTTTCCCCCGGCCTGTTCCGCTTTGGGGCCGAAGCGCGAGCGCAACTGCTCGAGTTCGGTGATGTCGGCGCGATCCTGCTGGGTCACGTGCGGAATGGTGTTCCACGATTCGGCAAGATGCTCGGCAGTTTTACGGCGCACGCCGCGCATGGAGACGCGCTCGATCTTGCCCCACTTGGAAAAATCGGGCAGCTGGGGAGCGGCAAAGTGGCCGGCCCGCGCCGGAGCCTGGGCCGCGGCCGATGCGGCAGCCAGCGCGGCCTTGGCGTGCAACTTCACATCTTCTTCGCTGATGCGGCCTCCGGGCCCGGTGCCTTTCACCTCGTAGATGTCGATGCCAATTTCGCGCGCCAGCCGGCGGGTGCTGGGCGCGGCTGGAACCGCGTCGCGATGGTCGGTGCCCGCGACTTTTCCCAACTGCACCGGCATGGAGAATTGCGCGGGCCGCTGCAGGGGCTGATCGGGAGGCAGGGCCTGCTCTTCGGTTTTGCCTTCGGCGCGAATGGCGTTCTGGAACGCCAGCCGAGCGCCATGTTGTCCGGTCACATGTTCCACGGGACGGCTGGCCGGCCGCGGCGAATCGCTGGGCGCAGCGGCGCCACCCTGCAACGTGAAAATCACCTGCCCGACCTTGATCTTGTCGCCTTCCTTGACCTTCACTTCATTCACTACGCCGCTCACGGTCGAAGGAACCTCTACGACTGCCTTGTCCGTTTCCAGTTCCATCACGGGCTGGCCTTCGGAAACTTTTGCGCCGGGCGCGACCATGAGCCGCACCAGGTCGCCTTGGGAAATGTTCTCTCCAAGTTCCTGCAGGCGAAATTCTGAAGGAGCGGCGCCATCGGTTGCGCGCGTTCGTTCGGTGACCGGACGCGAGGGAGCTTTTTGTGCCGGAGCTTCCGGCGCGGGCGCGGCCACCGGAGCAGGCTGCTGCTTCGCGGCTGCCGCTGCCGGTTGAGCGGAGGGAGGCGCAGGCTTTGCAGCCGCTTCCTTGCGCGGCGCTTCAGCGGGCGCGGAGGCGCCGTTGCTGTCGGCAACGAAGACTACCTGGCCCACCTTGATCTTGTCACCCTCTTTCACCTTGACTTCTTTGATCACGCCGCTCACCGAGGAAGGAACTTCCACGACGGCCTTGTCGGTTTCCAGTTCCATGACCGGCTGGCCTTCGCTTACCTTGGTGCCGGGCGCGACCATCAGGCGCACCAGATCGCCTTGCTCGATGTTTTCTCCTAACGCTGGAAGCTTGAATTCAATCACTGAATACTTTTCCTTTTTTGGTCGAACTCGATGGGAGTCGCGCGGCTAGGTGATGGCCGGATTCGCTTTCTCCGAATCGATCTCCAGTTCCCGCATGGCCTGCTTGACGGGATCCAGGCTGATTTTCTTTTCCCGCGCCAGCGCAGTCAAAGTCGCCAGCACAATATGCTTCGCGTCCACTTCGAAGAAATCGCGAAGGGCGGCGCGATTCTCGCTGCGGCCGAAGCCATCGGTTCCCAGCACCGCGAGTTGCCCGGGCACCCACTTGGCAATCGATTCCGGCAAGACCTTCATGTAATCGGAGGCGGCGATGAAGGGACCCGGCGCATCCTTCAGAGCTTGTGTAACGAAAGGAACCTTCGGGGCTTCGCCGGGATGCAGCATGTTCCAGCGCTCGCAATCGTTGGCGTTGCGGTACAACTCCTTGTAGCTGGTCACGCTCCAGACGTCGGCGGCGACACCGTATTTTTCCTGCAGGATGGCCTGTGCCTTCAACACTTCGTACATGATGGTTCCGCTGCCGAGAAGTTGCGCGCGCAGCTTGCCGCCGGACTCTTCGGCTTTACGGAAAAGATAGAGGCCGCGCAGAATACCGTCGCGAACGTGCTCGCCGGCGGGCATTTCCGGCATGGGCAACGGTTCGTTGGTGACGGTGAGGTAATAGAAGATCGATTCCTGATCGACGTACATGCGGCGGATGCCATCCTGAACGATGACGGCAATCTCGTAGGCGAAGGCCGGATCGTAGGCCATCAGGTTGGGAACAGGCAGGGCCAGCACATGGCTGTGGCCGTCCTGATGTTGCAGGCCTTCGCCGGCCAGCGTGGTTCGTCCCGCAGTGCCACCCACAAGAAATCCGCGGCAGCGCATATCGGCGGCAGCCCAGATCAGGTCGCCGATGCGCTGGAAGCCGAACATCGAGTAGTAGATAAAGAAGGGGATGGTGTTGATGCCATGATTGGCGTAGGCCGTACCCGCGGCGATGAACGAGCACATGGAACCGGCCTCGGTGATACCCTCTTCCAGAATCTGGCCGTTTTTTGCCTCCTTGTAATAAAGGAGCGTGTCCATGTCGACCGGCTCGTAAAGCTGGCCCACGCTGGAGTAAATTCCGACCTGGCGAAACAGAGCTTCCATGCCGAAGGTGCGGGCTTCATCGGGGATGATGGGAACGATCAGCTTGCCGAGTTCGGGATCGCGCAGCAGCTTGCCGAGCAAGCGCACGAAGACCATGGTGGTGGAAGCTTCGCGACCGTCGGTGCCTTTGTAAAATTCCTCGAAGTGGGCGTCGGCAACCGGCTTGAGGGGCGTGGCCACGACTTTGCGCTGAGGCATGTAGCCGCCCAACTGCTGCCGCCGAGCCTGCATGTACTTGATTTCGGCGCTGTCATCGGTGGGCCGGTAGAACGGCGCGTCATGCAATTCGGCATCCGGGATGGGAATGCCGAAGCGCGAGCGGAAAAGCTCCAGCTCTTCTTCGTTCAGTTTCTTTTGCTGGTGAGTGATGTTCTTGCCTTCGCCAGCCTCGCCCAGCCCATAGCCTTTGATGGTCTTGGCCAGAATGATGGTCGGCGAACCCTGGTGATCGACGGCGGCGCGATAAGCGGCGTGAACTTTGATGGGATCGTGGCCGCCCAGCCGCATGCGCGCCAGCTGCTCATCGGAGAGATGCTCCACCATCTTCAGCAGGCGGGGGTCGGTTCCGAATAAATTCTGGCGGAAGTAGGCGCCGCTCTCAACGAAATATTTCTGATATTGTCCGTCGCTAATCTCGCCCAGGCGCTTAACCAGGATGCCGTCGCGGTCGTTGCGAATGAGATTGTCCCAATCGGCGCCCCAAATTACCTTGATGACGTTCCAGCCGGCGCCGCGGAAAATGGCTTCCAGTTCCTGGATGATTTTTCCGTTGCCGCGCACCGGGCCGTCAAGCCGCTGCAGGTTGCAGTTGACGACGAAAATCAGGTTGTCGAGGTTCTCGCGCGAGGCCAGGGTGATGGAACCCAGCGCCTCGGGTTCGTCCATCTCGCCGTCGCCCATGAAAGCCCACACCTTGCCGCCGCTCGACTTCTTCAAACCGCGATTTTCGAGATAGCGAATAAAGCGGGCGTGATAGATGGCCTGAATCGGGCCGAGGCCCATCGAAACCGTCGGGAACTCCCAGAAGTTTGGCATCAGCCAGGGATGCGGGTAGGAACTCAATCCCCCACCTGGCTTCAGCTCGCGGCGGAAGTTTTCCAGCTTCTCCCGAGGGATGCGTCCTTCAAGGTAGGCGCGAGCGTAGATGCCTGGCGCGGCGTGCCCCTGGAAGTAAACGAAATCGCGATCGCCGCTGTCGGTTTTCGCCTGAAAGAAGTGATTAAAGGCAACTTCGTAAAGGGTCGCGGCCGAGGCGAAGGTCGAGATGTGACCGCCAATGCCCTCCTGAATTTTGTTGGCGCGGACCACCATGGCCAGCGCGTTCCAGCGCACCAGGCTCTTGATGCGGCGCTCCATTTCCTGGCTGCCCGGGAACGGCGCCTGCTGTGGAGAAGGGATCGTGTTCTGGTAAGGAGTGGTCGCGGAAAATGGCAGGTTCACGCCGGCGGCGCGGCGGGCATGCAAGGCCAGCTGCTGGAGCAGGCGGCCGGCGCGCATGGGGCCTCCGCCCTTGGTAAGAACGTAATCCAGCGAGTCGACCCACTCGCGAGTTTCCAATACTTCCTGACCGTCAGTTTCCGTCTGAGCCACGAATGATTTCTCCCACAGCGATGCGGTTTCTTCCATGATATGCAATCGCGCGGAATTTTGCTGCACGGAAGGCGCAGTGCGAAGGGTGGAAGGCGCTTTCGCGGCACGCTGGCCGTCGACCGTTCTACAATGCGGATGTCGGATTTGGGAACCGCCGCATGCTGAGAATCGTCATCCCCGCGCTGGCTGTCATCCTCTTGATTCTGATCCTGCTGGTGCCGCGCCTGATGTCGGGTGCCGAAAAAGCGCCGGCAGCGGGTAGCGATGCTCCCGACTTCACTCTCCCTTCGCAGGAAGGCTCGCCGGTAAGCCTGAAGGATTACCGCGGCAGCTGGGTCGTGCTTTATTTTTATCCCAAGGACCAGACGCCGGGCTGCACCCGGGAAGCGCATAATTTTCAGGCTGACCAGGCGCAGTACGCGGCGCGGCACGCCGTGATTCTGGGAGTCAGCGTCGACAGCGTGGACTCGCACAAAAAATTCTGCACAAAAGAAGGGCTCAACTTCAAACTGCTGGCCGACCGTGACGGCCACGTCAGCGCCGCCTACGGATCGCTCACCAACCTGTTGGTGACGAAGATCGCAGCCCGTCACACTTTCCTGATTGACCCTGCCGGAAAGATCGCGAAAACCTACACCAGCGTCGAACCCGCGCGACACAGCGCCGAAGTGCTGGCAGCGCTCGATCAGCTGAAGCCGCGATCCTGAACTCGAACGGCCATCGCCCTTCGCAGCGAGTGCGTCCTTAACATTGCCGGAGTTCTCCTGCCCCAGCCCACATCGCCAGCCGCGCTTGGACTTCGGTAAAGCGTCACATAGCTTTGTGCCCTGCGTCCTATCACATCTTTCCCCGAAGCAGAAAATAGAGAACAGAAGGTCGCCGAGTGCCGGCGGCAGCTCGCCAGACTTTCGTGCAAGACGCAAGCCTGCTTGCGATCGAGGAGACAGCGATGGACGTGAAATTAACTTCGGAAGAGAGCGACGTGCTTCTGGCCCTGCTGGGAGAAGAAGATCAGATCCTGCTGGACAGAATCTCGCATAGCAAGGCAGAAGAGCCCAGGAAGACGCTGAGGCAACGAGAAACATTACTCGAAACCATCATCGAGAAACTTGAGGCGCAACAAGTTCAGGAAGACGAGTTCACGGATCTATGGTGGTAACGGCGGCGGTAGAGACGAGTACGACAGAGACGGTGCGGCAACTGTGGCCTGAAATTGAATGGATCGCGGATCCGCAGTTGCGGGAGCAGGTGGCAAGAACCTGGGCCCTGGCGCTGAAGCGCGGCACCATTCGCGCAAACGATCTCAGGCAGATTCCTTTTACGCTGCTGGTGCCGAACTGCCCGATCACCTTCATGGAGCACAAGCGCTGCGTGGTGCACATCGCGCGCGCGAGTGCGCTGCTGATGCAGGAGTTCATGGGACGAGCGCTGCCGGTAAACGTGGACGTGGTGGTTGCCGGCGCGATCCTGGCAGACGTCGGGAAACTGCTGGAGTATGAAGTCGGCCCGGACGGCAAGGCTCGGCAAAGCGAGCGGGGAGAAGCGCTCCGTCATCCCTTCACCGGCGTGGCGCTGGCGCTGGAGTGCGGCGTGCCGGATCCGGTCTGTCACATTATTGCCGCCCACGCCGCCGAAGGAGACCTGGTGAAGCGCTCGACCGAGGCATTCATCGTGCATCACGCCGACTTCATGTCATTCCTGCCGTTCAAGAATCCAAAAAACATCCAGATCAAACCTTAAGGAGAAAGAAATGGCCACCGCGAACCTCGCTTTGCAAAGCAAAGAGCCGGTCACCGCGAAGATGTCGCGCTGGGCGGCTGAGTTGCGTTTCGAAGACATTGCCCAGGATGCCGTGCACCAGGCAAAACGTTTTTTGCTGGATTCCATCGGCTGCGCTCTCGGAGGATACCAGCAGCACGACGTGCAGATTGCGCTGGCTGTACTGGAAGAGATCGCCGGGCGAGGTCCGGCGACGCTCATTGGCAGCGGAAAGAAGGTCGATGCGGTTTCAGCGGCGCTGGCCAATGCGCTGATGATCCGCTGCATGGATTACAACGACATCTACTGGAGGCAAGACCCGTCGCATCCCTCCGACATCTTTCCGGCGGCGCTGGCGTGCTGCGAGCGGGCCATGAGCGGTGGGAAAGAGTTGCTGGTGGGCCTGGTGCTAGGCCATGAGTTTGAGATGCGATTTTGCGAAGCGGCATTTCCCGGCATACGCGAGCGCGGATGGCATCATGCCACGCTGACTGCGTTCGTCTCTCCGATGGTGGCCGGACGTGCGCTCCACCTGACTTGGGAACAAATTCAACATGCCATCGGCATCTCTGCCAGCCGCCACTGCACGCTGGGCGCGGTCACCGCGGGCAAGCTCACCATGATGAAGAACAGCGTCGACCCGCTGGCCACGCAAAGTGGCGTGCTGGCCGCGTTGCTGGCGGAGAAGGGCTATACCGGGCCGGAGCACGTGATCGACGGCAAAGAAAGCCTGGCACACTGCCTTGGCGTGGAATGGAGGCTGGGTTGTCTCACGGATGGCCTCGGTTCCTCGTGGCGGATTACGCAGTGCAGCATGAAAGGATTTCCGACCGAGGCGCTGACGCACACTCCGATCTCCGCCATGCTGGATCTGGTGAAAGCCAACGAACTCAGGCCAGCGCAGGTGGAAAAGATTCAGATTCGCACGCTGGCGCGAGCCGCCGACATCTTATCCGATCCCAGCAAGTACGATCCGCGCAGCAAAGAAACGGCAGATCACTCTTTGCCGTATGTCATCGCGGTGGCGCTGGTGGATGGTCAAGTCACGCCCAAGCAGTTCACGCTCGAAAGAATCATGGATCCCGAAGTTCGCGCCCAGCTGAAGAAGATCGAGGTGGTCGCGGATCCTGAAATCGAGAAGGTTTTTCCCGGGCTGCAACGGTCGATCGTGCGCGTCAGCACGGTGGATGGGCAATCGTTCGAGAGGCAACTCGACTTCCCCAAAGGAGATCCGCGCAACCCGATGACGGATGAGGAAGTGGAAGAAAAGTTCCATGCGCTGGCGGACGGCGTTCTGTCGAGGAGCGCGCAGAAAAAAGTGAAAGATGCGGTGTGGAATCTGGAAAAGCTGGACTCGGTGAGCAGCCTGATGGCTTTGCTGAAGGCGAGCGTTCGCCGGAAGAAGCCATCGACCGCCAAAGGCACGCTCAGCACGGAGGCAACCGAGCCGCAGGAAGCGGCGCTGGTGAGTTGAACATGGGCCAAACGATGGTGGAGAGAATTGCGCAAGCTCACGCGGCGGCAGGGCCGGACCGGCCGCTGCGCGCTGGAGATTTTGTATCCATTCGGCCCGATCATGTAATGACCCACGACAACACGTCGGCGGTCATGAGCAAATTCAAGGGCATGGGCGCTAAAAAAATTCATGCGCCCGCCCAGCTCGTCTTTGCGCTGGACCACGACATCCAAAACCAGGAAGAAGCGAACCAGAAGAAATATCGCGCCATTGCCGCCTTCGCGCAGGAACATGGCATCGACTTCTACCCGCCTGCAACCGGAATTGGCCACCAGATTCTGGTGGAGCGCGGTTACGTGGCGCCGGGATCGTTCGTGGTGGCCTCCGATTCGCATGCGAACATGTATGGCGCGCTGGGAGCGGTGGGAACGCCCGTCGTGCGCACGGATGCTGCGGCCATTTGGGCCACAAGCGAATGTTGGTGGCAAATTCCAAGGTCGGTGCAGGTCGTGCTGCGAGGGAATTTGCCGGAGGGTGCAAGCGGCAAGGATGTAATCATCACGCTGTGCGGCCTGTATAACCACGACGAAATACTGAACGCCGCCCTCGAATTCAGCGGGCCTGGGCTTGCCAGCCTGTCGATGGATGCCCGCTTCACCATCGCAAACATGAGCACCGAGTGGGGAGCGCTGGTCGCCTGGTTCCCGGTGGATGCCGTCACGCTCGCCTATCTGAGCGCTCTTCGCTGCCGCCTGAAAGAGCTCGGAAAAGAGCCATTCAGCGGGTCCCAGCTCGAGGAATGGAAACATCATCCGCCGCAACCAGATCCCGACGCGACATATGCGGCGCGTATCGAGTTCGACCTGAGCCAGGTTTCAGCGCATGTCTCGGGGCCAGACAGCGTGCAGGTGATGCATTCCCTGGCGGAGATGCAAGCGAAGAGAATAGCAATCCAGAAGGCTTACCTGGTTTCCTGCGTGAATTCGCGGCTGGAGGATTTGTCGGCGGCAGCCAAAATTGTGGCCGGCAAACGGGTTGCACCCGCGGTCAAGTTCTATGTTGGAGCGGCCAGCGCGTGGGTGCAGGAAGAGGCGGAGCACAGCGGAGTCTGGCAAACATTGCTCGACGCCGGAGCCATTCCCCTGCCACCCAGTTGCGGCCCATGCATCGGCCTGGGGGCCGGGTTGCTGGAAAACGGCGAGGTCGGCATCTCCGCCACCAATCGCAATTTCAAAGGACGGATGGGGTCGCGCGACGCGCAATGTTACCTGGCAAGCCCCGCCCTGGTAGCGGCTTCCGCGGTTGCCGGATATATCTGCGGAACCAACGGCGCTTCTGATCGCGTGCCCATGCGGGAATATCGAGAATTGAAAACGGCTGCACCCGCGATAGAGAAGGTTGGCATTCTGCAAGGATTTCCGGAGCGTGTCACCGGCCGCCTGATTTTCATTCCGCACGACAATCTGAACACCGATGCCATCTACGGCAAGGATTACACCTACCGCGATGACATGACGCCGCAGATGATGGCCGAAGTGGTGATGCACAACTACGATCCACACTTTGCGTCGCGGTGCCGGCCCGGCGATGTGATCGTAGGAGGTTTCAACTTCGGCACAGGTTCCAGCCGCGAGCAGGCGGTGACCTGCTTGAGGGCAAACGGCATTCCACTGGTCATCGCGGCCAGCTTCTCGCAAACATACCTGCGCAACGCCTACAACAACGGATTTGTGTGCATCGAACTGCCGGAGTTGGTTGCCGAATTACGGCGGCAGTTTGGCGCAGAAATTCAGGCGCGCGAGAAAACGATCGTTCCTGGCGACACGATCGACGTCGATTTCACATCGAGCACAGTGCATTGGCGCGGCGAGTCATTCAACTTCCAGGCGCTAGGAAGCGTGCCGCAGGAGCTCGTCGTCGCCGGCGGAGTCGAGAACCTGTTAGCGAAGCGATTAGGGCTGAAATGAGAGCCGCAAAGGTAATAAAGACCGGCAAGGATCGGTAGCAGGAGGAATGATATGGCGAAATACACAGTCGTGACGATGCCCGGAGATGGGATTGGCAAGCAGGTCATGCCCGAGGCGCTGAGAGTACTGAAAGAAGTGGGTTTTGACGCGCAGTATTTTCACGCTGACATCGGTTGGGAATGCTGGCGCAATCAGGGCAACGCGCTGCCCGATCTTACGGTGGAGCTCCTCGCCAAGTACAAGCTGGGCCTGTTCGGAGCGATCACGTCAAAACCGAAGAAGGAAGCCGAAGCGGAGCTGAAGCCGGAATTGCGAGGCCACGGCTTAACCTATTTCAGCCCCATCGTGACCATGCGCCAGCGTTTCAATCTCGACATTTGCATCCGTCCTTGCATGTCGTTCCCCGGCAACCCGCTAAATTTTATCCGCAAAAAAATAAGTGGCGGATACGAGGAACCGTTGGTCAACGCCGTCATCTTTCGCCAGAACACCGAGGGCCTTTATGCCGGCGTGGAGTGGACAAATCCTCCCGACCAGGTGCGCAGCGCGCTGGCGACGCATCCGAAGTTCATGCCGTTTGTGGGTACGCCCGGAACCGATCTCGCCCTCTCCGTGCGCATCGTCACGCGCAAAGCCGCTTACAAAATAGCCAAGGCGGCATTCGCGTGGGCAAGAAAATTCGGCTATCCGTCGGTCACGATTTGCGAAAAGCCGAATGTGCTGCGTGAGACTTCGGGGATGATGGAAGAAGCAGCCAAGACCGTCGCCAAGGAATATCCGGAAATCGCGTTGCATTCGACCAACATCGATGCGCAGACCATGTGGCTGACGAAGAATCCGGAGGATTATGGAGTGATCGTGGCTTCGAATCTTTTCGGCGATGTGATCTCCGATGCCTTTGCCGGGCTGGTCGGAGGGCTGGGCTTTGCCGCCTCGGGCAACATCGGCGACGAAGTGGCGGTCTTTGAGCCGACCCATGGCTCGGCGCCAAAGTATGCCGAACTCGATCCGCCCATCGTGAATCCGATCGCGATGTTTCTGGCGGCGGCGATGCTGCTGGAACATGTCGGAGAAATGGACAAAGCGAGGCTCATCCGGGACGCCATCGCGCACGTCGTGTTGGAAGGGAAAGTACGAACCTATGACATGATGCGCCTTCCCGGGGGTGCCGGCGTGACCGCCAAAGGGGCAGCCAGCATGACTGAGCTGACGGACGCGGTTCTCGCCAGCATTGGGAAGGCGGTTGAACCCGAACTGGAAGCGATGGCACGGTAATCATGAGCACGCCGTCGATCATTTCGGAGGTAAGGGCGGCTGAGGGTGGCCACTGCGGCCCGGACAATCGATCGGACATTCACGTCCGCGTCGAGCCGCGTGAAAGCGATGGCATCGAGATCACTCTGGAGTCGCGCGTCGAGGCCTATTATGGCGAAGCAATCCTCGCGCAAGCGCGGCAGGTGCTGAAAGACCTGCACGTCGACCACGCGCGGGTTGCGATTCACGACGAGGGCGCACTGCCGTTCGTGATCTCGGCGCGCATCGAAGCGTGCGCCAAACGCGCCGGACTGGGCCGCGGCTATCGAGCGCTGCCGGAAAGGCTGGCCGATCCGCCATTGTCGGCGCGAGATCAAATGCGGCGCTCGCGCCTTTATATTCCCGGCAACGAGCCGAAATATTTCGTGAATGCCGGGCTGCGCCATCCAGACGGCGTCATTCTCGATTTGGAAGATTCGGTCCATTCTCGCGAAAAAGATGCCGCGCGCCTGCTGGTACGCAACGCGCTGCGCGCGGTGGATTTCGGTCCCTGCGAACGCATGGTGCGCATTAATCAACTGCCGCTGGGGCTTGCCGATCTCGAAGAGATTGTTCCGGAAATCCCGAACTTGATACTGGTGCCTAAAGTAGAACGGCCGGAACAGGTGTTGCAGGTCATCGATCAGATCGAGCGGGTCAAGGATCGGCATGGGATCGATCGCCCCATCTGGATCATGCCGATTTTAGAGTCGGCGCTGGGAATCGAGAATGCTTATGCGATCGCGACGGCCAGTGCTGACATCGTGGCGATGACGATTGGCTTGGAGGACTACACCGCCGATCTGGGAGTCGCAAAAACCGCAACCGGAGCCGAGTCTCTGTTCGCGCGGCAACGCCTGGTCAACGCGGCCCGTGCCGCCGGGATTCAGGCGATCGACTCGGTGTATGGGGATGTCGCCGACCTCGAAGGTTTGCAGCACTGGGGCGTGAACGCGCGAGCCATGGGATTTGAAGGGATGGGATGCATCCATCCGCTGCAAATCGAAATCATTCACCAGGCCTTTGCACCAACCGCGGCGGAGATCGAGAAAGCCTTGAGGATCGTGGAGGCTTTCGAGGAAGCGCAAAAGAAGGGCCTGAGCGTGGTGAGCCTGGGATCGAAAATGATCGATCCTCCGGTGGTGCAGCGTGCTTTAAAGCTGGTGAATCGCGCCAAGCGCATCGCGCAGACAACATGAGCTGAGTTATGCCGACACAGGAAGTGCAGCACAAGCTTGAGCTGGAAGAGAATGCGGCGGGCCGCCGGGTCCCCGCAGTGGTCAATGGGCGGTCGCAGGTCCCGTACTTAGGCGTGGGCAAATACCGGCCCGCGGGACACAAGGCAGGGCCACTCATCCGCAGCGCTGCCGATTATCCAGAAAGCGGCGATAAGCGCGTGCCCGGCCTGGAGGCGGCGTTGCGCCGTTGCGGGCTGCGCGACGGCATGGTGATTTCCAGCCACCATCATTTGCGGGATGGCGATCGCGTCGCCCTGATGGCACTGCAAGCGGCAGAGCGGTTGGGCATCAAAGACCTCATGTGGTTTCCCAGCGCGTCTTTTCCTTCGCAAGCGGGAGCCATCCGGCTGATGGAGAACGGCACCATCCATCACATCGAAGGCAGCATGAACGGCCCGCTCGGGGATTACTGCACGCAGGGGAAAATGCGCGGCATGGGCGTGTTGCGCTCGCATGGCGGGCGCTGGCAGGCAGTGCAAGATGGGGAAGTGCACATCGATGTGGCCGTGATTGCCGCGCCCACAGCCGACGCCTTCGGCAACGCCGACGGCTCGCACGGCAAGTCCGCGTGCGGCTCGCTGGGTTTCGCCCTGGCCGACTCCATCTACGCCGATCACGTCATCGTGGTGACGGAAAATCTGGTTCCCTTCCCTTGCGTGCCATGGCAGATCCAGGGAAACAACGTCGACTGCGTGGTGGAAGTGGAGTCGATCGGCGATCCCGCGAAAATCGTATCGGGCACGACGCAGATTACGCGCTCGCCGGACCGGCTCCTCATCGCAGAATACGTGGCGAAATTCATCCGTGCTGCAGGCATCATGCGCGAGGGATTTTCATTTCAGGCTGGATCCGGCGGCATCGCGCTGGCCTTCGTCGATTATTTGAAGCGGATGATGAAAGAAGCCGGCGTGAAAGCTCGATTCGTACGTGGCGGCTCGACCAAATATCTGGTCGAACTTCTGCAGGAAGGGCTCACCGACTACATTCTCGACGGCCAGACCTTCGACCTCGATGCGGTGAAGTCGATCGCCAGCGAAACGCGGCACATCGCCACGTCCCCTTTCACTTCCTACAACTACCATGGCAAGGGAAACTTTGCGTCGATGGTTGACGCGGTGGTGCTGGGCGCAACCGAAGTGGATGTGAACTTCAACGCAAACGTGGTTACGCATTCGGACGGAAGATTGCTGCACGGCATCGGCGGCTGGCAGAACTGCCTGGCTGGCGGCTGCACGATCCTGGCGGTGCCATCGTTCCGGGACCGCATTCCCGTGATCGTCGACGAGGTCACAACCCTGACCGGGCCCGGCGAATTAATTGACGTCGTCATCACCGAGCGCGGAATCGCGATCAATCCGCTGCGGCAGGACCTGCTGGACGCGGTGAAAGGATCTGGGTTGCCGGTTCGTTCGATTTACGACATCCAGGTGGAAGTCGAGCGCATCTGCGGAGGCAAGCCGGCGCGTCCCCTGCGAGGAGGCAATCCTGTCGCGATCGTGAAATGGGTGGATGGAACGGTACTCGATACGATCTGGCAAGTTGTGAGCCAGAGGTAAGGACCCATCCCCAAAAAAATAGCCGGCCACACGAACGGTGAGGCGCCACGAATCGCGGAAATCACGCCTGCTCCGGGTGACCGATATCACTGACAACGCCGCCAGGGCGTTGGAGAATGATCTGTAATCATCACTCCCGAAAAGTCACACGGCGAGCGCCGCAGTTTGCCAGGTCGGGCAAGAGTGCGGTCCCGTGAAAGGAGCGCGATATGAGTGAAGTGAATAAGGCAATCGTCCGTCGTTTGTTTGACGAATGCTTGAACCGGCATAATCCAGACCTCTATCCAGAACTGTATTGCGATGTGGTTTATCGTGCGCCCGCGATGGGAGAACTGAGAAGTGAAGAGCATCGGCATTTCCTGCTCTCCGTGTTTGCCGGATTTCCTGACGCGCAGTGGACCATTGAAGAGCAGATCGCGGAAGCGGAAAAAGTCGCTACTCGCTGGACGTTTGCCGGAACCCATAGCGGGACGTTTATGGGGATCGAAGCGACCGGCAGGCAGGTATGCATCACCGGCATAAGCCTGAGCCGCATTGCAGGCGGAACGATTGTGGAAGAGTGGGAGGAGTGGGACACGCTGGGCATGATGCAGCAATTGGCGCTGCTGCCGGCGGAAACTCGACTTCCGTCATCCGCATCCCGGCCGAGCGGCATGGCGACGGAATGGGATTCTTGCGCCCGTATTTGAACGTCGTTGTGACTTCTTAAACTACCGATTCCTTCTATTGCACTGCTGCCGGCGCAAGCCGCCTGGGACCGGCCTGCAGGATCCGGTCGGGACACTCCGCCATCATCAGCTTGAAGTTTTCGATGAAGCGGGCGGCGAGCGCGTCATACTTTCGGAAATATTCTTCGCGGCTCGGCCAGGTGTTTGCCGGATCGAGAATCTGCGCCGGCACGCCCTCGCATCGGACCGGCACGTCGAACCCGAAGACTGGATCCTTTTTGTACTCCACGTTCAACAATGACCCACTGAGCGCCGCATTCAGCAAGGCACGGGTGTGGTGAATGCTGATGCGCTTGCCAATGCCGAACGGGCCGCCCGTCCATCCGGTGTTCACCAACCAGACGTTGGCGCCGTGCTTTTGGATCTTCTTTTTCAGCAACTCGGCGTAAGCCAGGGGATGGTGGACCATGAACGGCCCCCCAAAGCAGGTGCTGAACGTAATCTCCGGCTCGGTTCCGAGTCCGATCTCGGTGCCGGCGATCTTGCTGGTGTAGCCGGAGATGAAGTGGTAAATAGCCTGATCGGGGTTCAGCTTCGAGATGGGCGGCATGACTCCCGACGCGTCGCAGGTGAGGAAGATGACATTCTTGGGGTGCCCGGCGCGTTTATCCGGCATGAAGTTGTCGATGTAGGAGAGAGGATAAGCCGCCCGCGTATTCTCCGTGACCGAGTAGTCATTCAGGTCGAGCCGCCGGGAGACGGAATCGAAAGTGACATTCTCCAGCACCGTGCCAAATCGCCGGGTGCAGGCGAAGATCTGCGGCTCGGCCTCCTGGGAAAGACGAATCACCTTGGCATAGCAGCCGTCTTCGAAATTAAAAACGCCATTGTCGCTCCAGCCGTGCTCGTCGTCGCCGATGAGGCGGCGCTTGGGATCGGCCGACAGCGTGGTCTTGCCTGTTCCGGAAAGGCCGAAGAAAATGGCGACATCGCCTTCCGCGCCTACGTTGGCAGAGCAGTGCATGGACAGAATTCCCTGCAGCGGCAGAAGGAAGTTGAGCACGGTGAAGATGGTTTTCTTGATCTCGCCGGCGTAACTGGTGCCGCCAATAATGGCAAGACGCTCGCGGAAATTAAGAATGATGAAGGTTTCCGAACGCGTGCTGTCGACCATGGGCGAGGCCCGGAACGAAGGCACGGCGATGACGGTGAACTCGGGGATGTGGCGCTGCAGCGCGTCCTGGCTGCGGCTCTTCAAAAACATGGTTCGCGCAAACAGACTGTGCCACGCTTTTTGCGTGATGATGCGCACGGGCAGGCTGTGCTCGGGGTCGGCGCCCGCAAAGCAGTCCTGCACGAAGACGTCCCGGCCCTGCAAGTAACCTTGCAGGCGCGTAAGCAGCGCGCTGAAGCTCTGGCTGGTGAAGGGACGGTTATATTGACCCCACCAGATTTTGTCTTCGGTGGATTGCTCGCGTACGACGAACTTATCCGCCGCGGCCCGCGCCGTATGTTTGCCGGTCGAGACCACCAGCGGCCCGAGGTGCGACACTCTGGCTTCCGAGCGAAAGATGCTCTCTTCATAAAGCGCGGGCGTGGGCAGGTTCCAGTAGACGCGCCGCAGATTCACCAGGCCGTGATTTTCGAGGCCATAATTCGAGGCGAGTTTCCCCGCCTCCTTTACCGCGGGAGACTGCACGTCGAGGTAGATGTTCATACCCACTCCCTCACCAGTTTGCGGTCGCCAAGATAGAGTTCATTGGCGGAATTCGCATCGAGCGCCCACTTGATGCGGTCCATGCCTTCGGTGATGTCGCGGATCGCACCGCAGTAGCTCAGCCGCAGGTGCCCTTCAAATCCGAATTCTTTGCCCGGAACGGTGACCACGCGCACTTTGTCGAGCAGGAAATTCGACAACTTTTGCGAATCCTTCATGTACGCGCTGAAGTCGGGGAAACAATAGAACGTCCCTTCCGGCTGATAAATTTTCACGCCATCGAACGCGCGCAGGCGGTCCATCAAGACGTTGCGGTTGTTTTCCAGCATGACGCGAAGGCTATCGACAGAGGACTGAACCCCGTTGAGCGCACCCACCGCAGCCCATTGCGAAGGCGCAGCGGCGCCCGAGGTTTGCTGCGACTGGATGGTGGCCATCGCTTCGATCAGCGGCTTGTTTCCGACAGCCCAGCCAATGCGGAACCCTGTCATCGCGTACATTTTGGATACGCCGTTGATGACGATCAGCTTGGACTCTTCGAGCGGCTGCCGCGCGAATTCGTAGCAGTTCGGAGCCGTCTTGCCATCGAAGATGAGCCGGTTGTAAATGTCGTCCATGATGAGGTAGAGGCCCTTCTTCTCGCAGAACTCGACCATCTCTCCGATGAAGTCCTTGGAGTACATGGCGCCCGAGGGATTATTCGGGCTGTTGAGAATGATGGCCTTGGTGTACGAACTCACCACTTCCACGATCTCTTTTACCGTGGGAAAGAACGTGCCGTCTTCCGCGGTGACCGGCACCGGAACGCCGCCCGCCAGCTTCACCATCTCCGGATAGCTGACCCAATACGGCGCGGGAAAAATCACTTCTTCTTTGGGATCGAGGATGGCATGCAACAGCACCATCAGGGCTTGTTTGGCGCCTCCCGAAGCGATCACATTGTCGGAGGAGACAAGCTTTTTGTAGTGATCTTCGGTATAGCGGATGATCGCCTTCTTGAGCGCGGGAACGCCGTCGGGCGCCGTATAACGAATTTCGCCGGTATTCAACACGGCCGCGCAGTTGATGACCGCGTCCACCGGGCATTTGCTTTTGGGCTCGCCGCCTCCCAGGTGAATCACCGGCTCACCTTTTTCGCGAAGCAGCGCGGCGGTTTCGTTCAACCTGAGGGTTGCCGATTCTTTTATCGATCGGGCTAGCTGGCTTAAACTCATGGATTCACCTTCCCTTTCGCGTGAACTCCGACCAGATTCGTTTGGCGCTGGTTCATCCGGATTGCGCGCAAGCGCCCGCTGAGCAGCGACGCCGGCCTCCGCTTTACGAAAACAACCTCAAGCTGCTATCGACTTCAATGTTGGTTAGATCTGTGGATTCGTGCTGCTCCGACATTGCCGCAGAGCGCTGCGGATTGGTAAGAAACGGCGACGAGTTGACGGCTGAATCGATCGTCATGACCACCAGACATCCCTGCGCCTGAAACACCTTTTGCCACAGATACCCTGCCAGCACAGGAATTGCGGAGCAGGCCAGCAACGTGACGGAGAGCGAGAAGCTCGAGTGGTGGGCCCAGGCCCATTGCCCTGCCAGGCTCGATGCCACCACCAGCGCCCCGCCAACAACGAGTCCGGCTAACTTCACCCTCTCCGCGAAATCCGCAATGGTTCGAGCGACTCGATAAGCCTGGCGGTACCGTTCCAGGACGGCCGTGCTGTCGATTGCCTCCGGCGAGAACGGAAGGATCGTGGTAGTCATAAAGATCCTCCTTCCAAGAAAACGAAGTCTCTTCAAAAGTTACTGCGGGTTGGTCAGCACTTCTGTGACGGGTGCACGTCCTGGTTGTGACCGCAGAGGCGGAATTGTGTTTACCTGCGAACCAGGAGGCGCGAAACAGGGCGCATCGGTTCCAGGTGCGGATCTCGTTGAGGGACAACGAGCGCTAACGCCTGTTCGCGACAGTTGAAGGATGGGACAGGACCGCTGAAGGGGCAACGTCGGTTGTTCCGCTAGGTTCCTGTGCCGAGCAATTCGATGACCTGTGGCTTTGTGGAAGCACTGTCGACGATGGAGATCGTGCCCTGAACAGCGCCCTTCTTCGTCGGCGAGAAGGTGGCGCTGATCGTGCACTTAGCGCCGGCGGGAACGGACGAGCCGCAAGTCGAGGCCACGCCAAACTCGGCGCTGGCTTTCATCGAAGCAAGCCGCAGCGCCGTCTTCCCAGTGTTCGTGAGGCTGACAGTTTGCGGTTGGCTAGTCGTCCCTACGGCCTGCTTCTGAAAATTCAAAGCTGTGGTGGGAAAGAAAGAGACGACGCCAGTATTGAGCAAGACAACTACGTCGTTATACCGATAGTCCGCCGTAACGATGTCCATTTTATCGTCACGATTGAAGTCCCCGAGCGCTACATAAGCGTCCTCCCCATACTCGACGCCGGAGGGGTACATGACCCCGGGTTGGAAGGTACCATCGCCGTTGCCCAGAAACACGCTCACGCCGCTGGGAGAACTCAAATTTGCAGCTACGAGATCCGGAACCTGGTCGCCGTTAAAGTCGCCAACCGCCACGCCATCTGGAAACGCGGTGGGATAGTCGACGGCCTTCTGAAACGTACCATCGCCGTTGCCAAGCATCACGCTAATTCCCGTTCCCTCAAGGTACGCGATGGCCAGGTCCATTTTGCGATCGCGATTGAAGTCTGCCACGGCCATCGCTACGGGCGTCGACTCCCCCGGATAGCTTGCGCCGATCTGGAAGGTCCCGTCGCCGTTGCCTAACAGAATATTCACCGAACTGGAGCCGCCGAAAATGCCGGCGGTCGCCACATCGACTTTGCCGTCGCCGTTGAAGTCACCCACCGTCGCAGCTAGCATTGTGAACGCCGGCTGAGCATTGATAGCATCCTGGAAGGTTCCGTCGCCATTGCCGATGAGCACGCTGATGCACATGCACGGGTTACTTATTGAAAGCGCTAGGATGTCTGGAATGTGGTCGCCATTGAAGTCGCCAACCGTCACATAGTTTTCAAACGACGGAGTTTGGGGACTCTGAGGGCCATAGCGAAAGGTCCCATCCCCGTTGCCTAGGAGAATAGTGAGGTAAGGGCTGAGATCGTTTGCCACGGCCAGATCGAGGATGCCGTCGTTGTTGAAGTCGGCGGCGACGATGGAAAAAGGGCCGACCCCGGCGCTATACGAAGCTCCAGTCCGAAACGTGCCATCCCCGTTGCCCAGCAGGATCACTACCGACCCTGAAACTCCGCCAGGCGCTGTGGCCGCCAAGTCCCGCTTGCCATCGTGGTTAAAATCCCCGACCGCTATCGAGGTAGGGTTCGACGCAGCTATGAATCTGCCACGAATCTCAAACTGCGCCCGCGCGGGCGCGACGAGCGACAGCGTAAGCGCCAAAGAGATTACGAGCGCTCCGGGAACTCTGGAAGCACGGATCATAAAGCCTAACTACTTCGACTGAAACGAGCTTCACGTTGGGGCCCGCGGGAGACCCGTTCAGCTCGCAGACGGCATTCTCGTTGAGCGGGAGGAAGTTGGAGGCGCGGGTCGGAATCGAACCGACGCATAAAGGTTTTGCAGACCTCTCCCTTACCACTTGGGTACCGCGCCCCTGCTTCAATAAAGTAGCGTGGCAGAGACAAAAAGTCTACCGCCGAACAGTGCTATATCGCGAGGCGCGGGCCCGGCTACGGGCAAGTAAGTTGCGCGGAAGCGAATGGCTGCAGCTGCACTCCCTCGTCAGGATTGGGTCGAGAAGTGCTTTGTCCCACCAATACCGTCGCGGTTCCAACGGCGCCGGGATCGCATTTCGCCAGCCCGGCAGTGACGGTCGCGAAAATCGCGATGTTCCCAGCGCACACGCCTTCGGTTCCCCCGATGCACCAGGTGGCTGTGGACGTGATGTTCACGCCGGACATCGAGCCCTGATAGAGGCCGGTCGCGGTGAACTGCGCTTGCGACGTTGCCGCGGCGGGACTGATGCTGACCGACTGCAGGGAGTGGGAGTTCGATCCGCCGCAAGCCAGAAAGGCGAGAACCATCAAGAGAGTGAAGCCGAGCAAGACAGGCGCATACCGTTTCATACCCACCTCAGTAGCGGCCCAGGACATTTATGGAGCGGGAGACGGGATTTGAACCCGCGACTTCGACCTTGGCAAGGTCGAAATTTGTAACCCGCTCAACTACATAGCCGATTTTACATTCCCCCAGACTCCCCCGCAAGCACGCACAAGACGTATCCCGAAACAGGTACGAGACAGGTATCAACACCCACAACGGGTTTACAGCTTGTCAATCGGTAAGGTCATGTTGCCTGATTCATCCAGACGTTCTTTCAGGCTGCGACTCAGGATTCTGCGGGAAATCAAGACCTGAGCGAAGAAAACGACGGTGATAGAACTAATCAGCACCAACACGACTAAATGTCCATCGCTCTTTCCGTATTCAGTAAACCAATAGCTCGGCAGGCGAGGCTTCACAGAAAACCAGATGGTTTCTCCAAGAAAGACCAAGATCAGAAACGCACAGTGGATCGCCAACAGAAACGGGATTCGCCGCTGAATCGCCTTGTTCCGCAGGCTGTACTGTTCGAGCAGGCCTCTTGTGGGGAAAAAGACATACCAGAACGCGAAGTACGTGTACATGATTGCGGTCGCGATTTGAATCCCGAAGCGTTTTTCTCCGAGAACGATGAAGATGCCGAGGCCCCCGAACGCTCCGACCATGTAGGCGGCGAATATTCCGAGTGTCATTGCACGTGAAACCTGCGGTGCTTTTTCCCGGTCGTCCAACTGCTCAAACATCGCGTGGCCCTCACAATCCGAGACGGGTCGCCTTCCTAGTTGGTCGGAATCTCGTTTTGAAGTCGAAAACGGCATCATTGTACCCCTGCTCGCCCCGTTGCTCGTGATCGAAGGGAGTTCGCACCGCTGCCCTGAGCTTGTGAGGGAGTTACTCCGGTGGTCGGATGTCGCCATGCTCCAGGGGTACGCTCACCCGGCTAAAAAGGAGCGGAAGGCTCAAGGGATCTTCCTTGGTAGGATGGTCGGAAAACGGGCACGGGGACGGGTACAAAGAAAAAGGTCCCCACAGAGGAGACCCGCATAAAGTCTGGAGCGGGAGACGGGATTTGAACCCGCGACTTCGACCTTGGCAAGGTCGCACTCTACCACTGAGTTACTCCCGCTCAGCGAAACTTATTTTACACGATCAGGCATAGCCGAGCCACCGGTTGCGAGGCTGGATGCTAACGCTGGGACACGGCCCACTGGGGATCTTCTTCGGGCTTGACGATGTGTCCGTCGCGCACATGAATGATTCGATCGCCATACTTGGCGGCCTCGGGATTGTGCGTGATCATCAGCACGGTCTGGCCGAGTTCCTGGTTCGATTGGCGCAACATGCGGAGAACGATGTTCGAATTTTCGGTGTCGAGATTGCCCGTGGGCTCGTCTGCGAGGACGACCGCGGGCTTATTGATCAGTGCGCGCGCCAGCGCGACGCGCTGCTGCTCGCCGCCAGAAAGTTCCGACGGGCGGTGCGGCAGGCGGCGGGTGAGGCCGAGAAGGTCGGTGATGCGGCTGAAAAATTGCGGGTCGCGGTGGCCGTTGCCGGCAATTTCCTGCGCGATGTCGATGTTGGCCTGCGCGCTCAGCGTGGGCAACAGATTGAATTTCTGGAAAACAAATCCGATTTTCCGCTTGCGCATGCGGGTGCGTTCGGCGTCGGAGAGGGTTGAGAAATCGTCCCCGTCAAGGACCACCTTGCCGGAATCGGCGCGGGTAAGACCTCCCAGCAGGTAAAACAAGGTGGACTTCCCGCTGCCCGAGGGGCCGACGATGGAGACGAACTCCCCTTTCTGCACGCTAAACGAAACGCCGCGCAGCGCGGGAACATCGATTTTGCCGACGCGATAAGTCTTGTGGAGATCAACGGCTTCGATGAATGCGGGCATCCAGCTTCGATGTTACACGATCGGCGTCAGGTTGCAGGGGTCAGGCGACGCCGATGTGGCGTGAAACCGGCATGCGCTCCTGCATGCGCTTGGGACCGCGCTTGCGCACCAGCAGCAGGCGAACGCGTTCGAGCAGGTCAGACGGCGAGTACATGCCGCGAGCCAGGAAGACATCGGCCTGCGATTCGTGATCGTAGGCGCGGACCTTGCTGGAAATCAGAATGGCGGGAGTGCGCGGCGAGAGGGCCTTGATGGACGCAATCAACTGCGGCCCGTTCAGTCCTGGCATTGCCATGTCGGTGATCACCAGGTCGATGCCGCCCTGCTTGAAGCGCTCCAGCGCCTCTTCGCCCTTGGTAGAGCTGGCGACGCGATAGCCGCGCGTTTCCAGCATGATCTTGCGGTAGGAAAGCGATTGCTCATTGTCGTCAACGCAAAGAATGGTACGTTTTGGCTTCATGCACCGCCCGAAATCCGCCAGCCTCCAGCATGCCCGGAAGCTACGGCGGAATTTTCTCAATCGTGAAGAATGTTTTTGGAAAGCGACAGCGATGCTAAGGCAGCACCGATCGCCTGTAAAGTAGCGCGAAAGCAAATGGCAGAGTCTGGCTATTGACTTTTTTCGAGGCGCAAAAAAGCATGATGTTTCCGCGCATTCGATATGGCACTTTAGAGGATGAGTTCGCCGCGCATGATTTCGACCGCGTGTCCCCCGACGCGCACGTTTACTACGCGGTTATCGTTGCGCGAAGCGCGCACGAAAATCCGGCTCGGCCGCTTCATTTCCAAGCCCTGCTCGATCAAGGCGCGTTCGTCGGATTTTGCCACGCCGTGCTGCACCATCCACGCAGCCGTGCAACCTGCGGCCGAGCCGGTCGCGGGATCTTCTCCGTTGTAGAACATCATGCGCGAACGCAGGCGGGTCGCGCGATCGGGCGTATCCCGCGTCACGAAATAGAAAAACTTGCCTTCTGCCTTCTCGAGATATTGCTGCATGCGGGCCCCATCCACGCGCAGATTTTGCAGCAACGCCAGCGATTTGAGCGGCGCGACCGTGAACGGCACGCCGGTTGAAACGGTTTGAATGGGCAGAGATTCGTCGAAATCTCCCGGTTGAAAGCCGGTGGCGCGCGCGACCGCTTCGCGATCATGAATCAGGCCAAAGCTGGGATCGATCTGCGTCATCTCCCCGAAGGCTGCGCCCTCGCTCTGCTCGAAGCGAACCGGGACTTTGCCGACATTCAACTCCAGCACAACTTCGTCGCCGCCGCGCTGGGCGCGCAGCGCGAACGCCGTACCTAATGTGGGATGGCCGGCGAAAGGCAGTTCTTCCTGTACCGTGAAGATGCGGACGCGAATTCCTTGCTTCTGTTCCGTGGCGGCATCGCGCGGCAGGATAAATGTGGTCTCGGAAAGGTTCATCTCCATGGCGACGGACTGCATCTGGTCATCGGACAAGCCGCGTCCGTCATGAAAGACCGCCAGCGAATTTCCCTGAAGCGGCTGCGAAGAAAAAACATCCCACTGCGTCATCGCCAGGCGGCGTTGCGACTGAGCCATCATTGATCCCCGTCAAGAAAGTGAGTTGCAGAACAGTTCGAACCGCTTTTCAGATGCGGCAGGCAGGCCGGCGATGCAGAAAAACTCGCGGCGCAATTCCGCCTGGCGATGCGGTTGACAGCTGAAAAACAGGCTTCTATGCTAGGCACGTGTTGTTTGCCCTCCAAACCGGCGCGCAGTGTTGTTGTATCTGCTGGCCGGGGTGTGGGTAGGGCGAACCGGACTTCTACCACCCACCCGGCGTCGAGCGGGTGGGTTTGTTTTTTCTACTCGAGCCGAATCGAGCCGGGTTCCGGAGAATCGAAATCACCGAGGAGACTTTTCCATGACCACTGCGACCGCAAGCGAAAGCCATTCCGTTCCCCGCATCAACGACACTGCACCCAACTTCACCGCCGAAACCACGCAAGGCACGATTAACTTTCACGAGTGGATCGGAGACGGATGGGCCATTCTGTTTTCTCATCCCAAGGACTTCACGCCGGTTTGCACGACGGAACTGGGGTACATGGCCAAGCTGGCGCCCGAGTTCGCCAAGCGCAACACGAAGATTATCGGCCTGAGCGTGGATCCGGTTGCCAGCCACGGCAAATGGGCAGCCGACATTGAAGAGACGCAGGGCGCGAAAGTGAACTACCCGATGATCGGCGATCCGCAACTGAAAGTCGCCAAGCTCTACGGCATGCTGCCCGCCGAAGCGGGAGAGACTTGCGAAGGCCGCACCGCTGCCGACAATGCCACGGTGCGCACCGTGTTTGTGGTAGGGCCGGACAAGAAGATCAAACTGCAGCTTAGCTATCCCATGAGCACGGGGCGCAATTTCGACGAGATCCTGCGCGTGATCGACTCGATGCAACTCACGGCCAAGCACAAGGTCGCGACGCCGGTAAACTGGAAGCCGGGCGACGATGTCATCATCCTGCCGTCGGTGTCGAACGAGGAAGCGCAGCAGAAGTATCCCGGAGGCTTCAAGTCGCCCAAGCCGTATTTGCGAATCGTGCCGCAGCCCAAGTGAGCCGGCAAATTTCGGAAGCGCATGCGGTCCGGTGATCGTCCCGGTCTTCAAAACCGGCGGGCGGCAGGCACTCCTGTCGCCGGTGGGTTCGACCCCCACTCGCTTCCGCCATTTATTTTCAATAAGTTAGATGGTCCGTAGATGTAGTCTCAAAGTGAGACACGGTGTCACAATCGCGTTGCTGTGATAAAAACGTGATAATTTCTCGCGAACTATCTGTCCTTAGATTGCACGCGTGCTGCGAGGACATGGCCGGGCCGCATCGGGATTCAGTTAATGGTCAGTGACGCAAGCCGCTGGTTCTTTCGAGCCGTGTCCATGGCTTCGATTAACGCTCGCGTGTTCTCGTCGAGGGGGCGGACATAGGTCGGCAGGATTTGAGTGCTCGCATGGCCAAGGAGATGGGCAACCGTCAACCCAGTCGCGTGACACACATTGGCGCGGCTCGCGAATGTTGCTCTGAGGTCCGAAATGCGCCGGTCCGCTAGGCCAGCTTTTCTGGCAGCTGTCCGCCAAGCAGTCTTATAGTCCACAAAGTGAACGTTCGGGTTTCGGGGGCTGGGAAAAACGAAAGCTGAAAGGCTTGGACCAAACAGTGCATGCCACTGCGCAAGGGCGTCGTGACAGTGATTTGTTAGCCACACTGGGCGCACACCGGCGGCGCTCTTTGAATCCCGTATCTGAATGCACCCAGGTTCTGAGTCGAGCGAGACGTCGGACCACTTCAGAGGTAATGCTTCCTTCTTGACTCGCAGCCCGGTATCGGCCAGCAGCGTGATGAGCATCCGCAATAAAGGCGGTGAAAATTTCTTTACTCGGTCCTCTTCGTCGTAGGAAAGCGGCCTAGCACGACGTCGGTCGCGTCTTTCGTTGAGCTTCCCTACATCACTGCACGGATTGTGCGAAATGAGGCGCATCTTCTTCGCTCGCGAAATGCAGGAGGACAGGGTTGCCACATCACGATTGACTGTTGCTTTTCCGGCTCCCTGTTCTAGCCTTGCTTGCTGGAATCTAAAGACGGATTCCACGGTAATCTCGGACAGACGAACGTTCTTCCCGAAATAGCTCAGGACATTATTGATGCTTGACTTGTATCGCAATCGAGTTTTGTCATGCGACACAGACTTTAGGAATTCTTCAACCCAGGCACCCAGGTGAGGAGATTTTGATCTCGGGAGGCTCCAGCGCTCTTCAAAGACTTGCGCAGTTCGCAAAGTGAGGAGTTTTTCCGCAAGCTTCCTATTCGTCGAGCCGGAACTCTCGCGGTGCTGGCGTCCGTCCTTGATGTAGCTGATCCACCAGATCTTGCTTTTGCACCTACTGTCGCGTCTGCGGTACAGGCCCATGGCTTCCTAACGCGCCTTCCGTGCGCTTCGTGAGCAGAGTTTGTGAGCGGTAAACACGCTTATCCCGTACTTCGAGGCGAGCAATCTGAAGGTGGCCTTGGTCCGCGCTCGTTCCTTCCGCAGTTCTGCCACATCGTTGGGTTTCAAGACGCGGAGCGGTGGACGCCCCAATCGCTTCCCTTGGCTTCGTGCGTGCTGCAATCCTGCTCGAACCCGCTCAACAATCAGCGACCGCTCCCACTGGGCAATGGCACCGATGATTTGGAACAACATCTCGCCATGAGGAAGGGATGTGTCTATTGCTTCTGTGCAAGAGACAAACCCTATGCCCAGTCGTCGGAACGTCTCCAGCGCATGCAAAAGCTGCTTGAGCGATCGGGTGAACCTGTCGAACCTCCAGACCACAACGACATCAAATTCTTTTCGACGGGCACTTTCTAGCATTGCATCCAACGCTGGACGTCGCTCAGTTGCCCCCGAAATCCCTTTGTCGCAGTACAACTTTTGAACTTTCCAGCCGCGTCGCTTAACGTATGCAATCAACTCAGTTCGCTGCACTTCAGGTTGCTGGTCCAACGTGCTCACTCTGGCGTAAATTGCCGCCTTTTTCGCAGGCATCGACCCTCCTCCTTCAGTTAATATCTAATAGCGTATATTAGATATTATATATTTACTAATAGATTATCAACCTGCGCGCGTTGTCAAAAGTTCCGACGCGAAAAAAGCTGCAATTTTGAGCTACGGTGAGGGTTACCAGTGCGGTGTCCAACGACTTGCCTAAAATTCTTTAGCATCGCAATTTTCGCAGTCGTCATTTCCTTGCATGACAGAAATCAGAGGCGATCATCTGTGAACTGTTCCCCACTTACCCGTAAACGGATCGGCATATTTAACTTTTTTCCCCAAGTCTCGGTGTCGCCTCAAGACGCGTTTGGGGCTGGGCAAGAACCGGTGTTTGCCGCCATCAATAGCCCATACCGGTTTAAGATTCTTCTGATGTGTGCCAGGTTCGTATCGCACGAGATTGTCCTTTGCGGCCGCCTTCAATCGTTTGTAAACTACTTTCTCATTCCATTTGAGTTTACGAGCGATCTCGCGTACGGTCGCCGACCTTTTCAAGCGCTTATTGAGCGTGGCGACCGCCGTCGCAATGATCCGTTCCTGGGAGCCGATTCCATTAAGAGTAGAAGCAAAAACTGGCTCTAGGATCCGATACGCTATGCAATAGTCCGGAAACGAAATATTGGTGGACTTCGTGCGACCAGCACTTCTTGACAAAGCCAGCGCACAACAAAAGGTGAGAAATCGATCCCAGTCTCGCCGGATGCGCACTTTGTTGAGTGGTAAGCGGCTTGCGACATATTCAATCCACTTGGGCGGCTCCTCGAAATCACCCTTCTTGTAGTGCAACATCCACATCGCTTTTTGCCAGACTGTGAGATCACTTTGGTCTGGACTAGGTCGCTTCCGAGCGCGTGCGAGAACAATCTTCTTACTTTGTGCTGGCGATTCGTCTACCCAAACCGATAAAAAGCGAGTCTCATCGTCCGCAAAAACACTTTCATCTGTTGTCGTGCTCAACACGACGGGCCTACCGACACGGCTAACAGTTGTGGTCTTTCGCATTCCTCCTTTGATCATGGTGGCTTCATGTTTGATCTGCCCCTGCGACTGGAGAAGTCGGGTAAACTGCTGCGCATCCTTGCCGCACCTGTATTCGTTAAGGAACAGAATCTTATCCTTGAGCGAGGTGCTGCCATACGCTAGGGCCTTGCCGCTAAGTCCAGCCCTCTCTTCAACGCATGATCGAGGAAAGAGTTTGAGGCAAGATTCGACAATCGTTGACTTCCCGCTGGATGTTGGACCTTTGACTAGTACTGAAGCCGACTTCGGCAACGTTCTAGAGATGCCTGCAAGGATCACAACGAGCGCATTCCGTTCCTCTCCAATCAACCCGAGTGCGTGGACCTTCCTGAGCGCAAGATGAAGAAAAAAGGGGTTGCGCAGAAGTTTTAATGCCTGCCGGGATACTTCTCGACTATTCGATCGTTTTTGCTGACTTGTCATTATTGTTCACATCCTTCCGAAAACTGAGAAACTGTTGATACTGCCTTGTGGTTCGGTTAGCGGCCTACGGCGCTACCATATGAGCCGCTGCTGCATGCGCTTTAGCATTTTCTGCACTCTGGTTCTGCGAAATACGGCTCGGGCTGGTACTGAATTGCCTTTGAGCACGTGAAGCAGGCTTTCCCGCGAGCGGTGGTCTTTATACCAATCCAGAACTAATCTCCGTGCTGTTCGGTTTTTCCAGTTTCTTGTGGCACGACTCGCTCTGGTGCAAGAGAATCGGCGGAACGACACTAATTTCCAGACATCCACGCGGCGCAACAAGAGAACATCTTCAGGTCGATGGATGCCATGCCTGGCTAAAAATCTGCGTCGCAAGATAAATTCGCACCTGATCACCGATTTCGTTTTTTGGTATATGCGTACCTGCCAAGCTGACCGTGCAGAGCCAACGTAGACTGTTTGCCAGCCTCGATCGTCGCAGAGCGTTGTAACCTTACGCGCTGCATGTATCAGCAGCCGCTTGAGGCGATCAAGTTTCGAGCCGGTGAAGTCAAACGTAAGTTCGAGCGAAGAAACAGTTAACTTGGGCGGCATTGCCGTGCAACGATAGGCGAACAGATTTACCTGGGCTGCTGTCATCGGTGAAGCTTCAGACTGCATCGTGAACCGCAATGGAGGGACGTTCGGAAAGTTCACCATCTTGCCGTGGTGAATGGAAATCGGATTCCCGGTAAGCTGCCAGTCTGCAAAAATACAGGCAGCATAGTGACCGCCTGGGCGATAAATCGACTTTGAATTCAGATTCCCCAATTCATCCGTTCGGAACGTCGCATTAAGGTTTCCGGTTGCACTAACGACGACCTTGTCGATGAACGCGCGGCGGTTCACCAGATCGGTGAAAACGCGCGCGCTGGGCCGGCGTCGCCTGCGCAAGCGTATTTCCTTTTTCGTTTTCCTTATCTTCGTATTCACGCAACTACCATCCGTGATGGGTTGTATGTTTTATGGTTATATCTTCGTTTTGGTATGCGATACTTCCGAATCGCGGTGCTCTTGCGCCCACAATTCGAGTCGCTGCGGGTCGAATCTGAGGCATCGTGATCCGAAGCGAATGCAGGAGATTCTTTTTTGTGATGCCCAGTGATAGAGGGTGCCGGGGCTGATTCTGAGGAATGCGGCGGCCTCATTCACGGTCCACAGCCCAACTCCATGACGTGCGATGGTCACTCGCGGTTGAGCCCCCAGCGGTTGCGAATCAGACCCCTCGGGGCGACGTGTAAATGTCATCTGCTACCTCGCGTTCTTGCGTGATTGTTCCAGTAAAACCGCTCCATGGCCTCTGCTGAATAACAGCGATTTGCCACAATCTCCAAAACGTCAGAAAAGCTGTTATGCTGCGTCGGCAGGGGTGCACGTGAACGTTAAAAAGGTCCGAAATGTACGTGTGGGTAAATCCATTGAGGCGTATTCCGAAGAGGCAGGGAAGCGACAGTACCGGAGTTTAGAAGTCTTTGGAGAAACCTTGCGAGAGTTCGCAGACAGGCATCAACTTGGCTTGAGCCTCTTAGGGCGTCCTGTAGCGATGCTATTCAAGATTACAAACAATTTTCTCTCCTTGCGTAGTACTGTATCAGCCATCAAACTGGACGGAATTGAACGTGACTGGCGAGAACAGAGAAAACTGCTGAAACAGTTGAAACAGCGGCTAGAAGCAGCAAAAAAACGAACGGAAACGGCTGAAAAGAAGAAGCAGTTTCCCGGAGCAAGTGCTGCCGGACGGTCAATCGGGCGAGACCTAACTCGTTTATTGCGAGAACTGGACTACGTTGAATCATACATCCGGCTTCAACAATCGATGTTCCAAACACTTCGCTCTTCTGCTAGGGGAGAACGTAACTGTGTTCTGATGCTGAATGCGTACGTCGAAGATGAACTGCCCAGCCTGACCATGGCACAGCGAGATATTGTGATCGCCGGAGCCTTGGTTGCGTCTGGGATCAAATGCGATGATGGCGAGTCCGAGACTATCAGTAACATGCCCATGGCGCGCAGCCGAGCTTCACAAGCTGTAGACGAAGATGGAATCGTCGCGCCCTGGCTGGACGATTCAGACTTCTAGGAGCGGATGCTTCCTCTATTCGGATTCCGCGATTGGAACCAGATAATCAAGGATACAAGACGGTCTCGATTAGCGAACTTGTCAAAAAACCAGTCGTCTGGTGCCGCATTTCAGCCCAGCGAATACAACATCAACCGATGATGTAAAGCAGACACTGACCTAGCGAGGCTTACCTGTTCAGATTCCAACTCCAAATGTGATCAGCTGCGAGGCCTTCACTCGAATCGCCGTCTGTGAGCTCAACGCGCCTAAACCCCATGAGCCTCAACCGGTCCGCATTCTTTGAAACAAAACTCTCTCCAAACTGGAACGCAAAAGCTTTGCCCGCAAGCGTGTACTCAATGTGTAACGTCGCACCTCGCGCTTGAAGTGTCATCTCCATCCCTTCACGCCACAGCTCTTTCTGTGCTTCCCTTGCGTACGCATCTCGTATCTGCTTTTCGGCAATTTTTCGGTCGGCAGGTGACGGTGGAGGGATGGGAGTAGGGGTGGGTCGTGTTTCTGCAGCGGCCTGCTGGATGGTATCTGGCAATGTCGTAGCGCCGTGAGTCGAATCCTCGGGCTGTTCATTCCGGGACTTGCCGACCACGGCTATGGTGATTACAACTGCGGCTATAAGAAACAGAATGAACCTTAACGCCAATGTCGGTTTTCTGCCCTCGTAGTGCTGGTTCTGGGCGGGGAAAGATGATGAGGCGGCGCTACGCGGGGATGGGCTTGAAAGTCGAATCCCGCAGTGCCCGCAGAACTGGCTCGCCTCCTGAACAACGTTGCCACAGTTGTTGCAGTACATGTTTCTACCTTCATCGCTGACTGATGTCGAGACCCTTTCCAGCGAGTTAATCTTTAGGCGACATAGACTATATTCTATGTACTACTGCTCACCAAGCGAAAAGTATTGGTGAGTGGCGTTCACTCCAGGCGATCCCCGGAAGATTCTGGGCCTAGCGATCAAGCGCAGGCGCCTCAGTCAGGGACTCACGCAGGAGCAACTGGCGGAAGCTGCCGATCTCCACTGGACGTACATCTCTGGGATCGAGCGCGGCATCCGCAACATTTCAATCCTCAACCTGTGTCATATCGCCCATGCCTTGGGCCTTCGAGTACGCGATCTCGTTAAAGAAATTTAAGTTGCGGATAACTCTCAAGGTGTGATAGGGACGATCCGCCGCCCTACAATCTCGCACGGCGTTATCGCTGCATGCTTGGAGACCCGCGGGGTGCGACCCTGAGGCCCTTTGGTTTCAGTGAGCCTGTTCGTTGGGGTGTGTTGGTTGTTTGTTGTGCGGCACACGTATCCCTTTCGCCGCTGCGAGATTCCAGCCGGTATCTTCCTTTGCCGGATCGGTCGTGTCCTAATTTGATTTGGGCCTCCACAGGGGCAATTCAAGCCAATGTGCGGAAATGCGTCCAAGTAATATCTATTTCATTTTGGCATTGGGGATCCGAACGCGACCGTGAACACTGTAGAGAGTTGCCACGATCAGGCTCCTCACACACATGGGGTCAAATTGATTTGAAGAAATATGGGGATTTGGGCAGACTGGGATGCGTCTAGAACGCGTTTAGACGCCACTACACGCATTTTGAGGGATCGGGTGGTGGTTAGGGGTAGGTTAGAGGCAAAATTTCGCTAAAACGGCATTGTGGGCAGATTCTTGGAGAAATTTAGCGTAAAAAGTGCTATATCTTTATAGTATAATAGGAATTAACAGCACTTTTTCATGCTCTTTTCCTTCGATTATTTTTTCTCTTCCTGACCAATTCTTACGGCGCGCACAGCCTCCTCTTTTTGTGACGTTAAGTGATTTTGGGGTGCCGGCGTTCCATTATTTTTGACAGAAGAATAAAAAGCGAATATGTTAGGAACCTGCCATCCGCGAGGGCTACCGACCGCATAAGAGGCACTCAGTGATACCCTTTGCAAGCTACATTTCGAATTTGATCTTGCAGTCGGGAAATGTCTCAGTGAGTTTCGCCAACAAGTACCCTGCACGCTTCTCACTATCCGAGAGCGCGTGAGGCGTGGCAAAAGGCTTGGCGAGGTCGATTATCCATCCACGCATTCCCGCCGGATTGGTAGTCATCGAAACAAGGAACGTCGCAACCTCTTTATACCAATCATCCCCACTGAGAAATGACTGCACGATCTTTCGCTCCTCTTGCCTAGACGGGTCTAGTGCGTCCCTGGCTGCCAGATATTCCTGGAAGGATAAATGAGGGAACGTATAGCTCGATCTGCCTGTCGGTAGCAGTAGGCCATCCTCAACAAATTCTGCCACTACATTCTGCACCTCAGGCACTAGTGCGGATGCAACCTGCCTGAGCGTCGAGACGATTTCTAAATTCGTACACTCTTTCATTTTGCGCGCGTGCATCAATCCCGCCAGTCTCGTCAGTACGACCGTTTTTACTGTCGATGAAAAAATTGACGAGCGCTTGAGGCCCTTGGCCAGATTCCAGCCTCCCAAAAGAAGGTCAATGAACATTTGATAAAGACGTAGCTTATTTTCAGGCAGTCGACGCAGAGTCTTAAACAAAAGGACAGTCAATGTCGCTAGCAGAGGCACACTGAGTACCGGCAACAATGTTTCGGAATCACTCAACTCTGCGTAGAATTGCGAGATTATTTCTGCATTCCCGTCAAGCCAAGCAGTGACAAGGTCTCGCAGCTTGCCCTGTGACATGGGACTCAGCCGCACCCGGGTCAACCAACTCGTCCAATATCCTCCTATATGCTCTCGTGCAGTCGCGACACATTGAAATCTCGTTTTCTCCTTCGTGCACGCCTCTTTCGCAATCCTAAGAATATCGTCCCTGAGTTTCTTGGACCGAACTTCATCGAGACCATCGAGATAGATGCGTATTCCGAACGATGCATCTCCTGCGAGCCTTGCGGAGACTTCAGGACGAATGAACACATCCTCGAAAGTGTTGGAGGCTATCACATCAATCGAATGAGCTGCGAAATACAAAGGAAGAATCTTTGATTGACCCGTTCTGAAGTTATTCAGATCGGCTAAGAAGTGATTTCTGCAAAAGGAAGACTTGCCAAATCCGGGAGCCCCGGTGATCAGAACATTGCGAGTAAAACCGAGTATTTCTTCTGGCGACCACTCAAGACTGTCTGCAGCACTGAACTGCACAGTTGGATAGCAAATAGTAGCAGCGTGAACCAAAGAACCATAGCCCGCGAACGAAACAGAATCTAAAAGCTCCAGACGGTCCTTCCCTGGTACTACAGTGCTATTCGCATCTGCAATATCCGAGTCTAGAGCCTTATAGACGTTCGATACAAATCGATATTCACGCGACGAGAAAAACTCGCTCAAAACACTTTCTGGTAGAGGAACCGTGAGCGGAGGCGCTTCCCTTCGTAGGTGGGCCTCGCTAATGGCGCGGCTGAAGGCTTTAGTCCATTCTCTGTAAAGACGATCAGGCCACGCACTAAGGGCATTCTGAGCGCGCTCGCAATCGCCCTGATATTTGGGTTGAAGGTAGTCGACGATCCTTAATGAATTCTTGACGCCGTCGAACATATCTCGTAGCTCCTCGATGTTCCGAGTTGCAGTCTCTATGTCTGAAGCCTCAAGGAGGGCAGTTCCCCGGAATAATTTACCCGTCTGCTGAGATAGCAAGGGTTCGACATAAATATTTGTTCTCTGTGCTAATGTACTAAAGCCATGAACGGTCGCAAGTTTGTGGAGATTGTTATCTGACTCCAGTTCTTTACCGAGAGTATCTAAGTGAGCGGAGAGAAGGTCTGGCTCGAAGAAAATGAAATCAGGCCAAAAATTCTTGAACATTTGAAGAAAGTCGTGACCGCAGATAAATTCAATTTGGCTGGCACGTCCTTGGAACTTACCAGATATCGAATCCATGGCGGTTGGCGACAATTCGTTCGGGGACATCACGTACACATGGGTAACCCACTCTTGCTTTCCTTGTGCGTTAGTAACCGGAGTATCGAGCGCTTGATCGCATTGAATCAGAACGTTGCGCGCTCCGGTTTTTACATCGGATGCTGAGCCGCTGATTTTGTCCAGTTTCACGACGCATGCATTCAGGGCTAAGTGACCCAGACCTGAAGGTGCGTAGAATACGAGATCTTTGCCACATTCGTCTCTACCGTGAAGATTTCTGACACCACGAAACTCTTCGCGCTTGGAAAGCAACCCTTCGATGGCGGACCGAAGCTGTTCCTCATCTCTAAAATGTTCGATGAATGCTTGTAGCTCTGGGGTCATCGCAACGCGTCTACTTTGAAACTGAGGGCCTTTTCGATACGGAAAACTGCACCACTGATACGCCAGCGGTCCGATTATAACGTCACCTTTCCCGAAACTCGAACGTAACGCGAATAGTGCTGCCCTTTGGACGGTAGGAGTGATGCCGAGATGAGTCCATCACCTGCCTTCAGAACAACTTGGTCGGATAGGCACTACAGGCAGAGTCGTAGCCCGTATTGTCTGTGGTGGGGCATGACAACGCAGTTGGGCTGGAATTTACGCCTTAGTTTGTGACTGTCAGCGAATTCGATACGAGAGCTTTTATGCTCTCAATCTCTCTGTGAACCAAAAGCGCGCTCTTACATGAGTTCTCACCTTTGACCGTTTGACGGCGTAGTATGAGGCAACGGCAAAATGCTCCCTCCCCCCATCTCAGACCCAAAACCCTCGATTTTTACTTTGGCCGGGGCCTGCTCGCGCACAGCGGATGCCGCGCGTTGCCTTTTACACATGGTCGGAGGATGACGATGCCGGAGCTAAATTTATTCTTTATTTTGCCGAGGCTCTAACGGATCGGATTCGCACCGGAATCCGAGGTTTACGCTGCGTATGGACGGTTCAGCCCAAAACGATCCTTGAAGAGTCTGCTTGGTTGTTTCCAGATTCTCTTCAGGAAAATTGACTTCGTTAACCTCAGGAAAATCAGCGCCATTGAATCCACCTCCCACGACAACGGCGCGACCGTCGGACGCTGTTGTAATGGTCCATTCCCAAACATTTCCTAATAGGTCAAACACTCCGTGTAAGGATGCGCCCATCGGATGGCTGCCAACAGCACATGGCCAAGCATCCTGATGGCAGATAAGGTCCGGATTCAATTCGTTGGTACGCCATGGATGCGTGAACGGTGCGCCCGGAGCGTCCGTTCCGCTCGCTTCCCAATACCATTCAGTCGTGCTTGGCAACCGTCTGTGCTTGCTTTCGCAATAACTCTCCGCAGATTCGAAATCGACACAGTTGATCGGTCTAGAGCTGAGGAATCTAGCACGAGTGCAGTGTTGGGATGCACGTTTAGCATCCGCAGGAGGGGCTCCAGGCCAGGTAGAAGTCAACCCTTCTTCACCCACTGCGCATCTTTGGCAAGCGACGAAGTCGCCGACGCTCGTCAGAGTTCGATCAAGGCAGAATGAACGGATGCTTCCAGCCAGTTTCGAGAACCCACCGGGGATGTACGCCATATCACTCGGGCAACGATTCGTCGGGCAGACCCATTGCTCACCAGCGCGCGTGGGTTTATACGCCGGCAGACTAATGCCACTTCCGCTACATTGGAAATCATGTTGCATGGGATTACGGAATGGGCGTACCCAGACAGTCACAGTTTGGGCTTCGGTGCACGTGCTAAATCTGCTTTGCTTGAAAACTGTCCAATTAATGGTAGTCGAACCAAAGCAGGAAAAGGGATAGTCCTTGAGCGACCCCATACCTATCCACCAAAAGAAAAATGAGACAACGAAAGCTATTCCGAATACGGATAAAGTGCGAGTCCAATTTTCACACACTCGGGATGCGAAGGCCGATACGGGGGCAGCTACGCGTGTTAAGAACCCGACTTCCCCGGACTTGTAAGCAGCTAATAAGATCGTTCCGACTAACGGCAGCACAACGCCCAAACCTGAGATGAAAGCCGCAACCAACGGCTCCACTTTTGCAACCTGCTGCGCGCTGACAATAGCAACAACTGGCACGCCTGCAATCGCACCTAAAACAAGTAGTTCTCGTATGAGTCTAGCGAGCCAAGCTCTTCGTCTCAGTTCAGCGTCGGTGGGCATAATTCACATTTGTTGTCTGAACCTGGCAGCTTGGTTGGTCATTTCCTTGTGCACCCGAACGGCGCTTGGGGCGCGCATACCCAGCCGGGGCAGGGGTGTTTGGGAGTGATGTTCCAAGCTTGCTCCTTCTGGACAATCATAGGGCCGTTGGAGCAGACTTGTCGCGAGAAAAACTCATGGCCGAAGCGACAGAGGAGCCCGACGTAAAGGCTGAGTTCTTAAAATTTGGTAGGGAGCGGTTCAGTCCTGGCATGTACTCGCTCCATTGGGAGAACCTCAAGGGTATTTCTTTGAAGTTGAACGGCGAATCCTCAACATTGGATGTTCTTTACTCGAAATTTGCTCATTCGAAAATCACAGATGAGCCGGAGATTCCTGGCCTCCGGTATGCGAAGTATGTTACCGATGCTGGAGACCTTGAAATCGAAGCCGACTGGAGGGTACTGGCAACCGTGGGCACGCTTGCGGGCTTGTTCAAAAGAGGCATCAATCCTGTGAACGTGATGTGGTTCTACTACGACAAGGATTGGTCAAAAGATGGAGGCCAATCCCACACATTCTTCGCCGTCCATGACATAAAGATCGTTTCCGAGAGATGTCATTTCAGCTCCGAAGAGCCACTAATTCTGATCCAAGAGAAGGAGGATGACCCGATCTGGCACAGCCATCCTCAGTTTGATGAAGCTGTAGTGCGTTACTGGTATCGCAAATTTTATTCGGAGACGATGGTCGGCAATTTGATGGTTTTGCGTCCCGATAAGCCGATCCTTTATTACTACGACCGAGCGACATCGAAGGACACGGTCAGGGACGTGCAGTTCGTGACCCTCGTCAAGGCGTATCGCCTGTTGTGGATAGTTGTCGTCCTTCTTGCAGCGATTGCGCTCCCGCCGATCAAGGAGTATATGTTCATCCTTGCAGGCGTTTTGCTGTTCGATCTTTTCTGGCGTATCTGGGCGACACGCAAAATCGGTCAGGATTGATCTTCAAGCACTGCCACGGCAACAAAGTTGTCAGCAGCGTCTCCACAATTACTCGCTGATTTCATTCGTTTTTTGTTAGGTTTCCCACTGATTACCGCAGCGGGCACACATCCAACGTTTGTCCCAACCCGCTTGAGCATTAGCGAGTTGATCCGCTGGTTTCTTTGCTCCAACGCCACCTAACAGGAGCAGTATACTGAAGACGCCAACCGTCGCAGCAAATCCCTCTGCACCTTTCTCATTCGCACCAACAAACAGTGCGAGCAATATGCCGCATACTCCTAGAAACATCAGAAGGTATGCACCCACGTTCGAGGGCCGTTGGGGAAGGCTCGAAACCAGGTCCGACTTGTAGGTGCTGGCCGAACCCCAGATTGACCGTCTGGAAATTCCAATCGTGTTCCGACGGCGGGTTCCTCCGGCGATTGCGATGGACAACGGTTTGGTCCTTCCCGATCCGCACCGTGGGCACTTGAATTTGTCAGCAGTCTTTGTCGTCATCAGGCTGGGTTCCCTGAACAGGTCCATTTGGATACAGCCTTCTCTTTTCCTCTGCGAGCGCCTCCGCCAATGCTTCACCACTTCCTATCGGGCCTTCGTTCGGGTCGTAGTTTGAAAAGAAGGGACCAAAACACGGCTGGAGTGATCGCCCGCCTTCTCTTCCGTCGCTGTCGGTTCTCTCAAACTCCCGCTCGATGTCGTCTTCTTTCCTTACGTGCCAACCCTTATTCCTGTCGTACACAACCATGAACGAAACCTCAGTTGGACGTTCTTGTTCAGCTTGTGCAGCCTGTAGGAGGATCACGGTTCCAAACTCATCGTCAGTGGCAATGACTTCCTCGGAATTATCGAACACCTGTCGGAGACAATCCTCGTCTAATTGTTGTTCTGGAAAGAGCCACAGCAGCTCGATGGTCACCGGATCGAGGGTAGACTTTGGCGCGATGCGCAGTGGCAGATGTGACTCTAACAACGTGGCTTTGGCAGAGTTGGACAGGTCTCCAGTCCTCTTCGAACGTTGAAACACGGTGAGTTGCTTCCCGAGGAACTGTTCCCCATCCGAGACGTTTTCTGCCTCGCAGACAAAATTAAACAGCTTCATGTTGTTGAACGCGGGAGAATGGTAGTACGGCTCGGTCCACCAACTGCCGAGCGTCACGATTACCTTTGGAGAACTCGAAGTTCGACTCTGCTCGGAGAAATCTACTTCTTGGCGGCGAGCGAGTTCTGCGAGGGCCATATCCTTTTGGGAACGACAGTCTTCGTCTGATGGGTTTTGTCTCAGCCCGGAATCAAAAGCCTCGACAGCGTCGTCGTACCTTCTGAGTTCGAGCAGACAAGAGCCTAGATCCTTCCATGCTCCTTTGACACTAGACTCGACTCCAACCACCCGCCTCAGACACTCCAATCGTTCCTCGGTACGGTTGGCCATTTGGAGCAACCGAGATTTTACGTACCAACAAAGAGGATCCTCTGAATTGACTCTCAACGCCGTGTCGATGCACTCTAGCCCTTCCAGAACGCGACCTTGCTTCGCAAGACTTGCTCCCTTTATCTGCAACAAGACAACCTCGAAGTCTCGGTCAATGCCTAGTGCGGAATTGCACACCGCCACCGCTTCCGCGAAGTTGCCAAGACTATGTAACTCGATCGCCTCTTCTGCCAATCGGGAAGGGTCGGCTTGAATTGACTTCTTTATGTCTTGCAGCCCACGTGTGACCAAGGATCTTCTGCTGCTCAGCTCGTGCGCTGACTTGGCAACCAGCGATGTGATTTCGTCTTTTTCGTTTTGACTCATAGACTTCGCAGGTGCTGCCGTCTGGCGCGAATTTGGTAATGGAGGCTCTCCACCAGCTCACCCAAAACATCCCTGTTACCCTGCCGGCCTTCTTCGACAGTAGTTTTCAGTTTGTGAATCTCAGATGCCCTGAGACTGCCAATTTCCGTTTCAACCCTGCGGATATTCGCCTGGGCTAGGCTGATGCGCCGAATGGTCCTTATGAGGTCGGCTGCCACATCGCTGCCCACGACCGCATCCGGGCTGCTCTGGTACTCTTCCAAAATGGCATCAAGCTTGGCCTCATCACCTTCAGCATAAGCTAAATTTGCCTCGGTCATTAGGCGCTCGCGGATCATGCGATCACCCTCATCTTGAGCCAAGTCGGGATGGAGTTGCTTTGCAGCAGTGCGATATAGGTCTTTCAGCCGTTGGGAGCGTTCAACTAGCGGGGGCAGTGCTCGGGCAGACTCGCCGGCAACCCGACGGGACTCGTCCGCTCGTTTTCGGGCATCAGTGGCGGCTTCCGCAGTCTTACTATCGAGTGGCTGAAGTTGAGCGAGACGTTCGGCAATCAGAGCCTCGACTTCGTCAAGCTCGGCATACAGCAACCCAACTTTCGCGTGATAGAGTGCTTCGAACTCGGTCACTTCTAGACGTAAAGTGAGGAGCTGAAACTCAAGCTCCGCAAGATGAGCTTGCAGATCGGCTAGTTCTTCGCGCTTTCTTGAAAGCTCGGCATCCTCCGGGCGGCGGGATTTGATGTACGACTGCATTGCAACATCTATCTGTTTGCGTTCGAGGATATACCAGAAATGGTGTGACAGGTGAGATGGCTTCCTCCCACTACCGAAATCCTGCCAACTTTGCTAGATCTTGCGGGTGCCTCTTATGCGGTCGGTAGCCCTCGCGGATGCGCCCAGCGTACCAGCGCGAAACCGAGGCACTGGCAGGTGTTGGCGCGGCTAGTGGGTGTGAGGGAGCCTTCATGTGAGGGAACCTTCCGTCGTTTGAAATGATTCAAATTGACATTGAGGTATTGGCAAGCGGACAATCCGAGAGTTCTTGAGATCGTAGCGTACGAGCCCTCTCAGGTAAGAATTCGATATTAACCCCCCACAAATGACGATCAGACGAGATTCACGTTCTTTTCTTTTCGCAATCGTACAATGCTGCTGTTTCCTCAGCGGGAGTGTCTTAGCGCAGACTTCTAACCAATCGAACTACACCAACTGCCTCTACGGTGGGTACGGCTGCGCTCTTAGAGTATAATCCAGTCTTTTTACGGCCCTTTCAAATGGTTACCCTACCTAGGACAATTTAAAAAGGAGAATGCTAATGTCAATCGTGCGTCGATTGATCTCAGTCTTCGTTCTCGCTGCTCTCCTGTTTCCAGCCTTTGCGCAAACATCTCCGCAGCCTTCAACGAAACAGGCAAACCAACAGCAGCAAAAACCCAAATGCACTGACAACGGCACTTACACAAACAGCAGGGGTGAAATTGTGAAACGCCCCGAGAATTGCTCGGCAACGCCGCAAGGTGCAACCGCGCAGTGCGCAGATGGAACTTACAGCTTCAGCCAAAGCAGACGCGGCACATGCTCGCATCACGGCGGAGTAGCCAAGTGGCTTTGATCGTGTGACTGAACGGTGGAGGAATAATTAAGCGGCCTTGAACCAACTGACTGAGGAGAGAATCTCCCCAATGGGAGCACGACTAAACACCTGGTGTCAACCTACGCGTGCCGTCCTAGAGGGATTGGTTGGCGTTGCTATTCTGTGTATGCTTTTCTACTGTTCGAAGTGTGTCAATGCCCAAACGCCGACATTCCAAACGCCTGCATTCCCGTGCCCCGAGGAGCGATACGCGCAAGCATGCCAATCCTACCAAGAACTTGTCCAAGCGAAGGACGAAGATGTTGAAGCAAATCTAGTCTGCTTTCGTGAGTACACGGACGAGTTCTTTGTAATCAATGTGGGATACGTTTCTGAGTTCCCACACACTTGGTACCACTTGGATCGCGGCGATTACGCACTTCGACCCGGTGTAAAACAAAGCGGGACTGCTTTCGTTTATACCTTCAAGAATGGCATTCAAGACGGCGCTCAGAATCCTTACTTGGTTGCATCCGGGAATTGGTTCGCGCTCAGCGGCAATCTGATTTTTACCGGGCATGAATGGAATTTCCGTAACACCGGAAAAGCAAGTAAACCGGAGTCCCAGCTGGATATATCAAGTGATCAAATCTCGTTCGCTAAACACTACATCAGCCGGTCAAATAAAGTTGTTGACTATTCACTTACGATTCAACGGTCGACGAAACGGTTTAGCGAATCCTTTAACGTCGCTCATGATTCCAAGTTAAACCTTGAAACTGCGGGTCGCTGTGTCGAGATTAAACAACTGCCAAAGCTGCCTGAACCGCCTCCGCCTCCGCCAACCCCAGAGGAATTGGAGCAAAAGGCACGGCACGAAGCATTCCTTAGGAGTTTGCCCCGGCACTGGCGGCACGTAAAGCCCGGGGAGATGTGCCCGATTCCTTGCACATTGGGAACGGCGGTTGATGTCTGGGTTGATGGGGATGCATTACGCGAGAGCGCGACGCGCACAAGTGTATCGAGTCAAGGTCAACCTGTTAAGTCTACGACTAGCTGTACGGTGCTGCCAGGAACCAGTGAGACTGATCCGTGGACAGGTCAGTGTGAATATTCCTTTTATTGGAACGGAGCGACAACGCCACAGTGTTCCGTGAGCACTGTCGAAATTGTAACCACAATCTCACGGACTGAAATTGCAGGAAGGGCGCAACGGCTTGATTATTCACCGGACTCCAAAGCTCCACAACACTGCCCTGTGCCCAGTAGTGAATACATTGATTGGTCGTATAGACCCGACGCACAGGAGCAATGAAAAATGCGTTGAAGCCTCTTTCCTGTATCGTGTTCTTCTCAGGGTCGCAACAGCTTCCCGCCGCCTTATTTAGTTGTCTTTGGCCCGTCGCCGACCGCCAGCCCCAACGATTAGCCCACCGAGTCCAGCTATTAGTCTTTGTCTAAACAATTTTAATTCGTTGACTTTTTGTGAATTACCTTTGGGCGTGAGTGTTATCTGTTCGGGTTTCGTAAACTTGCCACATTACTTCTCTCTCGCAAAGAGGATAGTAATAGAGCTGATTTCAGAGGCCTTTACTCTTCTGTACATCTAAAACAATGACCCCAGTGGGTGTTGTCTTACACTGTCTCCGCGTCGCAGTCTGTTCGTATTTCGTAACGACTTGCACTTTCATCTTGACATGGATAAGCCGACGCACTAGCATCTTTGCGATTTTGGCTACGCGGAAGAGTGAGACTCGACCTGAGTATCACATCCGAGGGGACTTCTAGCGCGGCCTTTTCCCCCAACAGTCAGAGTGTTTGTTTCAAAAGGCGATTACTTCGTCACGAAAGATGTGTGTCTTATTGACAAGGCACTCGGTTTGTTGGGGTGGTGATTTGTTGTTCCTTGCGCTAATCTCGCTCGTCCGGAAGGGCCTGAGTTATGCGAAATGAACTGACTGGTTTGCTAAGATTCCGTCGAGAAGGGAATGTCACAAGAATGCTTTTGCTTCTTGGGTTCGTTGCCTTAATCTTGACGGACAAGGGCAGCGCTCAAACAGGTGTCGGTTCACCAAGTGTTACATCGGACAAATCTTCTTCGACGGGAGCTTCATCTCAGAAGGCGGCGACTTACACTTACCTGAACGATACAAACAAGAATGCTATCAAGATAACTCTAAAAGTCTCACGTCAGCAGGCTGTAGCGGGGTCAGATTTCGGTATTACAGCAATAATAGAGAACACCTCCGCCAATGCAATCTATTTCGTGCCTGGAGCATTTTCTATGACTCCGCCTCCCGAAATTGATGTGGAGGGACCCCGTGACTGGTTGGCATTCTTCCCAGGCATTCTAGTGCCGCCAAAACAAGATTATTACGATACCGTTATCGTACTAGAGCCGGGGTCAAGCATCTCAGCTTTCTGGACAGGTCAAAAATCATCCGGGTCCGATGCTACACATGGAAAGAGCTTTTGGAGCGCAGTTGCCGTAGATGGTGAGGGGTTTATTCGGTCTCTCACGTTTTCTCCAGGACAGTATTCCCTCGCCATTGTCGGCAGTTATTGGGACACACATGAGGGAGCTCAGGCTAAGAGCGTAGAGCACCATACCCAGACTGCTGAAATCATCGAAACCATAACGGCTCCCCAAAAGGTCGTCTTACTGGGAGCCGCATTGGGTGGAATAATCGCGTTTCTCCTACTTACAAGGCTGTACCCGTCGGGCGCGTGGTCCGGAGTGAAAACGGTAACTGGGATTGTGTCAGCCGTCTTGTTGAGTACAATTGTTACCGTTCTCCTATCCCGATTATCCCAGAGCCAATTTATTGTTCAAGTCACGGTCAATGACTTTTGGGGGGCGATGGCAGTCGGATTCCTTATAACGGCGGCGGGACCTCCGATCTTGCAAAAATTCACTACTTTAGTGCAAGGGACCCCCGCACCGGGCGGAGCCGCCCAAGCTGGAGCGGTCCAACCGGTTCAACCGGGAGCGGTCCAAGCTGGAGCGGTTCAACCGGTCCAAACGGGAGCGGCTCAACCAGGAACGGTCCAACCGGGAACCGTTCAACCGGTCCAAACGGGAGCGGCTCAACCAGGAACGGTCCAACCGGGAACCGTTCAACCAAAGACTGCTCCCTCCGAAGTTTCTGTTGCAACAGCGCCAGGCGTGGCGGCGCAACCCAGCAGCCCGACCGACAATGGGGGCGGGAGCTCGGACGAGCCGGGCGGAAGCGGTAATGCTCGAAAAGATGCCCGTATTCAGCCAGAGGAAGTCCAAACGCACCCAAATGGAGTTCACGACTGAATCATAAGTCAGTTTTTTGGCGTCATAGGTTTTGTCCCCGCACAATTCGAGAGAATGAGGCTCACAATGAAAATGATTATTCCATCGACGAATATGCGATCAAAAAAAAGGATTGTAGGCCCCATTTTTTTGGCGCTTCTTTCTGTGGCTTTGTTGCTAGCGAGCTGCACTGTCAAACTCATCGGGGATTACGATGACACCATCGATAAAGGTGTAACAGACGTACAGCAGAAAGCAGAGTTATACCTTTCAAAACTACAGTCCACCCCTAACACGCCTTATGACCAAGGTTTTTACGACGACATATATGCACGCCTCGCCGTATTGAAGAGCCGTGCGTCGTCATTACCCAAATACCCGATCATAGTTGAGCAGCTAGCCAATCTAAAATCGCAATTTGACGACTTGCAGAAGCTCGATAAATCTATGGCACGTCCATTCCCAAGTGGTGCTGTGACGGCAGCCGAATCAGCGATTTCGGTTTCCGTGGAAAGCATCTTAAAACTTGAGCTTGCATTGAAAGACCGGGGCAAGGCCTCCGCACCGAGTCTCCCAAAGGCGAAGTGAGTAGCATATTTGGCTCTAAAGGAGAGAAATCAATATGGCACTGGATGTTGGAACGCTGGCAACCCAAATGCTAGGGGCAGCCCTGCCCATTTTGAAAAAGAATGCGCAGGATGCGGAATCATTCGCGAAGACTGAGTTCACTAAGATCGCACAAACGATAGTTTCCATAGGAGAGCAAGTTGCTTCTGGTCAAATTAACCAGCAGCAAGCTGGCCTGTTGCTCGATATGCAAACCAGCGCTTCGCGAAATGTTCTCCTGACCCTCCAAGGCCTTGCTCTATTGACGGTAGAGGAAGCTATCAATGGAGCGCTTTCCGTGGTGAAAACAGCAGTCAATACCGCCCTTGGTTTCGCATTGATTGCTTAAATCCCTGGCCCGTGGTGCATTTTATATAACTGGGAAGCGATTCGCAGTCAAAAACCGAAGCGAACGTGGCGGGAAGTGGTGCGGATTTCTTTTTGTCAGGCTAAGGTTTTTTTGGTGCGCGAATCACGTTAACTGATGCGAGCACCTCGAACCCAGGCGGCAAGTTCGGCATTTCGGCTCCGATCCACTTACCTGTTAATTTGAATACGTTGCTGTAGCTTCGCAACCAAACCGCAAAGTCCTCGCTGACACGAGCGACGACAATTCCATATTCCTTCGGCTTGTCGGAGCCCGCGAGAAAAACCCGTTCGCATTTCCACGTTCTCTCATCGCGATCTCGATTCCATGAGATTGGCGCTTGAGGATAGTATGTGAAGTTGTTTCTTCCGAAGATAACAATGTTGTCACCGCCCCTTGGATGAACACGGTAAGTCCCTTTGACGGCTGTCGGCTCTTCGTGGATTATCGCCCCACTTTTCGGAGAAGATATGGCCAAGCCAATGCCCCGCATGTAGTCAATGAACTCATCATTTTGGGCCTTAATTCGTGCAACCAGATCAGCGTCAAATTTCCCGATTGAAATCCCAACAGCTTCAAGTAACCATTCTCCCTGCCCGCGAATATCGGGATTCGGGTCAAGCATACCTATATAAACTCGCTCAACTTGCTTGGTTATAAGGCGCTGCGCACAAGCCATGCGGCCTCTAAGAGTACAAGGTTCTAATGTGGTATAGACGGTTGTGCCCACAGCCTGCGCAGTAGATAGTTTCGATAATGCTGTTTCCTCGGCGTGGTCACCCAGCTTTTCACCCCGATACCCGGTCTGCAGAACGTAGCCGTCGCGAGCAACTACCGCGCCCACCATCGGATGCAGTCGTCCATCCTTTTCGGACACGCTAGATTCCGCGAGCTGAACTGCTAGTTCCATTAACTCTCGATGCGTATATTTTTTCTGAGAATCGAACATTCGGAAAATCTAGCATAATTCTGCTCCTAAAGCTGAGAGCTGAAGATTTGAATCGGGGAACGGAGCCTTGTTCAATTTTGGCCGCGCGTCGGTAGAACCGGGACAGTGTTCAACCTAGCATGGGCTCCCGTGGGGAGCGGGCGGGAAGGAGGGCACTTTCAGAAGCCTCTGTCTCCTAACCCTTTGACCGTTTGACCCTTCTTTTCTGGCGCCTGTAAGATCAGCAGGCGATGTCGGTTTTAGTCCATTAGTCCGCAAGGTCGTGGTGCGAAACACCGGCATTCGATGGATCTACACTCTTCGTGCGTGTTAGAAAACCCCTTCAAACTTTACCCCTTCAAACCCGCATAAACATTGGTTACTTCTACCGACAATCACCGCATTAGAAAGGTGTAGTTTTATAATCAGGCCGGACAGCTGCTGTTAACAGCTAGAGTACGGATAGATTATTAGGGTGGATAGGAAGGCCCTCCATGACACCTGACGGCAACTTCATTCAGCCCCAGGAGATTCGTCTCTTTCTCGTGCACGGCACTTTTGCTCCTCGGTCTCCGTGGATTCAGCAGGATTCTCCGTTCTGCTCTTATATGAGAGAGCATCTCCCAAAGCTAACATTGTTGGAGACCGTTGATTGGTCGGGGGCCAACACTACTGAGGCGCGAGAGGAAGGTGTCATGGATTTATCCAAAAAACTCTCGCGCTCGATACAAGAAAATCCGGATGCCAAGCATGTTGTGGTTGGGCATAGTCACGGCGGGACCATTGCATTGAATGCTGTCAGCCGTGACCCGGCATTCACCCATGTTAGTGTTGCGACCTGTCGACTCCTGTTCTCGTTCCGAGAAAGCGACAGTTCTCCCCGATTCTCGTAATTTCGCTGTTGTGTGGATGTTTGATTGCTTCAGCTGTGATGGTCGGCTTGGTTTTGGCCCTTATCTCCGCAGTCGAGTTCATCCGAAGTGGGGCCAGTTCCTTTCCTGCGGTCTCTCGTCCCATGTTGACCACCTCTATAGTGATTGCGCTGGCTATGGTTGCGTATGCCTTTATTCGTGTACCTCGAAGCGCAAGGGCTTTGGTCGAGAAAAACATGGTCAAGATCAATCAGACACTGGATGTGCTTATTGTGCGTGAGTCGGGCGACGAAGCTAGCAACCTTTTAGGCAGCATTCAATTGACCACAAGGATTTTTAGCAAGGTGTTTAGCGCGGTGGAAAGCTGGGCCGATCTTCTTGGCAGATGGACACATGAGGCTCTCTTGGCACCTTTGACCAGGAAAACACTGTTTCCAAAGATGCTCGGCCTCGCTGCTGCCTTCTACATAGTGGTATTCATGCTCGGAAGCGACAAGCTAAGTTTACCCACGACTGTTCGAGCTGCCCTCGCCGGAATAACGGTGGCACTGCTGCTGGTTTTCTATCGCTCAGGCCTTGTGTGGTTGGCCCAATGGTGTTATGCCACCTTCCTGGGGGTCTTGCTCGCATCCGTGTGGGCATTTGTTCTGCCCTTTTGGCTTTGCACGGGCACTCTGCTGTATCCGATCCGCGAATCGGTATTTTCAGCACTTTTAGTAGACATGAGTGCCGAGGCAACTCCTGAAGGCACCTGGACTGTACATCACTATGTGCCGGATTCGGCGGCCCTTGAGGGTTTGGGGCTAGCTCATTTTGCCGCCCACGACGATCCTCGAGTCTTTGAGCTGATTGCCGGCTGGATTCGAAACGGAAAAGCTAATTGATGACATGTACCCACATAGGAGCGTTCCGAGAGATCCGCCGTCAGCAGCGAGGTGGAAATTCGACGCGGTCTCATTAATGCTCGGATCGGGATGCAAGCATCGCGTACTCGCTCTTGGCTTGTTTGAGGATGGCGATGTCGGGATCCGCGTCTTTCCAGAGAGCAAGAAAATCTTGGTATTCAGAAATTGCCTTGGTTCTATCTCCAGAGAGCTCGTAGGCTCTTGCGAGTTGTAAGTGCGCGAATGCTGCGATGGGATTATTACCGATTAAGCCAGGGTGATCAATCATTTTACGGAACTCCCTCGTGGCAGCTTCTGCGTCTCTCAGACGCAAGTAGGCTAGACCACGCGCGTAAACGGGCTGCATGGTGCCGTTGGCACCCAATTCGAATGCAGCCGTGCCCTGCAAGAGGTCGATGGCTTTCCGTGCATTGCCTCGATTCATTTCAATAAAAGCTCTGATTGTTGGGAGCCAATAATCTTTGACAAGTGTGTCGGTCGGAAGTTCTGACTTTAACCCATCGGCAAACTTTAGCGCAGAAGGTGAGTTAATCATCGACAGCGCCACTGCTGATTGCACGCGAACGTCGCGTCCACGGGCCATCGCCAAAGCCCTCGCGACATCTTGCTGAGCGCGATCCGTATTGCCAAACTCAGCTTCGCGAACTGCGGCGTTGGTCAGCCATAGTGCAGCAGCCTCTTTGGCTCCGTCTCGAAGAGCTGAGTCGGCCGCGGCTTGTGTAAACTCGCGGGCTTTTTCTAGCCGACCCTCGTAAGCCTGAGTATCCGATTCTAGGGAAAGGAACGTGTCCTCCACACCCGTCTTGCCGCGGGCCCAATCGACTTGCTGCCGCATACCTTCTCGGTCGTGCAATAGAAAAAATACGCTGTAAATGTTTGTCCGTAGGCCGAGAGAATCAAGTTTGCGTGATAAGGCTTGCTGAAAGACTGCTTTCGCCTCGTCCAATCTTCCGAGGTTTGCGTAATAGCCGACCATGTTCCCATAAGGTATTACGCTCGTGGGCTCTACTTCTATGCTTTGCTTGGTAGCATTCAACCCCTTCTCAATCTGTCCCAATGCGCCATATAGGGCTCCTAAGTTTCCGTAGGCCTGACCGTCACGAGGATATTCTCGTATGGCCAGTTCTTCTTGCTCGGCTGCTTTGTCGAGCTCGCCCGTAACAATTTGGTAGTATGCTGCGGAAATGTTGTATCTTTCCTTCGCACTGACGCGATCCCGGAGCTGAAATGCTTTGCCGATGTTTTCGGATGCGAGACTGGCTTGGCCGAGGTTGCTGTAAGCTGCTCCGAGGCCCGAGTAGGCCATTGCGAAATTGGGATCAAGTTCAACAGCCCTTTTAAGAAACGGAATCGCGTCTGAGTCGTCTAGTTCGGGCCCGGCTTCAGTGTAAGCCTTCAAAGCGTCCAAGGATGACGTTGTCACATCCTCCAAAGGGCGATCAAATTTGGTGACGGAGGCTAAGGATTCGCCCAACTTTGTCCGAAGCGCGGTTGTGGCCTCACCAAGTGCTTTCAGCACGAGTTCGCGGCCATTCGCTTCCGCTTGCATCATTCCCAGCGACTCTCCGCTTTGGCAATTTGCTGCTTTGACGCCGATGCTGTAGTGATTTCCTAAACTGGCGATTGAACCTATCAAATATGCCTTACTATTGGTTCGCAAACATATCTCCCGAGCGGTAGCTTCATTCACTCGTTCAGTTGAGGCTCTGCCCATTAACTGAAGCACCTCGGAGACCTTTCTATCCGAAAGTACGTTGAAGAACGGCGACTGCTCTAAATCCGCAGTGAGTGCCTCCTTCAGGGTACCGTCAAAGACGGATTCGCCCGTGAGATTAACGAACTCGGCAACGACTATTGTGTCTTTTTGACTGAGTTTTCTAGCCGAATGGGACCGTTGGTAAAGGAGGCCTCCTAATGATCCGGCACAAAGGACAAGAGCGAACAAAACTAAGAAGGCCAAGCGTCTGTGGCTCGATGCGCCTGGAGGTATCGGTGCGACAGCGTTTAGGTTCGAGGAATATTTGCTTGCCACCCGCTCTGAGCCAGAGTGCTTGGGCGACGCGGGTCCCGACCGGTCTGTTACTGCTTCAACTACTTCTGAGTCGGGCGCTGAAATTTTGCCTGTTTCGCTCTCCCTTTTGAGCCGCTTTAGGTCGGCAGATATTTCTGATGCATGCTGGTAGCGCAGTTCGCGATCCTTTTCGAGTGCTTTGTTAACGATTCGCTCCAGCTCCGGCGGTAGGTCTGGGTTCAAACGTAGCGGTGTAACTGGCGCACGATGCAGGATTCCTTCAAAAATAATTGCACTGCTGTCACCCCGGAACGGAATGGAACCAGTTGCCATCTCGTAAAGAACAGCCCCAAAAGAAAAAAGATCGGTGCGAGTATCCAGTTCCTTAGCCCTTGCTTGCTCCGGTGACATATAGGCGACTGTTCCGACGGCGGAGCCGGGACTAGTCAGGTGTTCTTCGGTCGCGGCGGTAGGCTGGGCCGAGGCGGCAATTTGGCTCGGACGTATAGGGATAGTTTTTGCCAATCCGAAATCCAAGACCTTTGCGTGTCCTCGCTTCGTGACGAAAATATTCGCTGGCTTAATATCCCGGTGAATAATGCCCTCCGAATGCGCTGCGTCAAGCGCATCGGCAATCTCGATCGCGAGTGAGAGAATTAACTCTGTGTCCAGGGGACGATTTCCGATCCGATGTTTTAGCGTTAATCCGTCCAAAAATTCCATGGCGATGAACGTTTGCTTTTCATGCTTTCCGATCTCATAAATCGTGCAAATGTTGGGATGGTTCAAAGCTGATGCGGCACGAGCCTCGCGCCTGAAACGCTCCAACGCTTGCGGGTCGCCAGCCAATCCTTCGGGCAGGAATTTGAGAGCGACGAAGCGACCGAGTTCGGTGTCCTCGGCCTTGTACACTACCCCCATCCCACCGCCGCCCAGCTTCTCTACTACCCTGTAATGCGAAATGACCTGGCCCAGCATGGCTACGAATGCTAGGCCCCCTTCATGCTGCAAGTCAATCAGGCGAATGCGGAATCCCTTCCCGTTTCAGGGTGGAATTCAAGGGTGGAGCGTAAGTGTCAGGGGAAGTACACGGTTGACAGGTTGGATCCAAGCTAGATGGCGCAAGCTGCGGTGCCTCGATACGTTTTCAGTGGAGCGCAGCGTCCATCTCAATCGAGGGGCCCAAAAGAGAGATGGTGGAGAATTTAGTTGAATCGTTTGGTGCAAGAAGGAGCCGTAAGTCACTCCTTGTCGT
>Ga0209060_10000374_pt1 | contig 88771 bp, 77 predicted proteins | sample Coa_R1_8_FD_187155 | JGI IMG/M metagenome (GOLD analysis project Ga0209060, IMG submission 187155) | Surface soil microbial communities from Centralia Pennsylvania, which are recovering from an underground coalmine fire - Coalmine... | ecosystem: Environmental > Terrestrial > Soil >... | reverse complement strand
AGAAAGGAGGGGAACACCATCCTGCCTGGCATATCCCGACATCCTCTATCGGGATATGCCAGGCAGGATGGTGTTCCCCTCCTTTCTGCCCGCCTGGGATAAGCACAGGAAAAACAGATGAACGGTTTATGCCCACCGAGCAGGTGCCAGGCAGCATCAGCGCGAATGCGCGCAAAGGCGGCTGCTGACATTGCTATTCGGTAGCGTTACCGGTAGCGTTACCAGCAAGTATAGAATAACTAGCGCCTTCTGTCAAGAGGAAGCAATAAGAGTACCAACTTTAAAGAGATGGATGCTGCGCAATGGAAACCAAAAAGTCCCGGTAACGCTACCGGTCAAAACATGATATGATAGGCCGAGCCCCAGGCACGAAAAGAGAGGAAGCAGCATGGCAAAGAAACTCACCATTCATGATATTGCCCGGCTCGCGGGGGTTTCGCATTCCACCGTCTCGCGAGTATTGAACAAAAAACCGGATGTTGATGCCTCCACGCGAGAGCGCGTGCTGCGGGTGATGCGCGAGCAGAACTATGTTCCCAATCCCGCCGCCTCACGGCTCGCGGGCAGGCACAGCCAAATCCTGGGGGTGTTGGTGCCGTCCCTGTCCTGGCCGTTCATCCCTGACATCATGCAGGGGGTTGTGAATCCCTCATTGCAGTGGCCGCTCATTCCGGAGATCATGCGCGGCGTGACCGAGTTTATCAGCGAAACGCCCTATGAGTTGCTGCTCTACAGCACCAGCCAGCAGAAAGATCATCGCGAGGTGATTGATCGCATTCTGGCGACGCACCTGATTTCAGGTTTGCTGGCGATTCTGCCGGGCCGGGCGCTAGAAGACCTCATGCGGGCGCATGAGCAAGAATTGCCGCTGGTGGTCATCGACGATCAGGGCGGCGCGAACGAACTTCCCAGCGTGGGAACTCATCATCGGTATGGGGCGTATCTGGCCGTCAAACACCTGATCAACCTGGGCCATCGGCGCATCGGGCATATTCGCGGGTTACACACGTGTTCAGAAGAACGCTACCTGGGCTATTGCGATGCGCTGCAAGAGGCTGGCATTCCGCTTGATCCCGCGCTGGTGCTTCAGGGTGATTTTGAGATCGTCAGCGGGCAGGCATGTGCGCGTATCTTCTTTGCGATGCCTGAACGGCCCACCGCCATCTTTGCGGGCAACGACCAGATGGCCTATGGCGTTCTCGCCGCTGCCGAACAACACAGCATCCGTATCCCGCAGGATGTCGCCGTGGTTGGCTTTGATGACATTCCGCTGTCTGCGCATATCCGGCCCGCACTCACTACCGTGCATCAGCCTTTTTTTGAGATGGGGCAGTGTGCTGCCGAGCTGCTGCTTTCGCTGGCGGATATGGATGCCGTTTTGCATCCTTCGCAGTCAATGGTGCGCGCGCTCGCAGCCAAACGGGGACAAGTGCCCCATATTCAGCTTGCGACCAGCTTGACGGTGCGTGAATCCTGTGGCGCGCGCGCGAGTTATCCGTTCGCTATCTCGATGGCGCATGCCTGATGAAACCAGGAAGATAAAATGTCTATACAAATCATCTGTATGAGAAGAAGGCTCAGAACTCGGTAGAACAGCAAGACGGTAAGATTTGTCTCGCAATTTCAGATATGCTGCTTATCTGCGGCGCCAGTTGACCTTGCGCCTGTAGACGAATGATGCTACAATATGTCCGGACATTTAATGTATAGACGGACTTTTCAAGAAAGAACACGAAGCTGATATGGCACGTATGGCATCTGCCAGACGCTCACCTGCGCGCATTCCATGGGCCACTCTGCTGGCGGTGGATGAGGGCATCCCGCTGCATCGCCGCATTACCGCGACAATACGCGAGCAGATGGATCAGGGCTTGCTGCGCCCAGGGGATGTTTTGCCGCCTGAAGTCGAATTAGCTCGCCAGTTTGATGTGAGTCGCCATACACTGCGCGTCGCGCTAGAGGCTTTGGTGCGCGCCGGGCGGCTGGAACGTCAACGCGGCAGAGGCACTGTTGTCAAACGCCCGCCCATTGAACAAAGTCTTGCGCGCTTCTATAGCCTGGCGGAAGAGATGCAGCTACGCGGAACCGACTTGCAGACCCAGGTGCTGGCGCGTGGGCGCTTGTCACCCGAGGATGATCTGGCCGCTCGCGCCTGCGAGCGGCTGGGAATCGGCGAGGCTCAGCAGATTGGCTACGTGCTGCGCCTGCGGCTGGTGGAAGGAACGCCGGTCTTCCTGGAAACAATCACCTTTCCCGTCGCGCTGTGCCCTTATTTGCTGGAAGTCCCTGCGCCGGGGCGAGCCGATGTCGGGGCCGCGCCGTTTTACGAAACGCTGGAGCAGCGCAGCCACTTGGCGGTGACCCGAGCGCGCGAAACGTTTCGCCCTCTGCTCGTCTCCGGCTATGAGGCCAGACTATTGGGGGTGCCCAGCGGTAGCGCCGTCTTCGAAGCCGAGCGCCTCAGCTTCGTGGATGAGCAACCGGTCGAGTGGCGTCGCACGCTCGCGCGCGGCGATCGCTATCTCTACGCGGTGGACCTCGTGAACCCTCGCGAGGAGGGGCGCCTATGAAGAATCCAGGGAATGGCCCTCCAACTCTTCGAGATGAGATTGAGCCAGGCAAGGACAATGGCCCAGAAAAAGAGCAGGTGATGCATCGCCAGGCGGTGGTGCGCCAGGCCGAGCTAGTCATCAGCTACGTGCTGCGCGGCGGCGTGCTGCTCAGCGCGGCCATCATTCTGAGCGGGGTAGCGCTTTTCTATTTCCGCGCGTTTGCTTCTGGGGGATATATGACGGCTGCATCGGCGTTTCCTCACACCCTGGCTGGTGTCGAGCAAGGGATTGCCCTGGGCAATCCCCTGGCAATCATTGTCCTTGGCCTGCTGGTGCTGCTTGCCACACCGGTGGTGCGCGTGGCCGTCTCGATTGTCGCCTTTCTGTTGGAGCGTGATTGGCGCTACGTCGTGATTACCAGCATGGTCCTGCTGATTTTGCTGCTCAGCTTTGTCCTGGGCAAAGGAGGCGCGTGACATGCTCGCGGAGCCGCAGTTGCTCTTCTTCCTCCTGGTATGTGCTGCATCAGTCATAGCCGGACTTGTGGGGTCGCTCGTCGGGCTGGGTGGGGGCGTTTTCGTGGTACCACTGCTGACGCTTGCCTTTGGTCTGCCGATTCAAGAAGCGATTGGGGCATCCATTGTCTCGGTGATTGCCACCTCCAGCGGGGCCGCTGCCGCCTACGTCCGAGACCGCATGACCAATCTGCGCGTGGGGATGTTTCTGGAGGTTGCCACAACTCTGGGTGCGATCAGCGGTGCTTTCCTGGTAGTCATCGCTCCCACTGCCGCTCTCTTCATCATCTTTGGCCTCGTTCTTCTCATCTCCTCAGTTCCATTAGCCGTTAAAATCGGGGAAGAGTTGCCCCGAAACGTGCATGACGATCGCTGGGCGAGATGGCTATCGCTCGGGGGGGCATATCCCGACCACAAGCTAGGCCGCGAGGTGTCTTACGAGGTTGCTCATGTTCCGGTGGGCTTCTCAATGATGTATGTCGCCGGGCTGATTTCCGGCTTGCTGGGCATTGGCAGTGGCACCTTCAAAGTGCTGGCGATGGATACGGTGATGCGCTTGCCGATGAAGGTCTCCACGACCACCAGCAATTTTATGATTGGCGTGACGGCAGCAGCCAGCGCGGGCATCTACTTTGCGCGGGGCGACATCCATCCCCTCGTGGCAGCCCCGGTGGCGTTGGGGGTGCTGCTGGGCGCGACGGTGGGAGCCAAAACGCTTGCCAGGCTCTCGAACAGCACCATCCGCAAAATCTTTATTCCCCTGCTCGCCCTCATTGCCGCCGAGATGTTGTTTCGTGGGATTCTGGCTGTCTAGCTGGCAGAAGTAAGTCGCTCGTTGCTCTCGCGTCAATCCTTGTCGGTGAGCAGCAGCACAATCAGGGTGCGTGGGCCATGAACGCCCTCGACACGGCTCAGTTCGATGTCGCTGGTGGCTGACGGGCCAGAGATGAAGGTGATGGGCCTGGTGGCATGCGCATGCAGCGCGGTGATGGCCTCTGGCACAAGATCGACGATCTGCCGGGCTTCCACGATGCACAGGTGCGCGTCTGGGATCAGCGAGAGCGCACGCCGCCCCTGCCCCACGCCGCCATCGAGCACGATTGTGCCCGTCTGCGCAATGCCCAGGCGGCAGCCGGTCAGCACAGCATTCACCCCATCCAGCGCCTCATAGCTCAGCGGCGGGTCATCGCGCAGCACTTCCATTCCGCTGGGCAGCCACGCTTGGGGAAGATCGCCAGGCGCAGCCACCCGGAGGAATTGGCGTTCAGCACAGACTTTGCTCATCGTCGCGGGCAGCGCGGCCTCTGTGGTCTGAATGACCGTGGCTTTGTAGTCTTCCACGCGCTCCACAAACTGCGCGACGACGGCTGCTCGATCTTTCTCTCCCACCTGCTGATACTCACGCAAGATAGTCTCATCCTCTGCTCGCGCCGTGTCGAGCGCCTGGCGGATGCGCTGCAACATCGCTTCGCGCGCCCCGCTCATCGCTTGGCCTCCCGCTGCTGCCACCACTCGCGAAACGTCTGCCTGGGCAACTGCCGCAGATCGCGTGTCGCCGTCCAGCCGTTGAGCATCCCCGGCAGCCAGATAATCAGGCCATCATGCGTCAGCGGTCCCTGGCCCAAGCGTCCCAGCCGCTGCGCGCGCTCATAGCGGGCGCGCGTAGCAAATTGCCGTGCCAGCGTGCGCATGGCGACATGCTCAGGATTCAGCTTGCCCGCCAGGCGGCGCTCCTGATGCCTCACCACCTGCCCGCGCAGATGCACCAGCACCTCAGGGATGTTGATCTTTACCGGGCAGACCTCATAGCAGGCTCCGCACAGGCTCGACGCATAAGGCAGCGTCTCGGCGCGCTCCAGATGGGCCAGTTGCGGCGTCAAGATCGAGCCAATCGGTCCAGGGTACACCGAGCTATAGGCGTGGCCGCCCACGCGGGCATAGACCGGGCAGATATTCAGGCAGGCCGAGCAGCGGATGCACTGAAGCGTCTGCCGCCCCACCGCGTCGCGCAAGACGTTGGTGCGCCCGTTGTCCAGCAGGACCAGATGAAACGCCTGCGGCCCATCGCCAGGCGTGACGCCGGTCCACAAGCTGGTGTAGGGGTTCATGCGCTCGCCCGTCGATGAGCGCGGCAGCAATTGTAAAAAGACATCCAAATCCTGAAACGTTGGGATCACTTTCTCGATGCCCATCACGGTGATCAGCGTCTGGGGCAGCGTCAGGCACATACGCCCATTGCCCTCCGATTCGACCACGGCGACAGTTCCCGTTTCCGCCACGGCAAAGTTGGCCCCGCTGATGGCGACGCTGGTGCTCAAGAACTTGCGCCGCAGGTGTGCGCGAGCCGCCGCCGTCAGGTCTTTGGGATGATCGGTCAAGTCCTGGCCTTTGGCAATCGTCTGGCGAAAGAGGGCGCGAATCTCCGAGCGGTTCTTGTGGATGGCGGGCACCAGGATATGCGACGACGACTCCCCGGCAAGCTGGATAATCAATTCGGCCAGGTCGGTTTCCGTTGCCGCAATGCCGACCTCTGCAAGCGCAGCGTTCAGCTTGATCTCGTCAGTCGTCAGCGATTTGACCTTGACCACCTCGCGCGAGCCAGCGGCCTGCACCAGTTCGGTGATGATGCGGTTGGCCTCGGCGGCATCCTGCGCCCAATGCACCTGGCCGCCCGCCCGTGTTACCGAGGCTTCCAATTGCAGCAGATACTCATCCAGGTGTTGCAGCGTCTGCGCTTTGATCGCTCGCCCTGCCTCGCGCAGCGCCTCCCAATCGGGCAGCTCACCGACGACGTTGCCGCGCTTGGCGCGGATAACACTGGTCGCTTTGCCTAGATTGCGCCGAAGCTGTGTGTTGGCTAAGGCGATGTGCGCGTCCTGTTGAAAGGTGTGTTCCCGAATAGCCATCCTCACGCCTCCTCCTCAGTTGAGGCCAGAATCTCTGCCAGGTGCAGCGGGCGCACGCCGGTACGCTGGCGGCTTAGCCCGCCGCCGATGTGCATCAGGCACGAGTTATCCGCCGCGCAGATGATTTCGGCCTTGGTATCCAGGACCGAGCGGATTTTATCGGCCAGCATGGCTTGCGACGTATCGGCATTCTTGACCGCGAAAGTGCCGCCAAAACCGCAGCACTCGTCGGCATCGGGCAACTCCACCAGATCGATGCCGCGCACCGCCCGCAGCAGCCGCAGCGGCTTGTCGCCGACGTGCAGGCCGCGCAGGCTGTGGCAGGTGGGGTGATAGGTGACGCGATGGGGGAAATAGGCTCCCACGTCTTCCACCCGGAGCACATCGGTCAGGAACTCTGAGAGTTCATAGACACGCGGGACCAGGGCCGCCACTGCCGCCGCCAGCGGCGCATCCTGAAACTGCGCGGCGGCGCGTGGATATTGCTCGCGCACCATGCCCACACAGGACGCCGAAGGGCTAACAACCATCTCGGCCTCGCCAAACACGCTGACAAAGTGACGGATGAGCGGCAGCGCCTCGCGTTGATAGCCGGTATTATAGTGCATCTGGCCGCAGCAGGTCTGCTCCAGCGGAAAGGTCACCTCGCAGCCCAGGCGCTCCAGCAGTCGCGTCATGGCAATGCCCGTCTCAGGGAAGAGTGTATCGTTAAAGCAGGTGATGAAGAGCGCGACGCGCATCTCTTAGCCCTCCTGTTGATCAGCGCCTTCCGCGAGCCACCGCCCCCGACGTGCATCCCTGCAATCTGCTGCTGCGAGGGTTCCATTGCCTGCTGAAGCGCCTGGCAAGAGCATATCACTAAACGCCCACAAATGCCACGCGCCAGAGGCCAGGTTCTTGCCAGTTTTCTGACCGTGCCGCGCCGTCTCGCCTCTCTGCCAGAAGAGCAAGGGCAGCGCGGCTTGCCGCGCTGCCCTTGCTCTTCTGAGTTGAGCCAGATTACCAGTGCCGCTCGCCCGCCACCTGCCTGGTGGAAGCGTTGAGGCGATTGAAGAGGTTCGTCGTGGCGATCATAAGCAGCAGGGCCGCGAGACCCTGCTCGTCGTAGTGCCGGGCTGCCTCATTCCAGATTTCGTCGGAGACTGCGTCGGCCCGATCAGCGAGCCTGGTCACAGCCTCGGTGAGCGCCAGGGCGGCGCGTTCGGCGTCGGTGAAGTAGGGGGCCTCTCGCCAGGCCACCACAGCGAAGAGGCGCTCGTCGGTTTCTCCTGCCTTCTTCGCGTTGCGTACCCCAAAATCGACGCAGACGCTACAGCCATTGATCTGGCTGGCGCGCAGGTGGACCAGTTCAAGCGTTGCCGCTGGCACGCCGCCCTGCCTGGTGGCCTTGACCAGCGCTTGTATGGCATTTAAGGCGTCAGGCAGGATCGTGGCCGGATTGCTCATTCGTGCTTGCATAAAACATCTCCTTTAGAGGTCTTCAAAGGATTTTAGAGAACCAGAATGCTGCCATCCCGGTTTCACTCTTGACGAGGCCGCCCACGCGCGTTCCAGAGGAGAGCGCTTCCTGGTCACATCGGGTGAGTTTCCCGCGTCACTACACTGACGGAACGCGACGAAGGAACGTGACCGAGAGAAGCACACCGTTTTCATAACCTATATAAAAACTACTGGCACGCATCATAAAGGAGAACCATTTTGAGCACCAAAAACCACGAATATGACTGGTTAGCGACGCAATTCGAGGCTGAGCGACCTCACCTGCGGGCAGTGGCCTACCGGATGCTCGGCTCGCTTGCCGAGGCAGACGACGCGGTGCAAGAGGCGTGGCTGCACCTCAATCGTTCTGATACCAGCGCCATTGTCAACCTGGGCGGCTGGCTGACGACGGTGGTTGCGCGGGTCTGCCTGGATTTGCTGCGCGCGCGTAAGGCGCGGCGCGAAGAAACCATGGGTGTCCATGTGCCTGACCCGATTGTGAGCCGTGCGGGCGGAATTGACCCCGAGCAGGAAGCGCTCCTGGCCGACGCGGTTGGGCTTGCGCTGCTCGTGGTGCTGGATACCTTGAATCCTGCCGAGCGGCTTGCCTTCGTGCTGCACGACCTCTTCGATGTGCCCTTCGACGAGATTGCCAATGTTGTAGGGCGCTCGCCAACCGCAGCCAGACAGCTTGCCAGCCGCGCGCGCCGCCGCGTACGGGGCGCGGCTACAGCTCCCGACGCTGACCTCACCCGCCAGCGCGCCGTGGTTGACGCCTTTCTTGCTGCCTCGCGCGCCGGAGACTTCGACGCGCTGTTGGCGCTCCTTGACCCAGACGTGGTCTTCCGCGCTGATGGCGGCGCTGTGCGTGCAGGCGCGTCGATGGTGGTTCGCGGCGCGCAAGCCGTGGCTGGGCAGTTCGTAGGGCGTGCCCGGGGCGCCCAACCCGCGCTTGTGAACGGAACCGCAGGGGCCATTGCGGTTGCCGAGGGCCAGTTGGGCGCAGTCCTGGGCTTCACAGTGAGGCGCGGCAAGATCGTCGAGATCGATGTGGTCGCCGACCCCGAGCGCCTGAGCAAGATCAACCTGACTGTTCTGGGCGACTGACGAGCAACCCGACGCTGTGTTAGCGATCTATTCTCCCATATGTGCGAAGAGATTAGCAGCCGCCTCGTTAATCTTTGCCTGCACGCTTGCTATGTCGGCGCGGGCTTTGAGTATCTCTTTTTCTGCACGAAATCGCTCAACCTGGCTGGATAGATGCTGCTCGAGTTGGATAGCGCTTGCCGCTCTTTCCTTGGCATCTTCGATCTGCCGCTGGTAGCCAGTGAGCCGCCCCTGAAGCTGCTGGCGGCGCTCAAGGACTATACGGGCCAGGTCCTCTCGGTTGGCTGCCATCGCCTGGCGCTCCTGATTCTCGTATTTTGCAATTTGCGACTCTATATGTGCCTGCTGAAGTTCTAAGCGCTTCTCGATAGTGACCATATCGGCCACAGCGCGCCGTAAATTCTGCAATTGTTCTAATTGCTTGTGGTAGGACTGCTCGAGAGTAGGGCCAGGGTCTTCACTGGAGTCTTCAAGAGCCTCCAGGGCCGAACTGAATACGTCTTGAAGATAGGATGTGAATTGGCACATAAGCCCCATAACTTGCTCCTCCTGTTTTGTGGCGCGCGCGTCCCTGGTCAAGATGAAAGCGATGTTTGCGGTGATGCACTGCTGCCGTAAACCAATGCTCATTCAAAATCATAACGCCTCAAAGCCAGCTCTGTCGATTCAATAACTCACATGGTGTGGGCATTTTAAACGAAAAAGCGGCGGTTAAGGGGCTACTTTTAATAGCTTCTTAACCGCCTGCTGCAATATCGAAACCGCTCTGTGGGGAGTGAGAGGATATTGGCCCAATGTCCTGGCAGGGCGGGCAGACACTCGCGCAGCACCGGATTGGCAAGCTAGCGTGCGCTCATTCTGATCGCGCCATCGAGCCTGATCACTTCGCCGTTCAGCATCTCATTCTCGATGATGTGGGCAGCCAACGCGGCATACTCGTCTGGGCGGCCCAGGCGCGGCGGGAACGGCACCTGTTGACCAAGAGAAAGCCGCGCTGGTTCTGGCAAGCCTGCCAGCAGCGGCGTATCAAAAATCCCTGGCGCAATCGTCATAACGCGAATGCCATAGCGCGCCAATTCGCGGGCGATGGGCAGCGTCATGCCCACAATGCCGCCTTTTGATGCCGAATAAGCGGCCTGGCCGATCTGTCCATCAAACGCCGCTACCGACGCCGTATTGATAATCACGCCGCGCTCGCCGCCCTGAGAGGGGGTATTTTCCGCCATCATGGCGGCGGCCAGACGAATTGCGTTGAAGGTACCGATGAGGTTGACGCTGATGACCTTGCTGAATGAGGCCAGGCTGCTCGGCCCGGTCTTTCCCAGCACCTTTTCTGCCGCCCCGATCCCCGCGCAGTTGATGAGTACTTGCAGCGCGCCAAACTGCGCGACGGCTGCCTGCACTGCCGCCTGAACCGAGTCTTCTTCGGTCACATTTGTTGAAACAAACAGCGCCGCATTGCCCAGTTCCCGCGCCAGCGCTTCGCCCGCGTCTTTATTCAGATCGGCGATGGCTACTTTTGCTCCGGCCTGGCTCAAGGTGCGTGCGCACGCGGCCCCCAACCCTGAAGCGCCGCCGGTGATAAGAACCCCTTTATCCTCTGGTTTCATACCGCTTGCAAGACCCTTTCTTTCTACGCTGCCGGTGTGGCTAGATGAGCGCCGCTGCTCAAGAAGGTGTGTCCCAGGCCCAAGATATGCAGAGCATAGCACACCTTGAAGGCGGTGTGCGCAAAGGGATTTGCCTGCTCACTCAGCCAGCAAGGGAAGGCTGGCCTTCTCGCAAGGGATCGCCTCGGTCATTCAGGATGGGAAATATGGTGCGCAGCCCGATGGATTTCCCCGCCAGCCGTGTCCGAACGGGCTGTGGTCGAGGCGCTGCCAACTGGCGCGGAGGTTCGCAGAGCATACACTCCTGATCACCCCATGTCAGGAAGCGTTCCCAATGGGGACAGAAGTACCAATGCTTGCGCGACGGCATAGATAGCCTCTTTCTGGACAGAGCATCGGCTATCTCAGAGATAGCCTTCGGCTCACAACTCTTCCAAAGGTGAGAACGATGAGTAGTCATGTTTTCGCACGCACTAGCCCAAAAGGGTGATCTATCTTTGCCTCTCTCTTTCCATTGTACACCATGTCAAAAAGAATCTTTTTGTGAGATAGTAAACAGAGGACAGGTGTTCTCATACCAAAAAGGAGCAATCACCATGTGTGGCCGTTATGTCCTGGCTGAAATCGCCGCTTTGGGGGAACGATTCAACGCTGCCGATGATGTGCCATCGGTGACACCACGCTACAACGTGGCCCCAACACAAACCATGCCAGTGGTGGTGAAACACAGCCCCAACAGCCTGGTTTTGATGCGTTGGGGGTTGATTCCTTCCTGGGCCAAAGATGGGAAATCTGAACAACTGCTGATTAACGCTCGCGCCGAAACGCTCTCGCAAAAGCGCATGTTCAGCAAGCTGCTGTCGTCGCAGCGCTGCCTGGTTCCGGCCAGCGGCTTTTACGAATGGCAGCAAGCGGCAGGTGGCAAGATTCCCCACTATATTACGCTGAAAGATGAGCCGATCTTTGCGTTTGCTGGCCTGTATGAGCATGGAACCGACGATCAAGGCGCGGATGTGTATTCCTATACCATTATTACCACCGAACCCAACGAGCTTATGGCCTCCATCCACAACCGTATGCCGGTGATCTTGAGCCGCGACGATGAAGCGTTCTGGCTGAACCCCGATGAAACGGAAGCCGCGCGTTTGCTGCCGCTGCTCAAGCCATACCCGGCGGAGAAGATGGAAGCCACGCCGGTTTCGCGCGCGGTGAACAACGTGCGCAACGATGGGCCAACCTTGCTGCAACAGGTATAAGGCGGCCAGCGCTGGTTGCGGGGAAGCGCCGTTTCGCGCTATGATTCTCAGCAGTACATACTGGTGCAGTGAGACATCTTTGAGCGCTTCTGGCATTTCATAAGGAAGAGGCAGCAACAGTGCGCGACATTCGGCGGCTTGCTGGTGATGAGTTTCAGGAGTTTGCCAGGATTTCAGCCAACGCCTATCCAGGCTTTCCTGTGCGCACCGAAGACGAGCGGCAGCGCATGGTCGAGCGCTTTCGGGAACAAGACCAGCATCCCGGCCAGGCGGTCTATGGTCTGTTTGAAGCGGGCGCGCTGCTGGGCGGGATGGAACTGTACGACTATACCATGAACCTGTATGGCGCTCAGGTCCAGGTTGAGGGCGTGGGTGGCGTCGCCGTTGATCTGGCGCATAAGAAAGAACATGTCGCCCGCGATATGATTCGCTTCTTCCTTGAATATTCCAGGAACAGGAAGGCTACGCTTGCCCTCCTCTATCCATTCCGCCCGGATTTCTATAAGCAAATGGGCTTCGGCTATGGCACCAAGCTCAACGAATATCGCGTGTCTCCTGGCAGCTTACCGAAGGGGCCTTCCAGGCAGCATATCGTCTGGCTCTCGCAGGCCGATATCCCATTGCTGCTGGACTGCTATCAGCGCTGCCAGGCGCGCACGCATGGCTTGATACAACAGTCCGAAGCGGATTTCGCGGGCTGGTTTGCTTCGCTGGAAAGGCGCGTGGTTGGCTATAAGCGTGACGGCAAAATTGAGGGCTATCTGATCTTTCGGTTCCAGCCGCACGCGCAGGGCAACTTCCTCATCAACGATCTGGACGTGCGCGAGTTTGTCTATGAGACGCGCGAGGCGCTCGCCGAACTGCTGACATTCCTGCACAGCCAGGCCGATCAGGTACGCGCGGTCATCATCCGCACCCAGGATGAGGAGTTTCATCACCTGCTGCCCGACCCGCGCAACGGCTCGGAGGTGCTGCTGCCATCGGTCTATCATCCCACCAATGTGCAGGCGGTGGGTCTGATGTATCGCGTGATTGATCTGCCGGGCATCTTCGCGCAGCTTCGCGAACACAACTTTGGCGGCCAGACGTGCCGCGTGAAACTGACAATCAGCGACAGCTTCTATCCGGCGAACGCGGGCAACCCGGTGGTACATTTCCGCGACGGACTGCCCGCTGTGAGTGTTGAGGATGCTCACGACGTAGAAATCCGGCTGGATGTGGCCGAGTTCTCCTCGCTGCTGCTGGGAGTCGTGAGCTTTCGCAGCCTCTATCTCTATGGCCTGGCGGAGATTTCAGACACCGGCTATCTGGAGACGATCAATCGTCTCTTCCTGGCTGCCAGCAAGCCAGTCTGCCTGACGGCATTTTAGCCTGGCCCGCGCGCTAGGAGGCAGTTCGCTCCCACAGGACGGCCCCGCCATCGGCAATGCGCTTGCGAATGCGCCCGGCGTGAGCGAGCGCCTGAAGGTGCGCCAGCGTTTCCATCAACGCCAGGCGCTGCTGGAACGCTTCGCCCTGCACGCGGGCGAAGATGGTTGCGGAGATGTCCCAGCCGCTGCGTGGCCCGGCGGTGAGCAAGTCCATCATCTGGTTCTTGCGGCGCTCGTGGTGCGCCAGCGTTTCGGCAATGCGAGCGCGGTGGTCGGTAATGGGGTTGCCGTGGCCCGGCAACGTCAGCGCCACATCAAGCTGCTCGATCATATGCAGCGCGGCGTAAAAATCATCAAGTGGGCTGGGCGACGACTGCGGATGCTGCGAGATGTTGGGCGTCGTGCCTGGCAGCAGGTGATCGCCCGCAAGCAGGATGCGCCGCCTGGTATCGTAGAAGCAAATATGGCCGGGCGAGTGGCCGGGCGTCCAATAGGTGCGCAGTTCGAGGTCGCCAATCTCCAGCGTCTCGTCGCCCTCCAGCAAGATATCAACGTCGGTGGCTTGCACGCTGTTGAGCATCTGAAGCGATACTTTAGAAAGCGCCTTGGCCTGTTCATCGGATGCGCCGTGATGCAGCAGCCATTCCTCCACCTCGACCAGCAGCGGAGTGACGGCGCGATAGCGGCTGGCGATAAACGGCTCCTCCAGGCGATGGGTATACACAGGCGCGCCGCTCGTTTCTTTCAGGCGGCCTGCCGCGCCCATATGGTCAGGGTGCACATGCGTCAGCAGCAGATGCGTCAGGTCGCCCGGCTGGATGCCCAATTCATCCATGCCGCGTTCCAGCACATCCCAGGCATCGGGGCTGTTCAGACCGCTATCCACCAGCGCGAAGCCGTCTTGGTGCCGTAAGAGGTAGAGATTGACCGTGACGGGTGGAAATGGCAGCGGCGATACAATGCGATAGATGTCGGGCGAAACCATCTCTGCAATTGCCATACTTCATCTGCTCCTGCGCTGTGGTAGTGGTCCCCTGCTATGCCTTCTGATGAGCGGGACACACTGCAAGGTGCGTGTCTCCTTATAGTGTACCTTATCAGTGTATCTTAATAGAAACGCTGCGAAAGGCGCGCCCTCAACGCTGCCATAGAGAAAAGGAACATTGTCACGTCTGTAACGTATAAAAAAATAGATGCTGGCACGCCCGGTGCAGCGCGAACAGCGCAGTGGAAGGGCTAACAAAGGCCTTTCTTGAGGAGAGCAAGCTCGGCCATCCAGCAGGAGGAGCGCAATATGGGACTGATCTCTCGGTTTACCACCTATGTGAAAACTGTCTTTAGTTCGGCACTGGACCAGGCGGAAGACCCGCGTCAAACGCTGGACTATTCTTATCAGCAGCAGCTTGAGCAGTTGACGAATCTGCGCCGGGCGATAGCCGACGTTGTGACCAATGAGAAGCGGCTGGAAATGCAGCAGAGCCAGGCGCAGACGCAGATCACCAAATATGAGGACCAGGCGCGGCAAGCGCTGGCCGCCAACCGCGAAGACCTGGCGCGCATGGCGCTGGAGCGTCGCCAGAACCTGGAAACGCAGCTTACCGGCTTTCAGCAGCAGATCGAGCAGTTGAAGGCGCAGGAAGAGAAGTTTGCCCAGATGGAGCAGCGCCTTTCGGCGCGCGTGGAGGCATTCCGTACGCAGAAGGAGATGGTCAAGGCACAGTACTCCGCTTCCGAGGCGCAGGTCAAGCTGGGCGAGGCGGCCACTGGTATTTCTGAGGAAATGTCCGATGTCAACATGGCCGTCCAGCGCGCGCAGGATAAGGTGCTGACGATGCAGGCGCGCGCCAATGCCATGGACCAGTTGATCGATGAGGGCACGCTCCCCGAAACGGCCACCCTGGGTGCAGGCGGCGATAATCTGGACCGCGAGCTAAACCAGATCAGCAGCCAATCGCAGGTAGATGCCCAACTGGCCGCCATGAAACAGCAACTCCAACTTGGCCCTGGCAGCCAACCTCAGAATCCCCCACAACTTTCCAGCGGCGAAAGCGAACAAGCATAAGCAGAAGCCGGACAGATGGCGCTATCTGTCCGGCCCCTCGCTGCTTTGCGTGCCGTTTACTTCAGGCACGTGTCCTTGCCGGTCTCGTCACCAAGGCAATGGCCGGATTTTGTCAGGATGACCACGTTCTTGATGTTGGAAAATTGCCTCAAGGTAGCCGTGATCTCCGCTGTAACGCGGGCATCCGTGCCGATGCCCGCGCTGCTATACGTCCGGCAGAACTGCACCGTGGCCGTCCCCTGCTCAGTCTTCTGCCCCCGCTTGTTCAGGCTGAGCGTGAAGTCTGGCCCGCCGATGGGATGGGAGCCATTGCAGGCGGATGGGCCCGAAAGCGCGCTGTTCAACTCCGTGAAATAGCCCGCCGCGCGCTCCGACAGGGTTGGCCCGGCAATCAGCGATTGCATGGCGAACGTTGCCACCGCCAGGCTCGGTGAGAAGCGGTTCACCGCGAAGACCGCGCTGAGGTTGGCATCCGACGGCCCAAACCTGGAAAAGTAGACTTTGATGAGATAGCTGGCCGCGCCGCTGGCCTGGCCCGCGAGTTCGTCTTGCTCCGTGACGCTGGTGATGGGTACGGCAGCAGCCTGCGTGGCTCCTGTCGTCGCGGCGCTGCCGGTCTGGGTTGGCCCGTCGCAGGCGGCCAGGAACAGCGCCAGCGTTGCGACGGCAATCAAGCCTGCCGCGCTGAAGAAACGATGCCGATTCATGATGTTTCCTCCCCTGGGTAGAGCAATACAGACTGTTTGTAAAAGTTTGAATACGAAATGCCGTGCAAACCGCCTGGTAAAAATCCTTTCCGTAGGTAAAGAGGGCAACGACTTGCTGTTCCCTACAGGCAAAAGGTGAACTACTTCACATTTCCTCATGCGTTTGTGGTAGGCTACAGCCGAGAAAAACGGCGTCGTCTGTTCAAAGCGAGGTTGAGATGGAAGATTACCCGGCACTGTTGCAGGCGTTGCTACATCAGGAAGCGGTGTTGCAATTTCCCGCGTTCACTAACGAGGTAGCTTTTGAGGTGGGCAATAAGCTGGTGGAGTTCGCCCGGCAGCATCAGAAATCAGTCACGGTGGATATTTGCCGCAACGGCCAGCAGTTGTATCACTGCGCGCTGGCGGGCACCTCTGCCGATAACGATGAGTGGATCAAGCGCAAGAACCGTGTGGTCAACCGCTTTGGGCATAGCTCGTTCTATATGGGCAACCTCTACAAAAGCAAAAACACGACGATTCAAGACAGCGCCTTGCTCGACCACCGTGAATACGCGCCACATGGCGGGGCCTTTCCCGTCATTGTCAAAAACGTAGGCGTCGTCGGCACGATTACCGTCTCCGGCTTGCCGCAGCAGGAAGATCACCAACTGGTGGTGCAGGTGCTGGCCGACTATTTGGGCGTGAACCTGGAAGCAAACGCAGAGTAAGGAGCGTGTATGACGCGAGCGGTTGAGACGCTGGTGAGCCAGCTTGTAGCTATCGATTCGATCAACCCTGATCTGGTGCCAGGCGGCGCGGGCGAGACAGCAATTGCCCGCTTCGTGGCGCAGTGGCTGGAGGAATGGGGCTTCGAGGTGGCATGGGATGAGCCAAAGGCCGGGCGGCCCAACGTCGTGGGCATCGCGCGCGGCTCAGGCGGCGGGCGCTCGCTGATGCTGAACGCGCATATGGATACGGTGGGCGTGACGGGCATGGAACATCCCCATGAGCCGCGAGTAGAAGGAAACCTGCTCTATGGGCGCGGGGCCTATGATATGAAGGGCGGGCTGGCGGCCATCCTGCTGGCGGCGGCCCAGGCGAAGCAGCGCGGCCTACGCGGCGATGTGATTGTGACGGCGGTTGCTGACGAGGAATACGCCAGCATCGGCACAGACTCGGTGGTGAAGCGCTGGCACGCCGACGCGGCGATTGTGACGGAGGCGACGGCGCTCGATCTGTGCCTGGCGCACAAGGGCTTCGTCTGGCTGGAGGTGGAAGTGACCGGCAAAGCCGCGCACGGCTCGCGGCCCGAGGTGGGCGTAGATGCCATCGTCAAGATGGGCAAAGTGTTGACCGGCCTGGAGCAGTTGCAGCACATGCTGGCGGCCAAACCCGCGCATCCCTTGCTGGGGCATGGTTCGCTGCACGCCTCGCTCATCACGGGTGGGCAGGAGCTTTCCAGCTATCCCGAGCGTTGTCTGCTGAGCATCGAGCGCCGCACGCTGCCCGAAGAAACGCCAGCCGTGGTGCTGGCCGAGATTCAGCGCATCCTCGAACCGCTGGCTGCCGCTGACCCTACCTTTGTGGCGACGGCGCGTGTGACGCTGGCGCGCGAAGGCTACGAGATTCCGGCTGACGCGCCGATTGTGCAGGCAGTGCGCGGCGCGGCCACGGCGCGGCTAGGCGCGGAGCCGGAGGAGTTTGGCGCGGCCTGGTGGATGGATTCAGCCATCCTGGGCACGAGTGGCATCCCCACGGTGATCTTTGGCCCAGCCGGAGATGGCGCGCACGCTGCCGTCGAATGGGTGGACCTGGATTCGGTGGAACGCTGCGTCGACGTGCTGGTTGAGGCTATCGCCAACTTCTGTAACTAACAGCGTATCCTCCTCGGAGGAGGATACTATGGCAAAGAATGTCTGTATCATGCTTATCAGCTACGGGGAGACCGTGGCTCCAGCGGTTGATGCCTTCCGGCTCGGCGCTGTTTCTGCTGAAATGGGGAACCGAACAGTAGTCTATCTGGGTCCTGACTGGCCCAGGTCGATCATTCCCAGGGGTCACCCGGAGAAGGGGGGAAAAAGCTTCCTGGGGCCAATACAGAACTCAGTGCTGCCACACTATCAACGCTTCCGGGCTGCCGGAGGGGTGTTGTGGGTCACCGCGCAAGTAGCGCAAGATTACACCCCGGACAAGCTCATCGACGGGGTGACCTTTGTCGATGAGCGGACCCTGCTGGAATATCTCGCTCAAGATACCATCGCTCTTCAGTTCTAAAATCTGTGGAGTGCTGTCACTTGTTCAACCCTGGGTGCACGGCGTCATTATATGCCCAGGCATCAATGTCGGGCGCTTCGATGCCGTGCTGCGCCAACAGCGTGGCGATCTGCGAACGATGATCGATGCCGTGGTCCATGGCCTGGAGCAAGACGATCATCACCGTCGCATCATACGTTCCCCCGTCCAGATGCAGCACCCGGCTCAGGTCGCCTTGCTCCGCGAAGGCGATAAGCTGGTTGCCCGAATGCTCGATGCGTCGCCGCAGGTCGTCGAAGCCGGGGAAGATGTCGGTTTCCTCCAGGTGAGGGGCCAGTGCTGACCCCGGCCCATGCTTTGCATAGCCCTCTTCGGACGAGACCAGATGCATCCAGGTATGGCGCACGCTGCCATACGTGCCGGTCATGGGCGCGTCAAGCTGCGCGTCGGTCAGATTGGCGCAGGCGTCGAGCAAACGCAGGTTTGCCCAGAGGTTATAGCGAAAGAAATCGGAAAATCCGATGGACATAGCGCTGCTTTCCTTTCATGATTGGCCTTTTCCTGTTGTTCGCCTCGCGGCTCATCTCAGCCCCAATTGCTCCAGCAGGCCGATGTGGTCCCATTCGCGCCAGCGCTCGATGATGCGCCCGTGTTCGATGCGCAGGATGTCGATGCCGCCAAAGAGGACTTGCTTCTCGGTTGCCGCTGCGCCCATGAAGGGGCCGCGATGCGTGCCCATGGCGACCCAGCGCACGACGACTTTGTCGGCGATTGGGTCGATGATGAGATCACTGTGCAATGCGCTTAAGTCGGGGAAGCCTTTATGGAGTGCGCGCACGCTTGCCTTGAAGCCTTCGTTATCGGGTGAATACTCGCCAGGGCTGTGGTCAAGGAAATTGGGCGCGTGCAGGAAGTCGGCAGCTTCCACATCGCCATTCTGCCAGACATCCTGCATCCAGCGTATAGCAAGAACTTTCAAATCGTCTATGTGCTTTTCCAGCGACTCCCGCCCGGCTTTTTGCATTGTTCCTCTCGGCGTTATTTCCGTTGGAAGGCGGCGTCGAAGGCCACAGAGGAGGGCGTGAAGTCGGCGCGGCGCACGAAGGCCAGCGCGTCTTGCGCGCCCCATTCGCGGTCCATGCCCACATCTTCCCACTCGATGGAGAGCGGCCCTTGATAGCCGATGCGGTTGAGCGCCCGGAACATAGACCCGAAGTCCACGTCGCCGTGGCCGGGCGACACGAAATCCCAGCCGCGCTGCGCCTCGCCAAAGTTCAGGTGCGAGGCCAGGATGCTGCGGCGGCCATCCAGGCGGCGCTGCGAGTCCTTGACGTGCACGTGATAGATGCGGCTGGCAAACTCTTCGATGAAAGCAGACGGGTCAAGGAACTGGTGCAGGAAGTGGCTGGGGTCGAAGTTGATGCCGAAGCCAGGGCGATTGCCGATGGCATCCAGCGTCTTGCGCGTCGTCACGAAATCATAGGCAATTTCGGTCGGATGCACCTCCAGGCCAAAGCGCACGCCTTCGCGGTCAAACACGTCGATGATGGGGTTCCAGCGCCGCGCAAAGTCCTCATAGCCGCGCTCGATCTCCGCGAAGTCGTTGGGCGGAAACGAATAGAGCAGATGCCAGATGGCCGAGCCGCTGAAGCCGTTGACCTGCTGCACGCCAAACCTGGCTGCGGCGCGGGCGGTATCCATCATCTCCTGCGCGGCGCGCTGGCGCACGCCTTCCGGGTCGCCGTCGCCCCAGACGTGCGCGGGCACAATGCCCTGGTGGCGCGCGTCGATGGGGTCGCAGATGGCCTGCCCGACGAGATGGTTGCTGATGGCGTAGCAGTTCAGATGATAGCGCTTGAGGATGTCCCAGCGCGATTGGGCGTAATCCGGCTCGGCCAGGGCGCGGCGCACGTCGAAGTGATCGCCCCAGCAGGCCAGTTCCAGGCCATCGAAGCCCCATTGGCTCACTTTTTCGGCCAGCGTCTCCAGCGGCAGATCGGCCCATTGCCCGGTAAACAGTGTGACTGGTCGTGTCATTCTACGCTCCTTGTGCTGCTGAGATGGTGATGCCGTCATCATATGCTTTTGAGGCGTCTTTCTTCAAGCCCACCGGGCACCTCATTGACAACAGGGCGAGCTTCATCTATAATTCGGATATTCGGGAAAAACCGGAAATAGGGCGGAAGCATATCGGAAAAAAACCGGAAGCGAAAGACGAAAGAAGAACACCATGAAAACGGGCGAATTGGCCCCGACGGCGCTCGAAGCGCGCGTGCTGCGTATGCTGCGGGCGCTGGCGAATCCGGCACGCTTTCGCATTGTTGTGCTGCTTGCCGAGCGCAAAGATTACACAGCAACGCAGCTTGTCGAGGCGCTCCCGCTGGCACAGTCCAGTCTCTTTGATCATCTTACCCTGCTGCGCGAAGCGGGCATTGTTCAGGCAAGCAGCGATGGGCCAAATCGCTACTACTGTCTTGACCCAGCGGCGATTGACTTCCTGGCGGCCTATCTAAGCGGGCTGGGGCAACAGATGCGCTCGTGGACGGGGTTGGTAAGCGCTACAGAGAGGGAGGACCACTTGGAGATTCGTGAGGCCACTCGCGATGATGCTGCCGCCATAGCGCGCATCTATAATCAGGGGATTGAGGACCGCGCGGCGACCCTGGAGACGCAGGTGCGCACGCCTGAAGAACGCGCCGAATGGCTGGCAGCGCGTGGGCCTCGGCATCCGGTTCTTGTCGCTGTCGACGGCTCCGGAGCGGTGGTCGGCTGGAGTTCGCTGAACTCTTTTAATCCACGCCCGGTATATGATCATGTGGCTGATTTGTCGGTGTATGTCGCGCGGGAGCAGCGCGGGCGCGGCATTAGCGATGCCCTGATGAGTGCTCTGGAGAAGCGAGCGCGAGGACTGGGTTATCACAAATTGGTGCTGGCGGCCTTTCCCACGAATGCGCCGGGGATGCGCTTATACGAACGCCACGACTTTCACACGGTGGGCATCTATCACGAACAAGGTTTGCTCGACGGCCAGTGGGTAGATGTGATTGTCATGGAGAAATTGTTGCGTTGAGCCAACCATCCAGGCAACTTACTGCACTGCTGCAACGGCGGGGCTTCTACTATGGCTGGGTCATGCTCATCGCCGTTTCGTTTACCGAAATGATCTCCTGGGGCGTGCTGTACTACGCCTTCACAGTGTTTGTGAAGCCAATGCAGGCGGCGCTGGGCTGGTCCACGACGCAACTGACCGGCGCTTTCTCGCTGGGGCTGCTCTGTAGTGGCGTGGCAGCCCTTCCCGTTGGCCGCTGGATTGATCGCCACGGAACTCGCGGGCTGATGACGTTCGGCTCGTGCGTTGCCACCCTCCTGCTGCTGGCCTGGGCGCTGGTGGGCAACCTCACCTTGTTCTACCTGATCTGGGTCGGCCTGGGCATCGTTATGGCGGCTGTCCTCTACGACCCTGCCTTTGCCCTGGTCGCGGTCTGGTTTCATCGGCAGCGCGCTCGTGCCCTGACTATCCTGACCTTCATTGCTGGTTTCGCCAGTGTGATCTTTGTGCCACTGGCGGGGTGGCTGGTGCAGGCTCAGGGCTGGCGTATGGCGCTGGTGGCGCTGGCACTGCTGCTGGGGCTTGTCACCATACCTTTGCACGCGCTGGCTCTACGCCGCCGCCCGGAAGATATGGGCCTCGCGCCTGATGGGGTCGCTTTGCCTGCCTCCGCGCCGCTGGCCTCCACGGCTGAAGCGCGGGATGTCTCGGTGCAGGGTGCGCTGCGCCAAACGACCTTCTGGTGGATGGCGGCGGCATTCGCGCTCACCACGCTGGCGGCTGTGGCGGTCACGGTGCATCTGGTTCCATACTTGATTGATCGTGGCTATACACCCGGCTTTGCTGCTGCCATGGCTGGCCTCGTTGGCATCATGGCGCTTCCAGGTCGCCTGGTCTTCACCCCGTTGGGGAACGTGTTTCCGCGCCATCTGGTGATTGCCTTGATTTGTTTGCTCCAGGCTCTATCGCTGGCTGTGCTCCTGCTGATACCCGGCGTCATTGGTGTGTTTGGCTTTGTCCTCCTGTTTGGCGCGGGCTTTGGGTCGATTACGCCGGCGCGGGCTGCCCTGGTAGCCGACTCCTATGGATCGACGCACTATGCACGGATCAATAGCGTCTTAGGGCTGCTGATTACCGGGGCACGCGCTCTTGCTCCTGTTGGAGCTGGAGTCCTCTATGATCTTCTAGGAACATATCCGCTGATCTTCTGGATACTGGCCTGGCTCTCGGTGTTGGCAGCAGGAGCTATACTCCTGGGTGGGTACAACAAGGCAGTCATTCGTGGTAAGATACAGTCCTGATGTAGAAAACTCAACAGCGGGAGCTTTTTTGTGACCGAGAGATCAGTTCGTCCAGCGGTAATCAGTCAAACAGCTAGCAGTGTGCAGCCCCTCCAACCGGTCAAGGTTGGCATCATCGGCTGCGGCGTCATCAGCGGCATCTATTTCGAGACCATCAAACGCCTGAAGATTCTGGAGGCGCACGCCTGCGCCGATTTGTTTCTGGAGCGCGCCCAGGCGCGGGCGGCAGAATTCGAGGTGCCGCATGCCTACAGTGTGGAAGACCTGCTAGCCGACCCGGAGGTCGAACTGGTCATCAACCTGACCATTCCGGCGGCGCACGCCGACATTGCGCTGGCGGCGCTGGCAGCGGGCAAGCATGTCTATAACGAGAAGCCCCTTGCCATCAGCCGCGACGACGCGCGCCGCATGCTCGACCTGGCCTCCGAACGCGGCCTGCTGGTGGGCAACGCGCCCGATACCTTCCTGGGCGGCGGCTTGCAGACCTGCCGCAAGCTGCTGGATGACGGCTGGATTGGCGAGCCGGTGGCTGCCTTCGCCTCGATGACCGGCCACGGCCCGGAGCGCTGGCACCCCGACCCGGCCTTCTTCTATCAGCGTGGGGCTGGTCCGATGCTGGACATGGGGCCATATTATCTGACGGCGCTGGTCTCGCTGCTGGGGCCGATTCGCCGTGTCACCGGCTCGACGCGCATCAGCTTTCCCGAGCGCACCATCACCAGCGCCCCGCGTTATGGGCAAACGATCAACGTCGAAACGCCCACGCATCTGGCCGGACTGCTCGACTTCGACAGCGGCGTCGTCGGCACCATCATTACCAGCTTCGATGTCTGGTCCAGCAGTCTGCCACGCATCGAGATTTACGGCACGCGCGGCTCGCTCAGCGTGCCCGACCCCAACACCTTTGGCGGGCCGGTGCTTGTGCGCCGCGCAGGCGCGCAGGAATGGAGCGAAGCGCCGCTGACGCATGGCTTCAGCGAAAACAGCCGGGGCATTGGCGTGGCCGATATGGCCTACGCGCTGCGCCAGGGCCGCCAGCATCGCGCCAATGGAGCGCTGGCCTATCATGTGCTCGATCTGATGCTGGCGTTCGAGGAATCGTCCGAGCAAGGCCGCCATATCGAGATCACCAGTCAGTGCGAGCGTCCCGCGTCCTTGCCGCTGGGCGTGGAAGAAGAGGCAACGCTTCAGCCATAATACGAAGAGGGGTTTTCAGGCAAGAAGGAGATACACCAATGGACAGACCGCCCATTGCCTTGCAACTCTATACGGTGCGCGACGAAACCGCCCGCGATTTTGTGGGCACGCTGCACCGCGTGGCAGAAATCGGCTATCGTGCGGTGGAGTTTGCGGGCTATGGCGGCCTGTCGTCCAGCCAGATGGCCGGGCTGCTGGCCGATACCGGGCTGCGAGCCGCCTCCACGCATGTTGGCCTGGCGGCGCTGGAAAGCGACCTGGACCGCGAACTTGATTATTGCCAGACGATTGGCTGCGCCGCGCTGGTGCTGCCCTGGCTGCCACCTGAACAGCGCAGCCCCGATGCTCTACGCGCCCTGTTTCCGCGCCTCAACGAGATTGGCCGCCGCTGCCACGAGCGCGGCATCGCCTTCGGCTATCATAATCACGATTTCGAGTTCGCCCAGAGCGATGGCAAGACGCTGCTTGATCTGCTGCTGGGCGAAACCGACCCGCTGGTTGTGGCGCTGGAGTTCGACGCCTATTGGGCGGCCTACGCGGGCGTGGACCCGGCGGCGTATCTGCGCAAACAGGCCGGGCGGGCGCTGCTCATCCACGTCAAGGACATGTCGCCAGCGCGCACCTTCACCGAGGTTGGCGATGGCACGCTGGACATCGCCGGGATTTGCCGCGCCGCCCACGAGCAGAACGCCCGCTGGTACATCGTGGAAAACGACCAGCCGAGCATCCCATCGCTGGAAAGCGCGAAGCGCTCGCTGGAAAACCTGCGCGCCATCTTGCAAGCGCTGTAATCATTGAAGTCTCCCCAATCTCAGGAAGATGGAGGGTCACACCCCTGCAACGGATGTCACAAGTGTCACAAGTGTAGCGAATGCATCTCTTAAACAGTATACAAGAAGAGATAACAATCTCTTCTTGATAAGAAAGTAAATACATCAGAATTTACATTCGTTACACTTGTGACACTCTTTACGGAGGTGTGGGAAGACAAAGCTGAAAAGAGGTTTGTATGTCTGAAGGTAGCGGATTTCTGACGATGGGCGAAAGCGGCCAGCCTGCCGGTGACGTGCCGACGCTGGGCGTGGGCATGCTGGGCTATGCCTTCATGGGCAAGGCGCACACCAACGCCTTCAAGAAGCTAGACTATATCTATACTCCTCCGCCTGCGCGTGCCCGGCTGGTCGCCATCGCGGGACGCAATCAAGAGCGCGTGGAGGCAGCGGCGCGGCGCTATGGCTATGAAAAGGCGGTCACGGACTGGCGCGCGCTGGTGAACGACCCCGACATTCAGGTCTTCGACAACGGCGCGCCCAACAATCTGCACGCCGAATCGTGCATCGCCGCCGCCAATGCGGGCAAGCATATCATCTGCGAAAAGCCGCTGGGCCGCACCGCCGCCGAAGCCAAACAGATGTGGGAGGCCGCGCGCCAGGCGGGCATCGTGCATATGTGCGCCTTCAACTATCGCTTCGTTCCGGCCATTCGGCTGGCGCGCGACATCATCAAGGCGGGCCGCCTGGGGCGCATCTATCATTTCCGCGCCCGCTATTTGCAGGAATGGATTACCGACCCCAACTTTCCGATGGTCTGGCGCATGGACGCCGAAACGGCTGGCACCGGCGCGATTGGCGACCTGGGCACGCATATCATCGACATCGCGCGCTTCCTGGTGGGCGAGCCAGCGACCATCAGCGCCAATGTTGCAACCTTCATCCCCGAGCGCACCACCGAAGACGGCGGCAAGAGCCAGGTCACGGTGGATGATGCCTTTGCCGCCACGCTGACCTTTGAAAACGGGGCCATCGGCACCCTGGAAGCGACGCGCTTTGCGCGCGGACGCCGGAATCATCAAGCGCTGGAGATCAACGGCGAAAAGGGGTCGCTGGCCTTCAATATGGAGCGCCTGAACGAACTGGAAGTCTTTCTGCCCGAAGAAGAGAGCTATCACGACGCGCAGGGCTTCCGGCAGGTGCTGGTGACCGAAAGCAATCAGCCCTTTGTGGGTGCGTGGTGGCCGTCGGGGCATATCATCGGCTGGGAACACACGTTTGTGCACGAGATCAGGCACTTCTTCGATGCCGTGGTCAATAAGAAGTCGGTTGCGCCAGAGGGGGCCGACTTCGAGGACGGCTATCGCGCCTCCGTCATTGCCGACGCCATTGTGGAATCGGCACGCACCGGCCAGCGCCTGACCATCTCCTACTGAGCCGCAGAGACGCGGGCAAGCTATAAACAGAGCCGAGCGCTGGATAAGAGAGCGGCGCTCGGCTCTGGTGCGTCGTGATGCATATTCCTGGCAGTTTCATAGCTGGCTCTTGGTCGCCCGATAACAGCATTGGCCCTTCAAAATGGATGAACCTCAAGATATGGATTCTTACCGTCCAGATTCACTATATATTGGGATTTTTGCCATTTTTCGCGGGTAGGGCTAAAGATCAAGGCCAGACGCTCCTGTTCACGTTAGCGATTGTTTGCCTCGCGGGTTGAAGCGGTCTGGGCGAGGGACATCTGCTCATAGGCTTCCTGGTAACGGCCTCGTTCGGCCAGAAACGCCCCATACTCCCCATGTCCGCTGCTGAGCAAGGCGTTATCGCCGATCTGTTCACCAATCGAGAGCGCTTGCTGAAATGCATGTTCTGCGGCTTCGTCCTCGCGCCGGGCGGCGGCGGCCACGGCATTTATGAGATAGAGATGGGCCTCGGAGCTGCGGTCCTGGCTGGCCTGCGCGGCTTGCAGACCTTGCACCGTCGCCGCCTCCACTTCTCGCGTGCGGCCCTGCTGAAGCAGCGCCCAGGCATAGAGCCAGTGCCAGCGCGCCTGACATGCCGCGCCGAATGCGCCTGCTGCCTCCTGGCTGCCCAGCCGTTCCAGGGCGGCCTGCGCGTCTTCGCGCCGCAGCAGCCGCTCGGCCTCATCCAGCCGTTGGGCAGACTCGTCCTGGCCCGCTGGCTGCGCCTGCTCGCCAGCAGGTTCCGGGGGCTGTGGGTTCAGGTGCTCCTCTCCCAGCAGATAGGACAGCGACACGCCCAGGCGGTCTGCGAGCAGGCGCAGAGCCGGTATGGAGGGCGTCATTTTGCTGCGTTCTACTGCGGAAATGTAACTTTTGGAGAACCTTTCGCCTGCCAGACCTTCCTGAGTGAGACGCGCGGTATAGCGGGCGGCGCGCAGGCGCTCGCCCAGGGTTGCGAGGCTTGCCGGGCGGCGGGCTGGCGCGTCGGCGGGCTGCGGCGTCTGATCCGTGCTGTTCGGACCAGGGGGAGTTGGAGGTTCGTCAAGGGGTTGATTCATAGGTGTCTTGCTGCGCTTCCGGCCACACGGAAGTCAGCTTCTCCTTTCCGACTGAAGAGCCGTCTGGCTCATCAAGTCAGAGGTTTTGCCAGATCGTCAGGAAGAGCCGACCAGAATAGCTTCGCGCGTCTTGTGTAGCGGGCTGAACGGCCTTACCAGACGAGAGGGTAAAGGTAAGTATAGCCTACTCTGCAAGGGGGGGCAATGTTTTCGGTACTTCTTCTCTATTTCTGAGATAGGGCTGCCTAACTCGAAAATCCTATATCGAGGATTTGGGCCGCATCGCGATAGAGAAGATCGGTGGATGGAGCGCCAAGCTCAGCGCCGATGAGGAGTCGCCCGTTGCGAGTGGCGGAGAAGACGAGGCAATATCCGGCAGTATCGCTTGAGCCTGTTTTTATCCCGTTTGCTCCTGGGTATGGATACTGACCGCTGCTCAGCAATTGATTGGTGTTTGTCCAGGTATAGAGGTGACGATGTGTCTGGGCCGGAACAGTATGCTGCCAGCTACCTACAATTGCGGCGAAGGTCTGGTTCTGCATCGCATACTGCGCCAGCTTGACCAGATCGGCGACGGAAGAGACGTTCGTGTCTTCTTCGCCATCCGGGCTGGTGAAGTGGGTGTCGTTCAGGCCAAGGGTGCGCGCTTTTGCGTTCATCATCGACACAAACTGTGCCGTCGTGCCGCCAATCGCGTGGGCCAGCACGATGGCGGCGTCGCACCCCGATGGCAGCATCATGCCATAGAGCAGATGCAAGATCGACATATTCTCATCGCCTGCCACGAGTTCGGCTGAGGAGCAGCCATCGGGCACCTCGGCCAGTTCTGCCTGGGTGACAGGCGCGACGTTGTTCGCTAAATCCCCGCCCTGCTCGATAGCCAGCACGGCAGTCATGATCTTGGTGATGCTGGCAATGGACCTGCGCGTGTGAATGCTGACACTATAGAGCGCCTGGCCGGTGCTCGCGTCGATCACATATTCTGCCACGCCGCTGGGAAATGGAACGGGCGTGGGCGACGGGGTAGGTGTGTCGGTAGGGGTGGGCGTGTCGGTGGGCGTTGGCGAAGGCGTGGGCGTGGGAGCCAGCGCGGCAGCAGGCCCGCCCGGCGAAAGCACCGAAGACACGAACGGGATAGAAATGGGAATCAGGATAATGAGTCCCACCAGCACGGCGGCCACAACGATGCCTTGCACCGAAGGCCGGGGCAACCGGCGTTTGAGCGCTGGGCGAGCAGGCACGCTCGTTTGGGCAAAGGGCGTTGTACCGCCCGGCACTGCCGCTGGAGCCACAGCCGCCAATCCGGCAGAGGTGGGGCGCTCCGGCAGCCCTGCCAGCCGCTGAAGCTCTTGACGCACATATTCGATGCTCGCCGGCCTGTTGGTCCTGTCGGTTTGCACCATCTGAAAGATGAGCGACTCCAGCCCGTCGGGGCCAGCCAGATGCAGGGGCGCGAAGACAAATGGATTCTGCGACGGGTCAATACCGCTGAGAAGCTGATGCAGTGTCGCGCCCAGGCTATAGATGTCGGCCTGGGGCGTTGTTTGCGCTTTGCCGTACTGCTCCGGCGCGGCGTAGCCGGAAGAGCCGAACGGGACGGTATCTTTCATCTGGCCGGGCTTGAAGAGACGGGCGATGCCAAAGTCGATGAGGTAGAGGCGCCCATCGGGTGTCAGCATGATGTTGGACGGCTTCAAGTCTCGGAAGATGATAGATGGCTGGCGGTTGTGCAGATAGGCCAGCACATTTGTCAGTTGGATGCCTAGCTGCAAGACCTCCTGCACGGGTAAGCGTTTGCCTGGCATTCTGGCAAGGTACGCCTCCAGCGTTTCCCCTTCGATGAAGTCCATCACCAGATACCAATGGTCGTCCACGGAAAACTGCTCGTAAATGTGGGGAAGATTGGGATGATTCAGTTGGGCAAGTAAGAGGGCTTCCTGGCGAAAGCCTTCGGTCACATCGGCCAGTTCTGCCTGGCTCAGCCCGTGCGCGCTCATCTCCTTGACGGCCACCAGGCGGTTGCCCAGATGCGTGTCTTCGGCCTTGTAGACCCGGCCCATGCCGCCCTGCCCTACGCTGCCCAGCAAGCGATAGCGCCCCCAGAGCAGATGTAAGTCGGGGAGTGGGGCGGTCAGCGCGCCGCTGATCGACTGCCCGGCCAGATTGATCGGGGCCGAACCAGCCGGGGCGAGCGTGTTGCTGCACGCAACGCACGTTGTCGCGCCTGGCGCGTTGGCTGCGCCACAAACAGGGCAGTAAAAAGGTGGCGAACTCATGGGTTCCCTCCTGGTGAGGTAACCCTATTGTAGCTGAGCAGGTTACCAGCCGTCAAGCGCCTATGCTCGGTGGAATCCCAGCCCTGCCAGGGTCTGACGAATGCCTGCGCGGTAGGGTGTTGCTTCGCCTCCGAAGGTATGCTGGTATGTGCTGCCCTCCAGAGGGCACCGTTTGTAGTGCCCTCTCTCTGGATTATCCTTTTCGCGCTGCTGTGCCACTCATTGGTGGCTCCTGGCGGGGTGGATGCTCTGCCCGGCTATGCGCGCGACGAGCCGCCGGGGAAACAACCGGGGAAGCTGCGCCAACAAGGCGTTCGACTGCCCATCAATGACGACAGTTCATCTTTGTCAAGAGGGTTTCGAAGGGTTTTATGATGTGAAGGCTGCCTGCCATGCCACACCCAGATTCGTGCGATTGTCCCGAATGAGCTGCTTCAGGTCGCCTTCCCACAGCGGGTCGGGAACATCCGCCGAGAAAATCTCCAGCACATAGGGACCTGTAAAGCCGCTGGCGTGGATGGCGCGCAAGAAGGCTGGGAACGGAATCTCGCCCTGCCCAATCGAGAGTCGGTCCTGGAAAGAGCGCGGGGTTCGCCAGTCGCTGAGTTGGACCACGAAGATGCGATCTCCACAGGCGGCGATGGCCTCAAAAAGATCGGCATTTTGCCACACATTCCAGCTATCAATGCACACGCCAAAGTTCGAGCGCGCTACCTGCGTGACCAGGTGGAGCGCTTGCTGGATGGTCCAGATTGCCGTTTCTACGTTCATAATAGAGGGGTTGAGCGGTTCCAGCGCGATGCGCGCCCCAAAACGGGACGCTTCATCAGCCAGTTCACGATAGACCTCGACGCCAACATCATAGACGCGCTGGATATTGCCCCCAGGAGGGCTGCCCGTGTTCGTCACAAATGGCACCCCCTGCGCCAATGGGCCAAAGCGCTGGATGGTCTGGGAGAATAACGCCATCCGCGCGCGTGGATCGAGCGGTTCGGGCTGCGATTGGCTGGGAAAGAGCGTGCGTATGCGGGGTTGCACTGAACTGATCGCCAGTCCGTGCTGGGCAATCAGCGCCAGTTGTTCATCTCTGCGCCGCTCGTCCAATTTGATTTCGCAGACCTCAATTGCCTCCACGCCGAGTTGGGCGTAGCGTTCGATGTCTTGCTCGAAGGTCCAGGGCATCGTCGTAAATTCACTGACCCCATAGCGATAACGCGGCATCATTTCAACCGAATCCTTTCTAACCGGCCTGATTCATGGGTCACTCATATCCTTCATTCTCTCGCATGAGTGCAAGGCTGTGTGAGGCATCCTGGTATCGCTATGGTGGTGACAGCCGGTTCATAACGTTGACGTAAATGGAAGCGTTTGATATAGTCTAGGCAAAGACTTTTCCAACAGACAACGGCTTATGAGAAGAGGTTTGGCATGGCACATAGTCAGATGTCGGCAGCGCAAGCAGGGGCAAACGGCTCGGTTCCCAGCAAGGTAGGGCGCAGGCAGCGCCCGGTTGGACCGAAGTACAAATGGATTGCGCTGTCCAACACGACGCTGGGCGCGCTGCTGGCAACGATCAATGGGAGTATTCTGCTGATTTCCCTGCCCGCCATTTTTAATGGTGTGGGTATTAATCCGTTGGCTCCGCAAGAAACCAATTATTTCCTCTGGCTCTTATTAGGCTATCTCGTGATCACCGCAACATTATTGGTCACGTTTGGGCGCATCTCCGACCTGTTTGGGCGGGTCAGGATGTATAACCTGGGCTTTGCGGTCTTTACGGTTGGCAGCATTCTGCTCTACATCACGCCAGGTTCGGGCAACGCGGCGGTCATTCAGATGATTTGCTACCGGCTGATTCAAGGGGTAGGGTCGGGATTCCTCTTTGCCAACAGCACTGCCATTCTGACCGATGCGTTTCCCGCGTACCAGCGAGGCCTGGCCGTGGGCGTGAACCAGATTGCCGCCATCCTTGGCTCCATTATTGGGCTAATTCTTGGCGGAGTGCTGTCGGTGGTGGATTGGCGGCTGGTCTTCCTGGTCAGCGTGCCCTTTGGGGTCTTTGGCACGCTGTGGGCTTACTGGATGCTGCGCGAAACAGCCACGATTCGCGGCCAGAAAAAGATCGACTGGGCGGGCAATATCACCTTTTTCCTGGGGCTGACCATCTTGCTCATCGGCATTACCTATGGCATTGAACCCTATGGCGATTCGCCGATGGGCTGGAGCAGTCCCTATGTGATCACAGCGCTGGCGGTGGGCATCCTGTTCCTGGTGGCCTTTATCTGGATTGAACTGCATGTCAGCGACCCGATGTTCCGGCTGGACCTGTTCAAGATTCGCATGTTTGCGGCTGGCAATGTGAGCAACTTCCTGGCCGCGCTCTCTCGCGGCGGCTTGCAGTTTATGCTGGTGATCTGGTTGCAAGGCATCTGGCTGCCACTGCATGGCTATAACTTTGCCGATACACCCCTGTGGGCAGGGATTTATATGCTGCCGCTGCTCATCGGCTTCATCATCATGGGGCCATTGAGCGGCTGGCTCTCTGACCGCCTTGGCGCGCGTATCCTTTCGACGCTGGGCATGCTCATTCAGGTGGTCGGCTTTTTGGGGCTGACCTTCTTGCCCGCTAACTTCGACTATCCCTGGTTTGCGGCGCTGCTGCTGATACTGGGCATTGGGCAGGGCATGTTTGCCGCGCCCAATACCACGGCGATTATGAACAGTGTGCCGCCGGAGCATCGCGGTGCGGCCTCGGGCATGATCGCGACGTTTATGAACTCGGCCACGGTCTTTAGCATTGGCGTCTTCTTCAGTATAGTGACGGTGGGGCTGGCCTCGGCGCTGCCGGGGTCGCTGGGCGGTGGGCTGGCACAGGTGGGCGTGCCTGCCCCGATAGCCAATCAAATTGGGCATCTGCCACCAACGGCGGCGCTCTTTGCGGCGTTCCTGGGCTATAACCCCATGGGAACCCTCTTGCCCCCGCAGGTCTTACATGGCTTGCCGCAGGCGAACCAAACCCTGCTGCTGAGCAAGGGCTTTTTCCCGAACCTGATCGCCAATCCCTTCATGGTGGGCTTGCACGCGGTCTTCTATCTTTCTGCGGCGATGTGCTTGATTGCGGCGGTGGCTTCGCTGCTGCGCGGCCAGCGCTACATCCATGATACGATGGCCGCCGGAGCCGCTGCCGTGGACACACCGCCGAAAGCATCGACGCTCGCTCTGGTGCCAGAGCCAGCAGACGGGGCTTCCTCCTGAACAGTGATGACAGGGGTGGTTACGAGTGGAGTTCTGTGTAGCCAGGTTTACACAAAGTTGGTGGTGAAGCGGCAGCCCCGGTATGCTCTGGGCGGGCAGAGGATGAGGCTTGCCCGCGACGTGGCACGCGCCATGCAGCACTTCGCCCCGGTGGGAATAGCTGGCGGTTGATACGCCAGCTATTCCTGTGCTGTCCCCACACCTAGCAAGGAAACCACCATGACCTCTCCAACCATGACCCCTTCCGCCGTCCGCCCCTTCCAGATCAACATTCCGGACGAGGCTCTCATCGAGCTTCGCCGTCGCATCGCGGCCACCCGTTGGCCTGAGCGGGAAACGGTCAACGATCAATCCCAAGGCGTGCAGTTGGCGACGATGCAGGAACTCGCGCGCTCCTGGGCGACCGATTACGATTGGCGCAAGGTGGAGACGAAACTGAACGCCCTCCCGCAGTTCATGACCGAGATCGATGGACTTGAGATTCATTTCATTCACGTTCGCTCGAAACATGAAGATGCGTTGCCGCTCATCGTCACGCACGGCTGGCCTGGCTCGGTCATTGAGCAACTGAAGATTATCGATCCGCTGACCAACCCCACGGCGCGCGGCGCGAGCGCAGCGGACGCGTTCCATCTGGTGATTCCGTCGCTGCCGGGCTACGGGTTCTCAGGCAAGCCGACCACGACTGGCTGGGACCCCATCCGCATTGCGCGTGCGTGGATCGTGCTGATGAAGCGCCTGGGATACACACGCTTTGTGGCACAAGGCGGCGATTGGGGGAATGCGGTTACGGAGCAGATGGCTCTACAAGCGCCTCCCGAATTGATCGGCATCCATACCAACATGCCTGCCACCGTCCCAGCCGACGTGGCCTCGGCACTCCAGTTCGGCAACCCGCCGCCATCAGGTCTTTCAGCCGACGAACGGCACGCTTACGACCAACTGGACTTTTTCTATAAGCACGGCCTCGCCTACGCCCAAGAGATGGGGAACCGCCCGCAGACGCTTTACGGGATTGCGGATTCACCCGTCGGCCTGGCGGCCTGGATGCTCGACCATGACGCGCGCAGTTACGACCTCATCGCCCGCGCCTTTGATGGCCGCCCGGGCGGCCTGACGCGAGAGGATGTCCTCGATAACGTGACGCTCTACTGGTTGACGAACACAGGGGTCTCATCGGCTCGCCTGTATTGGGAAAGCAAGCTGGACTTTTTCGCCCCGAAAGGAGTCACGATTCCGGCTGCCGTGAGCGCCTTTCCCGACGAGCTTTATCAAGCCCCGCGCAGTTGGGCCGAGCGGGCGTATCCAAAACTCATCTATTACAACAAGCTCAACCAGGGCGGGCACTTTGCGGCGTGGGAACAGCCGGAGCTTCTTACGAGTGAGGTCCGCGCGGCGTTCCGATCACTGCGCTAAGCGGAGCGAGGCGGAAGACGGGCACACGCTGTGCCCGTCTTCCCACGCCACAGCCGAGGTCTGCCTTGACCTGGGCGTGGTGCTCCTCGCGACGCTGGCCCTCTTCCTGATCGCCGTCTGGGTCTTGTGGCGGCAGGCGCGCGTGTTGGCGCACCTGTAGAAAAAAGTACCCTTTTTCCTTGCAATCTTCTACAAATGTTGATATGATACCAAATAAATGACTGACTGCCCACCCATATATATTGCGTAATAGTAAGCTGTCTTTGAAGAATGTATCAAACCTATACAGCGCCCCGAACGATACAATCCCCGCCGTTCGGACGCTAAGAAATGAGGATGCGATGACTGAAATGAGCGTGACTGAGGCACACGTTCTGGCGCGCCCCAAACTTCTGCAAGTATTCCGCTACCTCCAGGCGCTCCACCAACTGCGCAATCCCATCCAACGCGAAATCACCAGCCAGCCCTGGTTGCTCTGGCTGCATGATTTGCCTGATCATCCCTGTATTCGCCAGGGATTGGTGACAGACACCTTCAACGCGCAAGAGAGCAGCGAGAGCGAAGACGTGGCTGATAGCCATAGGGACGAAGCCAGCGCCGCCGATGCATTTATCTTGAAGGTCAGCCGCCCGCGCCTGACCGATCCCCCTGAGCCGCCACCAGAGATAGTGCCCTGGCTCCAGCCAGGCTGGCGGCAGGTGGATAGCAGCGTGACGATTCAGTCGTCTATTGTCGACCCTGAAAGCGCCTCTGAACCGGATGGAGAGCGGCGCTTGCTCGCGTTCGATGCTGATGTCCAGCGTCAACATCTGCTGGAGCGCTGGAAGGCTGCCCGCGATGCCTGGGCCGAGGCGGAGCGCCCGGCACGCCGCGCCATGACCATCTTCGAGCGGCTTTATACCCTGCACGCTCAGTTGGGGCGTGAGGCCGAGCGCCTGGAACTCTTGCTGGGTGATGGGGTGCTGACCTGGCAGCACAGCAGCGGTGTGCAGGTGCATCACCCGGTGCTGCTGCTGCGTCTGCAATTGAGCTTCAATCCCGACATTCCTGAGTTTACGCTTGCCGAAGCCGATTATTCCCCTGAATTGTATACGGCCCTCTTTCGCGCTCTGGCCGATGTTCAGGCCGAGGCCATTGCCTCGAGCCGCGAAGACCTGGAGCGCGGTGGCTGGCATCCGCTTGGTGGGCAGGAAACCGATGATTTCCTGCGCCGGTTGGTGGCGCGGCTTTCACCCTATGGCCGCTTTGCCAATGAAAGCGTTCCCGATGACGTGGCGCATATCCCATCGATCAGCCGTGACCCGGTGATCTTCGTGCGCCACCGCACGCTGGGCTTTGGTGTGGCGCTTGAATCAATCCTGGAGGATTTGCCAAAGCGAGAAGATTTGCCTTTTTCGCTGACCGGCATCGTCGGGATTGATACGCCGCAGCCCGAAGAGTCTGACGCCCTGGCGCTGGTATCGGCTGCGGATGCCCCCAACGGGGAAGATGAGGATGTCCTGCTGAGCAAATCAGCCAATGCCGAACAGGTCGATATTGCCCGGCGGTTGGAGCGCTACGGCGCGGTGCTGGTGCAGGGGCCACCAGGCACCGGAAAAACACACACGATTGCCAACCTGGTGGGGCACTTGCTGGCACAGGGAAAGAGCGTACTCGTCACCAGCCATACGGCGAAAGCGCTCAAGGTGCTGCGCGATCAGGTGGTTGAGCCGCTGCAACCGCTGTGTGTCAGCGTGCTTGACGATGATGGCAAGCAGATGGAAAATGCAGTCGATGAAATCACCGAGCGGCTGGCATTTTCAGATGCGGAGGCTCTGGAGCGCGAAGCCGCTGCACTGCTGCGCCAGCGCACCGACCTGCTTCGCGAACTGCGCGAGACACGCGAACATCTGAAAGCGGCGCGCGCCGACGAATACCTTCCCGTTCTCTTGCATGAGGAACAGCTTGCGCCGTCTCAGGCCGCCCGCCAGATTGCAGAACAGCGAGCGCGGGCCGGTTGGATTCCGGCCCCGGTGGCGCCTGGCGAAACGCTCCTGCTTTCGGCTGGCGAACTGGCCGAACTCTATCGCTCGAACGCACTGGTCAGCGCTGCCGATGAGCGCGAACTGGCGCTGGCGCTGCCAGACCCCCAGCGGCTTCTGCCGCCCGGTGACTTTGAGCGTCTGGTTGCCGAGCGCGAACACTTGCCACAGCAGCAAGCTGAGCAGCGGCGCGACCTCTGGGACGCGCCGCCAGCAGACCAGCCCCCAGAAGAACTGGAAGCTATCCAGCAGCGCATCCTTCAGGCGGTCGAGCCGCTGCGCGATGAGACGCGCTGGCGATTGGCCGCCCTGGAGGCAGGTCGCCAGGGTGGCCCTACCCGCCAGGCATGGGACGATCTCCTGGCCGAGATCGAGCAGGCCCACGCGCTGGCGACGCAGGCGCAGCCGCTGCTGCTGCACTATGTGCCGACCATTCCTGACGATTGCCTGCCCGACCGCATAGAGCAGGTGCTTGACGACCTCTGGGGCTATTTGAAAACGGGCGGGAAGCTCAGCGCCGTCAAATTGATGACGCGCCGCGACTGGAAGACGGTTATTGAGCGCGCGCAGGTGAAGCGTCGCCCGCCTGAGTTGCCAGAGCATTTTGAGGCCCTGCGCTCTCTGGTGCGGCTCCAGTCGGCGCGTGCCGACCTGGTAGATCGCTGGCAGCGCCAGATGGTCCCGCTGGGTGCGCCCGATGCGGCAACGCTCGGCGCTGAGCCGGAAAGAGCGCTCCACCAGTATGTGCCGCTGCTGCGGCGCTGTCTGGATTGGTTCCCCACCACGTGGCAGCCGCTGGAAGAAGGGCTAATCAAGCAGGGCTTTCACCTTGAGGATTTTCTGGCCGAGATGCCCATCAACCTGGACGAGCATGGCGATTTGCTGCGCTTGCGCGAGGCCGCGCTGCACCATCTGCCAGCCATCCTTGCCGCCGAGGTCCAGCGGCGCGCGCAGGCGCATCAGGAGGCCCAACTGCTTGAACTCCGGCGCTGCCTGGAACTCTGCGGTGGCAGCGCGGCGCAGGCCGCCGTTGTCCGGCAAGCGTGGGCTGCCGTCGAGCAGCTTGATGCGTCGGCCTATCGGGAGGCGTTCGAGCGCCTTGCTGATCTGGAGACACGACGCGAGGTGCTGGCGCGCCGCCTGGCGCTCTTGACGAATCTGGAAACCAACGCGCCCACCTGGGCCGCCGCGGTTCGTGATCGGGCGGGACAGCACAGCGAGCCAGAGCTTCCTGGCGACCCGGCTGAAGCCTGGAAGTGGCGGCAGCTTGACGATGAACTGGAGCGCCGGGCAAAGCGCTCGCTGGAAGAACTCCAGGCGCGCATCGCGCAGCTTAGCCGCAGCTTGCAACAAACCACCGCGCTGCTGGTGGAGCAAAAAGCCTGGGCGGCACAGGTCCGGCGCACGACACCAGAACAGCAGCGGGCGCTTCAGGGCTGGAAACAACTGATGCAAAAAGCTGGCAAAGGCAAAGGCAAACGCGCGCCGCGCTTGCTGGCCGAGGCGCGCAAACTCATGCCCATCTGCCAGGCTTCCGTTCCCGTCTGGATTATGCCGCTCTCGCGGGTCGTGGAAAACTTCGACCCCCAGCGCAACCAGTTCGATGTTGTCATCATCGATGAAGCCAGCCAGGCGGACCTCATGGCGCTGGTCGCCGTCTATATGAGCCGCCAGGTCGTTGTGGTGGGCGATCACGAGCAGGTCAATCCTGTTGCCGTTGGGCAGCGGCTCGATGAGGTCCAGCAATTGATCGATGAGCATCTGGTGGGCATCCCCAACGCGATGCTGTATGACGGGCAGTGTTCCATCTATGATCTGGCGCAGACTACCTTCAAGCCGGTGTGCCTACGCGAACATTTCCGCTGTGTCTCGCCGATCATCGCTTTCAGCAATCAGCTTTCCTATGACGGCAAGATCAAGCCGCTGCGCGATGCCAGCGAAATCAAGCGCCGCCCGCACGTGCTCGCCTATCGGGTGGAGCACGCAAGCTCCAGCGAGAAGGTCAATGACGAGGAAGCGCTCACTGTTGCCTCATTGTTGGTGGCTGCAACCGAACAGCCAGAGTACGAGGGCGCAACCTTCGGGGTGATTTCCATGGTTGGGGAAGAGCAAGCCGTGCGGATTGAAACCCTGCTCCAGCGCTATCTCTCCCCGGCAGAGTATACGCGCCGCCGCATTCAATGCGGCAACGCGGCCCAATTTCAAGGGGATGAGCGCGATGTCATCTTCCTTTCCATGGTGGATGCTCCCAGCGGTGTCGGGCCGCTGCCGCTGCGCCTGGATGGGCCAGGCAAGCTCTTTAAAAAGCGCTTCAATGTGGCAACCAGCCGTGCGCGCGATCAGCTTTGGGTGGTGCATTCCCTCGACCCTGATGTCGACCTGAAACCCAACGACATCCGCCGCCGCCTCATTCAATTTGCCAGCAGCCAGGGGAACCATCAGCGCGTGGCCGACCAGTCGGAGTATTCCGAGCAATCTGAACTGGAGCAGCGCGTGATGCAGATGCTGACGCAAGCCGGATATCGGGTGAAGTCCCGGTGGCCGGTTGGCAGCAACCATATCGATCTGGTGGTGGAAGGCGCGGGTAAGCGCCTGGCGATTGAATGCGACGGTGATCGCTGGTATCCTGAAGTGCATCTGGCTGCGGATATGACGCGCCAGGCGATTCTTGAGCGCCTGGGGTGGCGCTTCGTGCGGATTCGGGGCAGCCAGTTCTTCCGCGATCCTGAGCGGACCCTGGATGCGCTGCTGGTTCGATTGCGCGCCCTGGGCATCCCACCGGAGGGCAGCCAGGCGAACGCCAGCACCTTGGAAGAGGATGATGCAGCCTTGCAAGCACGCATCACCGGGCGCGCAGCCGCGCTTCGCCAGGAGTGGGCGGTTCTCCGCGCCGAAGAGGAGCCGCAGCCAGGGCCGTCAGCCCACAGGTGGGGCCAGCCCTGGCGCCGCAACATCGTTGTTGATGCGGACCCAGAGCCAGTTTACGAGGAGGATGAGTTGCCCGCGCTTCCTCAGTGGCTGCCGCCCCCGCATGTGCCACAGTTGAATTTGGTGGTGCAGGCGCAGCCCGCCCTGCTCCCAGCACCGGCACCTTCCCTGCCGCCAGCCAGGGTTTTGCCGGAAAGCGCTCCCTTTTCCACAGATGAGGGTGAGTACCAGGAGCCGCTGTTTTTCCCTGGCGATGCGGCCAGGCACGCCAGGTATGGTGTCGGGCGGGTGGTTAGTAGCCGGATGATTGGTGATTTCGAGTTGGTGGAGGTGGAATTTGCCAGCCCGTTTGGTCGGCAGATGCTTGAGGCAAAACTGACGGGCCTGGAAAAAGTGCCTGGCGAGCGCCGTTGAAGGCCCCAAGGCTTTTGCACCCGCGTAAGGACGCCGTAACATTACGGCGTCCTTACGCGCATGAGATCAGGAAAAGGCTGCTCAGAAGAGCAAATGGCGCGTCTCGTTCATGTGTACCACGCTTGCGCCTGCACTGCCCCCTATCTGGATTTCCGTCGTCGCGGCATTGTCGTGGCGGAAGTCCCAGCGTCTGGACAGGTCCACGCCGAGCACGTGGCACAGCAAGACCTCGATCACCCCGCCATGCGCTGCCCACACAACTGTGCCCTCTGGGCAGCATCCCTGCCAGCGTTCCAGCGCCCGCACGACACGCTGATGCAACTGCGCGACAGTTTCTCCGCCGGGCGGCGCGTGGCGTGTGGGGTCAGCCTTCCAGCGCTCCACCAATGCCTCATCACGCGCCATCACCTCGTCATAGGTCTTCCCTTCCCACTCACCGAACGCAATCTCGCGCAGATCAACATCCTCCTCAACGGGCAGGCCATGGTGGCGCGCAATCGCCTGGGCAGTGGCGCGCGCGCGCTCTAAATCAGAAGAGACAATCACATCTACACTGGTCTGAGCCAACCATAGCCCCAGCGCCTCCGCCTGCCGCTGGCCCAGATTACTGAGCGGAATATCCAACTGGCCGGAAAAACGTCCTTGCGCGTTAAACAGCGTCTCACCATGGCGCGCGACGATCAAGCGCACGATGCGTCTTCTTCCCCCACCAGCGCGTAGCGGCTTTCCATCTCCTGAACCACCTGATAGGGTTTCATAAACGCCTCATCGGCCTGCACTGCCAGGTCTTTCAGCGCCGGATACACCCGAGGATACGTCAGTTCCAGGTCGAGGTCCTGGTAGAGTTGCCAGATGTGACGGCGCATGGTGCGCGAGAGAAACGATTCAAAGAGGAAAAAGCTTCCCAGGCTTTCTGCAATCATCTGCTTGATGTGCTCATCGCCCTTTTTCTCGTGGAAATGAGGACTCTTTGCCTGATACTGCTGGAGGAGCGCGCCTCTGGTATGGTGATCGGCAGCCTTGGAGAGAAAATCGAGCAGTTGGAAGGTCTCGACCGAGAACCCCGACGAGAATTGCAACGCTTGCGCCGTGTGGATAGTCATCCCTTGCTCTCCGGCATTCGAGACCGCGAGCGAGGCATCGCGTAGCCCAAAATGATCCTCTAGCAAGACGTTCAACACGGGGGAGACAACGCTGGAGCAGCGCCCCAGCACCCTTTCAGACCAGTTGGGCTGCTCCGGATTCGGCTTAGAGGCCCAGCAAATGCGCACATTGTGCAAGCCCTGGTCAGACCCACTTTGCGAGCCTCCGTCCAACCCCGGCGCATCGCTGCCTCCCAGGGAAGAAGATGTCACCGGAGCCGAAAGGAAGAGCCGTCCCAGCGCAATGGTATACTCCAGCAGCGCGCTGGGAGCAAAATTATCCGCATCGAAAAAGAGAACCCACTGTGGATAACCCAGGAGCACAGCGCCCAGCGCGCCCAGATACATGCCCTCCCCTTTCCCATCGGCCACCCTTCCCTCCGAGTCCAACAGGTGATGGACGCCACGGTCGTAAAAGAACTGGGCAAGGGAGGCATCCTTCTGGTGCATCAGGTATATCCTGGTGTGCCGCACCAGATGTTCTGCAAGATTCTGCTTGATTTCCGCAAATGCCTCTTCCGGGCAGTTGGTGACGACGAGGATGGGACTGTTCACCGGAAGATACCAGAGGACGCCTAACAAGGTTTCTATTTGTTCACTCTTGTGGCAAACAACAAAGGCCGTGTGGGAGAGGAAGTAGTTCAAACCAACAAACTCTTCGATCTCTAGCAGATGCGAGAGCCGCACGGTGTTAATATTCACACAGATACTCCTGAAAGTAACTGAGAAGGACAAGCCAGGCAACCTCCGCGCCTTCCGAGACGATGGAGAGTGCTCTTCATCACGCTTGCCCCACGGGCTGATCGTTCCTGGTAGGCTGTTTCTAAGGCGGGTGAAGCACGTTTGGTGCCAATACACCTCAGCCATAAAAACAGCTCTACCATAAGAACGACTTTCAGGGCGTTATGGAGTCAAACACTTTGAATTCGTTGGCCTGGCCGGATGAATGCTATAGATGAGGAACCATTTTGTCAAGTGAGGGGCCATTGGGTCGTATCGGATTGCCTGTTGCCTTGCGCGGCGAACCGCGCTCATGAAATCAAGTGCTCGCGCGCGTAGAGGGCAGCCTGCGTGCGGTCACGCAGCCCCAGCTTGGAAAGAATGCTGGACATATGGTTTTTGACCGTGCCCTCGGTGATGAAGAGGGTTTCGCCAATCTCGCGATTGGATGCGCCTTTGGCGACCAGCTTGAGGATGTCGCGTTCGCGCTCGGTCAGTTCTTCGACATAAGCCATCGCTGGCGAAGAGGAAGGCGCGGGCCTGGGCGGTGTTGGCTGCGCCAGGCCCGCGAACACTTTGCCCGCAATGTGCGGCTGCAACAGCACCTCGCCTCGCGCCGCCGCGCGAATAGCGTTGATCAGTTGCTCGGCGCTGCAATCCTTCAGCAGATAGCCCAGCGCGCCCGCCCGCAGGCCAGCGTAGATCAGATTGTCGTCGTCGAAGGTTGTCAGGATGACGATGTGTATCTCCGACCAGCGCGCTTTCAACGCCTGAATGGCGCTGATGCCGTCCAGGCGCGGCATGCGAATATCCATCAGGATGACATCAGGCGGCGCTTGATTTGCGTAGAGCCGCTCCACCAGCGCCAGCGCTTCTTCGCCATCGCCAGCCATGCCCACCACCTCTATGCCCTGCTCCAGTTCAAGCAGCTTGCGAAATCCCTCGCGCAGCAATGTCTGATCGTCGACAATCATCACGCGCACCTGCTGACTCATTCTCGCGCTCCCTGGGTCACTTCCAGACTTGCTGGCGTCGGCGTGCCCTGGGCGGCTGGCTGTACCCTGACCGTCACACGGTAGCCATAGCCATCGGGCGACGCCGGACCATGAATTACCTGACCGCCCAGCAGTTTCATGCGCTCTTCTAGGCCGATCAAGCCAAAGCCGCCTGCCTTCTGCTGGCTGCCACGCAACACGGCAGCTTGAGCCGTGGCAGCGCCCGACCCATTATCCAGCACCAGCAGTTCCAGCCAGCCCTCCTCATAGCGCAGACGCACCAGCACGTTGCTGGCGTGCGCGTGCTTGCGCACATTCGTCAGCGCCTCCTGCGCGGCGCGATAGAGCGCCACCTGCACGTCTGGCGCGAGCGGCGGCAGTTCAGCCTCCAGATCAAGCGTCAGCGCGGTGTCCTGGGCGGCGCGCTTGAATTCGTCCCCCAATTGGTCCAGCGCCTGCGACAAACTGAGCGTTGCCATCCCCGCCGGGCGGAGGGCAGCCACAGCAGTACGTACTTCCTGCATGGATTGCGCGGCCACATGGCGCGCTTCGGCAATCTCCTCTGCCAGCCGCGACGGGTCGCGCTCGACCAATCGGCTGATGGTCTCAAGCTGCACGTTCAGGATGCTCAGATAGTGCCCCAACGTATCGTGAATCTCGCGGGCAACGCGGGTACGCTCGCGGGCAACGGCCAATTCTTCCACCTGCCCCGCGTATAGGCGAAGCTGGGTATGGGCCTCTTCAAGCTGCTGCCTGGAGCGCTCCACCTCTTGCAGTAATAGCTCGGCGCGCTCCTTCTGCTCCTGAAGCAGCGCCAGCGCCAGCGAGAAGCCTACAACGAAGCCGAAGGCGGCAAGAATGCTGACCCCGTTTGAAAAGAGGTCCAGGGAAAGGTACCAGTGATCGAGAAAGGCCAGATTGAGTACCATCACTCCATATAGCAGCAGGCTGGAGACCAAGGCTATCCGAAAGGGGAGCAACTGAAAGTAAATGGCGACTGTAATTAAATAGAGCAGCCAATCCCAGTAAATGCCCGTCCCACTTAATATGCCGCTTGCCATGGATAAGAGCGTGAAAGCCAGCGCGTAGAGCGGCAGGACAAAGTGACGGGTGGCGGGCGCAGAGCGTGTGAGCATGACCAGCCCGGCGACATACAGAAGCTGCACGCAAGTGAACGCCAGAAACGTTAGCAGGGTGAGGTGCTTGGCAAGCAAAATGCCCAGCAGATAGCCCAGCACGAGTGTTGTATAGCCTGCGCCAAACAAAAGTCGCTCCGCCATAGCGATGCGAAACGCAGAGGTAGCGGCTGGCTTGCTGGACATCTTCAGGCTCCTTGCTGGGCAGCAGGTGTTTACGCCCTGTTTCCTGCTTCTGCGCTCTATTATAACCCAAGCGTAAGACGCTGAGATGTGAGCAAAGATAGAGCGCCAAACAGCGGGATAGATGAGGAAGTCATACCCCCCATGGCTTGGGTCATATGACCTGCAAAGAAAGAAGCCTGCAAAGAGATGACCTCACTAATGACCAGGCGCACATCCTTTCGGGCGAGAGGGCAGCTATACTCGCTTCTGGAAAGCACGAACGCTGAATCCGCTGTTTCAGAAAGGAAGGAAAGATGTCGCAGCAATCAGCAGCAGTATCCCAGGCGGCGCAAATGTCAGCTTCCGTCGATATGATGGTCGATGTGCGTGGCCTGGTCAAGCGCTATCATCAAAAAAAGGCGGTTGATGGGGTCTCTTTCGGCGTGCGTCGGGGCGAAATCTTCGGCGTGCTGGGGCCAAATGGGGCCGGAAAAACCACCACGTTGGAGATCATCGAGGGCATTCGCGCGTCCGATGAAGGCACAGTGATGGTGAGTGGGCTTGACATTCGCAAGCACAAGCGCGCTGTGCAGCGCATCATCGGCGTGCAATTGCAGACCACTACGCTGTTTCCAGAGTTGACCGTGCGCGAGACCGTTCAGTTCTTCGGGTCTATCTATCCCAAAGCGCTGGATGCGAACGACCTGCTGCGCCAGGTGGCGCTGGAAGAGAAAGCCAAAGCTTATCCCCAGGACCTTTCGGGCGGCCAGCGGCAGCGGCTGGCCCTGGCGCTGGCGCTGGTCAACGACCCGCAAGTCGTCTTTCTGGATGAGCCAACCGCAGGGCTGGACCCACAGAGCCGCCGAATGCTGTGGGATACTGTCCTCGGCCTGCGCGAGCGTGGCAAAACCATCATCATCACCACACACTACATGGATGAGGCCCAGGTACTCTGTGATCGCATCGCCATTATGGATGATGGGCAGATCATCGCGCTCGACACTGCCGCCGGGTTGATTGGGCGCCTGGGGGCGCAGGCGACGATTGATTGCCGCCTGGATGGTGCTGTGATCACTGCCGAGATTGGCGAACTGCCGGGCGTGAGCAAAGTGCGCGAGGCCAACAAGCGCTTTGTCCTGCAAACAAGCCAGATGGAGCCAACGCTGCTTGCATTGCTGGAGTATGCCACTCGCCGGGGCGCGGCCCTCACCGATCTGCAAGTACGCACCCCCACGCTGGAGGATGTCTTTCTCGATCTCACCGGGCGCGAACTGCGCCCAGAGCAGGCGTAGGAAATGGCTTAATCACCCAGAAGGAGCATAGTTATGGCAACCTTTTTCTCGCTGGTGCGCGCCAATTTTTTGATGGTGATTCGTCAGCGTACCCTGATTATTACCAGCCTGGGTCTGGCTGTAGTTTCTATCCTGGTCTTTGGCTATCTCTTCAGCAACAGCGGCGCGACCAAAACGCAGTTGGGCGTAGTTGATGCTGATCACTCGTCCGTCTCGGCCCAACTCGTCAGCCAGCTTCAGCACAACGATCTTTTCAATGTCTCCACCGGCAGCGAAACTGCTGGGCAGCAGGCGCTCCAAAACGGCAATCTTGATGCCTTACTCATCATTCCGGCTGGTTTTGGCACGCAGTTGACGCAAGGCGGGGCACACCTCCAGGTCTTCTATAATCAGAGTAACCCTGTGAGAGAGGACGCGACCCGGCTCGCGGTCAGTGCCATTGTGGATGGCATCAACCGCGCTGCCACGCACCAGCCAGGACCGGTCACGCTCGATGAGCAAGGCGTCATGGTCGCGTCAAAGAACCTGCGCACGATTGATTACGTCACTCCTGGCATGATTGGCTTGCTGCTGATGTGGGCCAACCTGAGCGTTGCCATCCAACTGGTCTTCTGGCGTGAGGAAGGCATTACCAAACGGCTGGCGGCCACACCGCTGGCCCCCATTGCGATGATTAGCGGGCAAATACTGGCTCGCCTGCTGCTCTCGCTCGCGCAAGAGGTGGTGGTGATTGGGCTTGCCATCTGGCTGTTCAACGTCCAGATATATGGAAATTGGGGGCTGCTGGCGCTGGTCATTGTGCTGGGCGCTCTGACTATGCTGGCAATCGGCTTCGCCGTTGCCGGGTTCTTCAAGAAGTCGCAGGCGGCCAACGCGGGCATTATATTGGTAACCTTCCCGATGATGTTCCTGGGTGGCTCATATTTCCCGGTTTCGCAGATCAGCGGTGTGCTGGGCGGCATCATTCACGCTTTGCCGCTCTACTATCTGAACGACGCGCTGCGCCAGGTCGTGAATAACGGCGCGGGCTGGGCAGCCATTCAAACCAGCGTGCTGGTGCTGCTGGCCTGGATTGTTGCCTCGATGCTCGTCACCTGGCGGGTGTTCCGCTGGCAATAGCCTCGCGTAGCTCTTGCGCCTTCTGGGCAGGCAGTGAATCGTTGCTCCACAAGCCCCAGAGCGATTCGGCGGAGGCAGCGTATTTCAGCTTCCCAGGGGCGCGAGCTACCGGCTGGATTTCCACATGCAGATGAAAGCGTTCATCGGCCAGTTGGTGAATGCCCAGCAGATAGGGCATTGGGGCGATGGCTCCATCGAACAGGCGATCATACCCGCGAATTACCTGGAGCAGCAGCGCGGCCAGGTCGCCCAATTCCTCATCGTGCATCAGGCCGAGATTTGCCGCGTGCCGCCGGGGGAACAGATGCGTTTCATAGGGATAGCGCGCGTAGGGCGGCAGAAATGCCTGCCAGGTGGCATGCTCGGCCACCAACTCGAACTCCGTCCCCGACAATTCCTGCTGCACGCGGCAGAAGGGGCAACCCCGACCCATCTTGTCGTCTTCAATGACGGTTTCCATCTCGCGCTCTAAGGTCGGAGGAACGACAGAAACGCCATACGTCTGCCCATGTGGATGCTGCTGGGTTTGTCCAATCGCTTCGCCGTTGTTCTCGAAAATCATCACCGCTGCATAGCGTTCAGCCAGCGAACGATACAGATCGCGCCAGAGATGCGTTACCCTGGTGACCTCAGCAACGCTCAACTGCGGGAACCGTCGGTGGTGATCGCGATGATAAATGACCACATAGGCTTCGCCGGTTGGTGGTGTGAATGGGGGAAAATCATTGGGGTGCAGCCAGACCTGGGCGTCGGAGGCAACCTTGCCGTTGTCGATGTCCGCGCAAAAAGGGCAGGCAGTCGTGCCTTCGCGGCGGTTCATGCGGTTGGGGGCATTCACCAGATACTGGCGCAATATGGGATTCCAGATGAGACCAGGATGGGCTTCGCTATTTCCTCTGTTCAAGAATAAGGCCTCTTGTTACGTGATATGCCTGCACTGGCCGTGAGTGGGGCCATAGCAGTTAACTGGCATATGGCATTATACCATTGGCGTCGCTGCCAGCGACATTATCTGCCGCTGGCAGCGACGCCAACGCTGTATTGCTCAGGGGAAGGGCGCCCGAGCAATACCCTCAGGGTTTGAATGATTTTATATGCTCATAGACCTGAATGGAGGGCAAAGCTCTGCCCTCGAAATCGAACAGGGTCATGTTATCCCAGGCATCGCCCGCGCCTGGCTCCCAGCCGACGCCGGGAATCCAGCCCGGCTCCCAATACACCAGACCCCGACCGTGCTCATTGGGCACCTGGCTCAGAATGCCAAGCACGTTGCGCACGAAGCCTGATTGACCTTCTGGCGTTGCCGGATAATCCGTGCCGAGCGGCGTGCTGGCGTCGATGCTGTTGGGGTAGCCGTCGCCGTCTGCCAGCGTCCAGGGGTACGCCGTTTCCACTACCACAATGTCCTTGGTGTAGCGGGGCGACAGGTCGTTGAGGTTCGCTTGCAGCGCCGAAAGCGGGCCATGCCAGAAGGGATAATAGGACAGGCCGATTACATCGAAATCCACGCCTTGCGCCAGGATGTGATCGTAAAACCAGACGCTTCCGCCGTTATCGCCGCCGCGATCAATATGCACCATGACGCGCGTGTCAACATGACGCGAAGCATCGCGCACCCCGGCAATGGCCGCCTTCAGCAGCGTCGTAAATTCCACCCAGTGCTGTTCGCTGCCCACATAGATTTGCCCCAGCGGCCACAGCATCCCATCAGTCACTTCATTGCCGGTCTGCACCAGCGCGGCGGGCGTGCCTTGCCGGGCGAGTTGTTCCAGCACATCGCGCGTATAGTTGTAAACGGTGTTCGCCAGCGTCGGCAAGTCCTGTCCCTGCCAGGCTTGCGGCGTGAACTGCTTGCCAGGGTCGGCCCAGAAGTCGGAATAATGGAAATCAAGCAGCAGCTTCATTCCAGCTTCCTTGATGCGCCGTGCCATCTTGAGCACATGCGGCAGATCGTTAAAGGGCGCGGGCGGGTTCACCCAGAGCCGTTCGCGCACATAGTTTGCGCCACGATGCGCCATAATCCGCTCCAGCGGTTGCACCCGTCCATGATCGGTAAATGTCTTGCCTACCGCCTCCAATTGTTGCAGAGTAGACAAATCATGCCCTAGTATGAGTTCCAGACCATGTTCATCTGTGGGCAGCGTCAAACCGCCCGAAGTCAGGGCAGTGAATGGAGCCGCCAGGGCTTGATTAGGCACGCCGAGCGCAAGCAACCCGGCCACCGTGGCCGCGCCCGTGACAGTCTTCGTCAAGAAACTGCGCCGACTGAGGGCCGCGAGCGCAGAGTCATCGGGAAACGATGGACGCCTGGACATCGCTCTATACCTCCGTGTGCTTCAATAGAGAAAACACGTCTGCACATCAGTGCATGTACCTGCCGAGGTCAACCAGCACGCATCTGTCGTGTTGGGCATCACCTCCTCTTCTGTTATTGATTTACTGGCTGCTGGACCGGTCCATTTCGAAGCGAAAAAGAAAGGCATCTGCATGCATGGAAGACGCTGCTCTTTAGCCTTTCAGGCTGCCGAAGGATAGCCCGTTCTGCCAGTAGCGCTGCAAGAACAAAAATCCGGCGACCAGCAACGCAATCGAGACAAGCGAACCGGTGATGATCTGCGTAAAGAGAATCTGCGAACCGCCGAACGTGGCAGCCAGCGAGTTCCAATTTTCCAGCCCTACCGTCACCGGGAAGTTGTTGGGGTCGCTCAGCACCAGCAGCGGCAAGAAGTAGTTATTCCACGTGCCTACAAAGCTAAAGAGCAGCACCGTCACAAACCCCGGCGTCAGCAGCCGCAGCGCAATGCTCCAGAAGATGCGCAGTTCGCCCGCGCCGTCCACGCGCCCGGCGTCCAGCAGTTCTTCAGGAACCGCCTGGTCGGCATAGACACGCATCAGAAAGACCCCAAACGGGCTGACCATCGACGGCAAAATGACCGCCAGGGGCGTGTCGATCAAGCCGATCTTGCTCAGCAGCAAGTAGAGCGGAATTGCCAGAGCCGTATTCGGCACCATGATCGAGCCAAGAATGATGGCGAACACCACGGTGCGGCCAGGAAAGCGAAACCGGGCAAATACATACCCGGCCAGCGTCGCCAGCAATGACGCGCCCAGCGCGCTGCACCCGGCATAGTAGATGGTATTGCCCAGCCACGTCGTGTAGATGCCCCCGTCGTAGGTGAAGAGGTCGCCAACATTATTGAAGAGGTGAAAGTCGGGGGCAAACCACAGGCCAAAAGAGGAAAACAGTTCCGAGTTGGTTTTCGTGGCAGAAACGATCAGCCAGAACAACGGGAGCAGGAAATACACCAGGCACACCAGCATCATCGCTGTGACCAGGCTCTGGCCGGTCCAACCCTTGCGCTGCTGTTTGTGACGCTGCTGAGAACTCTGCTCAGGCGCGGGCACGTTCGCGGCAACCGACATATCCTCAGTGATAGCCATCAGCGCTGCTCCCTTCGGTTCGTCGAAAGCATGAAGATGTAGGAAAAGGCAAAAGCAATAGCGCCCAGCGCGAAGGAAACCGCCGCAGAATAGTTATATTCCTGGTTGGTAAACGCAAGATTATAGGCGTAGAGGTTCGGCGTATAGTGATCTTGAATGACATTGGCCGCGATGGTTCCCATAATCTGGGGTTCATTGAAAAGTTGAAGCGTGCCAATGATCGAAAACACGATGGTAACAATGATGGCGGGCCTGATGAGCGGTATCTTGATGAAGCGCGCGATGTCCCACCCGCTGGCCCCGTCGACGAGCGCCGCGTCGTACAGGTCGGTGGGAATCGATTGCAGCGCCGTATACATGATAATCATGTTGTAGCCGGTCCACTGCCAGGTCACGATGTTTTCTATCGAGGGAAGCATGCCTTGGGATGTGAGAAAACCTATCGTGGGCAGATGGAAGAAGTCGGTAATATCTCGAAAGGGGCCAATGTTTGAACTGTACAGATAGCCCCAGAGCAAGGCCCCGATGACGCTTGGAATCGTGTAGGGCAAGAAAAAACCAACGCGAAAGAGGGTCTTGAAGCGCAGCAGCTTGCTATCCAGCAGCAGCGCGAAGAGCAGAGCCAGCACCAGCATGATTGGCACCTGCACCAGCAGCACCAGCAGCACGTTTTGCACACCGCTCCAGAAGTTCTGGTCATGCAGCACCTGCTGATAGTTCGCAATGCCGACATAGATGGTGCCACCGACTAACCGATCTCGAAACAGGCTGATGTAGAGCGCGTATCCCAATGGCAGCAAGAAGAACAGCGCAAACAGCAGCAGAAAAGGACTCAGAAAGAGATAGGGCAGCCCGATTCGTCTCCCCCAGAACCTCCGGCGCCTGAAGCGTTGCCCTGGAGCAACACTGCTGACCAGAGAGAGAGGCCGCTCGGCCTCCAGTTGTTGCTGCATAGGACGCACCTGACCTTTCTAGCGATACAACGCGCCAGCGCGCTGCTCCCCATTGCGCAGCAATATGCCCCACCTGGAGGGAGGGATACAGCAGCTATCCCTCCCTCCAGGCGTTGGGCTGCCGAGGTGTTTCCTTGTGTTAACTGGTGACGGTGAAGCCCTGCGCCTGCGCATACGAGACGACGGCTTGCTGCGCGTTATGCATCGCCTGTTCAAAGGTGATCTTCCCGCTCACCGCGTCGGCAAGTTGATTCGTCATCTGCGTATAGGCGTAGTCCTGGAAAGGACTCCATTGGAAGGAGGTATCGACCTCTTGCGAGGACTGTACGAAGATCGAGTTGACCTGCTGCCCGCCATAGAAGGGAACGGGAGCGCTGAACGACGGGGCCGTCAAGACACTCTTCAGCGTTGGGAAGAGTGACAACTGCTGCGTCAGCATGGTTGCCGATGCCTGGTCGTGGTTCAGAAACTCGGCAAACTCGGCGGCTTCTGCCGGATGTTTGCTCTGCACGGTCACGGCATCCGTTGACCCGCCCCAGTTAGAAGACACCTGCGCGCCAGCCGTCCACTGCGGCAGCGGCGCGACGCGCCATTTGCCAGTTGTCCCCGAAGCGGTCCCTTCCAGGTCGGTGGGCGCCCAGGCAGCGGTAATCCAGGTGGCAATGGTGCCATTCGCTAGCCCGGCATTCCAATCGTTGGTAAAGTCTTGCCCTGTCGAAACCGCGCCACTCTTGACGAGGTTGCCCCAGTAATCGGCAACCTGCAAGGCTGCGGCATCATCCATGTGCAGCGAAACCGTTGTCCCGTTCACTTTGTACGGGCGTGATCCTGCCTGCCAGAGCAGCGCCGTGAACCAGGAACCATCGCTGGAGGGGAAGTCGGTCATGAAGACCTTCGGGTTGTCTTTGTGCAGTTGAATGGCTTCCTGCGCGTACTGCGTCCAGGTCGTGGGCACCGCCAGATGATATTGGTCGAAGATGTCCTGGCGATAAATCAGCCCCATCGGCCCGCTGTCCTGCGGAATGGCAAAGATTTTGTTCCCTTGCGAGACCTGCGCCCATGCCCAATCTACATAATCGCTCTTAAGCGCGGCTGCGCCATAGGGCGACAAATCAACCAGATAATTGGAGAGTTCGTAGGTGGGCAGTTCCTCATAGGTAAGCTGCACCACATCCGGCGCGCCCGATTTGGCTTTGAGCGCCGTCGTCAGCTTGGTGTATTCATTCCCACCCGCGCCGACATTCTCCAGCTTGACTTTGATGTTGGGATGCGATTGCTCGAACAGATCAACCGCTTTCTGGAGATTTGGCACCCAGGACCAGAAGGTGATTGTGACAGGGCCATTATTATTTGTAGACCCACCACCGCAAGCCGCCAGCGTTCCCATGAGTAAGCAGGCCAGCCCCAACGCGATACCCACTTTGCAGTAGTGAGATGATGAACGATGAGACATCTATGGTTTCCCCCTTGTCTGTGGTTTCTCGAACAAGAGAAGCGGGTGATTCTTTCTGCGCATCCTCTGCCAGCGCTCAACGCGCCATGAACGACGATCAGCAGGGGCTTGCCAGAAAAAACAAAACTCACCCTCCCGGACGACCATGTACGGTGTTTTCCTCTGCAATGACGACGCAGATTGTTACCAGAGACCTTGGGAAATGCAGCGCTGAGGGAAGCTATCTCCTCCTCGTTGCTCGGCTCAATGGCGCAAACTACCCCCTGAGGCTCGCCCCATGCGCGGCGAGTCTGGTTGCAAAACGCACGAAAGTATGGTACAGTTCTCTATACTAGACAGGTCATCCAACCCACAAGAATGCTATAGGCCCACCTTCCTTTCTTAAACAGACCGTTCCGCAAGCTGCCTTTTCCTGGCAAGAACAATCAACGGGCCAATGGCGGGGCTGTTGATTGGCGTAAGACCAGATATGGCTCGACCATCCGCGAGGCGGGCATGTAGTCTTCCCCATCGATCTGCTGCAATAGCAGCTCAGTCGATTCTTTCGCCAACTGCGCCTTGGGCACGGCAATGGTGGTCAGCGGGGGCCGCAAGTGCGCGGAAACCTGAATATCGTCCAGGCCGATCACCGAAATGTCTTGCGGAACGCTCAAACCCTCTTCTAGCACCGCTTCGATCGCGCCCAGAGCCATCCAATCGGTGGTGGCAAAAATGGCGGTTGGACGATTTGGGCTGGCGAGCAGCGTTTTCGCGGCGGCATACCCGCTTTCTAGCAAAGAATCTCCTGGCTGAATCATCTCCTGGGGAACGAGCGAGCCAGCCCTCTCCACCGCCGCGCGGAACCCTTCCAGGCGCAGCGTTTGCTGCGGCTCATCCACAATCACGGCCATATGCCGGTGCCCCAGGTCCAGGAGATGCTGCGCGGCAAGCTGCCCGGCACGATAAAAGTCCACGCTGACCATGGGCATTTCCACCGGCGATTCGTTTTCCTGCCAGTCGCAGAGCACAATGGACAGCCCACGCTCGAAATACTGGCGAATATCAGCGATATCCATGCTTGAACCCATAATGATGTAGCCATCCACCCAGCGGCTCATCATGCGTTCCATCTGCAAGCGGCCCAGGGCGAAATCACCGCGCGTATTGCAAAATAAAGTCTGATATTGGTGCTCGCTCGCCATGATCTCGATAGCTTCCACAATTTCGGGATAGAACGGATTGACAATGGTTGGCAGCACCAGCGCAATCGTAAAGGTTTTATGTGAATAAAGGCTGCGCGCGAGTTCATTCGGGCGATAGCCCAGTTCGCGCACATAGGTTAAGACGCGCTGACGGGTCGTTTCCCCCACGCTCCCTTTGCCTGTGAGCACATTGGCAACTGTACTCTTGCTGACCCCAGCCGCTTTTGCGATGTCGTAAATCGTGACCATGCTTTTACTTTCCCGCCAAATGGCCTGCGGCCTTGCCTGTCTGTATGTTTAACAATGAGATTGACCGGTCCATTTATTTGCTCTAAGTATAGGGAATGTACCGGTCCATGTCAAGTGTTTCTCTGGCCTCATTCCTTATCAGAGTAGAGTACGAGCGAAAGGATACGATGCCTGCTCAACGTGGCAGCGCCAGGGTAACGTGATATTCCGGAACGAGCGTGATCGAGTTCACAGTAAGCAGCGCGGTTCCGTCCTCGATGGGGCGAAATGCCATGCCGGTTGGGAAATAGCGTCTGGCCGCAGTATCAGGTCGGAGCGGGCTGAGGCGGATGATTAACTCCTGGTCTCTTTCCGGCGCGACAAAGCGTTTCAAACCAATTTCCCACGGCGACCCATGCGAGAAGTGATCGCTTACCAGGCGACCATCCAGATAAGCGTGCCCCATGTCACCCACATAATCGATGCAGAGAAAGGCATCCTGCTGTTCATCCAACAGAGTTGCTGGTATCTGGACAGCAAAACAGTCTGCGCTCAGTTGTTGGATAGAGAGGTTGAGCTTAGATTTTGGCACAGTGAGCGTATAGCGGGTGAAAAAGCCATCGACCGTTGCGCTGAGTGTCCCCTTAGCAGGGCTGATGCCTGCATCGAGCGGCGGATAAATTGCCAGGCTCGCGGATGCCTCGCCCCGCCAGGAAAGCTCTAGCCTGTTCTCCTCAACGAGAACGAGCACGTCAGAAAGGATAAGCCGCTCCTGGCCGCTAATATGCGTTTTCCAGCAGGCATGTGCCCAGTCCTGGGTCAGCACCAGCACTTGCATCAGTGTTCCATCGGTCCCGGTAATCTGCACGGAACAGTTCAATCCAGGCTCAACGGAGACATGGCCCAGCGTCTCGTCCTCCTGGCAGGAGCCACCAACCACTTCAATAGCCTGGTAGGTCGCGCAATCAAAGGCCAATTCGGTGTGCATGCCTTCCGGCGTAAAGAAGACGTAGATGGTCTGTTCGGGCGTGCGCAGCAGCGTCAACGGTTGGGCAGTGGCGTATTTGAGCAGCACGCCGCCTTCCAGGCGCATATTGAACGGCAGAATAGCGCTGACCCCTTTGCGCAGCGTCAGCCCCTGCGCCTGCGGGAAAACCAACGATTCGTCTGGCAATTCCAGGCACAGGCGTATCTCTTCGTGGTCGCGCATTGCCACGTGGTCCTGATAATTGTTGAGAAAGAGAAAGCCAGCGCCATCTTTGTGGCGGGCAGCATAGCGCAGGCGTTCGGTATCTTCCAGGGTGATCTGGTCGGCGCCTGCTGGCAGGACGACAGCCATCGGGGCCAACGTTTCCCCAAACGCTTCCAGAAAGAGGTGCAGCGCTCGCAGGTGATGATAGGATGCGCCAGGCTGCCCAAACTCGCGCAGGGGCGCTTGAAAGTCGTAGGAGATGCGTGGAACGGTAAATTCATTCAGATAGGAGTGCTTGCCGACAGGGGTTGACCCCCCATGATACATATAATAGCCTAGCCAGTTTGCGCCCCCGCCCAGCGATACAATGGCGTGAGCCTGCACGCTTTCTGGTGGAACCATCGGGCGATGGTGATAGGTGATCTGGATGCCGCCGCCGAGTTCACCTTGCGCGTATGGATAGCGGGTCGCGTCATAGATTGCTGTGCCATCGGCGATGGGCTGGCGCTGGCAATCACGGAAGAGAAATTCGCGCGTTGGCTCCTGCCGATAGGCCGGGTCAGGATTCCAGGGCCTGAACGCATAGCCGCCCTGCATCGGCAGGAAACCGTGTTCAGGCACGGGCGTTCCTTCCCCCCACGCGGTACAGGTATAGATGGGAGCACGCAGCCCAACCTCCAGCGCCAGGTCTTTGAGGGCCTCTAAGTGCGCCACGCCATCGGCCCCGCCGGGCACCCATTCGCTGCCTTGCCGGAAAGTCACTTCCCAGGGCGCGCCCGCGTGCATATATTCATTTTCGATCTGGATGCCGATGATGGGGCCGCCATCCTGAAACAACAGCCCGCTCACTTGTTTCGCCACTTCGGCAAAGAAGCGCTTGACGTAAAAGAGATAGCGTTCGTCGTTGGAACGCACCCGCACAGCGCGGCCATAGAGCCAGTCGGGAAAGCCGCCGTTGCGAATCTCGGCGTGGACGAACGGGCCAATTCTCAGCAGCACCTCTAGCCCCACGGATTGGCACGCTTCCACAAAGGCACGCACATCCGCGTTGCCCAACCAATCAAAAATCCCCTCTTCCTCTTCCACCTGTACCCAGAAAATATAGGTGGAGACGATATTTATTCCTCCCGCCTGCATCTTGCGCAGTTCATCTGCCCAGTATTGCCGGGGAAAGCGCGAAAAGTGAAACTCACCCATCACCGGAATGCATGGCTGGCCGTTGCGGGTCAGATAGTAATTGGTGAAGGCAATCGTCTCCCCATGTGGAGAGACGCCCCCTAGCTGGAAATCTCCCTCGATAATGTCTGGTATGGGCTGCTTGAGATCGAGGGCATACCCCTCAGATAATCTAAGGTTCTGGTCAGCAGACAAACAATCGTCTCCCTTCATAACCAGCCACGACAGGGAAAGAGTAGGAGAAACACGTAGGATGTGCTGAGGTTGACCGGTCCATTTGAGGAGAGTATACTTGATGTACCGGTCCATGTCAAGAGGTGACGGCGCAACCCAACCGACGATCACGCAAATGGCCTCTGTAGGATGTGCGGCCTGAATGGTATTATCATCTTTACGAGCAGTATTGTGAGGAGAAGAAGCCAGATGAGCGAGCAGTTGAATTGGGGCATTCTTGGAACCGGGCGAATCGCGGGCATATTTGCCGCCGGGGTGAGAGCATCCCGTACCGGCAGACTGATAGCTGTGGGCAGCCGCTCGCTGGAAGCTGCCGAAGCATTTGCCGCTGCCTGGGAGATTCCACAAGCGTATGCCAGCTATGACGAAGTGCTTGCTGACAAGGGGGTGCAGGCCATCTACATCGCGACGCCGCATCCCTGGCATGCCGAGTGGTCGATCAAGGCGGCTGAAGCTGGCAAGCATATCCTCTGTGAGAAACCGCTGGCGCTTAACCATGCGCAGGCCATGACGATTGTCGAGGCAGCGGTGCGGCACGATATCTTCCTGATGGAAGCCTATATGTATCGCTGCCATCCCCAGATAGCAAAACTGCTCGAATTGATTCGCGAGGGCGCAATTGGTGAGGTGCGAGTCATTCAAGCAACGTTCAGCTTTGCTGCGGACGCTAACCCGCAGAGCCGGTTGCTGAATAATGCGCTGGGCGGCGGCGGCATTCTGGACGTAGGCGGATATTGCACATCGATGGCGCGCCTGATTGCGGGCGCGGCGCTGGGCAAAGCTTTCGCAGAGCCGGTGCAGGTCACGGCTGTCGGCCATATTGGCGAGACGGGCGTTGATGAATATACGGTGGCTGCGCTGGCCTTTCCTGGCGATATTGTGGCCCAACTATGGACGGGTGTGCGCGTGCAGGGCGAGGATGTCGTGCGCGTGTTTGGCACCGAGGGGTCGATTCTGATATCCGCGCCCTGGCTGCCGGTGGTGGGTGAGCCGGTCAATCTGGTGTTGCAGCGCGGCAGCGAACGCCAGGAAATAGCAGTCGGTATCGGAGAAAATCAATATGCACTGGAAGCCGATGCCGTTGCCGCGCATCTGGAAGAGCGCCAGTCGCCGCAGATGTCCTGGGAAGATACGCTGGGCAATCTCAAAACCCAAGACCAGTGGCGCGCAGCCCTCGGCGTCGTCTACGACGTGGAGCAGCCGGATGGCCCGGGGCAGACACTGCCCATCTATCAGCGCCCGTTGCAGGTGCGGCCAGACTGTCGAATGAAATATGGCCGTATCGCGGGCGTTGAAAAGCCGATTTCACACCTGGTGATGGGCGCTGATAATCAGCTTACCTGGCCTCATGCCGCTGCCATGTTCGATGATTTCTTTGAGCGCGGCGGCAACTGCTTCGACACGGCCTATACCTATGGCGGCGGCGCGTGCGAGCGCATGCTGGGCCAGTGGATACAGAATCGCGGGGTGCGCGAGCAGGTGGTCATTCTCGATAAGGGCGCGCATACGCCGCATTGCGACCCGGAATCGCTGACCAGGCAACACCTTCAGAGCCTGGAGCGCTTGCAGACGGAGTATGTCGATATCTATATGCTGCATCGCGATAATCCGGCCATTCCGGTTGGCGAGTTTATCAGTGTGCTCAACGAGCACAAAAGCGCCGGGCGGATGCGCGTCTTTGGGGCCTCGAACTGGTCGATCGAGCGCGTGGCAGAGGCGAATCGCTGGGCGGCTGAACACGGCATGGTGGGCTTTTCGGTGATCAGCAACAACTTTAGTCTGGCGCGCATGATCGACCCCGTCTGGGCTGGCTGCATTTCTGCCTCTGATGCGCGCTCGCGCGCCTGGCTGACCGAACAGCAGATGCCGCTGATGCCCTGGTCGAGTCAAGCGCGGGGCTTCTTCACAGGCCGCGCCCATCCGGAAGATCGTTCCGATGCGGAGCTGGTGCGCTGCTGGTACAGTGAGGACAATTTCCAACGCCTTGAGCGCGTCAGCGAACTGGCCCGGCAGCGCGGCGTGCTGCCCATCAGCATCGCGCTGGCTTATGTGCTCTGCCAGCCATTCCCCACTTTTCCGCTGATTGGGCCGCGCCTGCTCTCCGAGACGCGCACCTCTTTTCTGGGGTTGGACGTTGAACTGACGCCCGAGGATGTGCGCTGGCTCAACCTGGAAGCGTAAAGCCTATCCTACTCTTGCTCACATAATGGTAAAATGTAGCAGGCTTCTTTTCCAGCGAACGAGATGAGCGATCGCGATGACTGAGCCACTGGTCACTGCTCAACATACACGGCTGCGCGCCCCCGAGCGCGCGCCTGAAACGCCGCTGCTCTATCTTTCCAGCGAGGATATGGGCTGGGAAGGGTTGCTCGTGCAGGCGTTCCATGAGCCAATGGAGCTTGACGGCTGGATGACGACCGATCAGCCCGATATTTCACTGATTTTGTTCGCGGGCGGCGCGATGCATCTGGAGCAGCGGCAGCCGCGTGGTCCCTGGCGCGCGCAGCAGCTTCGGCCAGGCGATTTGATGCTCCGGCCAGGCGGCGGCTCGCCCTATGAGGTGCGCTGGAAGAGCCTCACCCCCGAACCGACACAGACGCTGCACCTCCATTTGAGCCAGAACCTGGTGGCGCGCACCGCCGAAGAAGTGGGCGGCTGTAACCCCACGCGCCTGGCCGTGGTGGGTCGCTCTGGCTTTCAAGACCCGCTGCTGATGCAAATCGGCTTTGCGCTGTGGCGTGAACTGGAGCAGCAGGCACCTGCCGGAAAGTTATATGCCCAGACGGCTGCGCAGATGCTTGCTGTGCATCTCTTGCGCCACTATACCGCTCGCGGGCTTGCCCTCAAGGAGCCAGCACGCGGGCTGACACAGCAGCAGATGAGGCGAGTCATAGACTTCGTCGAGGCGCATCTCGGCCAGGAGCTTTCCCTGGACGCGCTGGCCCAGCAGACCAGCTTCAGCCCGTATCATTTTGCGCGCCTGTTCCGCCGGACAACCGGCGAAAGTCCGCATCAATTTGTGCTGCGCCAGCGGCTTGAACGCGCGCAGCATCTCCTCAAAGAAACAGATATGCCCCTGGCGCAGATTGCGCTGGAGACCGGCTTTGCCAACCAGAGCCATCTGACCAGCGTCTTCAAGCAGCAGCGCGGCGTCACTCCACGCGCCTATCGGCACGGTCGTTAGGGCTGCGCACGTTTTTAACAAACTTCGCACAAATCTGTAAGAACCGCGCCCGTTCTCCGCAGTATCACTATAGGACAGGCTGATGAGGCATCAGCCTGTTGTGGCTTACACGAACAGCGAAAGGAACGAACACATGGCGCTCGAACTTTGTATGCTCGGCTTGATTGTGCAGGATATGGACAAGTCGCTGCAATTTTATCGGCAGCTTGGCGTTGATTTTCCCGAAGAGAGCGAACACAAAACGCATATTGATGTCAAGATGGGAAACCTAACATTCTTTCTGGATTCCAAACCCAAGCGCTGGGACCCCTGGTTTGCCAGGCAGGAGGATGCTGGGCCTTCAGAAGCAGCACAGAGCTATCCTGCTATTCTGGAGTTTTTCCTGGAAACCCAAACGGCTGTGATTGCAAAGTACGATGAACTCATCAGGCTGGGTTACCAGAGCTATCGTGCTCCCTATGAAACGTCCTTTAAGATGTATTTTGCCATGGTGAAAGACCCTGATGGCAATATTGTTCTGCTCTCCGGCAGTTTTGACTCGGCTAAAACTTTGCAAGAAGCGCAGGCATAGCAACGCATGAGCAGCCCGCCTCACTCGTTGGCAACAACGAGTGAGGCGGGCTGCTCATCAATCCCTGTAGCCGTTATTCCGGCTCGGGAATCAGCCGAACGGTCTCGCCAAAAGGTATCTGCTGCGCGCTGATGCCCCCAGGCGTGAGCACCCAGAGGGTTGGGATGGACGGCGCTTCGGAGGGAAATGTACCCATGCCATCGGTAAGATAGATGCACAGGGCCGGGCGCTGGTTGGTTTGCTCGTCCAGCACCGCCTGGAAGAATGGTCGGAAATCGGTCCCGCCGCCGCCAACCGGCGCGGGAAGCTCTGCCTGGGCGGTCAGTTCATGGGGGCCGTTACAGGCAGCATCGACGTAGTAGAGCATTGCCACCAGATGCGGATAAGCGCTCAGAATGCCGCGCACCTCGCCCAGAAACAGGGCCATCTCTTTCCCGCCCACCGAGCCGCTGGTATCCACCGCCACGGCTACGCGCACGTTTGTCCCTGAAAGCGTCTCCAGATAGAGTTCCTGCCCGATGAAGCGGCGGTCAAATGCTTCAAAGTCCGTTGGCGTCTGCACCAGGAAGCGCCAGAGGTAGGAGCGCCAATCAAGCTGAGATGGGCTGAGGTGTGTCATCTCGCGTTGCAGACCCGCAGGCAGATTGCCCTTGCCCAGCATATCGGCCAGCGTCTGCGCCTGCTGCAAGGCGTGTCGCCAGTATCCTTGCTGCGCGGTGCCATCCTGGTCTAAACCGCTGGGCAAGAGCAAATCGACGATGCTCAGCACGCTCATATACTTATCCGGGTCGGCTTGCAGCAGATGATAAACTTCCTCCACGCTCAGGTGCTCCAGGCTTTTTTCGCGCAGATGGCCCACGGGCAACTCGAAGCCGGGCTGAGCCAGGATGACGCCGTTCACCACAATATCGGCGGCAATGTTCCAGAGCAGCGGGTCGCGTGGCCCACGCCGGTAGACGTGCAGCAGCGCGGCGTGCAATACTTCGTGCGCCAGCAGCCCCAGCCGCTGCGGTGGAGTCAGGCCGTTCCAGAAGGCGACGTTGAGGAAAATATCGCGCCCGTCTGTTGCGGCGGTGGGAACCGTTTCTGTCAGGAGCGTGCGCGCAAACAGCACCAGCGTCGCAAAGAAGGGCGAACGCGTGCGCAGTTGCAGAATGGTGGCTGTGATCTGTCGTTGAAGCGTGTCGTGTGCGTTGTCCATCTTCTAGCCCAACAGCGTCATGTATTCGCTGTACATCTGCTGCAAGCGCTTGTCCTGCTTCACCATCAGCGCTAGCTTGCCAAGTTCGTTGCGCGCGTTTGCCATCCGGAAAAGATCGGTGGCATACAGTTGCACCCATTCGGCGGTGGCTTTCGTCGCCATCCATTGAAACGCCAGATAGCTTTCGTTCAACGACGCGGCGCGCATGGTCAGCGCCGCTGTCACCGCGTAGCACAGCGATGGCTCTTTGGGGAACGGAATTTCCTGGCCCTTGCCCCGCAGGATTTGGGCAACATCGGGCAGCCGCCGATAGATGGCGACAAAGGAACTGAACTCGGCGGCAGCGCCTATCCCCACGACGGGTGCCATGTCCAACCCCGCATGATAGAGTGCGTTTGCCATCATCCACGAGCGCGGCGACGGCCAGGCGGGCTGCTGCGGGTCGAGCTTGTGCAGCAGCGCCGGGCGGAACGAGAGAAACGCCAGCAGATGTTCGTGAATGCCATGGCCGACGGCGTAGGCTTTGAAGCTTTCGAAGTCCGATTCCACGACCAGATGGATAAAGCGATTTGCCAGCGGCGCGGGCATATCGAAGACGGCGGCGCGGTCCTCTTTGCGATTGCCTGCCGCCCAGATGAACCACCCATCCGGCACAGCGTATGAGCCAACTTTCCGGTCCAGAATCAACTGCTGGGCAATGCCCTGAATAGCGGGCGGAGCCAGATTGACTTCATCGAGAAAGAGCACACCGCGCCCTTCGCGCGGCAGAAACTCCGGCGGATACCAGCGCGAGATGCTGCGTTCGTGATCGGCCACCGGCAGCCCGCGCAGATCGGTGGGCGCAAGCTGCGAAAGGCGCAGATCGATCATTTCGATGTTATGCGCCTGGGCGGTCTGGGCAACAATGCTCGATTTCCCGATGCCCGGCGGCCCCCAGATCATGGTGCTCAGCTTCAGATCATGGTCGATTAACTTCTTCAGAAAGGTTGCTAACGCTTCAGGTGTCATACATCTCTCTTTATGCGTTCACGCTTTGCGAGCCGGGCGCGATTGATGAGCGCAGTGCGGGCGGCCATGCGCACGAAGCGATTGCCATCGTGCGCCAGCGCGGCCAGAACTTCTTGCGAAGCCCTGGCACTTCGGGCAACGCAATACCGATCTCGCCAGGATGTTGAGGTGAGCATTCTGCCGAAGTTCGCTTCAGGAAGGTCCTTTTGTTGAAAAAAGAACCAGGTTGGCAGACTCGATGAGGTGCGGTCTTCGCGTATTTTCTCGATCAACAGATTAATCAGCATACGCCGCTGGTCGCCAATCACTGCCGGATGATGGGCAGCCCGCACCCATACCTCGGTTTCGTCTGTGGCAAGCAGCAGCTTCAGTACATCGGGCGGCGTGTGCGGATTTGCGGCCAGACTTCGCCTGATGGGCGGTTTAGAATGGGTCATCAGTTTCCTCAGCACGTCCACCGGGGTTTGCGAATGCGCGGCCACAGCGGCGCGTATGCCCAACGACTTCTCAGCCTTGCCAGCATAATATTCTGCCAGAGTCGTCAGCATCGTTGGCGTCGCGCGAGGGTTGCGCGCCAGAGCCAGGCCGACCGGCATGTCATCATCCCCGGCAAACTCGTCCCGCTTGCTGATCGCTGCTTCTAGCCAGGTTTCCAGCAGTGTCATGGGTGTGCGCGGATTGGCGGCCAGGCGGTAACGGATGGCCGGGTCAGGGTCGGCGGCAAGCTGCTCCAGCAAGGGCAGCGGCAGCCGGGAATTACCCGCCAGGGCAACACGCACTGGCGCGTTTTCCTGCTGCAACAACACGGCAAACCCCTCACCCTGGGTGCTTCTGCCCTGAAAGAGCAGCGCGAAGACCTCCGGCGGCAGCCGGGGATTGCGCGCCAGAGCAACGCGCACCTCCAGAGCAGCATCGTGCGCCAGCGCCATCAGCGTTTCCAGCGGCGCGCGGACGTTGTGCGCCAGCGCCGCCCGCACCGCTGGCTCGGCGTCCTCGGCCAGAAAATGATAGATGTACTCACTGAGCCGGGGATGCAGCGCCACGGCAGCCCGCACAGTTGGGTCAGCATCAAGCGTCAGGGTTTCCAAGACCTCTGGCGTCAGGCGGGGATGATGCGCCACCGCCTGACGCACCGTCGCGTCATCGTCGCCAGCCAGCCGTCGCAGCAGCTTCACCGTGATATATGGATTGCTCGCTGCCGCGCGCCTGACTGCTGGTTCAGAACCATAGTCGATGAGCTTGAGCAAGACTTTGGCCGGTGCGCGCGGGTGGCGCGCGACTGCGCAGCGCACAGAAAGATCAGCTACCCGGGCCAGCACAGCAAGAGTGGCGCCGTCGAGTTCGGGGGTATGCTCTAGCACCAGGCGCTGCAATTCAGTGCGCGCGTTGCGAAGCTCAGCGCCCCATTGTGCCGCTAGCCCGGGGAAGGCCAGCATGCTGAGCAGAAATACCTGCGTATTGACGCGATAGAGGTAGTTTTGTATGCGCCCGTCCTGTTGCAGCGTTTTTTTGGCTTGCTTTTCCCATCCCCTGGTGGCTTCGCCGCCGATGGAAACGTGGAACTGGAGTTCTTGCACCAGGTTGCTCCGCTGCCAACTGAGCGGCAGAATCAAGCCCTGCTGTATCCACTTGAGCCAGACAGATGGCACCAGGTCATAGCGCAGAAGCTGCAACCAACCATCCTGGGGCAGTTTCTTGATGAAATCCGGCTGCGAAAGATTCAATAATGGCAGCACAGGATTGCTGAGAAACTCCAACGGAAACTCCCGGGCTAGAGTGAGCAGATGCCGAACGGGCGTATTAGGATTTCCGGCTATCGCCTGGCGAACAGCCGTATCCTTTTGAGCCATCAGTTTCACCAGTGTCTCGCCAGAGGTGGCAGGATTGGCCGCGACAATGGGCATCAGCTCCGGCAGGAGCGCCAGCTCATCCAGTCGGCCAAGCGGTGTGTCTATATTGGCGGCTTCGGCAAGTAAGTCCGCTGGTGGAGTGGTATCTTTCATAAAAACTCGCTGATGCTCAGCAGAGCCTATACCGTAGATTGCAAAGAGGTATACGTTCGCTGGCTACGTGTGGGAGTGGAGGTGACCAGGAGTTGAACCTGATGTCTGGAACCCTGTGCTGACGCTGCACCACGCCCCCACCTTGCAATATAGAGCGGCCCGGACTCGAACCGGGCATCAACAGGATTATGAGTCCTGGGCGCTTCCAGTTACGCCACATCCCCATATCGACCAGTTACGCACTGGTGGTGGCAGTATATTCCAGGCGCTCGCAAGCTGTCAACGCTTGAGCTTGTGAGCAGCGAGCAATCTTGAGAGCAGAGGTGACCAGGAGTTGAACCTGATGTCCGACGAATCAATGCTGACGCTGCACCACACCCCCGCTGAGCGATAGGAGATGACCAGGAATTGAACCTGATGATTTCGGGGTGTGCAGCCCCGCGTGTTGCCGTTGCACTACATCCCATATCGGCCAGATTGCTCCGGCAAACGCACTATAAGCGGGTACACGCGCGTTTGTCAACGGCGGGCGAGAGGAGAGCGGAGACGGCCAGGAGTTGAACCTGGCGTTTGTTTGCACTGTGCTGGCGCTGCACCACATCCCCGCTGGGCGATATGAAGCGGTTGGCCTCGAACCCAACAACCTTGGCCTTGGCAGGGCCATGCACTACCATTGTGCTACGTCCTCATATCGGCCAGAAAGCATCCGGCAGGGTCACTATATAAGCAGAGTGATCTGCCGTCAATGGCAAGATGGCTTGAGGAGCGGAGACGGCCAGGAGTTGAACCCGGCGTCTGACGAATCAATGCTTGCGCTGCACCACATCCCCGCTGTGCGATATGAAGCGGCTGGGTTCATCCCAGCAAATCTCTGGATTTGGAGTCCAGCAGACATCCCCATACCGGTCAGCCATAGGGCTGGCACGGGATACTATATAAGTTGGCAGAAAAAAGTCAACGCTTCCTGCTCCAGACCTTACCACGCGGCGGGCTGATAATCTTTGAAGAACATGCCAGCCGCCGCTTGCCCCGTTTGGATGGCCGTAAATATGGGGTCGCACACGCGCGCTGCCGCGTCGATCAAATCCAGCGGGAGCAGGCGCTGTTGCCCTTCCCAGGTCTGCCAATCGGTAAAAGGCGTCTGCTGCGAAATCCAGCCGGGGTCAACACTGTTCATAAAGATGCCATCGTCGGCCAGATCAGCCGCTGCCGTGTGTGTCAGCATATTCAGCGCGGCTTTTGCCATGTTGGTATGGGCGTGCGCGCCTGTTTTGCTTTGGGCGAACTGCCCCTCCGCCGCTGACACGTTGACCACAAAGCGCTGAGGAAATGGGCTGCGGCGCAGCAGCGGGCGCAGCCGACTCACTAACAGATACGGCGCTGTCACATTGATAAGCTGCACTTCCAGAAACTCGGTCGGATCGATCTCATCGATGCGGCTGGACCAGCTATTGGCTGGGCGCAGGTCAATCTGCTGCTGGTGCTCGTCATAGACGCCTGCCGGAAAGAAATCCTGCTCGCCTGCGCTGGCTTCAGTCAAGGCCGGTGTTGCAGGTGTGCCAGGAAGCAGCGCTGCCGTTGGTGGCTCAGGCAGGCTAGATAAGGCTGGCGGCAGCGCAGCCGCGCCGCGCTCCAACAGCAGCCGGTGTGCCTGGGGCAATTCGGAAAGCGGCGCGCGCTCGCCAGGCAGCAGATGCGCATAATATGTGGGCGGGCGTTTCACCGTCTGCGCGGCGTTGTTGATGAGCATATCCAGAGCGGGATAGTCAGCAGCAAGATGCGCGGCAAAGCGTTCCAGCGTTGGCAGATGGCGCAGGTCTAGCCCATAAATCTGGAGACGGTCGCGCCAGTCAGAAAAATCTGGCTCCTGACTATAGCGGCGCGCGGCATCGTGGGGGAAGCGCGTGGAGGCGATGACCTGCGCGCCTGCCCGCAGCAGCCGCAGCGCCGTGGCATAGCCGATTTTCACGCGCGCGCCCGTCACCAGCGCAACGCGCCCGGCGAGGTCAACCGCTGCCCGCCGCTTTTGATAGTTGAGGTCGCCGCAGCGCAGGCATAGTTCCGCATAGAAGAAATGGCGGCTTGTGTACTTTTGCTTGCAGACATAGCATTGGTGCGCCTTCGCCAGCGCTGGACCACAGGCAATGTTGATCGTCGTCGCCGCAAAGGCACTGCCATCCAGCAGCGGGCTGGAATAGGTAAGCTGTGGCGCTTGCAAGATTACATATTCCGGGCGCAGGCGTTCGGCCTGCTGTTTCAGGGCAGCGTCGAGCGCCAGGCACTGGGCTTCTTGCCCTGCCTGCCCCTCTGTGTCTAGCGCAAGGCAGCCCACCAGACCCAGCGGAAAAAGTTGTTTGGCAATTTTGGGCGATGCCTCGGCTGGACGAGCCGCCTGCCCGGCTGCTGTCGGGCGCAAACGTTTTACGCTGGCAATCGCCTCCAGAGCGGCCTCCAGCGCGGCGCGGTCATACGTTGGCGCGAGCATGACCGCCAGCAGCGCCTGACGCAGCGCGTAGCAATCTTCTTGCGCGCGCTGCTCGGTGGCGGGAATCGTCGTATCATAGATGATGACATCGATGGCCCCTGATCGTTCGCCCTGCGCGTTGACCAGATGCCCGGACGCAATGGCATAACTTGCGGGCAGCAATTCAGTCAGCGCGGCCTGCGCCAGAGAGCGCAGGGCAGGCGCATCCTCGCTGGCATTGGCAAGCTGATCACGAAGGCACGCGAGTATGCCTGGCAAGTGCCTGCGGATGTCGGTCATCTATTCGTCGTCCCAATCATCGTCATCATCTACGTCGTCATACGTGCCATCCTCCTCGCCCTCCTCTTCCCTGGGCAAGATGAACGCTGCGGCGGCGGCCACCTGCACGGAGGCATCCGCCCGATAGGTTTGCAGGCGCGCCAGATGGACCTCATCCCATTGTCCCTGTTTGGCGCTTTCGGCCTCCAAAACAGCGAAGGCCAGGCGACGCAAGCGCTCATCGGGGCTGCTGGCAAGCGCGACTTCCAACGCCTCTAGCTGCGCAAGCTCGCGATAGGCGGAATTTTTCATCAGGTCGCAAGCCCGCACCAGCGCCACGGCGTGCAGTTGGCCGCGCTGGCTGATCGCCTGGAACCAGACGGCAAGTTCTTCCGGCGGCAAATAAGCCATGGCAAGCTCGACCTGGATTACCCCGGTCAGGCGGTCTTCGGCCAGCGCCTCAAGCATCTGGCGAACCACCGGCAGGAGGCGTGGCTTGCTCTGGATGTTGGCTGAGGAGAATACGCTGGTCAGCGACAGTAGAAACCTTCGATCTGACAGCAGGTTGCGCACCGCTTGAGCGAGGGCCGGGCCATCGTTCTCGCGGCAGATGCTGACGATGGCCCGCGCCGCTGCTTGCGACTCCATGGAGGCAGGCGAGCGCAGCAGTTCCAGCGCGCGCGCCAAAAGCAAGCGCTGCTGATCTTGAACGGGGAGCCACCCGGAGCGCAAAGCGCCCTGCCGAACCTTTGAGTCGGGATGGTTGAGGAGCAGCAGCAGTAGTCGAAGGATATGCTGCTCCACCGTCTCCGCTTCGCCCTGCACCGTCGCGTAATACTGTTGGGGAGAAATGTTGCCGGGCAAGGTTGCCAGCGCTGTCTCGGCCTCTGCTGATCTGGCGGCTGCTTCCAAGATCGGCCAGGTCGCTGATTGAGTGACGTGGGCCGCCAGCGCGTGTACCAGCACCGTGCGCACATCGCGGTGCAGTTCGCCCTGCTCCAGAGCTACTAATTCGTGATACGCTGCTTCGGATGCGAGCGCTCCGGTCATGCGCACCCGCTCTTTGGCAATGGTGACCCTGGTCATGGGAATGGTGCGGATGATGGCAAGCGCCTGGTCCGTGGACATCTTTCCCAGGAACGAGCGCAGGGCGGGAATGGCGATGCGCGCCCGCGTATCCTGAAGTGCGGCGATCAGGGTTGGCAAGCCCTCGTCGGTATCCAGACGGCCCAGCGCAAAGAGCGCGATGGTGCGCACTGTCGAGCGCTCGTCGTTCGCCAGCGCAATCAGGCGTGCCGGGCTGATTGCCGGGAGCAGGGCCAGCTTCTTTATTGCCTGCGTCACCGCCTGGCTCTCCTGCATGTCATCGTTGATGATCTCCATCAGCGCGGCGGCATATATTTCTTGCTGCCGGGTGGTGCCGCTGATGAAGCGCCTGGTGATCGGGAAGAGAAACGGCTTGCGCCCTGTGCTCCAGCGGCCCGCGTAGGGCTGGAGGCGCAAGAAGGGCGTCAACAAATCCTGGCGACAATTCAGCAGATAGGCGGAGACACTGGAGAGCCTTACCCAACTGGCATCTTCACTCACCAGCGCGGGAATGAGCGTCTGAAAGCGCCTGAACTGCTGCGCGGCAACCAACTTCAGGATGGCTTCGGCGATTGGAAGCGCGCGCGTGCGCTGCAAAAGTTCTGTCAACACCGGCCAGAGGCTATCGAATGCCGCTTGCTGCCTGGTGCCAAACCAGCGCGCCACCTGAAGAATGTTATCCTCTTTTTCTTGCTCCATCCAGACGCGCAGCACCGGCAGCAGTGTTGCCAGCAAGCGCCGCGCCTGTTCATCCGAAATGTTCGCCCGCCACGTTTGACCAGTTCCCGTTGTAGGCGGCAGGCCGCGCTCACGCAGCACTGTTGCCAGTTGCGCGGCGCACCAATCCAGGTGCGCTGGCAGCAGCTTGGACAGCAGCGTGATGATGGCCCTGTGCGTTTCCGGCGACAGCCCCACATCGTTTAAACCATGGCGAATGATCTCCGCCAGATCACTCAGATGTTCCTGCTGCCAGACGCCGAGTGGAAGATCGGCCAATTGCTGCAAGATGGCTCTGCGCAGGGCGTCTTGTTCGGTGCGAAAGGTGCGCAGCCGGATAAGCACCTCTGGCAGATAGCCTCGTTGATACCTGGCTGTTTGAATCAACGCGTGAAGCGCCTGCTGCCGCGTTGCGGCTTCGCTGGCATGCAGCAGCGGCTCGATGTATGGCAGCGCTTCGTCCCAGGGCAGCCACTCGGCATAGTCCAGGCGTTCAGGTGGGGTCATGTGGGTCCGGGTGATGGCCTGGCGCGCCTCGCGCTCGCGCTCGACGCGGGGCAAGCCTGCCACCATCTCTTTGGGGAGCGCGCCCTTGTAGCGAAAGCTGCGCTCGCCCGCCTGATAGACGGCCAGCAGCTTTTCCGGGGAAAGCTGGGGCACCCAGGCATAATACCAGCCAATCATGGCGGTGTGGCGCGTGTACAAGGCCAGAATCTGGCTGACGCTCAGGCGATCGAGTACCTGGCTGAACGAGATGTAAATCCGGTTTGTTTCCGTCAGTACCAGCTCGGCAAGCTCACCGGGATAGGTCTTGACCAATGGTTGCAGGTGCAGTTGGTGGAGCGAGACCCGTTGGCGCATCGTCTGGATGAGCGCGAACGAGCGTTCTGGCGCGGCCCGCGAAAGCCTCGGCAGCAGCGCGTTGACGTGCTGCGTCAGCCTGGTATCTTGCGCCGTAGCGGTGCTGGCCCATTGTTGAAGCAGGTCAAGTGCAATCATGGGGTGAAAGCGCGCCAGCCGTGTCCAGCCAGCCTGGGTGGCCTCTTGTTGAAATTGCTCTGTGTGGCTGGCGACCAGTTCAGGGGAGCCAAAGGGCAGCAGAGGAATGAGCCACGCGCTCTTCTGGGCTGCCAGGCGCGTCAGGAAGGCGTCAATCGTCGCCTGCTGCTTGCGCTGGCGCAGCTTCCACAGCAGCGGCAGATACACCTGGGCCGGGGCAGAAGCCAGCGCTTGCTGCAACTGCTCGTCATCGCAGACCAGCGGCAGCAGGCGCAGCGCCAGCCCGCGAATGATCTTGGATGGGTCATCCAGGGCGCGCAGCACGTGTTCGCGGTTCTGGCTGCCAAAGCAGGAATAGAGCGCCATGTAGCGCTGGTAGAAGTCGCCTGCTTCAAGTTCTGCAAGCAGCGCCCTGGTTTCCGCGTCGCCGCGGCGGCCCAGGGCAATCATTGCGCGCACGCGCTCCGCGTGGTGTCTGGCCTCCAGGTCTTGGAGGAGTTCCTCGACGGTCATCCATAGCTCCTATTTTTCTCTTCATGCTACCATATGCGACCAGTTTCAGCGGCGCAGCGGCAGAGAAAAAAGCCCGCACGTGTGTGGGAAAAGCTATGAATGGCCGTTTGGGGCGAGCGTGTTTGCTTCGTTAGCGTTCTGAGGAAGCAAGAATCTTCAGTTCCTCGCGATATTTGGCGACAGTCCGGCGCGCCACCAGCCAGCCCTGCGCGTTGAGCATGTCCGCCAGCTTCTGATCGCTGAGCGGCTTCTTTTCCTGGGCAATCATGTTCTTGAGCGCTTCTTTCAGGCTCAAATTGGCAGTAAAGAAGGTGCTGAAAGGAATCACCTGCCTGCTAGGCAGCATGACATACTTGGAGGCAGTGGCGCGGCTGACGGTGGAAGGATGCAGCCCCAATTCTTCGGCTACCTGCTCGCGGGTCAGCGGGTGCAGTGCCCTCACTCCCTGCTCCAGATACTCCTGCTGGCTCTTGACCAGGCAAGAAGTAATCTGATGGAGTGTCTGCCAGCGCCGCTTCACATTGGCAATGAACAGTCTGGTGCGTTTCAGATAGTCATGGATGTGCTGCTGCTCGGTGTCGCGGCAGCCACGCTGACTCCCCAAAGATCGGGCGGCCTCAGCATAGGATGGGCTGACTTGCAGGCCAAAGCGCTGCGACTCTACAACCTCTATCTCGTACTGCCCAGGGGGCGCGTCTGGCTTGTGGCTGATGACGACATCCGGCTGGATCGGCCTGGCAACTTCGTCGGCTGCGCTGACCTCTGCGCCAAGATACCCACAGGTGGGAAATGGATGCAGGCGAGCCTTGATGAAATTGTGGGCCTCTTTGGCTTGCTTCAGGCTGATATGCAGTTCTTTGGCGATCTGGGCATACTTGTGGTCGGCAATCTGAGGCAGATAGCCATTAATAATCTCATACGCTGCGGGTTGCTGTTCCCCCTGCGCTTCTAGATAGCGAAGCTGAATGAGCAGGCACTCGCGCACATCCCGCGCCCCGATACCAATCGGCTCCTGGGCTTGCAGCGCCGCCAGGGCGCGCTCCACGCGCTCCAAAGAGACCTCGCAAATCTGGGCTGCTTCCTGAGTGGTGGCTTGCAAGTAGCCATTTTCGTCGAGGTTGCCCACCAGAAACTCGATCAGTATCGTTTCAGATTCCGGAAGCTGCGAGAGCATCGCCAGCCTGAGTTGATCTTCCAGGCTGGTTTTCGACGCGAGCAGCATAGTCGGGTCGAATTCGTCATCCTCGTGTCCGCTTTTTTCTATTTCTGGCAGCCACGTGCCTGCATCGTCCAGAGCTGTTTCGCTCTCGACCTGCGGCAGCGAGGATGGTGCAAGAGAAAGGCAATGGGGGCAGCAAGCGCCCTGAAAGGTGCGACCGCAGGCCGGGCAAACGGTGCGCTCGTCCAATTCAAGAGCCGGATTCTCTTCTAGCTCTTTTTGTACCAGAGATTGTAGCTCAGCCGAGGATAGCGCCAACACCTGATTTGCCTCGATGAGCCAGGCGGGAGTTTGCACCTGCGCCGGAGTTGCAACCTGATACATATCAAGCGACATACATGAGACTCCTCTCTGGGGAGTTAGGCTTGTGCCTTCCCCTGCTTCCCCCTTTGAGCAAATCCCGTGCCAATTTTGCGGTATCAGCAGCGGGTGGCAGAAAAATCTCCTTCTACGCGAAAAAGCACGATACACAAATGGTCATCATCTCTCGCTTAGAGATAGCGCCGCCGCCGCCGCCGGTAATAGGGAGCTACCCGGCGATAGGCCAGAAAGCTCCAGATGAGCACCAGAAGAACAGCAACCAGGATAGAGCTAATTAGCGGCACACCGTCCAGGAACGGCTCGCCAGAGATAGAGAAGTGAAAGACACCAACGACCAGGAAAATTGCTAGAAAACCTAAAATGATGGCTCCGAGCAGCCCGCCTGGGCCGTGGCGATGAGCCAACGCCTCGCCGATGAAACCCACAATTGCTGCAATAATCAACCAGATGAGCAATTCTGTGAGGGTAATAGACACGTCTATAAACCTCCTTTTTACGGATGACAATAAATGTGGAGAAATTGCGCGCCGAGAGGTGGGGCGCTGCTTGAGCAGCGCCCCACCCAACGTTAGATCGTCGAAGTGGTTCTGCCTCGCGTGATGAGCCGCACGATGAGAATCAAGATCACGGCTCCCACAAAGGAGGCAATGAAGGACCAGATGATCCCACCGCCGACACCAAAGAGCGCGCCCAACAGAAAGCCGCCGATGATGCCGCCGATGATGCCGACGACAATATCACCCAGCACGCCGAAACCAGCGCCACGCACGACCACACCGGCCAACCAGCCAGCTATGCCACCGATTATCAACCAGACGATCAGGTCTACCAACAAATTCATGCTCCAAATTCCTCCTTTACTCCTGCGCGCTTTCCTGCTGCATCGGGTGCCTGAGAACGCCCTTTCCAGCAGCGTGCCGCTTGTTGTTTCCCTCCAAACAGGTAACGCACGCAAAATGCCAACCGCTGGGTCATGAAGATGGAAGCCTTCGGGGAAGGAGCATGAAGCAATCAAAGAAGAGGCTGCGGCGCGCTGGTCAGTTTCTCTCTGCCTGTAAGCCAATCTGCCGCAGACGTTCGCCGCTGAATTGAAGCAGGGAAGCGCCGCTTTTCATTTCCCATATGCCCTCAGATTCGACCCACCACAGGATATACTGCGCCACCAGCCCCTTTGGTCGGCTGTAGATGTGCTGCACTTCTACGCGCAGCGCGCGATAGCGGCTCCGCAGGGCTTGTACGCACAGTTCCAGCGCGTCTTTACCACGGATGGTTCTTGCCAGAGGAACAGGGGAAGAGGGCAGCGAATAGCACACCAGATCATCTGTGCAGAGGCCGAACACCTTTTGGTGCTCTTTCAGGGGCAGCCCTTCCAGAAATTGCCTGACCACCTGGGCGTGGCGCGCCTGCGCGGGGAGAACGGGCCTCTGAAGGCAGATGGCAATCTCGGCCAGCAGCGGCTCCAGGTCAACGGGTGTGGACATGATGAAAGCGAGGCCTTGCTCCTCAGCCACCTCAGAGGAGATTTCTACATGCGTAATCACGCCCAGCTTCGTTGACTGAACGCGCTCTTGAAAAGCAGTGATGATTTGGAGAAGCTGGCGCGGGTTGTCGGCATTGAGGTGAAGCAGGATGAGGTCGAATACCTGCCTATCGGCATGCGCCAGGGCGTGTTCCAGCGATGCTGCTATCTCAAGCGCGTAGCCTTCCTCCCTCAAAACTAGCTTGAGAAAGGTTTGCCATCCTGCATCTGCTTCGATCAGAAGCAGGCAGGGCGTCGGAGAGGCAGACGGATAAACAGCTACCCGTTTTTCTTTCCAGGAACCTCCCCAGCTATGTGCTGAATCGGAAGGCGGCAGGTCAAGGGGATCATCGATTCCATTCTTTTCAAGCATCGGCGCATACCCTCCTCACTTGAAACGCCACAACGACACACGTTTTGTGCGCTCCTGCGCGCCTCAGACCTCTAGCATCAATAGTCTCCCCTCCTTGTTACAAACGACGACATTATTATACTGGTTTTTGTCACCTCATGTGTAGTATCTTTGGCAGATTCATTGATATAAAATATGGTCTAGGTGGGCTGCTCGCAGCGCCAGCCCGCATCTCATAAGAAATTGAGGAAACCAGCCATGAGCACACGCTATTTCGAGGATTTTCATGTTGGCGATACCTATGAGCTTGGCGAAACAGCGCAGATAACCGCTGAAGAAATCATCGCGTTTGCCCGCCAATTCGATCCCCAGCCCTTTCACCTGGATGCCGAACAAGCTAAGGACTCTCTGTTCGGTCAGTTGGTGGCGAGCGGCTGGCACACCGTCTCCCTCTTGATGCGTCTGCTGGTTGATGGATTCCTCAGCCACACGATCAGCATGGGTTCCCCTGGTGTGGATGAAGTTCGCTGGCTGCGACCCCTGCGCCCAGGCGATACCATGCATGCCCGCTTCATCGTCCTGGAAGCTACGCCATCAAAAAGTAGGCCAACGATGGGGGTCGTTCGCTCCAAATGTGAAGCATTCAATCAAGACGGTGAACTGATCCTGACGTTGGTGGGCATCCACTTCGTTGGGCGCAGGCCATCGTAACGCCTGATTGCCCAGCGCGTGTATCCGGCTTGCGTCTCCTGGCCTGCGGATTGCGGTACTCCATCTCACAGGTTGCCTCTGATAGCTTGATCTGGCTGAGTCAGATTGGAGAAGAACATCTATGCAGCTTGGTATGATTGGCTTGGGGCGTATGGGCGCAAACATGGTGCGGCGTCTGCTGCGCGCGGGCCACGAGAGCGTTGTTTATGATGTGGACCCCAAAAGCGTGCAAGCATTGGTGCAGGACGGGGCCGTTGGGGTGGCATCGCTCGAAGACATGGTGGCAAAGCTGAGCGCGCCGCGTGCCGTGTGGTTGATGGTTCCAGCGGGCATTGTTGATCGCGAACTAGACGCGCTCGCTCCGCTGCTGCACGCTGGGGATATCATCATCGATGGCGGCAATTCCTTCTATCATGACGATATGCGCCGCGCCGCTGCCTTGAAGCCGAAGGGCTTGCACTATATCGATGTGGGAACGAGTGGGGGCGTCTGGGGACTGGAGCGCGGCTATTGTCTGATGATTGGTGGCGAAGCCGATCCCGTCCAGCATCTGGACCCTATCTTTGCCGCGCTGGCTCCTGGCGTGGCTGCCGCGCCGCGCACGCCAGGGCGCGAACACCAGGCCAGCACTGCCGAGCAAGGCTATCTGCACTGCGGTCCCAACGGCGCGGGGCATTTCGTGAAGATGGTGCATAATGGCATCGAGTATGGGCTGATGGCCGCTTACGCGGAGGGGCTGAACGTGCTGCATCAGGCCGACATTGGCACACGCCAGCAGGACATTGACGCCGAAACCGCGCCACTGCTTGACCCCCAATACTATCAATACAAGCTGAACCTGGCCGATGTTGCCGAACTCTGGCGGCGGGGCAGCGTCATCGGTTCCTGGCTGCTGGACCTGACGGCGCACGCGCTCTGGAATAGTCCTGACCTGGCGACTTTTTCTGGCCGCGTCTCCGATTCTGGCGAAGGGCGCTGGACGATTGCCGCCGCCATTGACGAAGGCGTGCCCACGCCAGTGCTCAGTTCGGCGCTCTTTGAGCGGTTCACCTCGCGCAACGAGGCCGACTTTGCTGATAAACTGCTCTCGGCCATGCGCTTTGAGTTTGGCGGCCATCTGGAAAAAGGCGCAGGGATTTAGGCAGAGAAAGAGGTTTGCATCATGGCAGCACCCGTTTCAGATGCGCTGGTCTTTTTCGGCGCAACCGGCGATCTGGCCGAAAAACAAATCTATCCGGCGCTCCAGTCCCTGGTGCGGCACGGGCATCTGGATATGCCAGTCATTGGCGTGGCCCGGCGCGATTGGAGCATCGAGCAGTTTCGGACGCATGCCCGCGAGAGCATAGAAAAACATGGCAGCGTCGATGAAGCGGCATTTGCCAAACTTTCGACGCTCTTACAATATGCCCGAGGCGACGACAACGACCTGGATACCTTCCAGCGGCTGCGTCAGGCGCTGGGCCAGGCAAAACATCCGCTCCATTACCTGGCGATTCCGCCTTCCATGTTCGAGGTCGTCACGTCGAATCTGGCGCAGTCGGGCTGCGCCGAGGGCGCGCGTGTCGTCATCGAAAAACCGTTCGGGCACGATTTGCCCTCGGCCCAGGAACTGAACGCCACGCTGCACAAGTTCTTCCCCGAAGAGAGCATCTTTCGCATCGATCATTACCTTGGCAAAGAATCGGTGCAGAACTTGATGTATTTCCGCTTCGCCAATGCGTTCCTGGAACCCATCTGGAACCGCACCTATGTTGAAAGCGTGCAGATCACGATGGCCGAAAACTTTGGCGTGCAGGGGCGTGGCTCCTTCTATGAGCAGACGGGCGCGATTCGTGATGTCATTCAGAACCATCTGCTTCAGGTGGCGGCGCTGCTGGCGATGGAAGCGCCGTCGCGCCAGGACCACGAGGCGATGCGCGACGAAAAGTCGCGCGTGTTCAAAGCGATTCGCCCGCTTGACCCGGCACATGTGGTACGCGGCCAGTTTCGCGGCTATCGCCAGGAAGAAGGCGTTGCTCCGGATTCAACGGTAGAGACCTTCGCGGCGCTGTGTCTCTCCATCGATAGCTGGCGCTGGGCGGGTGTGCCGTTCTATATTCGGGCTGGCAAAGCGCTGCCCGTCACGTCCACCGAAGTCTTCGCTGAACTAAAAGCGCCGCCGCAGGTCGTCTTCAACGAGATCGAGCCGGTGCAGTCCAACTATGTGCGCTTTCGCCTCAGCCCCAACATCGTGCTTTCGCTTGGGGCAAGGGCGAAGAAACCTGGCGAAGAGTTGGTTGGCGAATCGGTTGAACTGGTGGCGCGCGAGCAGCCGCACGATGAGATCAAGCCCTATGAGCGCCTGCTCGGCGACGCGATGCGCGGCGATTCCTCGCTCTTTGCCCGCGAGGACGCGGTTGAGGAGGCATGGCGCATTGTGGACCCCATTCTGGACAATGTAACGCCGGTTCATCTCTACGAGTCCAATACCTGGGGGCCAGCGGAGGCCGACACATTGGTTGCGAATGTGGGCGGCTGGCACAATCCGGCCCCGGACGCTTGACAACCCTCGCGCCAGATGCGACCTTGAAAGCGCAGGGTTCATATTCGGCTAAGATCGTTTGATATAGGGAGGCAAGACCTGCTATGGCGACTGGCCTGACACCAGTAACCCAACCGCTCACCCAGCGCCCGGCCTGGAAGGCGCTGGAGGCGCATTACCAGCAGATACGCGATGTGCATCTGCGCACGCTCTTTGCCCAGGACCCCCAGCGCGGCGAGCGCTTCGCTGCGGAGGCCGTTGGCTTGTATTACGATTACTCGAAGAATCGCATCACCGCTGAAACCTTGCGCCTGCTGTTGCAGCTTGCCGAAGAAAGCGACCTGCGCGGGCGTATCGACGCAATGTTCCAGGGCGACAAGATCAACGTCACCGAGCAGCGCGCCGTCTTGCATGTGGCGCTGCGCGCCCCAAGGGGCGAGTCGATCATCGTTGATGGCGAGAACGTCGTGCCCCAGGTGCAGGCGGTGCTGGACAAGATGGCCGAGTTTTCCAACCGCGTGCGCAGCGGCGCGTGGCTGGGCCACACTGGCAAGCGCATTCGCAATGTCATCAACATTGGCATCGGCGGCTCCGACCTCGGCCCGGCCATGGCTTATGAAGCGTTGAAGTTTTACAGCGACCGCTCCATGACCTTCCGCTTCGTTTCCAACGTGGACGGCAATGACTTTGCGGAGGCCACCCACGACCTGAACCCGGAGGAAACACTCTTTATCATCTCCTCCAAGACGTTTACCACGCTGGAAACCATGACCAACGCGCGCACCGCCCGCGAATGGGCCTTGCGCAGCCTGGGCGACGAAACAGCCGTGGCGAAACATTTCGTGGCCGTTTCCACCAACACCGAAGAGGTTAAGAAGTTTGGCATCGACCCCCAGAATATGTTCATCTTCTGGGATTGGGTTGGCGGGCGCTATTCCTATGATTCGGCGATTGGCCTGTCGCTGATGATCGCCATCGGCCCTGAACAGTTTCAGCAAATGCTCGCTGGCTTCCATGCCATGGATGAGCATTTCCGCACTGCGCCGTTCGAGCGCAACCTGCCGGCGCTGCTGGGGCTGATCGGCCTCTGGTATAATAACTTCTTCGGCGCAGAAACGGTTGCCGTTTTGCCTTACGATCAATATCTGGCGCGATTCCCCGCCTATCTCCAGCAGCTTGATATGGAGAGCGACGGCAAGCATGTGACCCTGGAAGGCAATCTGGTGAACTATCAGACTGGCCCGATCATCTGGGGCCAGCCTGGCACCAACGGTCAGCACGCCTTCTATCAACTCATCCACCAGGGGACCAAGCTGATTCCCTGCGATTTCATCGGCTTCACGCAGACGCTGAATCCGCTAGGCAATCACCACGATTTGCTGATGGCGAACCTCTTTGCCCAGACTGAGGCGCTGGCCTTTGGCAAGACCGCCGAGGAAGTGAAGGCCGATGGCGTGGCCGATTTCCAGGTGGCGCACCGTACCTTTGAGGGCAACCGCCCGACCAATACCATCCTGGCCGAGCGCCTGACGCCCGAAACGTTGGGCAAGCTTGTCGCTCTGTACGAGCACAAAGTCTTCACGCAGGGCACCATCTGGAACATCAATTCGTTCGATCAGTGGGGCGTGGAGCTTGGCAAGGTGCTGGCCCAGCGCATCATTCCCGAACTTTCCAGCGGCAGCGATCTGCATCACGACAGTTCCACGAACACGCTCATCCGCCGCTATCGGCAGCAGCGCGGAGCGGGCGGCTAGGAGCATCGCCAGGCACACAAGAGGCCATAGTATCAAAAACCAGCGCCAGAAAAAATCTTCTGGCGCTGGTTTTTTCTGGGTTCGTTTCGCTGGCAGAGCAACGACTGAGAAAAGCCTCGGCATTCATCTTGCAGCACATCTATCTCATATCACACACTTCTACATCGTTCCAACGCGAAGGAGATACATTATGCCCACCGCCCGTGAGTTTGAAAATGCCGCTATTGAATATTGCCTGGACAGGAGCAGTGTCGGCGTCTGGGCCATGCACCTGGAACAGATCGATCACACGGCCTATGACATCACTGTACGCATGGGCGGCCATTATCGGGCAGACGTTGGGGGTGTAGCGACCATTCGCGTGACCTATCATCCTCTCCAGCAGCGTTATTCCTGCCAGCCTACCGATTCTATCCTGCCCGAACTGGCAGCGATGGATGAAGCCATCCAGCTTTATAATTAGCAGCGGGCCTCAAACCAGCGGGACCAATCGGCGCAGCCTTACATCTCCTCTGTGATAGAATAGGAATCATATGAGGAGGAACAGGAGGCGCCGATGACTCTTTCCTCAGAGGTTCTCTATCTCCAGGCTGAAGAACGCCGCGAGCAGTTGCAGGCGCTCTATCAACTGGCGCTGGAGATCACCGAACTGCACAACCTTCAGCAAGTGCTTGGGACGGCGCTGCGTTACTGCCTGGAACTGACCGATTCGCAGTTTGGCTTTATCGGCCTGAATACTGCCGACAGCGCCGCGATGGATGTCGTTGCCATTCAGGGATTCCAGGCCAGCGCGCGCTTCTATGAACATTTCCACCTGATTCCCCTGCGCCCCAATATTTTTGCGCGGGTCGTGCTGGAAAATCGACCTGTGCGCAGCGACGACGCGACAGCAGACCCTACGCGCATCGGTCAGCCCAAAGGGCACCCGCCCGTCAAGGCATTCCTGGGTGTGCCCCTGCGCGCGCGGGGTGCGCCTATGGGCATGATTGGCGTCGCCAACCGCCCCGAAGCCTACACCGAAGCGCACGAGCAACTGCTGATGACCTACGCTGCCCAGGTTGCCATTGCCATTCGCAACGCCCAGCTTTACGAAGAATTAAAGGCCGCCAAAGCCGATCTGGAGCGCAAAGTGACCGAGCGGACCGAAGAACTGGGTCTGGCAAAAGAGGCGCTGGCCCAGCAGGCCCATCAGCTTCGGCTTTTGCTGGCGCAAACCGTTACCATTCAGGAACGCGAGCGGGCGCGCATTGCCCACAACATGCACGACGGCGTGAATCAACTCATCATCGGCGCGATTCTTGAGGTGAAAGCGGCGCGCGAACGGTTGGCAAGTGGCAATCCGGCGCGCGTGGAAGCGGCGTTGCAGCGCGTGCGCGCCGTGTTGGGCCAGGTGGATGGCGAGATCAAACGCATCATCCTTGACTTGCGCCCGCCTACGCTCGACGCGCTGGGCCTGCCCCCGGCAATTCTGCGCTACGCTGAGCGTTTTCAGGTCTTTACAGACCTATCCTGCCAGGCGCAGATCATAGGCCAGCCGCGCCGCATGGACCCTGAAACGGAGATCGGTCTCTATCGCGTGATGCAAGAAGCCCTTCAGAACGCGGCGGCCCACGCGCACGCGACCAAAACCTGGGTTCACCTGACCTTTTTGTCCGAAAGTGTGCAATTGGAGGTTGGTGACGATGGGCAGGGCTTCGACCAGACGCTGATGATGGCGCAGCGCGAGGGACATCTGGGTCTGGTGGGCATGCACGAGCGCGCGCAAAACCTGGGCGGCACGCTTTCGGTTGAAACCAGACCCCAGCAGGGAACCAGAGTCTTGCTGGATATTCCCCTCAATGACCGCTATGCAGCCAACGAAGCTCTTGATGAGGACCATGGGCATGGATACATCCAGGCGGCCAATTCGCATTCTCATCGTTGATGACCATCCTGTCGTGCGCCAGGGCCTGCGCAGCCTGCTTTCCAATCACGCCGACTTGCAAATCATTGCCGAAGCCGGGCAGGCGCAGGAAGCGTTCGCTGCGGTCAAGCAGGACAGCCCCGATATTGTCCTGCTGGATATTCGCCTGCCTGGCATGACGGGCATTGAAGTGGCGCGCCAGATTCATCGTGACTATCCCCACATCCGCATCATCATGCTCACCAGCTACGATGATGATGAGTATCTGGTCGGCGCGTTGCAGGCCGAGGCTCAGGCATATTTGCTCAAAAGCGTCTCCGATGAAACGCTGGTCTGGACCATCCGCGCCGTTCATCGCGGCGAGCGCCTGATTAGCCCCGAACTGCTGGAGCGCATGCTGCGCCAGTTTGCCCAGGTACGCTACCAACAAATCCAGCAGGAAGTTGGCCTGAGCGACCAGGATATTCAGGTGCTTCAGCGCGTGGCCGCCGGGGCCAGCAATGAAGAGATCGCCAAAGAACTCGGCTGGAGCCGCGCCAGCATCAAACGCAAGGTCCAGCACATCTTCGATCAATTGGGCGTGATGACCCGCGCCCAGGCTGCCGCAGAGGCCGTGCGGCGCGGCCTGGTGTAATCGGGCGTTCCTCCTTGCGCCCATTGGCTCAAAATCTGAGCCACCTGTCCCTTTCTGTACCAGGCTTGTGTATGCTAGTGTAAGCATATCCCCGGGCTGAAACGCCTGCATTATCCTATCCTCTGAGGGTTGTGTACTGGCTCGATGCTGAACACCAAAGGAGGTGCAAGCCTGTGATCCCACCCCCGTTTGAGTATTTTGCCCCGCAAAGCATGGCTGAAGCCATCGGTCTGCTCCAGCGGTATGGAACAGACGGCAAGTTGATGGCTGGCGGCCAGAGCCTCATTCCACTGATGAAGCTGCGCCTGGCTTCCCCCAGCTATGTGATTGATCTACAAAAAGTGCCTGGCCTTTCCACCCTGGAAGAGCATGATGGCTTCCTGGTCATCGGCACCATGGTGCGCGAAAGCGCGCTGGAGCATTCGCCCCTGGTTCGGAGCCGCTATCCGGGCATTGCCGAAGCGAGCGAAGTCGTGGCCGACCCGGTGGTGCGCAACTTTGCCACGCTTGGTGGCAACCTGGCCCACGCCGACCCGGCGAACGATCACCCGGCGATGATGCTCGCGCTGCGGGCGCGCGTCGTGGCAACCGGCCCCACCGGCCACCGCAGCATCTCTATCGATGATTTCCTGGTCGATACGTTCGAGACCAGCCTGGACACCGATGAAGTGCTGGTGGAAATCCACGTGCCCCAACCTGCGGCGCACAGCGGCTCGGCCTATGTGAAGTTCGAGCGCAAAGTCGGCGATTACGCTGTTGCCGCCGCCGCGGCGCAGGTGACGCTGCAAGGTGATACCTGCACGCAGGCCGGGCTGGGGCTGACCAACGTTGGCCCGAAAGCCATCCGGCCAGTGGCCGCCGAGCAATTCCTCGTTGGCAAGCGCCTGGACGCCCAGACCATCCGCGAGGCTGCGAAACTCGCGGGAGACGCTGCCGAGCCGACATCCGATCTGCGCGGCCCTGCGGAATATAAGCGGGCTGTGGTGCGCGCGCTCACAGCACGAGCGCTGCGCAAGGCAGCCGAGCGCGCCATGGGGGGAGCAAACTGATGACCCAGAAAGTCACCCTGACAATCAACGGCGAGAAGAGAGAAGCTGAGGTGGAGCCTCGCCTGCTGCTGGTGCATTTCATTCGTGAGGTCTGCAACCTCACCGGCACGCATATCGGCTGCGACACCACAAGCTGCGGCGCATGCACCGTGCTGATCAACGGCACTCCGGCCAAGTCCTGCACGCTGCTGGCGGTGCAGGTCAATGGAGCCGACATTACGACAGTGGAGGGCCTGGAGCAAAACGGCCAGCTAGACCCCATCCAGCAAGGCTTCTTCGAGGAGCATGGCTTGCAGTGCGGCTTCTGCACGCCGGGCATGATGCTGGTCGGCAAGGCGCTGCTCGAAAAGAATCCTGACCCTAGTGAGGAGGAAGTACGCCAGGCCATTTCCGGCAACCTGTGTCGCTGCACCGGGTACGTGAACATTGTCAAAGCAATTCAATATGCTGGCAAGAAGATGCGCGAACCCGCTGAGGCGGCTGCGCCAACGGCATAGCAAGCGGAGGTAAGATACAGTATGGTGACTCATGCGGGAGGCTACGGACGCAGCGTCAAACGCAAAGAAGACCCGCGTTTCCTGCGTGGCCTGGGCAACTACGTCGATGATCTCAAGCTCCCTAGCATGCTCTATATGGATATCGTGCGCAGCCCCTATGCCCACGCCAAAATTGTCAGCATCGACACCAGCAAGGCGCTGGCAATTCCCGGTGTGCTGGCGGTGATTACCGGCAAAGACCTGGATGCCTACAAGCTGGCCTGGATGCCCACGCTGATGAGCGATACTCAGATGGTGCTGCCGGTTGATCGCGTGGTGTATCAGGCGCAGGAAGTGGCAGCGGTGATTGCCACCGAGCGCTATATTGCCGCCGATGGCGTGGCAGCGGTCGAGGTAGAGTACGAGCCGCTGGAGCCGGTCGTTGACCCCTTCAAGGCGCTGGACCCCTCTTCGCCGTTGGTCCGCCCCGACCACGCCGACAAAAACACCAACCACATCTGGCATTGGGAAAGCGGCGACAAAGCCCGCACTGATCAACTCTTCAACGAGGCCGAAGTCACGGTCAAAGAGCATATCTATCTGCCGCGTATCCACGTCTCATCCATCGAGACGTGCGGCTGCGTAGCCTCGTTCGATAGAGTCAGCGGCAAGCTGACCGTCTGGATGACGACCCAGGCCCCGCATGCCATCCGCACCGTCTTCTCGCTGGTGACGGCGGCCTCGGCAGTCGGCCAGATTCCCGAACATAAGATTCGCATCATCTCGCCCGACATCGGCGGCGGCTTTGGCGGCAAAGTGCCGGTCTATCCCGGCTATGTGATTGCCACGGCGGCTTCGGTGCTGACAGGCCATCCGGTGAAGTGGATTGAGGACCGCTCCGAGAATTTGCAGGCCGACAGCTTTGCCCGCGATTATCATATGGATGTCGAACTGGCGGGCAAGAAGGACGGCACCATTACGGCCTTGCGCGTCAAGACGCTGGCCGATCACGGCTCGGCTGACGCGGCGGCCAACCCCTCCAAGTTCCCTGCCGGGCTGTTCAATGTCTGCACTGGCTCCTATGCCATGGAGGCCGCGCATGTCGAGGTCGATGGCGTCTACACGAACAAGCCTCCGGGTGGCGTGGCCTATCGCTGCTCGTTCCGCGTGACCGAAGCGGTGCATGCCATCGAGCGCATTGTGGACAGTATGGCCCTCAAGCTCAAGGTGGACCCGGCAGAGCTGCGCCTGAAGAACTTTATCCCACCGGACCAGTTCCCCTACAAGTCCCCCACCGGCTGGGAATATGACAGCGGCAACTACGAAGGCGCGCTGAAGAAGGCCATGGAAAAGATTGGCTACGCGGAACTGCGCCGCGAGCAGGCCGAAAAGCGCGCCCGGGGCGAGTTGATGGGCATCGGCATCTGCACCTTCACCGAAATCGTCGGCGCTGGCCCCTCCAACACGTTCGATATCCTGGGCATCAAGATGTTCGACAGCGCGGAAATCCGCGTGCATCCCACTGGCTCGGCCATTGTGCGCATTGGCGTGCAGTCTCAGGGCCAGGGCCACGAAACGACCTTTGCGCAGATCGTTGCCGAAGAGTTGGGGCTGCCCGTCGAAAATATCACCGTCGAGCATGGCGACACCGACACCGCCCCCTATGGCCTGGGCACCTACGCCAGCCGCAGCACGCCCACCGCTGGCGCGGCAACCGCGATGGCGGCGCGCAAGATTCGCGAAAAAGCCAAGCATATCGCCGCGCACCTGCTGGAAGCCAGCCCCGATGACATCGAATGGGTGAACTATCAGTTCCAGGTGAAGGGCGCGCCTCAGCGTTCCAAGACGATGGCCGACATCGCCTTTGCCGCCTATACCAACCACCCGCAAGGAATGGAAGCTGGCCTGGAAGCGGTTGACTACTACGACCCGCCGAACTTGACATTTCCCTTTGGCGCGTATATCTGTGTGGTGGATATTGATCGCGGCACGGGGCAGGTCAAGATTCGGCGCTTCCTCGCCGTCGATGACTGCGGCACCATCATCAATCCCATGATTGTTGAAGGGCAGATTCACGGCGGCCTGACCATGGGCATGGCGCCCGCGCTCTTAGAGGGCATCTTCTACGACGAGAATGGCAACATCCAGCAGGGCACCTTTATGGATTATCTGCTGCCAACGGCCATGGAAACGCCCGCCTGGGAAACTGACAAGACGACCACCCCGTCGCCGCATCATCCGTTCGGAGCCAAGGGCGTAGGGGAGTCGGCCACGGTGGGCGCGCCGCCCGCAATTGCCAATGCCGTCGTAGATGCGCTGAGCCATCTGGGTGTGACCCACCTGGACATTCCGATTACGCCCTGGAAAGTGTACCAGATTCTCGAAGAACACGGACTGGCGGAGGTATAGCCACATGCACTTTGAGGGGCAACTATCGATCAACGCACCCATCAACAACATCTATGCGTTCTTTACCGACCCGCATCAGGTGGCGTCGTGCGCTCCAGGCTTCCAGTCGATGGAAGTCCTGGGGCCGGACCACTTCAAACCCCGGGTGGGCGTGGGCATCGGCGCAGTGAAAGCCACCTTCACGCTCGATGTGCACCTTACCGATCTGCATGAGCCAGATCACGCGGTGGTGAAGGCGCACGGCGTCGCCGCTGGGAGCGCGGTGGATATTGCGGGGGCGATGCAATTGACCGCTGAATCCGACACTGTCACCCATATGGATTGGCACGCGGATGTCAATGTCAGCGGAACGATTGCCAGCGTTGGCGCGCGTTTGATGGAAGGCACGGCCAAGAAAATGACGGCCAAGTTTTTTGAATGCGTGCGCGAAAAAGTGGAAACCCCTGCATCCACAAGCACAGCATAAGGAAAGACCAATGCGAGACATCCTGGATGAAGTCCAGCGGCTTCGGGCTGAGCATCGCCCATTCGCTCTGGCGACGGTGGTAGCGGCGAATCAACCAACTTCAGGAACACCCGGCGCGCGGGCGATCATTACCTCGGATGCCAAGATCGAAGGCTGGGTGGGCGGCCACTGCGCGCAGCCCACCGTCGTTCGCCAGAGCCTGGCAGCGCTGGAGGACGGCCAGCCTCGGCTGGTGGTGCTCAGCCCGGATGCCGAAAAGGATGTCCCGCGCAAGGACGGAGTCGTTCCAGTGATGATGACCTGCGCCGGGCAGGGCGAATTGCAAATCTTTGTCGAGCCATTCCTGCCCAAAGCGGAACTGGTCGTCATCGGTTCGTCGCCGGTAGCGCGGCTGCTGGCGCAGTTGGGCAGCCTGCTCGACTTTGAGGTCTGGGCCTGCGACCCCAACGCTGACATGGATGCTTTCCCGCAGGCCGATCGCCTGGTGGAAGACCTGGAGGCGCTCAAGTCGCAGCTTTCGCCCCGCAGCTATGTCGTCGTGGCAACCTTCGGCGGCTACGATGAGGCTGCCATCGAGGCCGCGCTGGCGAGCCAGGCAAGTTACGTGGGCCTGGTCGCCAGCACCAAGCGCATGGCCTCCATCGTTGCGTTCTTGCAGGAACACGGCGTTGCTGCCGAGCAGTTGCAGCGGCTCAAGCGGCCCGTGGGACTGTCCGGCAGAGCGCTGCGGCCTGCGGAAATCGCCTTGAGTGTCATTGCCGCGCTGGTGGAAGTGCGGCGCGACGGGGTGGGCCTTTCTCTGGAGGAGGTTCCCGCGCCGCGCGAAGAAGCCATCGACCCAATCTGCGGCATGACGGTGGACATCGCCACCGCCATGTACAAGACCGAACGCCACGGGCACACCTATTACTTCTGCTGCGCGGGCTGCCAGGCAAAGTTCGAGGCATCGTAACTATGCGCGGTTTTCTCACCGGGCTGGTCCTGGCGGCAGGCTCTTCTAAACGCCTGGGCCAGCCCAAGCAACTTCTGCCCTACCGAGGAACGACGCTGCTGGGCTGGACCATTGCTCAGGCTGAGGCCAGCCCGGCGCTCGATGAAGTGCTGGTCATTGTGGGCCACGCCAGCGAGACCATTCTGGCGAGCGTGGTCCTGGGCCGCACGCGCCCGGTACAGAACCCTGAGTTTGGCGAAGGTTGCTCCGCGTCCTATCGGACGGGCATCGCGGCAGCCGACCCGCGCGCCGCAGCCGTGATGATCTTGCTCAGCGACCAACCCGGCGTTGACCTCGAAGCCATTGAGCGCGTTGCCACTGCCTGGCGCATCGAGCGCGAGCCTATTACACTTGCCTCCTATCAAGGCGTGCCTGGACATCCCCTCCTGTTTGACTGCCAGCTTTTCCCCGATCTGGCCGCCCTGCATGGCGACAAGGCTGCCTGGAAGCTGGTTGATCAACATCCTGACTGGGTGCGGACGGTCGAGCTAGACCGCCCGCTTCCTAAAGATGTCGATACCTGGGCCGACTACACGGCTTTATCGAAGTGATGCTAGCGGGATGTGATGGCGCGTTCGGCAAGCACGCGCTCAATCGCGCGCCTGAGTCCTGTTGGATTGTATCCAATCACCTGATCAACCACCTTGCCGCCTTGGAATAGCAGAAATGTAGGCTGGCCCATGATCCCAAAGCGGCTGTACGTGAGTGGGTGCTCATCGGTGTCCATTTTCGCAAAGTCCATCTTCCCAGCGTATTCCTCACTCAATCGCTCGTACACGGGAGCGATGGCGCGACAGGGCGGGCACCAGGCTGCCCAGAAATCCACAATGATGGGCTTGTCAGCGTTGAGGACTTTTGCCTCAAAATCCTCATCCCCAACTGCAATGATATGCTTCGAAGGTCCCATGTGTTTTGCTCTACTTTCTTTTCGGCGGGCCGTCTCTCGTGCGTTTTACCAACTTCTCCGCGCGTCTTGTTGGGTCCGCACTTCGAGCGTACAATATCAAGTGGACTTTAAGTCAAGAGGTATGAGGGACCGCATGAAAGAAATGCTCACAATTGGCGAGGTGGCCCGCCGCGCTGGTATCCAGCCTTCAGCGATTCGCTACTACGAAAGCGTGCAGGTGCTCCCCGCGCCAGAACGCCTCAATGGGCGGCGGCGCTATGACGCTGGCGTGCTGCGGCGGTTGGCGGTGATTCAACTGGCGCAAGAGGCAGGCTTCAGCATCAGCCAGATACGGCTGTTATTCAACAACCCTGAAGGCGATGCCTCGTTGTCAACGCGCTGGCAGGCTTATGTCCATGGGAAGCTGGCCGAAGTAGACGCGCTGATTGCCCAGGCGCAAAAGATGAGGGGCTTGCTGGAGGATGGTCTTGGTTGTGGGTGCCTGAATCTTGATGAATGTATGGATTGTCTGCTGAAACAGATTTCAGGCACCCGGCAGTAGGAATTGCTGCGTCAGTTCGACTGCTTGATAGCCATACAGCTTGCACCCTTCCATTCGTCTTACACCGCCGCCTGGGCAGGGGCGCTCTTCAGCAGTGCCGCGACGTGATCGAGCGCCTGCTCCAGTTCGGATTCCAGCGTGAAGCCATGAGGCGCGAGGCGCACAGCTTCCCCACGCGCCGAGGCGATGACCCCATGTTGGCGCAGCGTGTCTTCCAGCCAGTGCGCGCGCTCCGGTGACCCGGCGTCGATAGCGGTAATGGCCCCTTTCGGGGTTCCAGACTGCGGACCTAGAATCTTCAAGCCGCGCTCCGGCGCTGCCCGATAGGCAAGCGCGGAAAGGCGATCAATCTGTGCCTGGATGGCGTCAACGCCGGTCTGGCGCACAAGCTCGATGCCTGCCCGCGCCGCGAAGGCATTGATGAGCGGAGGGGTGCCAAGATCGAAGCGGCTGGCCTCAGGTGGATAGTCCAGGCCAGCGGAATTGAAGTCGAAGGGGTTGACGCGCCCGAACCAGCCGGTCATGGACGGCTCAAATCGTTCGCGGACGCGAGGGCTGACGTAGAGAAACGCGATACCCGCCGTGCCCATCATATATTTCAGCGCGCCCGCCGTCACAAAATCCACCTGACTGGCCTGCACATCAATGGGGACGCTTCCCGACGCCTGGTAGGCGTCGAGCAAGACCAGCGTGCCTTGCTGGTGGGCTGCGGCGCAGAGCGCCTGCGCGTCCAGCAGCGCGCCATTGGTATAGCTGACCAGCGGCGCAGACACCAGGGCAGTAGTTTCATCGATGGCTGCGGCAAACTGCGCGGTGCTGACCACCACCGAAGGATGGGTGTGCCGCAGCAGCAAACCAGCGCGTTGTGCTGCAAGCGTGTCAGCCTCCAGCGCCTCGGCCTCGGTGCCGGTGAGCAGGTCAAGCTTCCACCCAGGAACGGCGCGCACTGCGGCGTGCCATGCCTGGCCCACGCCTGGAAATTCGACGACGCTGCTCAGGATGCGCTTTCTGGTTGCCTGGGGCTGGACTAATGCGCTGGCGAGGGAAGAGACCAGTTGCGAAACCGAAGCGCCGATGGCAATGTCCTCTTTGCTCGCGCCGATGAGGGCGGCAAACCCGGCGCGCGCCTCTTCAACCTCCTCAATCCAGCCGCCCCAGTGCATGCCGAGTGTCGCCCAGCTTTCCAAAAACCGCCCAATCCCCGCTTGCACCGGCTTCGACTGTGGGGCTTGCGAGCAGTTAGCAAGGTAGATGATCTGTTCCACCAGCGGGCAGGAGGCGCGAAATTCCTGAAGCGCTCTGGGCAAATCTGAGACGCTTGTCCTGGACATGGGAATCTTCCTTTTCTTTTTAGTAGTATGGTGTTGAAGCCGCCAGGCCAGACGAACTGAGCATTACTATAGTGGGAACGCTGCCGCTTGGCAAGAGAACGAGCAGAGACTTCTGGCGTGTTATTGCAGCGCCCTGGCAGCGCGTTCCAGCCGGGAGGCGCCGCGTTCAAGCTGTTTGCTGGCGTCATCGAACTGTTGGCTGATCTCGGCGGCGCCTTCCATGACATTGCCCAACCGCTTCTGCACCGGGTCACTCTCCAGGCCGGTCGAG
>Ga0209060_10000370_pt1 | contig 89210 bp, 92 predicted proteins | sample Coa_R1_8_FD_187155 | JGI IMG/M metagenome (GOLD analysis project Ga0209060, IMG submission 187155) | Surface soil microbial communities from Centralia Pennsylvania, which are recovering from an underground coalmine fire - Coalmine... | ecosystem: Environmental > Terrestrial > Soil >... | reverse complement strand
CCCGGTATCCCGGCCATCCCAGAATCTTTGTCCATTCGCTCTCGCTCATCCTCCCGAGCGTACTGAAAAATCCCCTCTTCGAAAACCCCCGTTAATCGAAGAGTTATTCAGATTCCTGCGCAGAGCCCAAAAGAGTAAGCACTTGTTCGGATTCGTGACTGCTCATGCTGATCCTCGGTCGAGCGCGGATACGATGACAGGTTAGTTCGAAGAAGTTGCTCTGGCTATAGCGCGAAGCCACGGAAGAAATGTGAGCTTAGCACTGGTCAGCCGCGCACTGATCCGCATCGTGACAGTCGCTTGTTGGCTTCGGACAAGTAGTTCCTCGAAGGCGGATCATCGAGGTCGAGAATATTCGGCGTTGTAAATGCTGCCTAAGAATTTAAGTGGGCTTCTTTTCGGCCGCCTCAACTGGTGCCTCGATGGTGACTTCGACCTCGGCACCGGGCTTCAGTCTCACTTTCTCTCCGGCAGCATTCTCAAGCGTATTTTCGACCCGAATCTCCCTATATAAATGGTCAGCCCCTTGTATCGCTATCTGGGCTTTTTCGGGTTCGCTGGGATTGATTGGTTTGACGATCTTTTCCACGACTGCGGGTAGCGTGACAGCGGGTTTTTCATTATCAACGTTTTCGCCGTTCGGATCGTTTCTCATGCCACCCTTCCTCCGCTGGGATGCGTGATAACCCAGAATTGTACACGCACGGCTATTACTCAAGGCTGGATGGCCCATACAGCGAACCTTGTACATCCTACTGACAGCCGATGTGCTAATGTTAGGCGCTTCTCTTCCTGCCGTCCGTGGAAAGCGCACCTGCGTCATGCAGAAGAAGTAGTGCGAGGAGGCAGGTTGCAGCTACTCATTCTACGTGTGCTCGTGGTGGACGACAGCGAAATCGTCCGGCGTGGCATCTGCCAAATTCTTCAAACACAAGCGGACATCGAAGTGATCTGCGAAGCCTCAGACGGAGCGGATGCCGTTCGTAAGGCACGGGAGCACCGTCCCGATATTGTGTTGCTGGACATAACGATGCCAGTGATGAATGGCTTTGAAGCCGCCCGCCGCATCAAGCATGAATTGCCGTCAACTCTGATCCTTATGGTGAGTCAGTTCGACTCGGCTCCCTTTCAAAGAGAAGCAATTACAGCAGGGGCAAGCGGATACGTGGTGAAGAGTAACGCTGCTTCCGAATTGATTCCGGCGTTGAGAAAACTTCATTCTCAGCATGCGGCGAATCTTAGGGAGTCGTCAGATGGATGAGGCTCTAAGAGCCAAACTCGATGAGGCACGAGCACGGCTGAACAGTCGGCAGGCTGGAATCAACGCGGCTCGCAAAGACGAGGATCGCGCAACACGGGAGTGGGCGAGAGGAAAACAGCGACCAGCAAATGCGGAACGCACGCAGTTTAGGAACTCGCTGACCGATGAGGATCGTAGACAAATTGAAGAACGCATACAGCAACTTCTCGACGACAACCCGCCATTGTCCGTGACGAGTGCTGCGACACTGAACGCGAGGACACAGCCGCCTTCCGTTTCTGTCGAAGTGCTTGATGAATATTATTTTCTGAGAGACATGATCGCTTGACGGATCGCCCTGCTCCGCCCAACTCAGCGTCCGTCTCGTCGAGTGGCGATGGCGAGGCTGCATCATTTCTTGAGAGTTGTGTCCTTAGCATCGGCTTCGAGTGTGACTTCCACATGCGCTCCCGGTTTTAGGCTTACCTCATCGCCGTTTTCGTTCGTCAAGGTATTTTCGACGCGTATTTCCCGATACAAATGATCCGCACCTTCCACGGTGATCTGCGCTTTCTCCGGTTCACTCGGAAATGGGGACTTGATGATCTTTTCCACCGTTCCCGACATGGTAGCAGTTGGTTTCTCGGTCATGAACTCCTTTGAAATGCAGACGATTGGACACAAGATCGAAGAGCTTGTCAGCGATGGGGAAGGTGGAGGGCGCGGCAAGCAAGCGGCTGACGTAACATTCCTCGTGAATCGCTTTACCTATCTCGTCGGCGCACAGATCGGTTTGCAAATCTATTGGCTTGCTGCAAACTGCGCAAGGTATCAATGGGAAGGGGCGGCTTTCCATAGTGTTTCTCCAGAGGTCACTAACAAAGTAGCCCAGAAGCGCAACGTTAAACTGAGCAATCCGGAACACATGGCGAGGATTAGATCACCGTCTGCCATCCAAGCATGACGAGGTGGGCAGGTGCGCAGAAGGGTCGGACTGATTGAAACCTGATCAGGGCGGCATTGAACCAGTTACGAATATCCGGCATTGTGAGCGTTAATGACCATTCAGGCGCATCGCTTTCCCCCATAATGACGATGGCGGCATATCCAGTTAGGACGACATTTGGCAAAGCATGTCACTCCCGCAAAGACGAGACCCGATTTCAACCCCGTAGCGTTTCTTTCGACAATCGGAAAAGGCAGGGAAATGCTGTCCTTTCAAAAGAAGAACACGATTTTCGCTCAAGGTGATACTTCGGATGGGCTGTTTTTCATCCAGAGCGGGAAGGTAAGGTTAAGTGTCGTATCAGAAGCCGGGAAAGAAGCCACTCTCGCAATTTTGGGCGAAAGGGATTTCTTTGGAGAGAATGGTCTGGCTGGTGCAGTTCTACGTATGTCGTCCGCTACAGCCCTTACCGACTGCGTCCTTCTACATGTCGAGAAGAAGTCGATGATGCTGACAATGAGTCTGCAACCAAAACTGTCTGCGATGTTTCTCAAGTATTTAATAAAGCGGAACATGCGTTATCAGGATGATCTGGTCGATCAGCTTTTCAATTCCAGCGAAAAGCGGCTCGCAAGGGTTCTTCTCTTGATGGCGCACTTCGGCACAGAGGGGGTTTCTGACCTGTCAGTGCCGAGATTAAGTCAGGAAACTCTTGCCGAAATGGTGGGTACTACACGGTCACGGGTTAGCTTCTTCATGAACCGATTCAGGAAGCTCGGTTTCATCAATTATGACGTTGGGGATAATCTCCACGTCCACAATTCACTACTAAATGTCGTCCTTCATGACGACGAAACAACTTCAAGTGATGAGAGACCAACTGCCCGCGGTCGCAAGCGTATGGAACCGCCTGCGAGACGCGGAGGAGCACCCGACAATGAGCGTGCCAAAAGACCGCCTCTCACTAGCCTCAAACGACGCTACAAAGTGAACGCCTCGTAGCCTAATTGTCTTCGTCGGTCTGTCGCGGTAGCTCAAGGACGCTTTGCGCAAGCTGGTCAATAGTGAACAGCTTGCTTTGGTGCGCCCCGGATACCATTAGGTTCCTCGAATTCTCTATCAGTGAAGGGAGGTCTCCATGCCTGCCCACCAACAAGAAGATGGGGATCATACAGTCTCATCGCCGTTAGAGGTTCGCCAGCAGCCGCACATTGCGAGCACGGGCGAAACCGCAGTGCCTTCGTGTGAGAGCACGCATTTTGCCCAAGCAAAAACTGTAGCTCAATTCCGTTTCCGCATTTTAGTGGTGGATGATGAACCGCTGTTACGCGAAACCGCAACGCTGATTTTGCAGAGCGAAGGCTACGAGGTTCTGACGGCGGCGGATGGAGTGGAAGGCTTAAACTCACTCGGCAAATCCTTGCCTGATTTAATTATTTCCGATTTGAATATGCCTCGCATGTCGGGCTTTGAATTTCTGGCGGTCGTGCGCCAGCGGTTTCCGCACATCGCTACGATTGCAATGAGCGGAGGGTACAGCACAGGCGAAATCCCATTGGGGATTCTGGCAGACGCTTTCTTGCAAAAAGGAAATTACACGATCAGGGAGCTTTCCCACCAAGTCGGGACGCTTTTGGCTGCTTCTCCCCTTCGCTCGGAGAAAAAGAAAAGTGAGATCACTAAGCTCTTCGTGCCAAGAGACAATGCGGGGTATCTAATAATTAGCTGTCCCAACTGCCTGCGCCCCAACAGACTGGAAGCGATGAGCCTGAACGGAGGCTTGCACCAAACGACTTGCCCATCATGTCGCACACCAGTCAAATTTGAAATTGATCACGAGATTGAGCCGCTGATGGAACGCAAACACGCATGAGCGACAGGCAGTTTTGTTCCCGACGCTTTCGGTTGGGCGGTCTCGCTGTGCTGTCTCAGATCGGCTTCGGAAACTTAGTCGCTACCAGCACCGCCAGAATCGTCGCAGTGTTGCGAACGCTTCCCGCAATCGTCATCAGTGCTTCCGTTATCGGGGCGTGCTGTTCCGCCAGTCCCTCAAGACGAGTGCTGACGTTGTGGAGTTGATCGACTTCATCCAAAATCGCTTCAAAAGCCATGGGTACACCGTTCTCTGGCGAAAACCCTAAGGTGGGAGAACTTCAGATGGACTGGCTCAGATCAGAAGACCTGAAAGAGGAGAAGGTGGTAACCACCCCGTTTGTATTGTAGGCGTTCTAATCGTGGAGAACGACGCTTAGAAGTGAACTGTGGACTTCAAGCTCCCCGTTGTAGCGAATGAATCCCAACTTCCTGAATCTGTTCATGAAAAAACTAACCCGCGAGCGAGTTGTGCCTATCATTTCTGCAAGGGTTTCCTGACTGATCTTGGGAATTGCCACTTCGGATTTCCCGTCCTTCCCGAAGTGCGCCAACATCAGAAGAAGACGAGCCAGCCGTTTCTCACTGGAATTGAAAAGCTGGTCAACCAAATCCTCTTCGTATCGGATGTTCCGTGTCAACAAATAAGCCACGAACATATCGGAAAAAGTGTGTTCACGGTGCAGTACCTTGATCATGGACTTTTTCTCGATCCGCATCACGGAACAATCTGTCATTGCGGTTGCGGAGCACATGCGGGCTAACTGCCCAGCAAGGCAACCTTCTCCGAAAAAATCGCCTTCGCTGAGAGCGCCGATAATCGCTTCCTTTCCCGTCTTCGAGACGACGGTGAGATTGACCCTACCTTTCTGAATATAGAAAACAGCATCGGAGGGATCACCCTGAACAAAGATCGTCTGTTTTTTCGAGAATGCCGCGATCTTCCGACCGCCGTCCACGGAGGAAAGGAACGCCGTAGGGTTGAACTTGCTGAGTTTCTGGACTGCTAAAACGGGTGTCATGATTACCCTTCGAAAGAGTCCGAATGCTCAGAAGGCAACTTACTATGAAGGATGAATGAATGCAGAAGAAGGCGAGTGCAACGTCAAGGTTGCGGGCAAAAACTGCGAGCCGCTCGACGAGATAATGATTTCATCCTCGGTATCGAAAGTCAAACTTTCCCTGCGCTTCGACTCTGCTCTGTTGTGGAAACTGTCGGGAGATTTCAGGAAAACGACGGGGTCAAGCGATAATAGTCCCCCGAATGGCTTCCGCAATCCAAATTGTCACTCCAGAGGCGATCCGTCGAATCCAACGGGTGCAGACCGTCACAATCGCATGGATGAGTGTGGAGGCTCTGGTGTCTCTCTTCGCAGCTTGGCGGGCACAGAGTCCCGCTCTGCTTGCATTCGGTGGAGACAGCGCTATCGAACTTTTCTCAGCGGTAGTTGTGCTGTGGAGATTTCGTGCAAGTGCTGCTCACAGAGACGCGGACAGGCGGGCTGCCCGTGTCGCGGGAACATTGCTGTTTGCGTTGGCTGCCTTTGTTGCGATCACTTCGGTCGCGAGTCTGCTGGGCTATAGCGAATCCAAACCCACGTTTCTGGGAATAACAATTTTGTTTGCAGCCGCCGCCGTCATGCCGTGGCTTGCAAGAGAGAAGCGGCGGCTGTCGGGAGCTACAGGCAGTGCTGCGTTGAGGGCGGACGCCGCTCAGTCGGCGCTGTGTGCTTACCTCTCGCTCATCGCCTTGGCGGGACTGGCGATCAATGCAATCTGGCATGCAAGGTGGGCAGACCCAGTTGCGGCTTTAGTCGTTCTGCCGCTCATCGTCTGGGAGGGTCGAGGAGCCATGCGTGGGAAAGCCTGTTGTTGCTAGTTTCCGCCCCGCGTCCACCCAATCTGCCATGATTAAACAGGCGCGTGCAGTCTTGCTCTGGGTATAATTGCTTCTCAAAATGTCAACGATTGAAGATGTGAAAGCTGCTGAGCGAAAGATGAATGAAGCTAAGATTGCCCTTCAGCGGTATACCGAACGATCCCCGAATGACCCGTCCGATCACAAGCTGCACCGTCGCCTCGCGGAAGAGTTGAAGCGAGCGACAGACGACTATCTCGCGAGTGTTATCAATCTGAACGCGTAGCGCGGTTCGTTACGGCTGGGCGGCTTCACAAGCATGAAATGAGACCACACGCCACTGCCCGCCTCACGAACATACGTCTTCGTGAATCGCCAGTCATCAGATATTTCCTGCCCGTTCATTGATCGCGTTCGCTGGAAACGTCCTGAGATGACAGCAGCGTTGTCATACACCCTTACACGAATGTCCGATGTCCGATATGTGAGGAACTTCATGCGCCCAGAGCGTGCAAACTTGAGCGCGTCGGCTTTTGTCAGCACGGGCATTTTGGGCACGGCGACCTCCATGTCGTCTGCCCACAACTTCTCCAGCACATCTGCGTCACCATGCTCGTGGGCTTCATTCCAGACCGTTTCTAGCCGTTCAAGCTCGTGAGCATCAGCGTCATGGCTTGTCTGGGCGGAACTCCCAGCGTTTACTACCAAGACCACTGAGATGACCATCGGAAGGAACCCGCACGAAAGAGGCTTCATCGGAAATGCCCTCACACGTCGGGATAGGCTACCACCGAAAGTTAGTCTTTATGGGTGCTGTGGTGCAGTCCTCTTGCGGCTGCGCCCAGCCTTGATCCGTGCCTCCCGCGTCCTGCCGTCAACGCCGCCCTTATCCCAAAGCGTTGAGCGGCACTTCTTGGACGGGCAGTTCGGCGGATTCTCTGTTTCGGGTATCCACCGATGTCCGCAAACGTCGCATTCCGCGATTCGCATTGTCGTCCAGCCCATACGCCCATTGTATCGTATTCTGCCCTAAGGACAAAATACTATTGACATGTATTATGCCCTTGGGGCATAATATGGGGAGTCGCCTAGTTCCTTTCAGGAGAACGCCATTGAAAGCCGCCGCTATCTACGTAAGAGTCAGCACCTCAGACCAGCATGTGGAAAGCCAGCTTTACGATCTCCGTGAGCTTGCCACACAACGGGGATACGAGGTCGTGCAGGAGTATCAGGACTGCGGAGTCTCAGGAAAGAGAGCGAGACGCCCCGGTCTCGACGCACTCATCGCGGATGCACGGCGGAAGAAATTCTCGGTCGTGCTCGTCGCAGCGTTCGACCGAGTCGCACGAAGTGTAAAGCACTTTCTTCAAGTGATGGACGAGTTCGACAGTCTCGGAATCGTTTTCATCTCACGGCGAGAAAACGTGGATACAAGCGGGCCGATGGGACGGCTGTTTCTGACGCTGATTGGCTCGATTGCCGAACTGGAGTCGGACTTGATCCGCGAGCGTGTGTTGGCTGGAATGCGCAGGGCGAAGCTCGATGGAGTACGAATCGGACGCGCTCCCATGAACCTAGATCGGGCAGCCATAGTGCGCGACCGGATCGGCGGAATGACGTTGACCGCCGTCGCTAGGAAGTGGGGCATTTCCCGCAGTTTGGTTTGCAAGCTGGTTAATAGATCACGGGCTGGTGACAAGGGGTCTGTGCTGCCGTTACCCGGCGTTGTTGATTCCGTTCACGTTATCCAGTCCAGTTCAGCCGGGGCGGGCAGGTGAAGAACTTATGCAATCGTCACCTCAGAGGGGCAAAGTGAGTGGAACCCGGAACACCGACCAGATCGGCAAATGCTTCGTCGTCCTTAGTCACGGACTTCGCGAATGTCTCGTCTGCCGTGAGTTGTTCACTCGAACCACGGCTCGTGCGCACTCTGACGTGAATTGCTACACGGATTTCAACAGAGGAGGAAACCATGAAAACCTTCGACAATAGCGGCAAACAGATCGGCAGGATCGACCAGTCCTTCTCCAAGGACAAGACGGTGACGGTGCATGAGCTTCGCAACATCACCACGATCACGGTGCGCGACCGCAACACCGGGAAGCTGACGACCGAGACCCTCATCGGGCAGTCGCCCTTCGGCACCAGCGAATGACCTGCGCGGCACCCAACGCACCTGACGATCAACTCCCCCGATAGTCTCAACTCTCTCCCGCTACTGTGGCACCCACGAGGAGTCTTATGCGATCTCCATCGTCAGAGAAAATTGAATGCCCGCTGTGCTGTGGTGAGGGCGAACTCAGCCGGGTTGAGATTCTCGACCGACTTGGCGTGAAGGATTTCGCCAGAGTCGCGCAACTCAGTGCCGAGGAAGCGTTTCGGCTTTTGCAGAAGAAGCATGATCATGAGCACCAGAGCGCATGGTCTCGGTTCGAGATGGAATTAGGGAAGCGGGTTGCCGAGATCAGGGAACAGCATAAGGACGAACTGTATCTGGCATTGTCCGAGAAGGAAAGCCTCGGTCGCCGAGTCGAGGACTCAGTACGGGAGATGGCTGAGCTTCGTGAGAGGAATCAGCTATTGGAAGGCGAGTTAGCGAAGGTCGCCCGCGTCGGAAAACGTGAAGAAATGGACTTCGCCGAGGAAGCACGCACGTGGGCTGGGATTTGCATCAGCGAAAAGCTGCCTCGAAACGGAGACTTCATCCTTTCCCATCGCGCCCCGAACGGCGACCCTGTGGAACCGCGAATTCTAATCGACAACAAAGATAAGGCGACCATTGCCGAGAGCGACATCGACAAGCTGCTGCGTGATGCACGCGAGCGCTCGATTGGCATCGCCGCCCTTGTCGCCCGTAATGAGAACCAGCTTCGGCTGGCTGACCGGGAATCGCGATGGAGCCGCAAGGATGGAGTTTGGCTGCTCCGCACAACGCGGCAATGGCTCCCACGAGACCTAGACGTGCTCAAGCCAGTATTCGAGCGCATGCGGGTTCAAGGCTTTGACCTGCTTGAAAAGAACGCCGTCCTTGCCGAGGAACTTTGTCGCACATTCCCAGAGATCGACAGAATCGAAAAGGAACTCGGGAAGGCTGCGAAGGCGATCCAATCGGTGTCGGCGTTGGTCTTGCGCTACAAGGATCGGCTGCGCGAACTGTGCGAGACCGCCACAGCAACGCTTGACTCCAAGGAGGAACGGAACGACGGCGGCATGTCAGTGGTGAGCAGGCACTAACGGAGGGAGGGGCAAATGGAAATCATCCGGCAGGTACAAGAGCTTATCTGGTGGGTCGTAAGACAGGCGCTTCAGTTCATTGCATTCGTGCTTTGGGCGGCGTTCTTTCCAGTCGTCCTGCTCGTTCTTCCAGTCGTCCTGATATGTCACAACCCAAGGGCGGATTACTCTTTGATGGGCGAGGTGTTTTTCTGGGCGGCACCATGGTCGTGCGCTTTCTACATGGCGATGTCCGTCCACTGGCATAGTGTTCGGCAGTGGAAGCGAGAAGGGCGCGATGTAGGAGTATTCGCTTACAAGTGGCGCGAGGCTCACGGAGGCATGTTCTGCACACTCGTAAAATCTAGCGTGTACATGTTCGGAGCGCTGTTCGCTTCGTATGTCTTAGGTTTTTTCTACCTCTTCGCGTGGCATTGCCTCCCGCTCCATCAACCCGCGAAACTCCTTCTGGGTTTCGAGTTTTTCCCGCTGGCGGCTTATGCCCCCGTCATCCTGCTCTGGGTCACGCGTTGGCTGCGCGGCAGCGAAGTGCAGTGAGGATGCCATGGCAGTAGGAGGAACCTTGATGGACTATGTTCATGTGTTCGTACTGAGGACGCTGTGTGTTGACGAGAACGGAGAGGTCAAAAACCGGAATCTTGCGGTGACTTTCGACTTGTTCGAAGCCGAAGACCACCGAAACAAAAGTGTGGAGAACGGCTACGATACGTTTGTCGTGCCCGGTGACTGGCGCGAGGAGCAATGAGAGAACTCGCCAAAGCATTTCTCGCGCAGGGCAAGATGGTCAGAGCGGCAGCGCTGATGTTGAACCTGATCAAGACGGAGCCTACCCCGGAGAACCTCGAACTGCTGGCGGAAATTTACATGCGGCAGGGACTTTTCGATGACGCGGCAGAACTTTATCTGCGCGTCGTGAAGGCGGGGCTGAAAATCAAGCCTTTGCGCGAGGAGACGTTGCAGTGAGCATGACCATCTCGAAAACTAGATACTGCGCCGGGGTGCAGTGTTTGAAGCGTTTGTATCTGCTCGTCCACTCGCCGGAACTCGCTGCACAGCCGGACGATTCCGCCGAGGCGATTATTGAGCAGGGACGAGAAGTGGGCATGCTCGCACGCAAACTGTTCCCCGGAGGAGTGGAAGTCTGCGAGCGCGGTCTCGATCAGGCGATTCGCACGACTCGCGAGCTAGTCGCCAATCCCGACGTCTCGGCTCTATTCGAGGCGGTCTTTGAGCACCAGAACGTGCTGGTCAAGGTGGACATTTTGCATCGGCGACGCGATGGACGATGGAGGCTCATCGAAGTCAAATCGACAACGGATGCCAAGGATCACCATTTAGAGGATGTCGCGATCCAGTACCGAGTAGTCTCGCGTTACGGGCTGGATGTGGCATCGGTTTGCTTGGCTCATGTCAACCGTGGTTACGTGTTCGATGGGCAGAGCATTGACGCGAAGCGATTCTTCAAGATCAGAAACCTCACTCGCCGGGTTGCGAAGTTGCAGCCCAAGCTGGCGTTCCAGCTACGTTCGGAGTTCACGATCCTTTCGAAGCCAGAAGCCCCGGACATCGCTCCCGGTCGGCACTGCACCAATCCCGTTCTCTGCGAGTTCTACGACCGATGCAATACCCAGCGTCCAGACGACCACATCGGGTTCATTCCACGAATACACGCCAGCGCGATGGAGGAGCTTGGGGAGATGGGCATCGAGTCCATACGCGACGTACCCGACGACTTCGAGTTAACCGAGATTCAGCGGCGTGCCTGCACCAGCGTGCAAACGGGAGAGCCGTGGTTCAGCGACGGACTCGGCGAGGTTTTGAGTGGGCTGAGGTACCCTTTGTACTTTATCGACTTTGAGACGGTGAACCCGGCAATCCCTCGTTTCGCGGGCATGCGTCCCTACGATCAACTACCGTTCCAATGGAGCGTTCATGTCCAGCGGCAACCGGGTGCTGAGCCAGAGCACCACGAGTTTCTTGCAGCAGATGCCAGCGATCCCCGGCGCGACTTCATCTCCTCTCTTTGCAGGGTGCTCGGCGATAGCGGAAGCATCGTCGTGTATTCTTCGTTCGAGTCGCAGAGGCTATCGGAGCTTGCAGCGTGGTTGCCGGAACATGCAGCGCCGATCAACGCGATCCAAGCCCGCCTCTTCGATTTGCTGCCAGTCGTCCGTGAACACGCTTACCATCCGGCATTCGCAGGCTCCTACTCCATCAAGTCTGTATTGCCCGCGCTGGTGCCTGAGATGAGCTATGAGGGCATGGAGGTTGCGAATGGGCAGGACGCCGGGATTGCTTGGGAATCGCTGGTGCGCGGCAGCTTGAACTGTGATGAGCGCAAACGGATCGAGAAGGCGTTACGGGCGTATTGCGGACAAGACACGCTGGCGATGGTCAGGCTGCTGGAGATGCTTCGGGCTGTAACTATGTAATCTGAGTTCAGTCACGTCAAAGCGCCGCGTTACTTCTTCCTGCTCGATGGTTGTTCATTCGATTTCTCCAACTGAGGCTTCGGTGGTGTCAGAATCTCGCGGTAGTGCTCACGGTATTGATGCAGCAAGCGAGGAAGTTCCGCGAAGCCTTGCGCGACGTTCTTCTCAAGGTCTTTAGCCGGAGAAAAAACGTTCGATACGGATGTATACACGAAGGTGGTAAGAAACTTCTCAAGGTTAATTACTAGCTCTTCCGCTTTCTGAGTCGCATCAAGACCGAAGTAGTGAGTCCTCCCGCCGTTTTCAAGGGCAATCGCCTCGGTTCTTCCCCCCACCCCCTGCACGATCCTCTTTGCATGGAACATCATCCTGACACCCAAAAAGAGCATTGTTTCCTTAGTTGCCGCAAACTGAGCATCCCGCAACATTGGATGTAGCTGTATCATCCCGCTGCCTATGGAGTCGTGGAGGGGTGAGGGGACATAGGTGACGCGGTTGTCTTCCCAACGAAACAAGTAAGAGCGTTTTTCATAGTTCACCGCTACTAACATCGCAAACGAGGGCACCAGACTTGCCTCGAACCCTTTGTACTCTCCAATGGTCTCTCGGAAGAATCTTCTGCCAAAGGTCTTGAGCGCAGCCAATATGTCCTCCGGCTGCCACTTCGAGTCTGGTCGTTGCCCTTCACCTCTCGCAAAAACTTGGTGCATCTCCTGATTTGCGTATTCAATGAGAGAGGCATCGCCCGCTCCCCCGGTGATGACTGTCCCGATTGGGAAAGTGAAGCGATAGAGTTTATCGCACTCAGATTTTGTGGCGCTCGACGTAGTCTCCTCCGTGTCAGCCAGCATCAGCACGCCATCGAGGTAATTCATCCCAAGAATCGCGGTCATGCGGTTTTTCTCCCACTAGGGGTCGTTCGAACACAACCCGGCTTTAGCTCAGTTTCCCCTGTTTTCCACTTCGAATCACTTACGCACCTACGCAGATGCGAGTATACTGCGACTTCCCACGAGGGGGCTTATGGGGAACAAAACTGCGAGCCGTGGTTCCGGCACGCGCCGGGCTGTCAAGAAACGAGTCGAAAAATCGGGACAGGAGAAGCCAGTGGCACTCACTCTTAAAGTTGACAGTGGACTGTACGTCCGTCTGAGTACGTTGCGGGCGACTCAGAGGACGACGAACCAAAACATCCTTGAGCAAGCATTGAGGGAGTATCTCACGCGAGCAGGAGCGTAGCCGAGCGCGATGACCGAACTAATGTGGGAAGGTAAGTACGTGAATGGCAAGCGACAAAGCCCTGTTCGGGTTGCGCTGCCGTTTCAGACTATCGAGACCGTGAACGAAAGTGCTGCTGATCGGAATAGGAATCTGGAACTATTCTCGTCGGGTCGTCAAACTGAATGGCGCAATCGGCTCATCTGGGGCGATAAGAAGTATGTCTTGCCGTCGCTACTGCCGGAGTTTGCAGGAATGGTCAATCTCATCTACATTGATCCACCGTTCGATACTGGAGCAGATTTTTCGTTTAGCGCGACGATACCTGCATACACCGAGAATGAGGAAAAAGTCTCGTTTACGAAAGAACCATCCATTCTCGAACAGAAGGCATATCGAGATACATGGGGACGTGGGTTGGACTCGTACGTCGAGTGGTTCTACGAGACCATTGTGATCCTCCATGAATTGCTACATGAGTCGGGGAGTATCTATGTACATCTTGACTACCACGTTGCCCATTACGCAAAGGTCGCACTGGATGAGGTGTTTGGAATAAATTCGTTCCAAAATGAAATCACATGGAAACGGCAGACAGCCCATAGTGATGCCCAGCGGTACAACCCCATCCACGACACGATCTTTTACTACGTCAAGTCGGATTCGGCTCCGTTCAATCACACCCACACACCCTATGACGAGTCCTACGTTAAATCCCACTATCCATACACGGACAAGAACGGAAGACGTTTCGGCTTGTGGGACATGTCTAGCCCGAATCCGAGACCGAAGATGATGTACACATGGAAAGGCTATCCTTCACCTCCAAATGGTTGGCGATACGAGAAGCCGACTATGGAAAGGTTGGAAAAGGAAGAGCGAATCCATTATCCCGAAGGCGGCGGAAAGCCCCGATTGAAGCGTTTTCTTGACGAGATGAAGGGGATACCTCTCCAAGATATGTGGACTGACGTGAACCCAATCAACTCTCAAGCTAAGGAAGCAACAGGATACGACACGCAAAAGCCTGAGGCGTTGCTCGAACGCATCGTCAAGTCATCGTCCGCAGAGGAAGACCTCGTTCTCGATTGTTTTTGCGGAAGCGGAACAGCCGCCACGGTCGCTGAGAAACTCGGCAGGCGGTGGATTGCGTGCGACCTTGGTCGCTTTGCTGTTCACACGAGTCGCAAGCGGCTGCTTTCCATACCCGGAGTAAAGCCTTTTGCCGTTCAGAATTTAGGGAAGTATGAACGGCAGGCTTGGCAGACAGCCGAGTTTCAGACAGGCGGCGAAAGCACTGTCGAGCAGCAAAGGTTACGCGAAGCTGCCTATCGAACCTTTATTCTCGACCTCTACCACGCCGCACCAATCAGTGGGCATACGTGGATGCACGGATTGAAGTCCGGGCGCTTGGTACACGTCGGCGCTGTCGATGCCCCGGTCACTATCAGCGACGTCAAAGCTATCGCACGTGAAGCATGGAAAGCTGCGAGCAGCGGAGGAGCGGCACGCAAGGCTGCGGCTGACATTCTCGGTTGGGATTTTGCGTTCGAGCTAAACGAGACCGCCCGGCAGGTTGCAGCCGAGTCCCGCGTGGATGTGGCTTTTAAGAAGATTCCCCGCGAGGTGCTGGAGAAAAAGGCGGTCGAGCAGGGCGATGTCAAGTTCTTCGAGTTGGGAGCACTGTCGGTCGAACCAAAGCAGAAGGGTCGAGAGTTGACGCTTAAGCTGACTGACTTCGTGATCCCCATCGACGACGTGCCGGAGGATGCGCGTAGGGCAATCAAACACTGGAGCCAAATTATTGACTACTGGGCTGTGGATTGGGACTTCCGAGACGACACCTTCCACAATCAGTGGCAGTCGTACCGGACGCGGCAGGAGTCGAAGATCGAGCTTTCCACCAAGTATCAGTACGAAGACTCCGGCTCATACAAAGTGGTTGTGAAAGTCATAGACATCCTCGGCAACGACACGACTAAAACTCTGGACTTACAGGTGAAATAGAGATGCCGCGCAAAAAGCGTGCGACTCCCGACAACGCGCAAGTAGAACTTCTTGACGTGACTTCGAAACTGCGCACTGCGCCATGCGTCCCGGCTCTGCGAGAGGCAGTCAAGGCTTGGGTTGCGGGCGGGCACAAGGGAATTACCGACACCACTCGAATCCTGCTCAATTATTGGTTCTACACCGATCACAAACTGGCAACTGGCGCACCGTTCAAGTACCACCGTTCGCAGCAAGAGGCGATGGAGACCCTGATATTCGTATGGGAGTTTGAGAAGGTTCGCTCGCGCAAAGCCCTGCTGGAGCGATATGCCCAAGACTTACGGGATGTGCGCCTGCCTCCCCATGACGAGTTTGCCCGGTACTGCATCAAGATGGCGACTGGCTCTGGCAAAACCAAAGTCATGTCACTGGCAGTCGCATGGCAGTTCTTCAACGCAGTCCGCGAAGCCGACGAGATCGCGAAAGACTACGCCAAGACGTTCTTGATCCTTGCGCCCAACGTCATCGTCCTCGAACGGCTGAAGACCGATTTCGCAGGAGCACGGATTTTTCGCAGCGACCCGATAATTCCTCGCGAGCTTGAGATTTTCTGGGAATTCGACTGCGTGATGCGCGGCGAAGCGGAGAAAGCGCCAGCCGAGGGGACATTGTTTCTGACCAACATCCAGCAGTTCTATGAACGGGCCGACCGGAACGCCGATGCGGAACCGGATGCGATGACGGCAGTGCTGGGATCGAAGCCTCCTACCCAAAAGCTCGAACTGACCGACTTCGGCGACCGCATCGCCCTTCGCGCCGGGCACCTGTTGGTGGTGAACGATGAGGCGCATCACACGCACGACGAAGAGAACGAGTGGAATAAGACTATTCGAACGTTGCACGGCAAGACGCCGATTGCCTCGCAGTTGGACTTCTCCGCGACACCACGGTTCACCAAGGGCGCGATCTTCCCGTGGACAATATCCGACTATCCACTCAAACAGGCGATCCTCGACAACATCGTGAAGCGCCCGATGAAGGGAATAGCGAAAATCGCAGAGGCAAAGTCGGAGTATGCCAGCGTGCGCTACAGGGGCTTCTTGACGGCTGCCGTTGAACGCTGGCGGGAATACCGTGACCAGTTGACTGCACTGAAACGCAAACCTGTGCTCTTCGTGATGATGAATGACACGGACGAGGCTGACGACGTGGCGGCTTGGCTTCGGGAAAAGTACCCAGCCGAGTTCGGCGGCGAGAAAACCGAGGTCATTCACACGGATAAGTCTGGCGAGGTCAGCAAGAAGCAATTAGACGAGGCGCGGAAAGCAGTGCATGACGTGGATCAGATGGAAAGCCCGATTAACGCCATCGTCAGCGTGATGATGTTGCGAGAAGGCTGGGATGTCAGGAATGTGACCGTCGTCGTGGGGTTGCGACCGTACACTGCGAAAGCCAACATTCTGCCGGAGCAGGCTATCGGGCGCGGGCTACGCCTGATGTTCCGAGACGTGCCAGTGGACTTCACGGAGCGCGTGGACATCATTGGAAACCAGAAGTTCCTCGACTTCGTGGATGATTTAGAAAAACTGGAAGACCTGAAGCTGGACACGTTCGAGGTCGGGAAAGAGAAGCTCGGCATCGTCACGATCTTGCCGCTCGATAGTAAGAAGGAGTACGACATTGGTCTTCCGGTTCTTTCTCCCACGCTGGTGCGCAAGAAAACGCTCGCGGACGAGATCGCGGGTTTGAACGTGATGTCATTCCAGACGATCCTGCTGCCATTGAGCGCCGACGATCCGCGCAACAAGACGTTCCGATATGAGGGCTACGACATCATCACGCTTCAGAAGGAAGTCGAGCGTGACTACACCATTCCAGACCCGCAGACCGCGCAGGAAGTGATCGGCTACTACTCGCGACGTATCGCAGAAGCAGTCAAGCTCCCGTCCCAGTTCGCGGCGCTTGCACCGAAGGTGCGCGAGTTCTTTGAGCAGAAGGCATTTGGTCAGACGGCGGACTTGTCAGACCCAGTGGTCGTCAAGGCAATGGGCACGCCCGTGGCTCACTACGTCTGCGTGGATGTTTTCTCGAAGGCGCTGAAGAAATTGACTATCGCCGAGCAGGAACCCAAGCTGCTCGAACCGGAGAGGCTCCTGTCCACGTGTCCGCCGTTTCCGTGGTCGCGGGTCGTGCTGGAGGATGCGAAGACTGTTTTCAACCTAGTGCCGTGCGACAACAACTTCGAGCGCGACTTCGCGAAGTTCCTGAACGACGCAAACGACGTCGCAAGGTTCGCCAAGGTCCCACGACCTTTCGGCTTCGCAATCGACTACACGGACGGCTCGATGAATCTGCGGTCGTACTATCCAGATTTTGTTGCCGTGAATAAAAAGGGCACACGCTGGCTGCTGGAAACGAAGGGCGCGGAGACAGGGGAGGTCGCGCACAAGGACGTCGCGGCGACCCAGTGGTGCGCGAATGCGACGCAACTTACTGGGACGAAGTGGGAATACCTGAAGGTTCCGCAGAAGGATTTTGAGACGCTACAGCCAAGCCGTCTGGAACACTTGATAGCGTTGAAGCCCACAAATCTATTTGAACCCGCTACTAACGAATGACACCGACCAATCCTTTCTCCGCGAAGGAAGTTGAAGCGAGCTTCGGGGGAAGGTATGTGTTGGGGTCTGAGCTTCGAGTAGGTGGACAGGGGGTTGTTTATCACGCCAAGCGAGTTCGCCTCCCAGACGGCTCTGCTTGCAGCGATGAGGTCGCGCTGAAACTTCACCTCGACGCAAAACAGGACAAGAGAGTCCAACGTGAAATCGAAGCGATGAAGCATCTGCGGCATCCTGCCCTAGCGACCCTGTTAGAAGAAGGAACCATAGTTATTGGCGGAAAACAGGTGCGCTTCATCGCTTGGCAGTTCATTGAAGGTGAGGCGTTGGACACGAAGCTGTCCAAAGGACAGCTACAGGAGGTTGCTGTCGTTCGCATTGCCGCTGACGTTACGGGAGCCATTGTTGCTCTATGGTCACGCCGCATCGTTCATCGTGACATCGCCCCCAAGAACATAATGATTAAGCCGGATGGCCGAGCTATCCTGATTGACCTCGGAGGAGCACGGCATCTCGACAACACAACAATCACCGCTCCGGGTCTTACGTTTGGAACGGTAGGGTATTTCTCGCCGGAACAGTATCGAGCAGAGCGTGCGCTGACTAGCGCCTCGGACATTTTTACTCTTGCGGTCGTCTTGCTTGAATGTCTGATTGGTCGTCATCCCACCAACCTCGATCAACAGCAGTTGGTTACGACCCCGCCATCTGCCAACGCTCTAATTCCTTCCAATAGCAAAGAACTCCGAGACACCGTTGATGAGATGTTGGGGATCAGGGCGTCTTTTCGTCCGCAGATAGACCAACTTCACCAACGGTTTGAAAGGATGTCCAACAAGAGGTAAGCCCGTGTACTTTTTCAATGCGCGATTGAAGTTTAAGGTCACCCCGACGACGGTTCCGATACCCGGTTCCATAATCGCGGCGTCGGCAATCTCTGCCGTGGATTTAGAACGACGCCAGTTCGACAAGTATCCGCATCTTAAACGTCGTATTCTCGATCCACAGCTATATATGGCGGCAACTGATCCGTCACTGGACGCAAAAACCGTTGCAAGACTTGCCGCCTATCCTTGGTTTCACGGGGGAAGCGTCCCCAAGTACGACTCTGGTGAGCACGGCACTCGCAAGAAATGGAAGGCTGCGCATCAAGAGGATTTGGTTTCAAAGTGGACGCGGACAACCCCAACAGACCCCAATGCGATTCGGAAGGCAGCGCGGGCAGCGGTAGAGTTTCAACGGAACATCGGGTGCGATGGCATTCTGTTGGCGGTGCCACTGACAACGATTGCAGACCAGACTCTACAAGCTGAGTTGGAATGGGTAGAGGCTGGGATTGAGGCGTGTCATGATCTGAAGGTCACGTGTCCGATCTACGCAACCATCGCGCTGTCTGAGGCGGTTCTTCATGTGCCCGCTTTGAATAATCCCATCATTCATTCGTTTACTAACCACGTAGCTGCTCGATCTGAACTTGCAGGAGCTTACGTGGTTCTGGAACAAAGCGAGCCTAGTAGCTATTTTTGGAGTTCGAGAGACCCGCTGATGGCGTTGCTTGTTGTCGTCGATGACCTTTGCCGAGGGGCGCAGAAGAAAGTCGTCGTCAATTATTTAGGCACTTTCGGAATCGTAGCTAGTGCGCTCGGAGCGGAGGTTTGGTCAAGTGGCTATTTTCTCAATCAACGGCGATTCAGTCTGAAAGCCAAAATGGGCATCGCACATCCCCGTTATCACAGCTTGGCGATTGCGGGAGACATCGGACTGAAGAGCGATCTCGCAATGATACGTGACGCCGGATTCGCTGATGAGTGCATGACACCGACAACGGCTGATGCCGTGTTAAGAAGTGCTCTAAAGCAGGGGAAATCGCCCGCCAATGTCCCCGAGTGGAGATACAGTCCGAACAACTGTACTGCTGCGCAACAACACTATTTGGAAATCGTTTCAGAAGTCGGCGCGAATCTGCATGCGATGCCGCTCAAGGATCGGCAAAAATGGGTGAGAGAATGGCTTACGAATGCGGTTCAGCTTGTTGACCGCCTCGAAAGACAAGAGTTGGTTAGTATGGCATCGGACACAAGCCATCAAAGAGTCTGGCTGAATGTGTTCAAAGAGTGGAGCAACTATGCTAAACAATAGGGATGTGCGCTTGCGACCTTACACACCGCCAATAGACGCTCAGCGGACGGAGTCGGCTTCGCGTTCGCCGCAGCAACAATCTTACGTTCCAACTTCTTGCCATACTGCATGAACAACCCAATTCCCCTAGATACGAATGCGGCCTTCATCGCGGCTGTTAGCTTTACTTGATTCCCATCCAGTACAACGTATGCCTGATCCGCGAAGGTGCGATATGCAGCCGCCTGTTCCAACGCTTCTCGCCATCGTTTCAACTTGACTTCCAGCGCAATGAGAGTAACGACGCCTGACGGGTCGAAGTGTGGGCACAATTCGACTTCGCCCGATTCCCTTTGAGCAACCGCGCCGATCCGCTTCAAGGAAGAAACCGCAGCAGCGGCGGCTTGCTGACTGAGAAACAGTTCCTCGCAAAGCTGTACTTCACCCGACGCAATCTTCTGAGACGTGAGCCACGCGAGTACATGGCGCGATACTGAATTGAGCGTGTCACATCGTGGAAGCTCACCTGACCAAGTGGCAAAAATCACGTCGGGTATTACCGATCCGATGGTCGGTTCGACCAGAACTTTGGCGCGTTCGCCCGTGCGCAACTGAAAGACTGTAGGCAGGCAGTCCACGAGTGGGTTCAACATCTCGGATTCAAGGCGGAAACGCATCGCTGAGGGAGTACAGAAGATCATAGCGCCCATAGGATGCGTTGACAACGAAGTCGGCTCTCAGAAGTTATTGCCTGACTTGAGCACCACGGAGAACTATTACGCCGACTTCTTCACGAGACCATCAGTGAGAGATTCGATGACCTGATAGAGTTTCTCGTCTGACCAGTCCGCAACTTCCCTCACGTGGACGTCCGGGTTAGCCTTCGTGAGCATGATTGAGCCGTCATCAACTCTAAACCGAATCCATTGCGGTGCTCGGCTGGAATCGAAGGTGACAGTGCATCGCGAACAGAGCTTCTTGACCGCTTGAACAATCCGTTCGGACTGTAGCCCATAATCATCTTTAGGAGCCATTCACGCCTCCGACTGACTTCACCATTTTACAGCCGTGAGAGAATAACTGCTTGAGGGGGTTGGGGCGGAATCGCGCTGTGTACGTTCCGGTTGCTGGTTCCGCCCACGAACAATGCTGACACCAGAACTCAAGACCACGGTGACCTACCGCTCCGGTACTAGCGATGCGCTCGGAGCAGAATGGGACGCGATGCAGGTTCTTTTCAGCCGTTCAGATGGCGAACGGAATTCCTTCATGATCGCCCGTGATGCGGGCGGAAAGATAATTCGCAAAACCGACATCATGCTCGACCGATGGGAAGTAGTCACCGACGAAGAGGACTTGCAAGATTTCCGGCATTGCTTTGAGGAAAGGGACAGACTGGCAGCAGAGGCGGCAGCGAACATGGAAAAAGCAAGAGACGCCTGCAAGTGCGGGCACCCGTTTTCCTCACACACTAGAGACATTCATGAGGCGGGCGCGATGAACGTGGACGAGGCATTGCTGCCGGAAAAGAAGTACGACATCTTTTCCGGCAGACCTGCTGGGGAATCTGGATGCACTGAGTGCGAGTGCTCCCAGTGGAAGCCTGCCGGGTACTAGCTGCTCCCTGATACTTCAGTCGATCATCCCAGCAATCCTTTCACGATGCTCCTCCATTCCGCATCCAGTGGCTCCCGACAAACGGGCTTGCCAGCGCGGCTGTACCAATAGGCTGCGTTGCTGTGGTCGCCTTCCTTGCGGTGGAGGTAGGCGTGAACCCACGATCCCTCGACACCCTCGTCCTCTTGAGCGGATTCGTGCGCCCGTTTCCAATCGCCTTTCGCGTCAAACCACAATCCGGTAAGCGCCTGCGAGAGTCCGGCTGGCGGCTCAGTCGCGGTGAGGGATTGGCAAAATTCGTCCAAGGTCATTCTGAAATCCCGCTTTCGATTCCGTTATTGAGAGTTGCCGAGTGGAGTTTCGCAACTCTGGAGGCAATTGTGACACAGCGAGCAAAGATGGAACGCTCCAACTCTGATTCAGTCGAACAAAAGAGCACAATGCTAACTGTGCAGGTGCTCTGGGCGTGTCATGCGTTCAACGCGACACCGGAAGAGGCAGCGAAAAGGGTTGTTACCGATCTCTTCGAGCAGCTTTCCAGAGGCGGCAGCGTGTCCGTGCATGTCGCCTCATCGGACGGTACTGAACGCACGTTAGATGTGGCGGTTGAGTCGCGGTGAGGGATTGCCGGAAATCCTCTAAGGTCATTTCAACTTGCCCTCGGTTGCTGCGCTGGCTTCTCAGCATGACGCCGATCAATCTCTTCCATGATCTCCTCTGCCCAACGGATCGAGTCGGAAATCGCAGCTACCGTTGCAGGCACGCGCTTTCCACCGTCGTACTGCGCGAGCTTACGAGCCGCAAGAATCGAAGCGGCAATCAGAAGAACGCGCTTGCGACCTTCATCCACATCAATCAGCGTACCATGTTCGCCTTTTGTTCGCTATCGACCTTCTTACCGCCGCCACGCCTGCCCTCGCCTGTGTTGGAGATTCACCCCTGACACATTCATCCGGTAGGTCAGCATCTTCGCGCTTACCCCATAGTGCCGACACGCGGTCTCGTCCGTAAGACCATCAGTTTTGATATGCAACAGCACTTCTCGCGGAAGCATGAGGCATCCGGCAAGCCAGCTTGCTTCTTCTTCCTGCTCCTTGTCATGTGTGCGCAGAGCCAGACCCGTATGTGGGTCGATGAAAACTCTCGTTGGCTTGTGCCCAAGAAAGATGTGGGCGAGTTCGTGCATCAAATCGCTGTTTTGGCGAGCGGCTGAATGCGCTGGGTTGAAGACAATCAGTGGTCGCCGCTTGCTCGGTATTGTGAGCGCCGACCAAGAATCCGAGTGCTTTCCCACTAGCCTGCGGCAGACATCGGATGGTAAGTCCTTGAGGTCCGAGGGCTGGATGACGGTGACCCGAAGCTCGCGAGCGAGGGCAAGAGGGGGTAAAGGAGCCGTTGCCGACAAACCTTGATGCTGGCGCACGTTGATCGCGGTTTCCTCGCACCAAGATTTGAATCCGCGCCGGAACATTCACTCCATCTCCGCTGCGTGTTTCTGCGCAGCGAGGATCAGCTTCGCCAAATCCTGCGCGGCACTGGGGTCTTGATGCGGGTCAGCCCTGAAATGGACATTTACAGACATGGGCGGGGTGGACGCCGTCGCCGATTGGGTAGAAGGCTTCTTACCCACTTGCAGGATTTCCGCCGGGTCTAAATCCAGCTTGTCGCAGATTTTCGAGAAGGTCTCCAAGTCCGGCAGTTTGCCATTCTCGACTCGCGACAGCGTAGCGGGGCTGACGCCGAGTTTTTTCGCAAACTCGCGAATCCCTTCATTGCCACGGTGCTCCATCACGAGCTTGCCGAGCTTAAGAATGCTCATGTTTCACCTGAGAGAAAAAGATTGACCAAGGAAACGCGCTGGAGTAGCATCGTTTCAGACCAGAGAATCTGTTGCGGTTGTAAGACACCGCAGCAATTATGGGGGATTCAATGCCAGAAGTCCAACAGGCGCAACCAGAAAGTAAAGAACACGGTCACCACCACGAGGTTAAGGTGACCATTGACAATCGCACCGTTGAAGTTCGCTCCGGCGAATGGATTGTATCGCAACTCAAGATCGCCTTGGGCGTAGACCCGTCCCGCGAGCTTGAACAGGTCGTCGATGGCAAGCTGGTGCCCTTGGACGACAACGCCAGAATCCATGTCCGAGCAGGAGACGTTTTCGTGAGCCACGTGCGTGGCGGCGGTTCGTCTAATGCCAACCGAGGGTGAACTGGGCGAGCTTGATCAGCTATGCGGCGGTGCTAAGGAGTACACGGAGTTTGGGCTGAACTATATCCTTCTGCCGCAACTGCGGCTGCCGCACGGATGCAGTCCATCCGCAGTCGATGCGCTGTTATGCCTTAGCTGCCGCGATGGCTACCCGACCCGGCTGTTCTTCGCGCAGCCAATCGCCAGCAAGAACGGACTGAACTGGAACGCCCAGAACGTGGCGATTCTTCAGCGCACGTGGTTCGCCTATTCGTGGAATTATGTCGCGAGTGGACGTCCTATCGAAGTGCTGGCGCAACATCTCAAGGCTCTGCGATGAATGTTCACTTCAAACTCACTGTGGCGCTTCTCGACGGCATTGTCGCCGATCTGAGGCGACCGCATCCCTTCGCAGCCGAAAGAGCGGGTTTTATTGGCTGCAAAGTAAGCAGATGCCGTGATGGGTTTCTAGTGCTCTCCAACACTTATTTGTCATTGTCGGACGACTGGTACGCCGATGACCAGCGTTTCGGATGCGTCTTCAACTCGCACGCGATGCGAGCGGCTATGCAGTTTGCCCTCACGAACGACGCCTCGATGTTTCATGTCCACCTACACGATCACAAAGGACTTCCTTGGTTTAGCCGCCCAGACATCTGTGAGTCAGCACGGTACGTGCCTGACTTTTGGAACGTGAAGCCGAAGTTGCCCCACGGGACTCTGGTGCTGAGTGCCAACGCGGCAGCAGGTCTTTGCTGGTATCCAGAGATCAAGAAGCCCATCAGAATCTCAAGGATCACGGCTGTTGGATTTCCCATGCGGTTTCTGGGAGGCAGCTTTTGAAAACCATTCACATCCGTCAGAGCTTTCTGGGCGAGCATAGCGACGAGCTTTTCGCGGGCGTTCGAATCGGAGTTGTCGGTTTGGGAGGCGGTGGCTCTCACATCGCGCAACAGTCCGCATATCTCGGCATAGGTCGTTTCGCTTTCTTCGACCCTGATTTCCTCGACTTCCCAAATTTGAACCGAACGGTGGGCGCGACACTCGCCGACGCCAATGCGAAGACCCCCAAGGTAGCGGTCGCGGAACGAGTGGTCAAATCTGTTAATCCCGATGCTGAAGTATGGGCAATTCAGACCGAATGGCAGAAGGACTTCGATTTGCTGCGAGCCTGCGACGCAGTGTTCGGCTGCCTTGATGGGTTCAGCCAGCGTGCGCAGCTTGAAGAAAGTTGCAGACGGGCATTGATCCCGCTGATTGATATTGGCATGGACGTACATAAAGACTATCCATTCTCGATTTCTGGGCAAATAGTAGTGTCCATACCCGGTGAACCGTGCTTCAGGTGCATCGGCTTTATCCGAGACAAAGACCTAGATGAGGAAGGTCGTCGTTACGGTGTCGCGGGAGGCAATCCGCAGGTGGTTTGGTCAAACGGCGTGCTGGCATCTACTGCAATCGGAATTCTTGTGCAGATGCTTGCGCCTTGGTGCCGAATTCGCACTGGCAGCAGATTTATTGGCTACGACGGTGATGGCTTCACATTGGAGCACGATGCGCGGCTCACGGTAGTATCCCAAGCGCAATGCCAGCACTTCAGTAGCATCAGCGACTTGGGAGACCCGTTTTGGAAACCGTGATCATCTGAGTAAAACTGGTAAGCGGAACATGGTATCAACTGGCGCACATGCGACAAAAGTGGGTCGAAATGCCTCATGCCCATGTGGGAGCTGGCTGAAATACAAGAAGTGTTGTCTCGGCAAAATGGAAAATGGTCAATCTCCACCGCCCGATGTCATCAAGAAAGCGCGACGTCTCCTTCAGCAGAGGATGGAAGCAAATCGGAGGTGGGTCGAGCGATACGGGAACGTTCCTCAGCCGATCACAACCCAGAACTTCGGAAAGCGACTCATCGGCGTCCGCAACAATATCTATGCGATGGAGACTCGCGAGTATTTTGGCGATTTCCTACGCGATTATCCGGGCATCGTGTTCGGTGACGAATGGTGGAAAGGGGAGATGGCTAAGGCGGATGTGGATCGTCACCCGGTCGCGCAGTGGTGGGAAGAAAGCATACGATACATGAGCACGCAGCCCTTACAGCCTGACGGCTCGCGCAGAGGCGTCCCGAACGGCGTTGTGGCGGCTTTCCTCGCTTTCGCATACGACCTCTATGTTGTCTCGCAGGTCGATGGTCTTGACGATCTCCTTCTCAATCGCCTAAGGACGACCGACTTATTCCAAGGTGCGCGTCACGAACTCTTCGCTGAAGCCGCGTGCATTCGTGCAGGTTTGAAGGTTGAGCATGAAGATGAGCAAGACGGTTCAAGGCGGCATGCGGAGTTTACTGCTCTGCACATGACTACTGGACAGCGATTGTCCGTTGAGGCAAAAAGCAAGCATCGACCGGGTCTATTAGGACAGGTGGGGCAGCGCGAAGCGCACGACAGAATAAGGCTAAGGTTCGGAGGATTGATCAATGACGCGGTTCGAAAGAGTCCTCCTCATCCTCTGGTGATCTTCCTCGATACCAATTTGCCGTTCCATGCTGCGGATCGTCTTCTCACTCCTCAGTCGGACAATTCTCCCTCTGCGCTGCTGAATAAGCTGCTCGACCAAGTCAAGAAGGAGCACGGCGGCAAAGATCCATACAGCATGATTATCTTTTCCAATCATCCGCATCATTATGCCGCGAAGGACGAAAAAGACCCGAAGAAGCATCTCTACTCCATCGTGTCGGACGATACCTATGTCCCAAACGTCGAAGTTCTTCGGAGCCTGCATCATGCCGTCACGCTCTATGGAAATATCCCTAACGAGTTTCCAGCCATTGGGGTCGCGAAAGGAAGAATGTCATGAGAACCGTTTGCGTGATGGGCGCGGGGGCGTCCAAACACGCTGGTTACCCGCTGATCTCCGGCATGGGCAAGCGATGGCTCGACTGGATGGCAGCGTATCCGAACGGATACTTCCGGGGTTCTGTCGATCTATTGCTACAGCGATTCGGGAGTGATCCAAACATCGAGGATGTCATTACCGAGATGGACTCTTCGATTCATTCGCTCGCGGACAGTGACGTCTTAGAGGATCGGCTTCAGAGGACGCTGCTCGGCAACACTCTTGGGCAACTGAATGCTGGATTAAGAGAATGGTTCCGCGAGCTTCGTCTTCACGGCGCTCATGCATATGCCGAGTTCGCTGCGAACGTGATCCAACCGGGCGATATTGTCATCACGTTCAACTACGACGATTCGCTTGAGCGGGAACTTCGATGCGCAGGAAAATGGGATATATCACACGGATATGGATTCCTGCTGGGCAGCGTTGAGCAGTCCTCTCCGGTTCTCGTTTTGAAACTGCACGGCAGCATAAATTGGCTGGCTTCTATCTTTGGCAGTGTCACATCCGGCGCTGCGCAGGTCGATCTTGATTCTTCCATCGGACAGCAGCCTGTCATACACAAAGCGGATTTAGAGTTCCTTGGATATTCGGATTTCGAAGGTTACACGTATCCGGGCGGGGGCGCTTTCCCCAGCCTGATTCTTCCCGGTCGCAAAAAGGAATTCTTCTTTCGATCATCTCTCGGCATAGAGTGGAAACCGTTTTTCGACCACCTCTGGTCGCAGGCAAGTGCGGCACTCAAGCACACGGATAAGGTTGTAATCTGCGGATACAGCTTGCTTCCTGTGGACGAGCGAGGTTGCGACCTGATCCTGCGGAACCCGAATAAGAGAACCAAGGTGGAGATCGTCTGCGGGAGCCAAGGGAACCGCCTCGAAAACGATTTCCGCGATGCGGGTTACGCAGACGTGAGCGTTGATGCTACGGGGTATTTTGAGGATTGGGTGGAGCGAACAGCGCAGGAGCAAACTCGGAAAGAAAACCTGAAGGTAGATCAGGTAGTACGTGCGCTCGACGGCGGGACGCCCGTCCTGAAACTGCCACACTAGGCTGAGTGGCAGCCGTACCTGCCGACAGCCCCGTTGAGAAGGTGGTCACAAAGGCTGCCCGCACCTCTGAAACGCCTCAGCCGACCCGAACCAAGTCCGAGAGTCAAATCGGAGTAGAATCGCTTTCCACAACCAGTCAGGAAAACTTCACACTCCCGTCACATTCGCTTATTACTCTGGACTTCGCTGCGTTCTGCAAGTCCTGCTGCCGATCTAGGAAGGTCAGCTTCCCCACGGGAACCAAGCGCACTGGGGAATGGAGTCAACGCAGCAGACTGTAGCGAATCGCACAAGCTGTGAATAAGAATCACTGAAGGCGATTGGGCTTGGAATCGTCATCCTCGTCTAAGTGAACCTGATCTGCCTTCGGGTTTCCGTTCTTGTCCAAGCCTTGGGCAAGCCATGCTTGACGTTGAACCTCGTCAAGCCTGTCTTCCGCTTCCTTGATCCAATGGCGATAGGTCTCGCGAATCTCCTTGGGAGACGTGCCCACCATGTCAGCCACGTCCTCGACACGGACACCCGTAGCCAGCAATTCAGTAATTCGGTAGTGCCGGAATCCGTGCGGCGTCATTTTGACGCCTGATTGCCGGATCACCTTGTTCACGTCCTCACGCCACTTCACATATGTGTTCGGGAATGCCGGAGAACCCAAAGCCTCAAGCTGTTCAGCCAGAGATTGGCTTATGCGAACACGGTAGCGTTCGTTTGTTTTCGTCCGATTACCACGAATCAACGTTCGGTCTTGCAGGAGGGGACGGCGTTCCGGCTTCGAAACACCGTACTTCTCGCCGTCACTCAGCGACATGCCGAATTTGTGAGAATCCACCAGCGACATAGCAGATTCACGCATCAGGCGAACGAGGACACCGACCCTGCCCGTCGCCGTTGCAAGAACCTTTTCCATCTCCTCCTTAGTCGGTGGAACGACCTCCCTCTGTTCATACTTGATCCGAAACTGCGGGAAGATGCGCGTATCAGGACTCGGGTTCTTTTCGATGTAGCCCATTCCGACCGCCCAACCGAAGAACCCGTTTATGACTGACCAGTGAACCGAAAGGCTACCGCTATCGCCCGTGCGGTACGGCAGGCTGTTACGGAACCTCATTGCCCGTTCAGGGGTGAGGGCTGTCAAAAGGATCACGTCGTTTTCCTTGCACCACGCAACGAGCTTGTCGCCCATGAGTCTTGCCTTCTTGATGCCGATTCTGTTCTGCTCCTTGAATTTCAGCCACTCCTCGACGGCAGCCTGAACGGTAACGTTCTGGCGGACGGGCTTTCCGTCCAGCAAGGCTGTAAGCTCGGATTCGAGCCGTTTCTTATTCGTTTGCGCCTCCGACCAGATGCGGGTCTCGGCAGACCACTTGTTTTGCCCACGATGGAGCTTCTTCCCGACCAGCGTTGAGTTTTGTCCCGACCAGTTGAACTGGAACCAGAGTGGGCATCCGCACCGGGGATGGTAGCGGTCGTCCTTATGCTTGCAGCCCGCCCAGTGGCGGCGGTAAATGGTAATTTCCATGGGGTTCTTCCTTTTCAGCCCTCATGACCTCAATACTGCGAAAAGGAGAAATCCCCGGCTTCGGGTCGCCCCGCACCTAGTACAAATCTAGTACAAACCGGGTCGCTGAAATGGAAATTGCCACTGTTTACGCGGGCAAAAGAATGGCTCCTCAGGTAGGACTCGAACCTACAACCCTTCGGTTAACAGCCGAATGCTCTGCCATTGAGCTACTGAGGAATGTTTCGCTGCGCTGGGAGCGCAGCTTCGACCATCATCATAACATTTCGGCGGCGAACCCGGAAGCGGCATCTGGCGCTCGCGGCCCCGGAAATCTCCGCGGCGACCTTCCACATCTCACGGATTGCACCCGGGTTCCCATTCTTGTTTCTGATACGCTGAAGCGAGGTTGATCATGCGTGGAGGGGCGCGTTTGTTCTGGATCTTTTCTTCTTTTCTTCTGATTGGCGCGGCGGTTTACGCTGCCGACAAATCCAAGGCTTCCTCGAGCGTTCCCAGTGCGCCGCCCGTGGCTGAGGTCAAGCCCTTCGCGGAAATTTTTCACGGAACGCGGATCGTCGACAACTATCGCTGGCTTGAGGACGCGAACAGTCGCGCTACCCAGAAGTGGGTCTCGGAAGAAATGGCCTACACTCGGGCGCTGCTCGATCCTCTCCCCGGCCGCGAAGCGATTCACAAGCGCCTAACCGAACTGCTTTCGATTGGCAGCATCACGCCTCCGCAGATTGCCGGGAAGTTTTACTTCTATACCAAGCGCGAGGGGATGCAGAACCAGCCCGTCCTTTATGTGCGGGAGGGACTCGGCGGGACCGATCGTGTTTTGGTTGACGCGAACCAGCTCGCGGCCGATGGCACGGTCGCGCTCGACTGGTTTCAGCCCAGCGAAACGGGGAAGTATGTGGCCTATGGAACTTCCGCCGCCGGATCCGAGGTGAGCACGCTGCACATCATCGAGACCCGTACCGGGAAAATTCTTCCCGACACCATCGAGCGTACGCGCGCGGCTTCGATTGCATGGACGCACGACAGCCGCGGTTTTTACTACACCCGGTATCCGAAGAAGGGAGACGTTCCGGCCGGGCAGGAGATGTACAACCGGCACGTCTTCTATCACGAACTCGGCACTGACCCCGAGGGCGACGATCACATCTTCGGCGAAGGGCGGGATCCGGAGGACTGGCCCAGCGTTTCGCTGTCGAATGACGGACGCTGGCTGCTGATTAATGTTTCCGAGGGATGGACCAGGTCTGAACTCTTCCTGCAGGATCTCAACGAAGACAAGCCACCCAGCCGCGTGACGACGGGCAAAAATTTTCTCTACGGCGGCGAAGTTTACGACGGCAAGCTCTATATCACGACCAATGAAGATGCGCCACGCTATCGCGTGTTCGTCGCCGAGGCGGGAAATTACGATCGCGAGGCGTGGAAGGAAATCATTCCGCAATCGGATGCCGTGCTGCAAGGCGCAGCGGTGTTCGGCAGGAAGCTGTTTACGCAGTATGAGCAGAACGCGTCATCGCAGTTAAAGATTTTCGATCTCGCGGGGAACAAGATTGGCGACGTTCCGCTTCCCGCGATCGGCACGGTTTTTGGCACGGGTGGACGGTGGAATCATAAGGAGTTTTTCTACGGATTCTCTTCGTTTACGTTTCCACCCAGCATCTACCGCGTTGATCTTAAATCCGTCGGACCTCAAGGGGTAAAACCCTCATCAGCGTCGGTGGATGAAGGAACGGCTGCAAGCCGTGCCTCTTCAAGTCCGTCTCAGTCTGGCGCCGCAACCGCAGGCCGGGTTCCTTCAAATCAGTCCGAGTCCGACGGCACAACTGGAAGCCCTACTCTCTCCAAAGCAGCGGGCGTTTCGAGTCAGAATTCCCCAACCAAAATTGAATCGGCTCTCTGGGCGAAAGTGGACGCGCCATCCATCGATCCCTCTGCTTACGAAGTCGGGCAGGAGTGGTTTGCGTCGAAGGACGGCACGCGTGTGCCCATGTTCGTAGTCCATAAAAAAGGACTGGTCAAGAACGGCCACAACCCCACACTGCTCACCGGATACGGCGGCTTCAATGTGAGCCTCACGCCCGACTTCCGCCGCGCCGTCTATCTGTGGCTGGAGCGCGGAGGCGTCTACGCCGTAGCCAACCTGCGCGGCGGCGCTGAATTCGGCGAAGACTGGCACCGTGCCGGCATGCTCGACAAAAAGCAGAACGTCTTCGATGACATGATCGCTGCCGCCGAGCACCTCATCGCCGCGAAATATACCGACCGGCAGCACCTCGCGATTCAGGGCGGATCGAACGGCGGCCTGCTGATGGGCGCGATGATCACGCAGCGTCCCGACCTGTTCCGGGCCGTGGTGTGCCAGGTGCCGCTGCTCGACATGATCCACTACCAGGAATTCCAGATCGCCAAACTCTGGATCCCGGAGTACGGCACCGCGGAGAATCCCGAGCAGTTCAAGTGGCTGTACGCCTATTCGCCCTATCACCACGTGAAGGCGGGCGAGGAGTATCCCGCGATCTTATTTATGACTGCGGATACCGACACGCGCGTCGATCCCATGCACGCGAAAAAGATGACCGCGCTGATGCAGGCGGAAGCGAAGAATGGGTCCAGCAAGACGCGTCCGATCCTGCTGCGCATCGACACCAAGGCTGGCCACGGAGCAGGGAAGCCGCTGGCGAAGCAGATCGAAGAGCTCACGGATATGTTTTCGTTTCTGTTCTGGCAGGTGGGGGTGAAAGAGTAGTCGAGGCAGCCATCAGTCGGAGGTCAGTGCTCAAAGGGGGCAGGTGGAGGCGGATTCTCCCGTCTGTTGGTGTTTTTCGCTAGGGGTTTGGTTTGGGGGTGGTCCACGCTACCGCTTTCCCCGAACTAAAACGAAAGTCAAAGTCCTCACCCTAAACGTCGCAAAGACACGACGTTTAGGATGGGGCACCCTCCAGTTTTTGATCTGGCCTCCCAGAGTTTTCCACAGGCATTTTTCTTTCTATGTGACGGGGCAACCTTGACTGAGGATATGGATTGGGCATGCTGGTAGATATACGCAGATGGTTCACGCATCGATCGTGAATTGGTAGTGCGTTAGAAGAGGAGTGGCGGATGTCGGAGATCGAACTGGAAGAAGTGATGGAAAAGTTGGAGATCGAAAACGAAGTGGCTGGTGGCGAGGAGAGTGTAGTGTTGCCCTGGTTGATGGCGGCGGCAGATGCTGGGGAGTGGTGGAAAAGGATGCGGCGGTATCCGAAGCGGTTGGGGGAAGTTTCGCAGGCGGCGTTTCTGCTGAGGGCGCGGACGATGGGATTTGGCGTGGCTTTGCCCTGGGGCGACAGCGAGCGGTACGACTTCATGGTCTGGGCTAAGGAGGGCGGCAGGATTTTGCGGGTGCAGGTGAAGGGCACGGGGCGGCTGCATCGGGGAGGTTATGACATTCAGCCGGTGCATGCGACGCGGGGGCGTGGGAAGCGGCGGTATACGGCGCGGGAGATTGATGTGTTGGCGGCGCATGTCCAACCGCTGGATGTTTGGTATCTGCTGCCGATCGGGGCGATTCGCGGGCAGAAATGTTTGCGACTTTATCCGGAGATGGAACTCGGAACGTGTTCAGGCGCTGGGCCTGGGCGGTGGGAGCGGTATCGGGAGGAGTGGGACGGTTTGCGGAAGTGTGGGTGCTTGGATTCGGCTGAGTAGGTCGGCAGCGGAACACAAGGTCCCTGGACTGCGCTCGGGATGACGCTAGATTTTGTAGATCAGACGACTTCCGATGCGGGGAGCAGGTCTTCGGAATTCTCAGGTTCGATGGGGCGATGCTTGCGGGTGCGCTTTTGCAGGAGTGGAGGTGCGGCCGCGAGCGTCGCGAACACATAGAAGATGGCAGCGTTGGCGGGAATTTGCAGGTTGAAGTCGAAGAAACTATGCACGAGGATTCCGGTACATCCCAGCATGCAAGCAAGGGTGGCGGCGCTGGTGACATGAGTCATCCAGTCGCGGATTTTTCTCAAGGCGCTGCCATAAAACAGCGCCAGCATCCAGAGCATCGTAAGAAATCCGACAATGCCGGTTTCGGTGAGCAATTGCAGATAATCATTGTGAGTTTCGTTCACGAAGAAGTTGGTGTAGAACGAACGAAATTCGGGATAGACGGTGGGGAAGGTGCCGAGCCCCCAGCCGAGTAACGGTTTGCGGCGGAACATGGCGATGGCATCGCGGTCGATTCTCAGACGCATGCCAGTAGTAATTTCGCCGTGCGTTTCTCTGGAGATGCTGTAAACGCGCGAGGTGAGTTCTTTTCCTCCGACCCAGATAAGCAGGGTCAGCAGTACCAAGGCGAAGACGCCTACAGTGACGGCCATCCGGGGGCCGCGTTTCTGGCGAGTGACCACGATGGCGAGGATGACGAACTCTACAAGGATGGCGACCATGCCGCCGCGCGATCCGGAAAGAAAAATCGTGCCGGTCATCACTGCAGCGGCGATGCCCGCGGCGATGCGCTCTTTTTCGTGAGCGAGCCGTGTCAGGGAGATGACGAGTGGGATGGGAACCAGCAGTTCCATCAATCCGGCGTAGTGATTGTGGTTCACGTAGGGGCCATAAATCCATCCGCCAAGGCGCGGTTGCCGCAGCCAATAGAGCCTTCCATTAGGCGCGATGCCTTGCACCAGCGCGAGGCTGGCGACGGCGAATCCGAAGACGCTGAGCACTACGCCGATTTTGCGGGCCTGCGAACTGCGCAGCAGAACCTGGCTTGAGAGAAAACAAAGCATGCCGTAGGCGGTGTAAAGCATGGCTTCCGAGATGGTGTCGTGCAGGTAGGCGCTGCGGTGCAACAGGATCTGCGCCAGCATCAAAATTGCAAACGCCATCATGGGAAAAAACAGCGGGTTCCATTGCAGATTGATTTCACCTTCTACCCACTGCTTTGCCAGCCAGACCAATAACAGAATCGCGGCGCCACTCTCGAGCACGAAAATGGACCAGGGTTCGACGGCCCCAAAGGCAAGGGGGCCAAACATCAGCAAGCCGAACGTGCCGTACAGAAGAACATTGCCCAAGCGGATGGCTAATGCGATCTGTTCGGCGCCTTTGTTTTTTGAACCCATGAAGTTTTCGTTTTGGCCTCTTCAGGAGGATTTCTTGGCGAGATGGAGGTCGTCGATCCAGAGCTTACCACGGATCGGACTGCCCGCCGGGAGCCGCCGCACGTGGACGACCACCAGCTTGCAATCGGCGCCAGTTGTGAACTCGCCATCCACAGACTTCCAAAAACCGGCCTGATTCAGTTCATCGCTGTCGTAGTAAATCGCCTGCGTGTACATATCCTGCACGGTAAGGTGCGGAGCGCCGGCGCCTTCAAAGTCGCTGTTCTTGTAGTAGGCGGAAAAATCGTAAGTCGTGTTGGGCTGCACGGCGACGTACTGGTAGATTCCCGCGTCATTGATGCTGGGGCCGTCAAAAGCAATGACCAGCGACCGCCGACCGGAGTGAAAATCGCTGGGATCAAGCGTGAGCGTGACCCCGGGTTGCTTCGCATATTGCCAGTCGAAACCACCGTTCAGCACGTCCAGATTGAAGGTCGGGTTCACAATCAAATTGTCAGAGGTGGGGAGGTAGGAGGAAATGCCAAAGCGAGGAGCTGCCTGCTGCCAAACCTTTACAGCCTCATCGACCTGCTTGGTTTTGATAAGGAAATTTAAATATTCGTAGACATAGCGACGGTCGAATGGCTCGCGGGTCTGATAGAGCGCGTCCCAAACCTTGAACGTGCCCGCGATGTCGCTTTTGTTTTCGAGAAGTTCCAGAAAAGGGATGTAAGCGTCTGCGGTGTGCGGGACGACATAACGGAGAAGCGAATCGACGTCCGGATTGATGCGCCAGCACAGTTGAAGCGCGGTAGGACCGAGGCCGGGATCATTGGCAATAACGACGCTGAACTCGCGCAGAGCTTTTTCGGGTTGACCTTGGACGAGATACAAATTCGCGGCTTCCCAAGCGACGTCGGGGGTCATGGCATCGGCATAAATCGCCTGCTCGAGGGCGCGAGTCTGGTTTAGGGTGTCGCCGAGTACCTGGTAAGCGCCGGCCAGATCGAACCAGAAGCGGGCGGAGTGGGGATTCAATTGGACTGCGGCCTGATAGTAGCCGAGGGCAGTGCCAGGGTCGCGGCCGATCAGATCGTAGTAGCGGCCCAAATGATTGCGATAATCCGCACTGCCAGGATCGAGACGGGCCGCGAGTTGCAAAGCGCGCAATTGTACGCGATCGCCGAGAAAGGAGGCAACAAATAATCGGCCAGCTTCGGCCGAGTAAACCAGTGCGCCGAGGACGACAACGACCGCTACGACCCGCTTGCGCGCGGCGGATTGAAAAGGAATCTTCATCGGTCGGGCTTGTTAAGCACTGCTGGACGACGGAGAGATCTCCGCCTCGTCCTCGTCTTCGTTGCCTGAGGACTCGTCGTCGCGATAGTAGCGGGAATATTTTCCCTGATATTCGTAATAGTAATAATAGTCGGGAGAGCTTAGATCGACGGCATTGAGCAAGACACCGATGACTTTGGCGTTGACCTGCGCGAGGATATCGCGCGAACGGCGCAGCGCCTGCCTTGTGGTTTGGCCGGAGCGGATCACGAGCACGACAGCATCGGCTCGTGGAGAGAGCACGACCGCATCGGTGACGGAAAGCGAGGGCGGCGTATCGAGAACGATATGGTCGTACTGCTCGGAAAGTTGGGCCAGGACGTTCTTCATGTTCAGCGAAGCGAGCAGTTCGGCCGGGTTGGGCGGCGGAGTTCCGGCGGGAAGCACATAGAGGTTGGGCAGAATTGCAGTGCGAGTGATGGCTTGTTCGAGCGTAGTGCTGCCCGTAAGCACGTTGCTTAAACCGGAGCGCGGGCCCATGCCGAGGGTTTTGTGAATACTGGGGCGGCGCAGGTCAGCATCGATCAGGAGGACGCGTGTTCCTTTTTGCGCGAGAACGACGGCGCAGTTGATGCTGGTCGTGGTCTTACCCTCCTGGGGCAAGGCGCTGGTGACCATGATAATTTTCGGCGGCGAGCCGATATTGGACAGAAGCAAGGAGGTGCGGAGCGCGCGATACGATTCGGCCATCTGCGACTGCGGCCGCACTTGCGTGACCAACTCGACGGCTTCTTTCGAAGTCGCGATCACCAGTCTCTTGGGATTCTGGCCGTCCCGCGCGGATTTCGATCCCAAGGGAATCATTCCCAGCGAAGGAAGAGCCGAAATCATCTGCGCCTGCTCGGTAGTGCGAATCGTATTGTCCAAGCCCTCGAGCAGGAAAGCCATGCCGATGCCGGTGGCAGTGCCGAGAACAAAGGCGAACATCAGGTTGCGAGGAATATTCGGCTCGATTGGGCCGATCGGCGGGCGGGCGGTGTCGACCACGCGGAAGTTGTTGGATTTCAGGCCCGCGGACACGCCGGCTTCCTTAAGCTTCTGCAGCAGCCCCTCGTACAACGTGCGATAAGTATCGGCGTCGCGCTTCAGCAGGTTGTATTCGATGGCGCTTTCGTTCAGCTTGTTGGCTTCCTGTTTCTGCTTATCGAGAGCCTCGCGCAGCATGCTTTCGCGCTGTACTGCAGTGAGATATTGCCCCCGGACTTTCAGGGTGATTTTCTTCATCTCGCCCTGAATCTGGACATCGATTTCCTTCGATTGATTGTTCAGCTGCGCAAGCTTCGGATAGGAAGGACCGAACTGGGTGTTCAGTTCGGCCGCCTGGATTTTGATATCGGCTTGCTTGGAGCGCAGAACCTCCAGCAGTCCCGAGGAGCTTTGAGCGGCTCCTGCCTCATTTGCTCCGGCTGCAGAGGCAACGGCATCGGGATCTCCCGACTCGACCATGCGATAGAAAGCTTCTTTATCCATGCGGTCGCTCTCAGCCATGGTCAGTTCTTTGTTGAGTTCGTCGAGTTTGGCGGTGACGATGTTTTGCTTCTCGTCCATACCCAGGATTTCGTGCTCCTTCTGGTATCGAACCAGCTTCTCCTGGGAGGTTTCGACCTTCATCTGCATGTCGACCAGTTGCTTCTGGAGCCAATCGGAGGCCTGCATGGTCGATTCGAAGCGCGCCTTGAAGTTATTTTCCACATAGGTCTGCATCAGCGTGTTGACGACAGTAGCGGCCATCTGTGGATCGGAGCTGCGATAGAACACCTCAATCATGCGCGAGTTGGGGATCAGCGAAACGCGCAAGCCGCCCTTGAAACCGCCGAGGATCGCAGAGGCGCGGGCCGGATCTATCTGCATGGGGTCGGGAGAGAGGTCGAGGGAAGGTGATGGTGGCGCGCCGCCGAATTCCGGGTGCTTGTCCAGATTCAGTTCCTTGATGACTTGCAGCGCCAGCAGGTCGCTCTGGAGAATCTTGATCTCGGTTTCCAACTCGGTGGGATCGAGATAATCCAGGTTGAACATCGGCGTATTCTGGAAAGCCAAGCTGGCATCGGGCTTGTTGATTTCGATCGTGCCGCGCGCTTCGTACACCGGACTCATCTTGAGGCTGGCAATGGCGACTGCAGAAAAAATTGTTCCGAGGCAGGCCAGGACTAACCACTTGCGCTTGATGAGAACGCGAATGTATTCGCCGATCGCCGATTCGTGAGGCGGAAGTTGGGGATAGATGGTCGGACCGGCAGGCCGGCTCGCATCAAAGCCAACGCCAGGCTGCACCTCACGAATAAGCTGGCTATTCGCTTGCACGAGTGGTCCGGATTCCATTTCTAATCCTCAATCCTCAGTCGTAGAAGTACTGGAACAGGTGTTTGCTGCGACACAATGCCATGCAATCCCGGTTCGAAGAGGCTGGTTCGTCGCGCAGGGAAAATAGTTCGCACGTAGCTGGAGAGTTCGTCGGACATTTTAGCATTGGACGGGAAGAATCGAGTCGCGAATTTTTGGCAGTAAAAGGAGCGACGACCCCAAAGGACACGAAGGTACATGAAGGGAAAACTGCGAGCGCAGCGGCGCAGGAACGGCCGCCAAGGGCGGCGGAAATTAGCTTCTTCTCGACGCTCCGGGGGGTGCGAACTCCGCTATACTAACCGACACATGTTGCCCAGCCATTTGCCGCGATCCCGTCAGGATTGCGGGTTTCATATTCGCGCGTCCAGTTTTTGAAACGGGGTACGAAGGAATTCAGGATGAATTGGTCAGAGCAGTCAGTCCTGGTCACGGGTGGGACAGGATCGTTCGGGAAAAAATTCGTTGAGCTCATGCTGAAGGAGTACAGGCCCAAGCGGTTGGTGATCCTGAGCCGCGATGAACTGAAGCAGCATGAGATGCGGACTTCCGGATTGAATCATCCGAGCCTGCGGTATTTCATCGGCGATGTCCGGGACGCAGCGCGGCTGGAGCGGGCGTTTGCGGGAATCACCGTCGTGGTGCACGCGGCAGCGCTGAAGCAGGTGCCGGCTTGCGAGTACAACCCTTTCGAGGCGATCCAGACCAACATCATGGGCGGGCGGAACGTGATCGATGCCGCGATCAATCAGGGCGTGCGGCGGGTGATGGCGCTAAGCACGGATAAAGCGGTGAATCCGATCAATCTTTATGGAGCGACCAAGCTCTGCGCGGAAAAGATGTTTGTGCAGGCGAATGCGTATGCGGGCACGCAGGATTGCCGATTCAGTTGCGCGCGATATGGGAATGTTGTGGGAAGCCGGGGAAGCGTGATTCCGGTATTCCTGGAGCAGCGGCAGCGGGGACGCATCACGCTGACGGATCCGCGCATGACGCGGTTCTGGCTGACGCTGGAGCAAGGCGTGCGATTTGTGGTGACTTGCCTCGAGCAGATGCACGGCGGGGAGATTTTTGTCCCGAAGATCCCGAGCATGCGACTGGTGGATCTGGCGGAGACAATTGCGCCGGGGTGCCAGATCGAGACGATTGGGATTCGTCCGGGTGAAAAGCTGCACGAGGTGCTGGTGTCGGAAGATGAGGCGCGCAACACGCTCGAAGTCGAAGACCGGTATGTGATCCAACCTTCGCATCCGTGGTGGAGACGGGAAAACTGGAGCAACGGCCGTCCGCTGGCGGAGGGTTTCCGCTACGCCAGCGATACGAATGACCGCTGGCTCAGCAATGTGGAGTTGCAGGAGTTGGCATCGCTTTCCGCGCCGGAGGAGCAGCCCGTGACGGCGCGAGTTCCCGCCTAGGATTTCTTGTGAGCCCTGTTTCTGCCAGTTCGCAGACGCTTGCCATTGAGGGAGGATCTCCAGTGCGGGAGCGGTTGCTTCCGTATGGACGCCAGTCCATCGAGGAAAGCGACATTCAAGCAGTGGTTGAAGTGTTGCGCGCGGACTGGTTGACTACTGGGCCGAAAGTGGGAGAGTTTGAACGGGCATTTGCGGCGCAGCTGGGGGCGGCGCATGCGGTGAGTTTCAGTTCTGGGACGGCGGCGCTGCATGCGGCGGTATTCGCAGCGGGATTGCAGTCGGGAGATGAAGCGATTACTTCCCCACTGACGTTTGCCGCGACTGCGAATTGCGTGCTGTATCAAGGCGCGACGCCGGTGTTTGCAGAAGTTTCAAGCGATACTTTAAACGTTGATCCCGAACAGATTGCTGGAAAGGTTTCTGCGAAGACCAGAGTCATTTTGCCGGTGGATTATGCGGGGCACCCGGCGGACCTTGCGGCCATTCTGAAAATTGCGCGAAAGCATGATCTGGTCGTGATTGAAGATGCTTGCCATGCCCTGGGTGCGGAAGTTGGGGAGGAGCGCGTCGGCGGCATTGCCGATATGACGGTGTTCAGCTTTCATCCGGTGAAACACATTACGACCGGCGAAGGTGGAATGGTTACGACCAATCGCGCAGAGTGTGCCGAGAAGCTGAGACGATTTCGAAATCATGGAATTTCGAGTGAGGCACGCCAGAGGCAGAATGCAGGGCAATGGCATTACGAGATGGTGCTGCTGGGATTTAACTATCGTTTGCCGGATTTCGCGTGCGCGCTGGGGCTGGAGCAATTGCAGAGGCTGAATGGAAATCTGGCGCGACGGCGGGCGATTGCGGCGCGGTATGGCGCGGCGTTCCGGGATGTTGCGGGAGTGATTCCTCCAGCGGTACGGCCGGGCGTGAATCCGGCGTGGCATTTGTATCCGATTCGGCTGGATTTGGCGAAGCTTACAGTGGATCGGGCGCAGGTTTTCCGGGCGCTGCGAGCAGAGAATATCGGCGTCAACGTGCATTACATTCCAGTCCACTTCCATCCTTACTACCGGGAACGCTTCGGGGATCGGAGGGGAGAGTTTCCCGTGGCAGAAGCGGCTTACGAGCGGCTGATCAGTTTGCCGATGTTTCATGCAATGACGGATCAAGATGTTGAGGATGTGATTGCGGCGGTGCGGAAGGTTGTCGGCTACTATGCGCGCTGAGGGTTCGGTTCGGCGGGCGAGTCGCCCGCCACGGTCCGGCCCGCCACAGAATGAGGGAAGTCTGATGTCGAACGGGGCGGTTTACATCATTACGCAGGATCGGCGGTATGTGGACTTGCTGCTGACATCGGCGGCGAGCTTGAAGCGTGCCATGCCCGAGCTACCGATCACCGCCTTCTCGCAGTTTCCCATTGAGAGTCCGTTGTTGGAGGAAGTGCACCTTGTCGAGCCGGGTGGGGACGGTTTCTATGACAAGGCCCGTCTGATTCAGAGTTCTCCGTACGAGCGGACGCTGCTGATGGATGCCGATACGTACGTGCTGGAGCCGGTGCCCGAATTGTTTGCATTGCTCGATCACTTTGACTGCGCAGCTACGCACGAGGAGTATCTCGATACCGACTGGGATCATCGTTATCCGCGGCCGGATATTCCGGCGAGTTTTCCGGAGTTTAACACCGGAATTCTCATGCTGAAGCGGTCGGAGCGGGTGAGCCGGATGTTGGAGCAGTGGGGGACGTTCTATCAGCAATTCCTGGTGGAGAAGCCTGGCCTGGCGATCAATGATCAGCCTTTTTTTCGGGTGGCGGCGTATTTGTCCGATGTGCGCATTGCCACTCTGACGCGCGAGTACAACTGCAAGTTTCGGGGACAGGGATATCTCAACGGGAAGGTGAAGATCCTGCACGGAAATGTTGATTTGAAACTGAATGAAGGCTTTGTAAAGCGCGCGGCGGCGGTGCTGAACGCGAGTACCAAGCCCAGAGTCTACATAGCGGGAACGGTGTTCGAGCAGAAGTTGGTGGGACGGTTTGTGGATCGGCGCCGGGCCCAGGAGGTGGGTACGTTTCCGCTGCTGCCAGAGCCGGAAATCGTAGCCGAGGCCAAGCGCTTGCAGAAGATGATTCAGCAGAAGGGCATGCGCAACCTGGTGGCAAAGAAGCTTGCGCCAAAATGAAGCGAATTCCGGAGAGCATCTGCGGATGAAAGTTGTCGCCATTGTACAGGCCCGCATGGGCAGCACTCGCCTGCCCGGTAAGGTGCTCATGGATCTGGAGGGCGAGACCATACTCGCGCGGGTGATCGAGCGGCTGCGGCGCGCGAAATATATCGCCGAAGTTCTGATCGCGACTACCGACCGTCCGAATGATGATGCAATTGTGGCCGAGTGCCGCAGCTTATCAGCGGCCGTATCGCGCGGGGATGAGGAGGATGTTCTTGACCGCTACTACCGGGCGGCGCAGCTTTCCAAGGCGGATGTGGTGGTGCGGGTCACTTCGGATTGTCCGCTGATCGATCCGGAGATCACGGATATGACGATTGCCGCTTTTCTTGAAGCTCGCCCTGATTATGCGTCCAACGTACAGGTGCGAACGTATCCGCGGGGTCTGGATACGGAAGTGATTTCGGTGGAGGCGTTGGCGAAAGCGTGGCGGCAGGCGCGTAAGCGATACGAGCGGGAGCATGTCACGCCATACATTTACGAGCATCCGGAAGAGTTCCGCTTGCTCTCGGTTTCGGGCGAGGGCGATTACAGCGCACATCGTTGGACGGTGGATACTCCGGAAGATTTGGAATTCGTGCGCGCGGTTTATGGAGGGCTGGGGCGGGATGGGGAATTCTCCTGGCGCGATGTTTTGGGCTTACTGGCACGAGAGCCGGCGTTGGTGGAGTTGAACCGCGCGGTACGGCAGAAGGCTGTACACGAGGCCGGATGAGGACGTCGACGCTGCTGGTACGTGCGGATGCCAGCGTCAAAACCGGCACAGGGCATGTGATGCGGTGCGTGGCACTGGCTCAGGCCTGGCAAGATGCTGGCGGCCGTGCAGTCTTCGCGATGGCAGGGAGTACGCCGGGACTGGAGGAGAGGCTCTGCGAAGAATCGTGTGAAGTGTGTTACGTCCAGGCACAAGCGGGAAATCGAGAGGACATCGAACAAACGGTCGCTGAAGCACGCCATCGAAATGCGGATTGGGTGGTTGTTGACGGATACCAGTTTGAGGCGGACTTCCACGACGGATTGAAGCGGGCCGGGTTGAAGGTTCTGTGCGTCGATGACTATGGGCATGCGTCGAGATACTCGGCCGACATCATCTTGAATCAAAACCCGTCGGCTTCGGCGGCGCTGTATCCGGAGATTCAGCCAAGCACGAAGCTTCTGCTCGGGCCTCGATATGCGCTCCTGCGGCACGAATTCACGAGATTTCGCGCAGAGCCAAGACATTTTGCGCCGGCTTGCCGGCGGTTAGTGATTCTGATGGGTGGCAGCGATCCAGAGAATGTGACGGTGCGGGCAATTGAAGCCGTGGCCCTGGCGCGAATCGACGGATTACAAGCGACGGTGCTAGTTGGGGCAGCGAATCCGCATTTTGAAGCTTTGCGGCGTGCTGTCGGACCCCAATCGGGAATCAAGGTGATTCGCGACGCCAGGAATATACCGGAGTTGATGGCGGAGGCTGATCTGGCGCTCTCGGCGGCGGGCTCTACCTGCTGGGAATTATCGTTTTTCGGGGTGCCATCGCTGCTGGTGGATGTGGCGGAAAATCAGAAAGCGGTGGCCAAGCGGCTGGATCGTTTCGGTTGCGCGATTCACGTTGGAGATCAGGCGGTATCGGCGGAAGAGTTGGCGAAGCAGTTGAGGCGCCTCTGCGAAGAACGCGAATTGCGGTTTGTGCTCTCTCAGCGTTCCCGGGAACTGGTGGATGGAAAAGGAGCAAGCCGCGTGGTTTCGTCGATGCTGGCAACGAATGGGCTCCGGTTGCGATCCGTCGCGGCTGAGGATTGCAGGCTGCTATGGGAGTGGGCGAATGATCCTGAAGTACGGGCGTCTTCGTTCTCGGCGAGCCCGATACCGTGGGAGGACCACGTCCGGTGGTTCCAACAAAAGCTGGCAGACTCTGGAAGCAGAATTTTCGTGGCGGAAAATGAGTCTGGAGATCCGATCGGCCAGATAAGGTTTGATCAGCGGCAAGATGAGGATTGGGAAGTGGATGTGAGCATCGCGAGGGAAATGCGCGGCCAGGGCTTGGCCGGAGAGTTGATCTGGGGCGCAGTGGAGAGAATGCAACGGGAATTGCCAAAGGCGACCATTCATGCGTTTGTGAAACCTTCGAATGCGGCTTCTATTAAGGCTTTTGAGAGGGCGGCATTCCGGCGGTTGGGGATGGAAGCGGCGATAGCGGAGTCCGCGGTTCATCTGGTCTGCGAACCAGTGAGCAGTAGAGGGAAAAATTGATGGCTCGTGCAACACAATCGGAACTTCTGGAACAGAGAATTGCCGAGAACACGGCGGCGCAGCAGGTCGATCTAGCTACTTGGATATTCGAGCGTGCTCCTGTGCAGCGGGGAGAGCGCGTGCTGGAACTTTGCTGCGGAACCGGCGGTCAGACACTGGCTCTGTTGGAACGGGTTGGCGAGAATGGGCACGTGGTGGGACTGGATGTATCGCAGTCGGCCCTCGACACGCTTGCCGCGCGTGCCGGAGCAACACGCGAACGGCTGACATGCGTGCGAGGCAAACTGGAGGATTTTCCCTCGGCGTTAGACCATGCGGGCGCGAACTTCAATGCCTTCGACCTGATCTTCTGTGCTTACGGACTTTATTACAGTGGAGACGTTGAGCGCACTTTGTCAGAGTCGAAAGCGAAGCTGAAAGGCGACGGGCGGATTGTAGTGGTCGGGCCCTTCGGGCCCAATAACAAGCCCCTGTTCGATGTCGTGCGCGCCAGCGGCGTCGAAATTTCCGAGCCCGTGATTTATTCGAGTGAGTTGTTCATGACAAAAACCGTGATCCCGTGGGGTGCGCGGAACTTCGAGACGCTTTCGGTTTCGACCATGGTGAATCCGGTACGCTGGAATTCGGTTGAGAGGGTTGTGAATTACTGGAAGAACACGACTTTTTTTGACGAGTCGAGGCTGGAAGCATTTCAAAATCTCATCAAGCGCCATTTTGAACGGGAAACGGTATTCATGAACGAGAAGTGGGTCATGCTGGTGGAAATGAGCCATGCCCGAACCTAAAACGATTCTGGTGGTGGCGGCGCATCCGGATGACGAAATTCTGGGCTGCGGCGCGACGGCGGCGCGCCTGGTGCGAGAGGGTCATCACGTTCATTTCGCCATTTTGGGCGAAGGGCTGACGGCGCGGCACTCCAACCGCAGCGATGCCGAGAAAAGCGATCTCGAGAAGCTTCACCAGCAGGTACGCAGCGCCGCGGCGAAGCTCGGAGTCACGGATGTAGCTTTGTACGGGTTCCCGGACAACCGACTCGATACGGTGCCCTTGCTCGAAGTCGTGAAGATTGTGGAGGAGTTGATTGAACGGTTGCGCCCCGAGATTCTCTACACGCACCACGACGGTGATCTGAACGTGGATCATGGCGTGATCCACCGGGCGGTGCTGACGGCGACACGGCCGGTGCAAGGACATCCGGTGCGCGAAGTGTATGCCTTTGAAGTGCCGTCGTCGACCGAGTGGGCGTTTCAGCGCGTGCAGCCGGCCTTCCGGCCCAACGTGTTTGTGGATGTCGCGGGCACGGTCGAGGCGAAAATTGCCGCCATGGAATGTTATCGAAGCGAGGCGCGCGAGTTCCCGCATCCGCGGTCGCCGCAGGCACTGCGGGCGATAGCAGCGCGCTGGGGCAGCGTGGCGGGATTCTGCGCGGCTGAAGCTTTTGAACTGGTGCGCTCGATCCGTCCGATGGGTGGGGAATGAGCGCGGAGATCAGAATCGGGAGTCGTGTGATTGGAGAGCACGAACCGGCCTACGTCATCGCCGAGGTCTCGGCCAATCATCACCAGAAGTACGAGCAGGCCGTAGAGATCATTAAAGCTGCAAAAGAAGCGGGCGCAGACGCGGTCAAGTTGCAGACTTACACGGCCGACACGATCACGATTGATTGTGGAAGGCCGGAGTTTCAAATTTCGGGAACGATCTGGGAGGGCCGCAACCTGCATGATCTCTACCGCGAGGCCTATATGCCATGGGAATGGCAGCCCAGGCTGAAGCAGGTGGCGGACGATCTGGGCCTTGCATTATTTTCCAGCCCGTTTGACGCAACCGCCGTGGATTTCCTGGAGGACCTGAATGTGCCCGCGCACAAGCTGGCGTCGTTTGAATTGGTGGATCTTCCGCTGATTGAAAAAATGGCGAGTACAGGCAAGCCGATGATTATGTCCACGGGGATGGGGACCCTGGAAGAGATTACTGAAGCAATCGAGACGGCGCGCCGCGCCGGCGCGAAGCAGATTGCATTGCTGAAATGCACGAGCGCATATCCGGCCCCGGTGGAGGAGATGAACCTGCGCACGATTCCGGAATTGTCGCGCCGCTTCGGCGTCCCGGTGGGGCTTTCCGATCACACGATAGGAACGGCGGTTCCAGTCGCCGCGGTAGCGCTGGGGGCTTGCATCATCGAAAAGCATTTCACACTGTCGCGTTCGGAGCCGGGGCCGGATACCGCCTTCTCTCTTGAGCCGCACGAATTTAAAGAGATGGTAGCCGCCGTGCGCGTGGCCGAAAAGGCTTTGGGGAAGATCCACTTTGGTTTTGGCGAGAAAGAGGAGAGCAGCCGCGTGTTCCGCAGGTCTCTCTTTGTGGTGCAAACGATGAAGCAGGGGGAACTGTTTACTGCGGAGAATGTGCGTTCGATTCGTCCCGGTCATGGACTGCATACGCGCCATCTGCGCGAAGTGCTGGGTTGCCGGGCGGCGCGGGATATTGAGCGAGGAACGCCGTTAGGGTGGGAAATGGTGCTGAAACCCTAGGCTGCAGCTGAAAGGGAGCGTAGAGCGAAAACGCGGCATGACAGAAGTTGGGGCGGAGCCGGGATGAGAGTTGTTAGTCCATTGTTGAAACGCTTTGTGTATCCGTCGCTGGCGGCCGCAGGATACTTTCGAGCGGTCACTCGTACGGGGCTCGCAGTCATTACTTATCACGGGGTGTTTCCTGCGGGATACAGAATCCTTCATCCGGGATTCGATGGAAACCGGATCACCGCCGAAGCGTTTACCCAGCAATTGCGGCTGTTGAAGAAACGGTATGCGGTGATCTCGCCCGAAGAAATGCTCGCGTGGTGTCGAGGAGAAGCCAAACTTCCTGCGAGGGCGGTCTTGCTGACCTGCGATGACGGGTCATTGAATAATTTGACCGAGATGCTGCCGATTCTGCAGAAGGAACGATTTCAGTGCCTGTTCTTTGTGACGGGTGCGGCGGCGGGCGAGAAGCGCTCGACCCTGTGGTACGAGGAATTGTTCCTGCTCTTATTGCGGGTCCGAGCGGGCGAGTTCAAGATTCAGGCTGCAGGTGTCGAAGTTCATGGGGTGATCCGCGAAGAGCGGCAGGGCTTGTGGTGGGATCTGGTCCGACGGCTGTCGCAGGAGAGTGCGCAAACGCGAGAATCGTTTTTGCGAGCGGCTCGCACGCAGTTTGGACTGGAAGAATCTCTGGAACATTACAGAGCAAACTACTCGCAGGGCGAGCGTCATTTTGGATTGATGACACGGGCAGAGTTGCTACAGTTATCTGCCGCAGGCATGACGATCGGGGCGCATACGCTCACCCATCCAATTCTTCCGCAACTTCCTGAGAAAATTGCGTGGAGCGAAATTGCAGAAAGTCGGTCCCGCCTTGAGTCGGCGCTGGGGAGCGAGATCTGGGCATTTGCGTATCCTTTTGGGGACGCGGCGTCGGTCACGCCGGAAGTGATTGCCATGGCGCAGCGGGCGGAATTTGGGGCGGCATTCGTAAATTTTGGAGGAGGGCTGGGCGCGGAGCTGCCTCGATATGCCATCCCGCGAGTGCATGTTACGCACGGGATGGGACTGGCTGAGTTTGAGGCGCACGTTTCAGGGTTTTATCGATCTTTGCAGCGGGGGATAGGGTGGGCACCGGAAGAACAAACGGGCCGACTCGGAGCTGCGCACGTTTGAGAGTTTTATCGCGAGAAACGAATTCGATTGTGGAACAAAGAGCGAGTTGAGAGTGCGGCTAGAGGTTAGCAGAGAGATCCCGGAAGATTCCGCCCTGCGCGAGCAGTGGAATGCGCTGGTGCGGGCGCTGGAAAGTCCGGAAGTTTTCTATACATATGAGTGGGCGTTGGCGGTGTGGCGTGCCTATGGCAGGGAACTGCTTCCACTGTTGTTCCTGGGCTACGAGAACGATTCTCTGGTGGGAATTCTCGCGCTGGCGGAGCAGAACCGAGGGGAGGTTTCGTTTTTGTGCGCGACGACCGGGGACTACTGCGATTTCCTGACCCTGCCGGGGCACCGAGACCCGTTTCTCGCGGCTGTTCTGGCTGATTTGAGTACGCGTGGAGTTCGCAGGATTACCCTCACGAATCTGCCGGCGGACTCCGGAACCTACGAAGCGATCCGCAGATTGGGACGACATAGTGGCTATCACTGCTTCGCCCGCACCGCATACATCTGCACGCAGGTGGTGATCGGCAAAATCGGACGGCAACCTGGCACGGGTGAGCTGCTTCTTGCGGGGAAGGAAAGAGTGCGCCGGTTCGTTAAAGCTACCAGAGGCAAGGGGAGCGTGCGCCTGGATCACGCACGGACATCCGAAAAGATCGAGTCACTTCTGCCAGAATTTGTGCGTGCGCATGTCGCCCGCTTCCTGGCAACCGGGCGGATCAGCAACCTGGTTTCGCCGGAGCGGCGGCGGTTTCTGGAGCAGTTGTCGTTTCTTCTGTCCCAATCAGGCTGGGTGACGCTGAGTCGGGTCGTGGCCGGCGAAAAGAATGTCGCGTGGCACTACGGGTTTCAATTCCAGGGTATTTGGTTTTGGTATCAGCCGACCTTCGATAACGAGTTGGAGAAATATTCTCCGGGATACTACCTGCTCACCAGGATGATCGAAGAAGCTGCGCAAGATCCTGCCACTGAGAGGCTGGATCTCGGGTTGGGGGCGGAAGAATACAAAGACCGGTTTGCGAATGAGAGTCGTCGAACGCTCTATGTGACATTGCGAAGTTCTGTGGCCCAGCACGCGTACGAGATAATGCGTTTTAGAGCGGCGCAGGTGATGAAGAGTGTTCCTGTACTGGAAAATGCAGTGCGGGCGGGGGCAGCCAGGATTGAACGGCTGAAGCAGGAAATGGCTCGCGATGGCATGGGATCCACATTGCGCCGCATTGTTACCAGAGTTCGTGAATTCTTTTGGCTTGAGGAGGAAGTATTTTTTCTAAACTGGGGTACAGCAACGTCGGTTTGCTCGAGTGCGGCACGGGTTGAGAGGCTTTCGTTCACCGATTTGGCCACGGCGGCCCTGCAATGCCATGACGATCAGGAAACGCTCGAATATCTCATGCGATCTGCTTCGCGCATGCGCAAGGGTGGCGCCGAGTGTTTTGGGTTGATCGACCGCATGGGACGATTCGTCCATTTTGCATGGCGTTGCCCGTTCGAGGGCTTCTATCTCGCGGAATTGCATGCAAGGGTGGACGCGCCTTCACCGGATAGCGTGATGTTGTTTGATTGCTGGACTCCTCCCGGCGCTCGTCGAAACGGATATTACAGAGAGACGGTCACCGCCACGGCGGAACAAGTAAGAAAGCAAGGAAAAGATCCATGGATATTCAGCGCCGCTCGCAACCTCGCCTCGCTTCGCGGCCTGGAAAAAGCTGGATTTGAGCGGCGCTATGTGCTAGTCCGGCAGCGGGTTCTGATCTGGCAGAGAATCAAAGGTAAGACTCCGCAGTTAGCGCCACCAGTGCTCGAGCAGGCTGAGACTCCGAGCGAGTCGCGAGCTTCGTAACCGATGCGAATCCTTCTCGTACATCCGCAAGACTCGGCCCGCGTGGGACCGTGGTTTAGCGAGCGATGGGACGTTGTGGTCGATTTGGGCCGTTCCAGTTCTTTTTCGCGCGAAGCATGGGGGAAGCACTACGGCTGCACGGTGCTGAGTGCCGATACTTATCGCGAAGGGATAGCTGATGGCAAGCGGGTGCGCGAGATGTTCTCGGCGGGCCGCGGCTACCTGATTGATGAAAAGAGAATCGATCAGTGGGAACTCGCGGCGACCAATCTGTTTGGAGAAGCGCTAAGCATTCTTGCACTTCAGAGATTGTCGGCCGAACTTCCTGATTCGGCGGATCTGTGGAGCACGCGACCAGACTGGCGCGCTAATGTTGTGAGTCGATTGTCAGGACGGCCGGTTCACCACTTTCACCGTGGATTTAAACCGGCTGGGTCGACGGTAGCGCACTATGCCAGCCTATTCCGGCGATTCTCGATCTCTCAGATCCGCGAGATTGCCTGGGACAAATACGATCCGGGATTCTGGTGGCGCGGTCGACTATCGGGTCAGCGAAGACCGCTTGCAAAGCCAGTCGTGCTGATCCCGAGCGCGTATGAAAATGTCTCGCGCGTGGCGGCGGGATATGCGGCATTGCTTCCGGAGCAGTCATTTTTGCTGGTTGCGACTCGGGAGAGCGCTAAGAGGTGTTCTACACCCGCTAACATTCACATTCGCGATCTTGCCCAGTACGCGACAGAGGAGAGTCGTGAGGGCGAGTCCGCCATGCTCCGGAACGCATTGGCAAAACTGCGCGCTAACTTACAGAGCGATCCGTTTTTCCGCGTGCTCTTTGGAACCGGAGTTTCGGAGCAGGTTTCAGAATGGCTCGGGTATGGGCTGGCGGTTCGGGACGCATGGAGCAAAATGCTGGATACTGAACCGGTGGAGGGAGTGCTTTGCGGAGATGACAGCAATCTATACACGCGGTTGCCAGTACTTCTTGCCTCCGCACGAAAAATTCCAACGGTGGACTTTCACCATGGCGCCCTAGATGGAAATTATCTGCTGAAGGATTTGCCTTCGGATGTTTTTCTCGCGAAGACCGAGATGGAACGGGATTATCTGTTGCGAATTTGCGGCTTGCCGGCTGACAGAATAGTGATTGCTCCTCCAGTCGAACCTCCGCCGACAAAGGCAAGATCCTCCCACAGGCTCGCCGTACTGTTTTCGGAACCTTACGAAGTGGGTGGGATGCGGGCGGACGAAGTCTATCGTGAACTGTTGCCCGCGTTGTGGCAGTTGGCACGGGAAAATGGACGGGAGTTGGTGGTGAAGTTGCATCCGTTCGAAAGCCGCTCGGAACGCAGCCGGATTATTCGGAATATTTTGTCCGCAGACGCAGCCCGACAGATCAGGATTGTTGAGGGACCGCGCACGCCAGAACTTGTGGGTGAGGCTTGGTTCGGCATCACTATCGAGTCCACGACTGCGATGGAATGTGCACGTAACGGGGTCTGCTGCTTTCTCTGCCGCTGGCTTGCATTGTCATCCTACGGATACCAGGAGCAATATGCGCGCTTCCGTATTGGGCAGGCGCTGGAGACTGCGGAGCAGATTGCGCAGATTCCACAGTTGCTAGCCGACTTCTCAAAATGTAGCGGATTGAAATGGGCGGACGCGGTTGAGCCTGCGCTGTTGCGGCAATTGCTGACGGCGGTCCATGAACCCTCTGGCGTGAGGTCGGCATCATGAGCCAGCCCATGGTGCAGGCACCGGAAGCGCTGCGGGAAAAAGAGCAATTCCGGGCGCAGATGGGGCACATTTCGCGCCATTCGGGAGTGTTCTTCGCGGGAACGCTCTTTACGACCGCGCTCAGCTACGTATTCAAAGTCTACCTGGCCCGCGTGCTCGGAGCGGAGGCGCTGGGAACCTACGCTTTGGGCATGACGGTGGTTGGATTAGCAGGAATTTTTGGCGGTATGGGACTGACCTGGGCTGCCTCGCGTTTTCCTGGCGTTTATGCACGAGGTGGACGAAACGAGGAACTCAGGTCATTTCTGACCTGGAGCGTGTTGTCGCTGGTCGCGGTGAACGGTGTGCTCGGGTTCGGAATCTACGCTGCGCGGCAATGGATCGCGAACCGCATCTACCACGTCCCGGTGCTGAGCGGGTACATCTATCTCTTCGCTCTGATCATGTTTCTGGGAGCGCTGACCAATTTTTTTGGACAGTTGCTCACCGGATATAAGGATGTGGCGCGGCGAACGATGATCGCCAACGTGGCAGGGGGCGTGCTGACTATCGTATTCACCGTCGCCCTGGTGGAAATGGGGACCGGGCTTTGGGGATACATTGCGGCGCAGGTACTGAGCGCTTTTGTCGTTCTGATCCTGCTGTTTCGAGCAGCATCGCAGCTTACGCCTCGCGCTGCCAGAATCTCCTGGCGGCCCGTTGCGGCTCCGCCGCATGAAATGTTCCGCTTTGCTACCGCCGCTTTCACCATGGATCTGGTTGGATTTTTGTATGCACAAACCGACAAGATGATTCTGGGTTTCTACCTCGACGTGCGCTCGATCGGAATCTACGCGGTCGCGGCCAGTGTAGTGGCGTTCCTGGCCATCGCGCTGCAATCGGTGAATCAGATTTTCTCGCCCACCATCGCGGATCTGCATGCACGAGGCGATTTCGCCATGCTGCACCGCGTTTTTCAGGTTCTGGCGAAATGGACGTTCGCGTTCACAGTTCCTCTGGCCGCCGTGGTCGTGATATTCGCCCGGATGTTCATGCGAGTATTTGGGCAGGATTTCGAAGTAGGCTGGCTCATCCTGGTCATTGGTGCTGTGGGACAACTGGTAAACTGCGGTGTCGGATCGGTGGGCTACATGCTCCTCATGTCCGGCAACGAGCGAAAGCTTGTGAGAGTGCAACTGGCAAGCGGCGTCTTGACCGTATGCTGCTGTCTGTTCTTCGTTCGGGAGTGGGGAATTATCGGAGCGGCCGCGGCGGCGGCGATCGGGAATATTGCGAATAACGTCTGGTGTCTTGTGGAAGTGAAGCGCGCGTTGGGGATGTCGCCCTACAACCGAAGTTATTGGAGGCTCACGCTGCCGGTGGGAGCGACATTGGTGGCAGCGATCGCGGCGCGAGCAATTTTACGGTCCGTGACGCACGATATTGTTGCGATTATGCTCGCGACCTTGATGGTGTACGGGGTATTCCTCAGTTCGGTATTTCTGGTTGGCCTTGATGTGGATGATCGCTTTATCGCGAGTGCAATCTGGTATCGTTTGCGAAACCTGATCCCTCGCTCTCAGGAAGGTCTAGCGTGACCGCACCTTCACGGCAGGTGTCACTTCCGGAGCATCTGTGCGCTGCGCTGGAGAAGAAGTTTGGGAATCTGGAAACGTTTCTGGGATTTGTTTTGACCGAACTGGTACGCGACGATGCGAAAGCTCTCGACGAGGAGGAGCGGCGGATGCTGGAGGAGCGCCTTCGCGACCTCGGCTATTTGTGAAGCGCCGAGAAACTCCCCATGCAACATATCAATTCGCAGGACGAACTTTTAAGGATTGCCCAAAGCCGGTTATATCCTTCGATCACCAATCCCAGCTACCTTGTTTTGCGGCGCCGGAGAGAAATTTTGACCCGCTGGATTGCAGATCTTCCGGGAAACAAGTTGATGGTGCTGGATGTTGGGGGGCGATATCAACCTTATCGCCCTTTGTTGCGGGATCGAACTTCCCGGTATATTGCGCTCGACGTAATGCGTACTGCCGCCGTCGATGCGGTTGGCAAGGGCCAGCAATTGCCGTTCAGGAATGATTTGTTCGACCTGGTCCTCGCGACCTCAGTGTTCGAATACATTTCGGATCCGTTCGCCGCGGCGAATGAGATCTATCGCGTGTTGAAGCCTGGCAGCCACCTGATCATGAGCGTGGCCTCTGTATATCCGCGAGTAGGGGATGAGGAATACTGGAGGTATTTGCCGGCGGGAATTCGCGCGGTGCTGAGTCCCTTCGCCAAGGTGGAAGTCGTTCCTGAAACCGCCAGCGTGGGAGGTTTCTGCAGGATGACGTCTGCGTCGCTGAGCATAATGGCGAAATACCACTTCGTGAGGACGATTGTTCATCGCACAGCGGTGCCGCTGCTCAATTTGGCCGGGTTGGCGCTGGATCGGCGTTCAATTTCCACAAACGATCAGATTGCGGGGAACTTTTCGGCTCTTGCTCAGAAATAATGATTCGTTCCGGCCAGGTCTGAGCGAATCGACATTGCGTCAGCTCGCAAGCAATAATGTAGCGCTTCAGGGAAAGGATGGAGGATTTGCATTTGTCGGCTTCGAAGTTGTCCGTTGTTGCATTCATGGTTGTGATTACCCTCGCGGCCTTGCGGGCCTATAGATATCCCGAATATTCGTCGGACGGCTTCCAGTACATGGCAAATGCAGTGGCCATGCACGGAGCAGACGCGCGGCAGATACATGACGCGGTATACCGTGAAATTTATGCGGGCATTCCCAACAATATCCAGGGCCATCTTCTCGGTAAGGACACGGTGGAGACGTCCCAGAGTATTTCGTTTCGCGAGAGGGCGGCGAATGCGGAACGATTTGCCGAGTTCCTGCCGTGTTTTGCCGTGCGTCCCATCTTTAACGAATTGGTGTACATCTTTCACTATTGGTTCGGAATTGGCTTGCTGCGGGCTGTTGTGCTGATTCCAGTGCTGTCCTACTGGGTGATGGGCTGGGTGGCGCTGCTGTGGATCACAAAATATTCCGGCGCCGCCGTAGCAGCAGTTCTCACAAGCATTCTCGTGGTTACGCCACCAGTGTGGGAATTGGCGCGCTCGACCACTCCGGATGCGTTATCAGCTCTGGTGTTGCTGGGCGGGCTCTATCTAATCCTGGAGACTGATCGTATTGCGGTGGGAGTTGCGCTTCTTCTCATTTCCATTTATGTGCGCACCGATAATGTGCTCATTGCGCTGTTAGCGCTGGCCTATCTGACCTGGAAGCGAAAAATTGATCTGCTGAAAGCGGCGGTATTGGCGATCGTGGCGGTTGTTTCGGTGCCTTTGATTAACCATTTTGCAGGAGACTACGGGCCGGCGATGCTCTACTACCGGGTGTTTGTGGCAATTCCAATAGCTCCAGGAGAGATGACGGTTCATTTTGGATTTCATGACTACCTCGTTGCGCTGCGGACTGGCATGGCGAGTGCCATTCATGAATCGTTCATCCCGTTCGTATTGATGGGAGCGATCGGACTGGTGCGACGAGCCAGCGCCGCCATCGTTGCACTTACGCTGCTCGCGATGGCTTTTGGGGTCGCTCACCTGGTTCTTTATCCCGATCCTGAAGAGCGGTTCTTTGGACTATTCTTCGTAGCCATGGGGATTTCGGTGGCTTCCGCGCTGTTCCAGCGAACCCCTTCGTCAGTCGAGCAATCATCACAACTGCCGTGGCGGGAGCTGGTAACGCGATAACTGCAGGATTTATCTGCGACGAGAAGTACTACGCCCGGAATCGCTAGAGAGAACTCGCTTGAACATCGCACGGAAACTTTGGGAAAAGAGCAGGAATCTCCTGCCCGTTGAAGGGTTTTACTTCGATCGTCCGCTCGTTCTGTTTCAGAGCGACGATTGGGGGCGAGTTGGAGTGCGTGATCAGCAAGGGTGGGAGCAACTTCGCGCGGAGGGGATCAATCTGGGCGAGCGTCCCTACGATTTTTACACACTGGAAACGGCCGAGGACGTTGCCGCGCTCGGTTCGTTGCTGCACGAACATCGAGATTCGGCCGGCCATCATCCCTGCATCGAGATGAATTTCATTCTGTTTAATCTGGATTTCGGGAGGATGCGCGCCGACAACTTTGCGAGCATTCATCTTCTGCCCCTGTCGGACGGTTTACCAGAAGGCTGGAGTCGTACTGGGTTGCTCGAGGCGTATCGAGAGGGGATTCGAGGGGGATTGTTCGCTACAGCTCTGCACGGCACAACCCATTTCTGCTGCTCGGCGGTCGAGGCTCATCTGGATATGGGAGATCACGGAGAGTTGTTGCGCACTCTGTGGCGGGCGGGAACTCCGTACATTTATTGGCGCATGCCTTGGATCGGTTATGAGTACTGGGATCCGGGCAAGACTGAGGATGAGCGATTTCTGTCTGTCGATCAGCAGCGGGAATGCATCGGGGCAGCGGTTGGTGCGTTCGCGAAAATGTTTTCGGCGCTTCCGAAGTCGGCATGCGCTCCGGGATACCGCGCGAATGAAGAGACGCACCGGGTTTGGGCGCAACACGGAATCCACGTGGCACAAAATGGTCCGGGGACTTACACCCCGCCGTACTTCGACCGGAAGGAGCTATTACATTTGAGTCGAACGGTGGAGTTCGAGCCCGCTACCGATTCGGAATTCTCGATGGAACGTGCCCTGAGTGAGGCCGAGGCCTGCTTCGAGCGGGGGTTGCCGGCGATCATATCAATGCATTCAATTAACTTTCATTCCACTTTGCGTAATTTCCGCAGCCAGACCCTGAACGCTCTCGAGCAATTTCTGCAAGTGCTGGAATCCCGGAATCCCGGGTTACTGTATCTCCGTGATGAGGAGATGGTCGAAGTCATTCGCAAAGGGAAGCACGGCGACGTTTCGGTGAAAGTGACGAAAAAGGCTTTTACCAAAGCTCGCCCCGACAGGCAGGTGCACGCGTAGGATGCAAAGGTCGATCATTCTGGTAACGGTAGACTGCCTGCGGGCCGACCATGTCGGCTTCATGGGATACCGACGGCCAACCACGCCGTTTCTGGATTCGGTAGCTAACGAAGGCTTTGTTGTTTCCGCAGCAATTGTCGCGGGTGCGCCAACCTACTACTCATTTCCGGCGATTCTTGGGTCGCGATATCCGCTGAGCTTGGGCCGCGACGTGGTTGGGTTTGCACCGGAGGAGCCGACGATTGCCTCTGTGTTGCGCGAGAGTGGATATGCCACGGGGGCATTTTCGGCCGGGAATCCGTATGTCAGCGCGCGTTTCGGATATGAACGCGGCTTTGACCAGTTTGAGGATTTTTTGACGGTCGAGCCGAATGAAACATTCGATGTAGACGAGGCGGCTGCGGGCAGCAAAGGCTTAGCAGGGCGATTGAATCGCCGGCTACAAAGCGCACGTGATTTCATGGGCCCGCTACGGTTGGTCTATGACGAACTCTACTTTCGATATTGCCAACGGGTAACGTCCGCCGGCAAATCCATGGAGGAGCTTCGTCGATTTCCGTCGGCGGACGTGATCGTGGATCGTGCCGTTTCTTGGTTGCAGTCGAATTCCGGCCGGCCATTTTTTCTCTGGCTGCACCTGATGGATCCGCATGCCCCCTATTATCCCGAAGAAGAGGCCCTTCGGTTGATGGGCGATCGCTCACTGAAGCCGTTTCAAGCGCGTTATCTGAATTCGTACTGGAATCGTTCTGATCTCGGGCCATGGCGGCTGGGGCGCCGTCGAGAAGAGATTCTTGCACTATACGATGCGGGAATCCGCTGGGTGGACGAGCAGTTGAGCCGGCTCGTCCAATGGCTGAAGCAAACGAGTCGATGGGATGAATGCATTTTCGCAGTGACGGCAGACCATGGAGAGGAGTTTCTCGATCATGCGGGCCGCTATCATCCGCCTACGGACTTGAATGAAGAGCTTATTCGCGTTCCACTATTGCTGCGGGTTCCGCGTGAGCAAAAAACAGAGCTGTCACGAACTCCCATCAGCCTGCTGGACCTCGCGCCGACCTTGATGGATGCTGCGGGGATTAAAGCGCCGTCTGAATTTCAGGGAAAGAGCCGTCTCGATTCGTGGCGACATGGGAGCGAATCCGATGAGGTCGCCATTACGGAATCGGTTTGCTGCACGAACCCATTTCGCGTCGAAGGCCGGATGCGTCCGCGCGTGCTGTCCGTACGGGAGAAGCGGTTCAAACTTATATTGCATTTTGATCCCTGGAAAGAGCTGCTTTATGACTTGGAGGCGGACCCCGGAGAACGGGCGCCGGTTGCGCCGACGGCTCAGAAGCTCGTGCGCCGACGCTTACTCGAAATCGCCCGCGATCACGTGAGGTTGTCGATCGAGAGGCGGAATGAGCGTGCTCGCGCGCATGTGCGGATCCGGGAGCTCCGGCTAGAATGGATGCGATCCAAAGCGCAGGCTGTGATGGCGCAGCCTTTCTAGAGCGCCCGTCCTGCAGCTATCGGGCGGGTGGAATCCAATCCAAATGAGTCTCGTGAAGATCCTCAGTCAAAGTTGGGATGAAGACGATTCGCATTCTGGTCGATAGCTTCGCGGATGAGGATCTGCTCAATGCGCAGATGGGGAATGCGCGCGAGATCATGAGCCGTCTGGACTCTCGTTTTCAGGTGAGCACCTTTTACTCAGGGAAGCCTGACGAGCGGCTGGTACAGAGACCCGGCACGCGGTTGATTCGTTTGCCACGGCGGCGTCAAACTCTCCGGATTTTGCGCGAATTCTTGTTCGGCAGGCATGACATTGTTTTTTATATCAAGGGTTCGCCGGCTGCAATCGCGTATCTCGCCGTGCGCCCCAAATGGCTGGATAAGCGGATCGTGGTCGGAACGGTGGAGTCGCAGACGAATTTTTCAGTTGAGCCGACGATCACTCCCGAGATGATTCGAAGCTGGGAGCGATCGATGTTGCGTGCGGATGTCCTGTTCAGTAATTCGTCGAATGTTCAGGCAAGCTTGCTGCAGGAATATGGGGTTTGCAGCGAGATTGTGCCCACCGGAGTGGATACGCGATTTTTTACTCCCGCATGGGACCGTCCCGCCAATCCCAGGTTGCGTGTTTTATTCGTAGGATCCCTGCGGCCGTTCAAGGGGCCGCAGCTGATACTGCGAGCTGCGGAGCGGTTTCCGGAGGCGGAATTCGTCATTGTCGGCGAGGGCGTCATGGAGCCCGAACTGCGCGAGCAGGGGCGGCGAGATCGCTTGAAGAACGTGATTTTCGCGGGCAGCCTGAAACCTGCAGCTTTGCGCGACGAATACCGACGCGCCGATATTTTCCTGTTTCCCTCGCGTTGGGAAGGATCTCCGAAAGTAATTATGGAGGCGGCCGCGTGCGGCTTGCCTGTCATTGCCCGGAAAGACTACAAGCCCGAAACCGTAATTGACAAGGAGACGGCACTTCTCGGCGGCAGCGATGACGAGCTGCTCGATCACCTTGCGGCATTGAGTTCGAACGCTGACCTTCGACGGAGTATGGGAAGGGCCGGGCGGGCGCACATCGAACGTTTTGATTGGGATGTGATCACGCGCCGGTGGGAAGAAATTTTCGTGCGGCTGGTTCGAAGGGGACCAGGGGCAGCGAATTCATGAGCGTGACAAGGGAAACGGGGGCGAGCCGGACGCGCCCACTTCATGTCCTGACGCTTACGCCGTTCTATCCCAGCCAGAATGATGAGACGAATGGATGTTTCATTGCTGAACCCATTCAGGAACTCGCCAGGCTCGGTGTTGCGAATACTGTCATTGCCGTGGAGCCGTTTTACCGGGGAAAGAGGGAAGTACAGCCATCGGGGGTCCCCACGACATGGCTGCGCTACTTCTCAGTTCCAGGGAGAACGGGCTTGTCGCTTGCCGGGGCGTTTGTGTTCGCGGGGATTGTGGCCAAAGTGCGCGCACTTCAGCGGTCGAACCCAGTGGATCTGGTCCACGCCCATGGGCCTTTACCGGCTGGCCATGCTGCCATGCTGCTCGAATCGGAGTTGAAAATTCCATACGTTGTATCCGTGCATGGTCTCGATGCCTTTTCCAGCGAACAGGAGACCGGGCAAGCTGCACGATGGCGGCGGAGCATTTCGCAGCGAGTGTACCGCTCGGCGCGACGGGTAATCTGCATTAGTGAGCGGGTGCGTGAAGAAGTTCTTGCAGGAATCGGGAAGGCTAGCCGGACGTCAGTCGTCTATAACGGAGTCGACGCGGACCGCTTCTCGCCTAAAGACGATCCGCGCAACTCGGGATTGACCGTGCTCAGCGTGGGTAACCTGATTCCGAGCAAAGGACACGATCTGCTTATCCGCGCAACTGCCGGACTCAAGGAAGAGTTTTCGCAGTTGAGTCTGGAAATCATTGGAGAAGGACCGGAGCTTGCGCGGTTGGAGGGAATTGCTAGGCAACTTGGAGTTCAGCACCAAGTTCGCTTTCTTGGTCGGCGACCACGGGACGAGGTTGCTGCCGCGATGCGTCGATGCACGGTTTTCGCCTTGCCTAGCCGTTACGAGGGACTTGGCTGTGTCTACCTGGAAGCGATGGCGACCGCAAAACCGGTCATTGGCTGCCGTGGACAAGGTATTGCGGAAGTGATCAAGCAGGGGGCCAATGGGTTTCTGGTTGGGCCAGAGAACGAGGCGGAATTAACCTTGGCGCTTGGGATACTCCTGCGCGACGAGCAGCGTCGCCGCAATCTGGGAACGGCCGCCCGGGATACGATTCTCGACCGGTTTACCCTCGCGATACAGTCGGAAAACCTGTTGCGGATTTACCGGGAGTCGGTTGCATGAAGCGCCGGGTAGTTCTTCTGACCGAAATTATTTCTCCGTATCGCATTCCGCTCTTTAACGCGCTTGCCCGCAGGCCGGAGGTCAGCCTCCATGTGATCTTTCTCGCTGAAACCGATCCAACCTTGCGACAGTGGGAGGTTTATAAGCACGAAATAGAGTTCTCTTATGAAGTTTTGCCGTCCTGGAGACGCCGGATCGGCCGGCATAACCTGTTGCTGAACCGCCGAGTCAATGCCGCTTTGCGCAAGGCCGAGCCCGAGATCATTGTTTGCGGTGGGTACAATTATCCGGCTTCCTGGCAGGCGCTGGTATGGGCACGCGTTCATCAGGTCCCATTCCTCCTCTGGTCGGAAAGCAACCTGCAGGATCTACGGCCACGGAGCTTTCTGATCGAATTTCTTAAACGAGAATTCTTGCAAGCTTGCAGCGGTTTCGCTGTTCCGGGAAAATCGGCCCGCGCTTATTTGCGAGCTCTCCACGTAGCTGATGATCGGATCTTTACCGCACCAAATGCGGTGGGAAATGATTTTTTCTCTGGCAAGGCCGCCTGCGCTCGTCAGAATTGGGCCTCCTGCCGCCGGAAGTTGAATTTGCCAGAGAGGTATTTTCTTTTTGCAGGGAGGCTGGTGCCCGAAAAAGGGGTGTTTGATTTGCTTGCTGCTTATGCAAAACTAGAGCCTCAACTGCGCGAACAGATGGGCCTGGTTCTGGCCGGCGATGGTCCAGTTCGTCGGCAATTAGAAGAAGAGGCACGGTCGATTTCGCCCGGGAAAGTCTGCTTCACAGGATTTCTGCAACGTGAGGATTTGGCCAAATGTTATGCACTCGGGGAGATGCTGATCCTGCCGACTCATACGGACACTTGGGGCTTAGTAGTCAACGAAGCCATGGCCTGCGGACTTCCGGTGATTCTTAGTGAGATGGCGGGCTGCGGCCCTGATTTGGTAAAGGTCGGATGGAACGGTTTCCTGATCCCTGTAGCGGATACTGGGCGACTGGCTACCGTAATGCAATCCATCGCGAGCCAGCCAGACTTGCGCGCAACAATGGGTGCGAACAGTACGACACTTATTGCGAACTATTCGCCTGAAGCCTGGGCGGAAGGATTGTGCGAGGCCGCCAGAGTGTTCGGGAGGGGAATGTGATCGAGCGACTCCCACGTCTTGCTGTCATCGCAGGAGCAATCCTGTCTCTTCCTCTGTTGGCATACATGGCCTATTCCCGATCCGTGTACCTGACGAGTCCCACGTTCCTGGGCGCCTTTGTAGTGCTGGAGTTGTTGCTGGCGGCGGTATGTGTGTATCGCCGATATTTTCTCGGAATTGTTCTCTTTGCGTTCTTAGCAGCAGGGTCCAACATGCCATTCGGAGGAGGCATGTGGACGGCGGCCCGCTGGGCATTCCTCGCAGTTGGTGCGATGGTTGGTTTTTTCATCATACTGAAAGAGCGCGGATGCCAATTTCGTGCTTTCCATGCCTTCGCGATTTTTGCTCTTCTGGCCGCTATCGCGTCTTCTGCCGCTTCCCGCTATCCCGGATTTGCCCTACTGAAAGCGGCCAGCCTGGTTTTGCTTTTCCTGTACGCGGGTTCAGGGGGGCGTCTTGCGGCCTTCACGCGCGAAAATCGTTTTCTTTCTGGACTATTGATTTCTGCGGAAGTTTACGTTGTCTGGGTGACAGGCTCTCACCTGATAGGGATCGAAGTGATGGGAAACCCAAACTCGCTGGGAGCGGCGATGGGGGTGTTCGCTTCGCCAGTGCTTCTCTGGGGAACTATGGTGGCTTCCGTGTCCACGGTGCGGCTACGAAGATTGCTGCTTTATGTGGCCGCGATGTACTTGGTCTTTCACAGCCAGTCGCGGGCCGGAATTTTGGCGGCATTTCTCTCCAGTTCTATCCTGTGCCTCGGATTGCGGAAGTACAAATTGTTTGCGCAGGGAGTGTTGGTGTTGGTGATCTGCGCCGCGGCTGCGGCGGTTTGGAATCCTGAGGCTTTTTCGGCGCGCATCTCCTCGCTAACCTCTTCCGTGGTTTACAAGGACAAGGATCCTGAACTTGGATTGTTTGCCTCGCGTCAAACTCCGTGGCAAACCGCAATGGATAGCATCCATAAACATTTTTGGTTTGGATCGGGTTTTGGCACCACCGATAACGGCCTCGACGCAAGCAGTCACCTGAGCAAGTTCTCCACCACCGAGGGAGTCAGTTCGGAAAATGGCAGCAGCTACCTGGCAGTATTCACCTGGGTGGGGATGCTGGGCATCCTGCCTTTCGCGTTGCTTCTGTTTTCTTTGCTGGGGAAAGTCTTACGGACCTTCCTCTGGATGTTGCAAACATCGAATCCCTTCCATCCTGCGATTCCGCTGGCGATGGTGGTGTTCGCAGGTTTTGTTAATGCCTCATTCGAGGACTGGCTCTTCGCGCCGGGATATTATCTGTGCGTCTTCTTCTGGGCGATGGCTTTCATCCTGGTGGATGTGAGCCCTTGGGCACCGATGCCCAGCTTTACGCATTCCTGGCGGCCATTTCTGATGTCGCCGCCGGCGCGCGGGATGGCCCCGAGCCGTTAGATGCGTCTGTTTATCAATTCTCTTGCAGCCAGTGCGGGCGGCGGCCTGACCTACATTCGCAACGTCCTTCCGGTTCTGGCGATCCGGCCTGAGGTGACTGTTACTGTTGCCGCGAGCGCCGGAGTGCAGCAGGAATTTGGGGCTATTCCATCGATCAACTTTGTCGGGACGAATTTTCCATCGGGACGACGCTTCTGGTATGAGCAGTTCGTGCTGCCCAGGATTATTCGGCAATCCCGGACAGAGGTCCTGCTCTCGGCAGGCAACTTCGCGCTAACGAACTCTCCTGTGCCGCAAATTCTGTTATCGCGGAATTCTATCTATACCTCCAAAGATTTCTATCGTGATCTGCTGGCACGACACGAATATCGAACTTGGGTGGATACGCGAATTCGAGCGGTGATCGCGAAAGCCTCGGTGAACTGGGCTGACGTCACCATTTCTCCGAGCGAGTCTTTTGCGGCGGAGTTGCGACGTTGGACCGGAGCGTCGGATATCGTCTCTGTTCATCATGGATTCGATCGGGAAGCTTTCGTTCGAGAGAAAAGTCCTCTAACCGCTGAGGTCGAAAGAAAACTTCATGGCGCGGACGATTCGCTCAAGCTTCTATTCGTGAGCCATTACAACTACTATCGCAACTTCGAAACTTTGATTCGTGCCCTTCCGCACATACGCGATCGACTAGACGGCCGTAGGGTGCAACTCCTTCTGACCTGTAAGCTGGCTTCGGGCGAGAATCCCGGATCATACCACCCGGAATCCGCTGCGAAATTGATTAAGGAGCTGGGGGTTTCCGACATGGTGATTCAACTGGGGGCTATTCCTTACGCGCAACTTCATCAGGTGTATTCGCGAGCCAACATTTACGTCACGCCTGCCTACACCGAAACGTTTGCGCATCCGCTGGTAGAAGCCATGTCCTTTGGACTGCCCATTGTTGCTTCTGATCTGCCGGTACACCGAGAGATATGCGACGATGCAGCGCTTTATTTTTCGCGCTTCTCGGAGCGTGAACTAGCAGATCGGCTTGCGGATTTAGTTTCAGCAGAGGATTTGGGACCGAGGCTGGGGGCGCGCGGTGTTCAGCGTTCTTCCTCGTTCAGCTGGAATAAGCACGTAGACGAACTCATAGCCGTAGCGAGTTCATTGGCAGGGCGGAGTGCGCTTCAGCCACAGGTCGAGAGCCGAACGCGATAGTATCTCCACCGCATTAGACCACACCGTGTAATCTCCGAGCCGCCTGCTTCACTCCATGGATTACGGCTTCTGCTTGGGTAGCTGATAGTTCAGGGTAGATAGGCAGCGATAGCACGCGATCGGCAGCGGTCTCGGCTTGCGGAAATGCCCCTCGTGAATATCCGAGATCGGAAAATGCGGGCTGCAGATGCGCCGGGATGGCATAGTGCACGGCCGACTGGATTCCCTGAGACTCAAGCTCCGACTTAAAGGTGTCGCGATCCTCTGCGCGGATCGTGTAGACGTGATAGACGTGCTTTGCCCACGGCATCTCGGCCGGGAGTTGCAGGCTGGAATCAGCCAGCGATCCGCTATAGTAGCGCGCAATGGCGCGGCGCTTCTCAGTCCATTCGTCCAGATGCCTTAATTTCACACGCAAGATGGCTCCCTGCAATCCCTCCATCCGGTAATTGAAGCCGCGCAGCGCGTGATGGTACTTGCGATCCTGTCCCCAATCGCGGAGGATGCGGATTTTGCTCCCATACTCAGGATTGTTGGTAGTTACAGCTCCGCCTTCGCCGTAAGCTCCGAGGTTTTTCGTGGGATAAAAGCTGAAACATCCGATGTCGCCGATATTTCCGGCGTTTCGTCCCTTGTACTTGGCACCGTGGGCTTGGGCTGCATCTTCGATGACGATCAGGCCATGTCGGCGCGCTACTTCCATAATAGGATCCATATCGGCCGTCTGCCCGTATAGATGTACCGGAAGGATTGCTTTAGTGCGAGGAGTGATGGCGGCCTCAATTGCGGAGGGATCCATATTGAAGGAGCGCGACTCAATGTCGACGAGGATTGACCGCGCTCCTGTATAGCCGATCGCTGCAACACTGGCGACGAACGTAAACGGGACGGTGATGACTTCGTCACCTGGGCCAACACCCGCCGCCAGCAGCGCGAGATGCAGCGCGCTTGTCCCTGAATTTACCGCGATGCATTCGCTGCTTGAACAGTAGTTCGCGAACTCGCGTTCGAAGGCGGCGACCTGCTCTCCAAGAACGAATTGCGAGCTTTCGAGCACCTGCTCGATAGCCGCATGGACCTCCGCTTTGATGCTTGTGTATTGCGCCTTCAAATCAAGATACGGGACCTGGATGGCGGAATCAGTCATTCGTAAGATCTCATGAGATGTTTTGGACTTGGGCGCTTATGTAGTCAGATGGGATGACGCTACGCCCAAATGCATTCATTTCGGACGATACAACAGAAAAGCCGAAGGCATCAAACAGGGTTTGCCGCAACTATCGAGCAATGGCTGCGCGCAGCATGTGGGCGACGTTAACGATCCCGAGCGCGGAACTTGCGGCAAGCATGGGCATGAGGACTGCAAGCGGCCAGAGCAGGCGACGATCTTTCGGAATCCAACGATAGAGCGCAGAGAGAACGAACGGCACGATGGGGATGGCGAATCGAGGGAAGTTACTCCGCGCCCAGTGCGGGTAGTTGTAGGTGAACAGACACCACAAATATCCGATAAGGAATGCAGTCTCCACCACGTGGGTTCGAGCATACGAGCGGAACTGGCTCGAACCGATCATGGCTGCTACTCCGGCGAGCACTAGAAAAATCCAGCCAAAGGAAAGCACGAGATTTGTCCACGGCGCCCGATAGAGAATTGTTCCCTTTATGATTGCGTAAAAGGGAAAGCCAAAAAGCCAGCCGCCTTGCCATTGTGAACTGTGATAGCTATTCACATTTGCCAATGGATCACCAAAGTGCGTGGCCAATGGAACGGCGTACAGAATCCCGACAAGCAATCCAATAGCTGTGGTTGCGAACACCCTTCGAAAGTCTCGCTTCATCAGTAATGCGATTCCGATCCCAGCCAACGCAAAAAATCCCAATGGCCGCACAACGGTCGCCAAGGACGCGAGAAGGGAGGCCACCAGCCAACGTTCGCGGCGCGCGCTGAGAAGTGCGAAAAAGATCAAGAAGACAAATAGCGGTTCCGATCCGCCCAGACAGGAACGTTGCAGCCAATCGAAATTGAGAACAGCGAAATACCCGGCAATCCAGCCGTCCCACAATCGCCGCACGAGGAGGCCGGATGCCAGCGAGGGCAGAAGTGAGAGTGTGAGCAACGCAGTGCGGTCGGAGAGGCCCGTCACCTTGGAGAGCAGCGCCATAGCGTAAGACAGGCCCCAAAACTGCTTGACGATCACACCTTGAAAATCCCAATGGCGGATTGCCGAGGCCAGGTTGATATAACCACCGCTGTCGCCGAAGTTCTCAACCAGCGCCAAATAGGGAGTGGCGATCCATATTAAGACGACAAAAATTACGAAACTTAAACTGATGAGCGCTGAGATCTCGGTTTGCGAGGGGGCGTTGACAGCCTCTATTTTCGCGGCTATCGGTGCATGATCAGAACGTGGCTCGCCCGTAATAACAGAGGCCGGCATGAGTGTGTGGCGTTGTTGAATTCTGAAGACCTGCGGCTGTTTCCGGATTATAACGCAGCCCTCTTCTCGCCCGATTTAGTGTTTAATAGAGGCGACTCTTTTCCTGATCGAATGTGCGGAATCTTCGGCATCATTGCGCAGAATGCGGGAATTCCCGAGGGCCTCGTAGAGCGGGCGACCGAATCGCTGGCCCATCGCGGTCCGGATGACTCGGGCACGATTCTTCTGCGCGATGCTTCGCCCTCGGGACTGACGGAAGTTGGATTAGGAAACCGCCGTCTGGCGATCCTTGACCTTTCGCCACTGGCTCACCAGCCGATGCAGGACTCCGCCACCGGCAACTGGATCGTTTACAACGGCGAAATCTACAACTTTCGCGAGGTGCGCCGTGAACTTCAGGAATCCGGCGTTCCATTCGTCAGCCAGTCCGATACAGAAGTTCTATTGCAGGCCTATGCCCGGTGGGGTCAGGCGTGTCTCGCCAAACTCCGGGGCATGTTCGCCTTCGCCCTTTGGGACGCGCGTCAGCAGTGTTTGTTCCTTGCCCGCGACCCGATGGGGATCAAGCCTCTCTACTACGCTCAGGCGGGAGGCTATTTCCTATTTGCGTCCGAGCTGAGAACTTTGCTCGGCACGGACCTGATTCCACGCACGATCGATCCCGCCGGTGTTGTGGATTACCTGACTTTCGGATCGGCCTACGATCCGCTAACGCTGATTGACGGAATTCGAGCACTGCCGGCTGGACATTCACTGACCTGGACCGGCGGAAAAATCAAGGAGGAGCGTTATTGGGACCTCGTTGACGAGCAGTCGCCGGAGCAGGATCCGGATCTGACGGATTCGGGTCCGCAGCTCTCCGGTGACAAACTCCGCCCGATTCTGGAAGAAGCGGTACGCTTGCAACTCGTCAGCGATGTGCCCGTGGGAGTCTTTCTTTCCGGCGGCATCGATTCCAGCGCGCTGGTGAGCGTTCTGAGCCAAGGCGGCGTGAAACCGAGTACGTTCTCGATCATTTTCAACGAGGCTGAGTTCTCCGAAGCCCCCTACTCCCGAGCCATCGCCCGGATGTTCCATACCGATCATCATGAGATCAGCGTCTCGCAAGCGGATGTTCTGGCCAGTGTCCCAGAGGCGCTTAGCGCGATGGACCTGCCGACCATGGACGGGGTGAACACGTTCATCGTTTCGCGCGAGGCGCGCCGTGCGGGCGTGAAGGTGGCCTTGTCAGGCCTAGGCGGAGATGAGGTTTTCGCCGGATACGCCAGCTTTCGCAGCGTGCCGAAATTGGAGCGCTTCGTGCAATTCTGGAGGCGGGTTCCCGCGGGAATTCGCGGTCCGCTTACGGCTACATACGATGCATTCTCGGGCGAGAACGATCAGAGTCGCAAACTGCTTGCCTTGGCACGGGAGAACGGCAGAATCCTTCATCCATATTTTCTTAGCCGGATGCTGTTCACGCCCGCGCAGCGCGACGGCATTTTTCCACAAGCGCGGGGAGCCCTGGATCTGGCACTGTCTGGGCCGAAATCAGCCTTGCAGCGTGCCCTTTCGCTCGATCCGGTGAATCGCGTTTCCTATCTGGAGTCGCGGTGTTATATGCTCAATACACTTTTGCGGGATACCGATTTCATGAGCATGTCGCAGGGTCTGGAGGTGCGCGTTCCGCTAATCGACCATCGGTTGGCGAAAGCTGTTCTGGGCGTGCCGGGCCGGTGGAAACTTGATCGCACTCCGAAGAAGTTGCTGCTCGCTGCCCTGACGGAAAAGCTGCCTGACGAAATCATCCATCGGCGAAAACGCGGTTTTACACTGCCATTCGATCACTGGATGCGGCAGGAAATGCGTGCGCTGGTCGAGCCTGCGCTCACCAGTACGCGTGTCAACGATGGTCCTCTCGGAGCATTGCTGAATGGCGAACGGACGCAAGCCGTGTGGGCCGATTTTTTACGAGGGGCAGTTTCGTGGTCGCGTCCGTGGTCGTTGTATGTTCTTCAGCGTTGGTGTGAATTGAATTTGTGATCATGGAAAAGGTTGAAGAGATTGCTATTGCAGGCTCGCTTGCGATCCAGCGCAAGCTGCCGATCAGCGTCATTGTAGCGGCTCGGAATGAAGAAAAGAACCTGCCGCGTTGCCTGGCGTCTCTGCGCGAAATGCAAGAGGTGTACGTGATCGATTCCCAGAGCACCGATGCAACTCCGGAGATCGCGCGCTCGTTCGGGGCGAAGGTGGTGCAATTTCATTATTCCGGGGGCTGGCCCAAGAAGCGCCAGTGGGCCATGGACACGCTTCCACTCCAGTTTGATTGGATTCTGCTGATCGATGCCGACGAGGCGCTTACTCCGGAATTACAACGGGAAATCCAATCCGCGCTTCGCGATACCGATGTTGACGGATATTACATTTCCCTTCAGATGTATTTTCTGGGGCGAGTGCTTAAGCACGGTGATGCTAATTTTTGGAAATTGACGCTGTTTCGCCGCAAGAAGGGAAAATTTGAGTGTCGCCTTCGCGAGCAGGACACCTCGATGGCCGACATGGAAGTGCACGAGCACGTCGTAGTAGAGGGCACCACTGGGCGGTTAAAACATCCGCTGATCCACCACAACGTGGAGTCGCTTTCCCGTTACATCCAGAAGCATGATGAGTATTCGAACTGGGAGGCACGCGTTCTGCTTCGGGGTGAGGGGGGAGCAACTGAGCTCCAGCCATCGCTCTCGGGTTCGCAAGCGCAACGGCGCCGATGGCTCAAGAAAAAGCTCTACGGGGTGCCGGGGTCTCCAGTTTTGCTTTTCCTGTACCGATTTTTGCTGCGGCTGGGATTTCTCGATGGCGTGCCCGGTCTGATCTACTGCGGATTCCAGGCGATCCAAATGTTTCACACCAAGGCGAAAATTTACGAGCTGAAAAAACAGCACCAGGGCGCGAAAGGGAACTGAGCACGCATGTGCGGCATCAGCGGATTGGCTAATTGGGGAGATCGGGAAACGCTGGCGCGCATGACGCAGGTGCAGGCTCATCGCGGCCCCAATGACTCCGGCCTGTGGGAGCGGAGGTTTCCAGATGGCTCCTATATCGGGCTAGGCAGTCGGCGCCTTGCCATTCTCGATTTATCTCCGCTGGGGCACATGCCGATGTGCAACCAAGCCCGCACCCTCTGGATCACTTACAACGGGGAGATTTACAACTTCGCCGCGCTGCGCTGCGAACTGGAGAGCAAAGGACACCGATTCGCCTCGCACACCGATACCGAAGTGATTCTTCATTTGTACGAGCGGGAAGGGCCGGACTGCGTGAAGCGACTGAACGGCATGTTCTCGTTCGCCGTTTGCGATCTGCGTTCTGCTACCCCGACATTATTCATGGCGCGCGATCATTTTGGCGTCAAGCCGTTCTACTACTCGCAACAAGGCGCTCGGTTCGCGTTTGCGTCTGAGATCAAGGCATTACTGCAAGTGCCGGGAATTGAAGCGGAACTCGATCCTGATTCGCTTCATCAATATCTGACCTTTCTCTGGGTGCCGGATCCCAAGACGATGTTCCGGGAAATTATGAAGCTTCCTGCTGGGCACTTTGCAATCTGGCGCCGCGGCGAGTTGAAGCTGACTCAGTACTGGGATTTGACGTTTCCTCCGGTAAGTCAAACCTACACTCGTTCCAAGGATGATCTCGCGGTCGAGATTCGCGAACGTTTTCGCAAGTCCGTGCAAGCGCAGATGATCAGCGATGTTCCGATTGGCGCGTTTCTGAGTGCAGGGCTCGATTCCTCGAGTATTGTCGCGATGATGGCTCGCGCTACGAACCGGCCGGTCCGAACCTACACGATTACGTTTCCGCGCGAGTATCGGGTTGGAGAAACCACTCTCGATGATCCCGAGGTCGCCACGCGCCTCGCGCAGCGCCTCGGTTGTGAGAATCAGCGGATTGTCGTCGAACCTGACGTTACGAATCTATTACCGCGTCTCATCTGGCACATGGACGAGCCGATCGCCGATCCACCGATCATCACCGCTTACCTGGTATGCCGCGAAGCTAGCAAGCAGGCCACCGTGCTTCTCTCCGGAGTTGGTGGCGATGAACTGTTTGCCGGGTACCGCAAGCACATTGCACATTACTGGGCGGAGCATTACCGCCGCATGCCACAATCCGCGCGCCACTGGGTAGAGCGCATCGTAGCGATGCTTCCAAGTCTGCGAGGAACGCGCGCCAAGGGCATGCTGCGGTTGGCCAAAAAAATGGCCAGGAGCGCGGCGCTTGATCGGTCCGACCGTTTCATCGCGAACTGCACGTATTTGGACGACGTGCAAAAAGCTGCGCTGTACACGGCCGACTTGCAGCGACAGATCGGCTCGGCCGACCCGGCGTGCGAGCATCGGTCAGCTTTTGAACATGGAAGCGCTGCGGATTTTCTGCATCAGATGCTCTATCTCGATACCAAAATATTCATGACCACGTTGAACCTGACTTACAACGACAAAATGAGCATGGCTTCTTCGGTCGAAGTTCGAGTGCCTTTTCTCGATCGTGAACTGGCGGAGTTTGTGGCTTGGAATGTTCCCCCAGAGATGAAGCTAAGAGGAGGAATCCGCCCCACGACGAAATGGATTTTCCGCGAAGCGATGCGCGATATTCTTCCGCGTGAGGTGTTACGACAACCCAAGGCTGGATTCGCCGCTCCCGTGGATTATTGGCTGGCTCACGACTTAAAAGAGATGGTGGACGACCTGCTTGCCCCGGCGCAAATTCAAAAACGCGGCCTGTTTCGAGCCGAAGCAGTGAGAACTTTCGTCGATGAGCACCGCAGCGGCCGCCGTGATTGGTCGATGCAGTTGTGGCAATTCCTTACACTCGAAATATGGATGCAGCAGTTTCTGGACGGCGGTGCGTCGCAATTTGAAAACGAGCGAATATCTGCAACCCAGGTTGCGACGGCGTGAGCACTGGACCCCTAACCACTAGCTCATGAGTTCACCACAACAACCCAATGTGAGGAGAAGAGCTTAGTCCATGCTGGTTCTGGGCCTGAACATGTTTCACGCCGATGCCTCCGCGGCGATCGTGCTTGATGGCGAAATTAAATTCGCGGTGGCTGAAGAGCGTCTGAATCGGCGCAAGCATTTTGGCGGGTTTCCCGCGCTCGCGGTGAGAGCTTGCCTCGATGCGGTGGGCGCAAAGATTTCCGAGGTGGACCATGTTGCAGTCGGCCAGGACAGCGAGGCCAATCTGGCGAAAAAAGTTCAATATGCACTGGCGAATCCCGCGAAGATCCTTAATTTTATCCGGCTGCGGCAGAGAAAGCAGGGGATGCGGGATGTCCGCTCCCTGCTTGCGAATGCGCTCGATCTCGACATCGGCAAATTGCTTTTCCAGGAACATCATCTCGAACATCACATCGCCCACATCGCGAGCGCGTATTACTGCTCACCATGGGAAAGAGCCGCGGGCTTCAGCTATGACGGTTCAGGAGACTTCGTCTCCACCATGATGGCGCGCTGCGAAGGCAACGATATAGAAGTGCTGGAGCGCGTCTTTCTTCCTCACTCGCTCGGCACTGTTTACACCATGATCTGCGAGTTCATCGGATATACGCAGTATGGCGATGAAGGAAAGGTGATGGGACTCGCGCCGTATGGCAAAGACACTTATTGCGATGTCATCGACAAAGTTGTCAGGACTGAAGGTTCAGGATTCCGCCTTGACCTGAGTTACTTCAAGCCCCTCGGCAGCAATGCTGGCATGCAGGTTCTCCCAGACGGAACGGTGCGCTTGGCACGCCATTTCTCGGATCGCATGGAAAAGTTATTCGGCAAGCCTCGCCAGCCGCACACCGAGATAACACAGCGTGATATGGACCTGGCCTTTGCCCTGCAACATCGCTTCGAGGGAATATTCTTCCACTTATTGAAGGATCTGCACCGGCGCGTGCCGTCCGATGACCTGGTCTTTGCGGGCGGATGCGCTCTGAACAGCGTAGCCAATGGCAAAATCTTTGACCGCACTCCCTTTCGTCGCACCTACATTCAGCCTGCCGCAGGTGACGAGGGCTTAGCAATCGGCGCTGCTCTCCATACCTACCACTCTGTGCTCAAACAACCACGCCGTCATGAACTGAAAAATTCGTATTTAGGTCCGGAATTTTCGGAATCCTACATTCAGTCGGCGCTCGAAAGTGCAGGAGTGGAATTTCGCAAACTGGTGACGCCCGCACTGCTCGATGCTGTAGCCGAGCAGATCGCCGCCGGCAACGTGATCGGATGGTTTCAAGGCCGCATGGAATGGGGGCCTCGCGCGCTTGGCAATCGCTCGATTGTTGCACATCCGGGGCTGCCCAACATGAAAGACGTTCTGAACGCGCGTATCAAGCGGCGCGAGTGGTTCCGTCCGTTTGCGCCTTCGATTCTGGTGGAATATCAGCATGAATACTTCGAGCACGATCATCCGTCCCCCTTCATGTTGCACGTTTACAAGATTCGGCCTGAGAAACGGAAGGAGTTGTGCGCCGCGAACCACATCGACGATACGGGCCGTTTGCAGACGGTCACGCGGGAAGAGAATCCGCTGTACTACGATCTGATCTCGGCCTTTCACCGCAAGACCGGCATTCCCGTGGTGTTAAACACCAGCTTCAACGAAAACGAGCCAATCGTCTGCACGCCCGAGGAGGCGATTGACTGCTTCCAGCGCACGCGCATGGACGTGCTGGCGATTGGTCCGTTTCTGGCGGTGAAGCGAGTGGGAGAGAACGCCAAGTTGGTGGAAACTACAAGACAGCATGCAGGATCGACAAAATAAGTTCTCTACTCGCCCATGACCTTCACGATGACGCGCTTATTACGCTGGCCATCGAATTCGGCATAGAAAATGCGCTGCCAGGTGCCGAGGTCGAGTTTGCCCGCTGTAATCGGCACGATTACCTCGTGATGGATCAATAGGGCCTTGAGGTGGGAATCGCCATTGTCCTCTCCTGTCTCGTGATGCTTGTACTCCTTCCGAAACGGCGCAAGGTGTTCCAGCCATTTATCAATGTCTACAATGAGGCCGCTCTCGTTGTCGTTTACATACACGCCCGCAGTGATGTGCATGGCCGAAACCAGCACCATGCCCTCCTTCACGCCGCTTCTGCGGACGATCTCTTCGATTTGCGGTGTAATGTGAACGTAGGCCCGATGGGTCGTCGTATGAAATTTCAGATACTCGGTGAGCGTCTTCATGGTTTTGCTTTGATGCGCTAGCGCAGAAGTTCGGCAAGCTTGCCGGTAGCAATTAACGCAGAGATCCTTGCCAGATCGCCGGACATGACGCGATCCCTGTCCATCGCAGGACAAACAGAACGGATCGCAGCATGCGCTGCTTCACCGCGCCGGGAGCTTTTCAGCGGAGCCAGAAAATCGAGCGCCTGCGCCACGGCCATAGCTTCAATCGCGAGGACGTTTCGCGTATTTTCCACAACCCGCTTTAGTTTCAGCGCCGCCGTCATCCCCATGGAAACATAATCTTCCTTGTTGCCGGACGTAGTGATGGAATCCACTGAAGCTGGATGCGCCAGCACTTTGTTCTCGCTGGCCAGCGCCGCTGCCGTGACTTGAGGAAGCATAAACCCGGAGTTCAGCCCGGCACCCGGAGCAAGAAATGGCGGTAATCCCTCGCTCAGAGCAGGATTCACCAGACGCTCAATTCTTCGCTCGCTGATACCGGCAAGGGCGCTCAACGCGATCGCAAGAAAATCCAATGCGAATGCCAGAGGCTCTCCATGGAAATTTCCTCCGGAAATCACATCGCCTTCCGCTGTGTCTTTGTTGATAAGAAACACAAGCGGATTGTCGACTGCGGAGTTCGCTTCGGTCTCGAACACCTCGCGACAATGAGCCAGAGTGTCCCGCACAGCGCCGTGCACCTGCGGAATGCAACGGAGGGAGTACGCATCTTGTACGCGTCCGCATTCCCGATGCGACTCGCGAATCTGGCTGCCCTCGAGCATGTGACGGAGATTTGCCGCCGATCGCGCTTGGCCGCGGTGCGGCCGCACCTTGTGAATGCGTTCGTCGAAGGCCGTATCGGTGCCCTTCAATGCGTCGCAGGAAAGGCCGCCGATCACATCAGCCGAGTCCACCAGTGTTTCCGCCGCGAGTAGCGCGAGAGTACCGACGGCGAGCATCGCCTGCGTGCCATTGATCAGGGAGATGGCTTCCTTTGCTTCCGGCACCAGGGGTTCAATCTGCGCCCGTCGTAAAGCCTCGGCGCTGGGAACGCGCGCTCCCTTTTCATCGAAGCATTCGCCTTCTCCGATGAGTGCCAGGGCAAGGTGGGCGAGGGGCGCGAGATCACCACTGGCGCCGACGCTGCCTTGGGAAGGAACAACTGCGGTCACTCCGCGGTTCAGCATCTCGCAAATTGTGTCGATGACGACGGGCCGCACGCCCGAGTTGCCTTTGGCCAGCGAATTGGCGCGCAGCAGCATCATTGCCCGAGTATCCGCGACGGAGAGCGGTTCTCCCACGCCGCAGGCGTGTGATCGGATCAGGTTCACTTGCAATTCGCGAACTTGATCCGGGGCGATGCGGACATCGCTCAGTTTCCCGACGCCAGTCGTGATGGCATACGCGACCTTGTTCCCGGCGACGATGGCATCGACCACAGCACGTGCGTGTTGCACAATTTCGCGAGCCTCGGGAAGGAGCAGCACAGGCCGGCGGATCGTGGGATCCGCGACCTCCTTCACCGCTGCCAGAGTCAAATCGTTTCCGTTGATATGGAGAGCGTTCAAATGACTTTCCCTGCGATTATCTGTGGCCGCCAACGGCGCTGCGAAACACGGTCAAGTATTTTTCTGGCAGTCGTGCAACCTTCATCTTCGCGTCCGTCACCACGTGCAGAGTTTCACCTTCGGCCAGCACTGTTTCGGTTCCAGCGCGAATCAGTTCGTAACTGAAAACAATCACTGTCTCACGCACACTCTTCAATCGCGTGCGGATCACGATCTCTTCGTCATAAAATACGGGGGCCCGGTAGCGGCACTTCGCCTCTGCCACCGCAATGAAGCGTCCTTCCTGCTCTTCCATCTCGCGGTAGGAGAACCCCATCGAGCGCATCAACTCTACGCGCCCTACTTCAAACCAGATGAAATGATTCGAATGGTACACGACGCCCATCTGATCAGTTTCCGCGTAGCGCACGCGCAAGCAGGTTTCATTGGTTGCGGACGGGTTCGAAGTGTTCATTTTCCCGTCCACACCGGTTTGCGTTTTTCCAAAAACGATGAGATTCCCTCGCGAAAATCGGCGGTAGTCCGTACCGCAGCGTTCTCAAGAACCGCGGCCTCAATTTGCTCGTCTACTTCGGCACGCGCGTGATCGTTTAATAATTTCTTGGTGGCCCGTAGCGAAGCCGGACTATTTTCCATCAGTGTGCCCGCCAATTGCCGTACCCGCACCAGCAGATTGTCAGGATGTACCACCTCATTCACCAATCCCAGGCGCAATGCTTCCTCCGCGCCAAAGATGCGTCCCGTCAGCAGCAGATCGCGCGCCTGCTTCTCTCCCACCTGCCGCAACAGGAACGTGGAAACAATGGCGGGCACAAATCCGATTCGCACCTCGGTATATCCGAACTTTGCCTCCGGCACTGCCAACGTGAAATCGCAAAGAAGCGCCAATCCCGTTCCGCCGGCGATCGCCGGACCGTTCACCGCCGCGATCGTCACCTTGGGACATTCGTACACGGAACGAAACAATCGCACCATCGCGCGTGAGTCCTCCACGTTCTGTTCCGGCGTGCGACCCAGCAGCGATTTCAGGTTTTCCAGGTCCATCCCTGAGCAGAAGGCCTTGCCCGCTCCGGTGATGATGAGCACGACCGCGTCAGAGTTCGCGACTTCCTCCAGTGCCCGCACCAGATCATCGATCAACTCGAAGCTGATCGCATTCCGCTTCTCGGGCCTGTTGAGCGTCAGTGTGGCCAGCCCGCCCTGAAATGCGAGTTGTACAGTCTTATAGTTCAAAGAAGATGTTGTCCCCTGTGTTTCTCTGTGTTCTCGTTGGTGAAGCCTCAATCCGCCGCATGCGAGCTGGAAAACTTGGCGCTTATCCCGGCAGTCGCTTTCAGCAGCGCATCCAGCGGCTTCAGTCGTGGCAGATCCGCACCGCGCGCGGACAAAGCCTGAATTACCCTCTCGGTTGGAATGTTACCCACCAGCGCATCCTGCGCAAACGGACATCCACCGAGACCCCCGATTGCGGAATCAAATCGCCGGCATCCCGCATCGTACGCCGCAAATATTTTTTCTTCGGCATGCTCCGGCCGGCTATGCAGATGCATTCCAATCTCCAGGTAGTCGAATTTCGACATCAAGGTTGCCGTGAGACCGCGAATCTGATCAGCGCTAGCCATGCCGACCGTATCCGCCAGCGAGATCATGTGCACGTCTTCCGCTTCCAGCAACGAAATCGCGTCAAGCACTTCGTCGGCGCTCCATGGGTCGCCATACGGATTGCCGAACGCCATCGAGATGTAAACCACGACGTTCAACCCAGCATCGTCGGCTTTCTTCTGGATCTTCTCTAGTTGCTCGAGGGCATCTTCCGCAGATTGATTCTGATTCTTGCGTAAAAATGTCTCGGAGATCGAATACGGGAATCCGAGCGTCGAAACCGCGTGCGTATCGATCGCCCGCTGCGCCCCTTTCTCGTTGACCACGATTCCGATAATTTCGACGTCGTCCGGCGGGTCAAATTCCTTTAGCACCTGCTCCGAATCCGCCATCTGCGGCACGGCATTCGGGGAAACGAAAGACACGGCATCGATGTGCTTGAACCCAGCGCTGATCAACGCCTTCAAGTAGTCGACCTTCAAGTCGGCAGGGATCATCCCCTTCAGCCCCTGCCAGGCATCGCGCGGACACTCAACGAGTTTTACTGTCTGGGTCACGAAAAAGTCGGGTCCTCTGATTTGCGCGAATCAGCCGGATTAACCGCATTTCACTTGATTCGAGTTGTCTGCGTTAATCGGTCGCGGGACTTTGATTTACGTCTGCAGCACTCCAACCTTAAATTCGGCAACGTCCGGGTTGAGCGCGGCGGCTTCCAATGCCTCCGTGATCGCCTCGCGCGTCTCCATGGGATCGATGATTTTGTCGATCCACAGCCGCGCCGCTCCATAGCGAGGATCGGTCTGCTCGTCATAGGTGCGCTTCACCGATTCGTACAGTTCTTTGCGTTCTTCCTCACTCAACTTTTTGCCGCCCCGCTCCAACTGCTTGATCTTGATCTCGACCAGAGTGCCCGCCGCCGAATCGCCGCTCATGACGGCATAGCGAGCTGTGGGCCAGGCAAACACGAATCGTGGATCGTACGCCTTGCCACACATGGCATAGTGTCCGGCTCCGAACGAGCCGCCAACGATGACGGTAATCTTGGGTACAACGGAATTAGAAACGGCATTCACCATTTTCGCGCCCGCTTTAATGATGCCGCTCCACTCCGCATCGCGTCCAACCATGAAGCCGTTGACGTCATGAAAAAAGACCAGCGGAATCAGATTCTGATTGCAGTCCATAATGAAGCGCGCCGCCTTCTCCGCCGACTCGGTGTAAATCACGCCACCGAACTCCATGCGCTTATGGCCTTCATGATCCGTCTGCTGCGCGTGCAATTTCTGATTCGCCACGATGCCGACGGCAAATCCGCCAATGCGCCCATACCCGCAGAGCAAGGTCTTCCCGTATTCCGGCTTGTACTCGTCGAAGCGACTGCCATCGAGCACGCGCGCCAGCACTTCCTTCATGTCATACGGACGAGCCGGGGAGGAATCATAAATACCATAAATTTCTTCCGCTGAAAGGGCTGGATCGACTGGCTTTTTGCGATCCCATGGAGAGAGTCGCCGATACCCCCACTTCTCCACGATCGAACGAATCCGCCCAATGCAAGCCTCGTCGTTTGCCTCGCGGTAATCGATAGTACCGCTGATCGTCGAGTGCATGACTGCACCGCCGAGTTCCTCGGCGGAAACTTTCTGTCCGATCGCTGCCTGCACCAAGGCCGGACCCGCCAAAAACAATCCGCTGCCATCCGTCATGAGCAGGTGATCACACATGACCGGAAGATATCCGCCGCCCGCGACGCACATGCCCATGATGGCGGCGATCTGAGGGATGCCCATCGCCGACATGACCGCGTTATTGCGGAATACGCGGCCAAAGTCGTCGGTGTCGGGGAAAACATCTTCCTGCAGCGGCAGAAACACGCCCGCCGAATCCACTAAGTAGACCGTGGGAATGCGATTCTCGATGGCAATGTTCTGTGCGCGGATGACTTTCTTTGAAGTCATCGGGAAGAACGCACCTGCTTTTACCGTGGCATCGTTCGCAATGATCATCACGAGCCGCGTGTGGATTCGCGCCAGACCCGTAATCACTCCCGCAGCGGGCGCCCCTCCCCATTCCTCATACATGCCGTATGCCGCGTAAAGCCCAAGCTCGAAAAACGTTCCCGGATCGATGAGCAATCCGATACGCTCGCGCGCGGTCAAGCGACCCTTGGCATGCTGGCTGTCGATACCTTTGGTGCCGCCGCCTTCGCAAATCTTCTCGCTCTCATTCCGCACCTGCGACATCAGGTCCGCGAGAAAGCGCATGTTGGCTTCGAATCGCGCCGAGGTCGGATCGACTCGTGTGGTCAGCACGTTTTCGATAGTCGAGGAACTGATGCCGGAATTTTCGTTTCTTTCAGCCATAGGTGGCGGACTGATTACGGTATATCACGGAATGAAAGGACGCAATCCGGAGGCGTGATGCATTCAACGGATCGACCCGGCATTCCGCGCAGGCTGCAACCTGATTCGATGCACAGCCTCCGCCAGAGGATCGTCCGAAATCGCATTGATAAGGCCAATCTGCAATGCGAGCGCGGCGGTAATCTTCTGCGGGGCGATGAATATTTCTAATGCTCGTGCTCTGCCAACGAGGCGTGGTAGGCGTTGCGTACCGCCCCAGCCGGTGATCAGCCCGAGGGCAGCCCCGCGGTGCCCGAAGACCGCGCGGGGCGAGGCAATGCGATAGCGGCAAGCCAGCGCGAGATCGAGTCCACCACCCATGCAGTAGCCTGAAATCGCGGCATAAATCGGAGCAGGGAAGTCCTCGGTGGCATGCATGAGCTCCTGTCCCATTTTCGAAAATTCGTATGCGCGCGGACCATCCAGCTCCGCGATCTCCCTCAGGTCAGCTCCGGCGGAAAAGAATTCATCATTGCCGGTAATCACCAATGGTTGCGGCGAGCGCGCCAGATCCCCCAGCACAGCTGTAAGCGACAACACGCAGGCACTCGTCAGGCGATTTGTCCTATCTGCCGAGCAGAGGCGAACAATCCCGACCCCATGTTGCTGCTCGAACTCAATCGACGATCCGGGCATTTGAGGAGGCTAAGAATTGCGCGAGATCCATTCCGCCAGCCGGCAGCCGTCCTCTTCCAGCAGAAACGTTCCCACGCCGAAGCACTCGCCGAAAATACGCTGCGACTCGGGATCCCGCGCTACTCGCGGAATCCACTGCTGCCCGACTTTATACTGCGCCGCCGTAAACCACTTCTGTGGGAGCACTTCTGCCAGTCCCGCCTGCAGATAGAGAATGAAGATCGCGAAGGCCGGATCGTCATTCGACATCGCTTTGTAGCTGGTGGGAACAATCAACTCATCTACAGAACGTAATTCCGGCGGCACTTCAATCTTATGCGGTCCTGATTGCAAAGCGATGGGGATATCGAAATCGGCCAGTGGCGCCGTCGCAGCGTAAATGCGTTCGGAGGATTGTTTGAACCACCCCGCAATCTCAGAAAGATCGAAGGCCTTGAGTTGATCGGGATCGAAACAGGTGACGCGAATATTTTTTCCTTCCGGGCACCAGATACCGAGAAACTGCGGAGGCACCAGGAAAGGCCTGCAATAGGTATTGAGGGCAAGTCGCGGACGGTCCGATTCCCGCTCAAGGCCGAGGGTCACTAAATGAGCAATCGGTCCTTGCTCACCGTGATGGGCCCAGACGAACTGTTGACCCGCAAGCGACCGGAAAGAGGGGAATGTTTGCCAATACCACGGCGCCGGACCGATTGTGTTTGAGAGGATTTCCTGCAGGCGCGCGGTGTCGATGCCCGGCATTAGCCAGCTGCCGGTACACCCGGCCCTTTCACGTGAGTGCGGATGAACTGCACGATCTCATCCATTGCAGTGCCCGGCTGGAAGATGGCTGCCACGCCAGCCTTCTTGAGCCCATCCATGTCCTGATCGGGAATGATGCCGCCCACCAGCACCAGGACGTCATCCATCCTGTTCTGACGCAACAGATCCATTACGCGCGGCACGATCGCATTGTGCGCTCCCGAAAGAATCGAGAGACCGATGACCTGCACGTCTTCCTGCAGCGCGGCATTGACGATCATTTCCGGGGTCTGGCGAAGGCCGGTGTAGATGACTTCCATGCCCGCATCGCGCAGGGCACGCGCAATCACTTTCGCCCCGCGATCGTGACCATCCAAACCCGGCTTGGCCACCAGCACGCGGATCTTCATCTCAGCCATCGCATCCATTTAACCACAGTGGGTGCAGGGATCACAGGGGAACACTGTGCTCTGCCGATGTAATCACATCGTCTTGATGTCCAGACTTCGCCACATATACCAGCAGGCCACACTGCGGTACGGCGCCCATGCCCGTGCGATCCTTTCCATATCCTTCGGCGTGGGCCACTTCCGCTTGCGGTAATGCTTCTTCATGGCCGCCTGCACACCGTAATCTCCTGTGGGAAGCACATCTGGACGCCGCAAACTGAAGATCAGAAACATGTGTGCCGTCCAGACGCCAATTCCTTTCACCTGTGTCAGATGTTTGATCACCTCTTCATCCGGCATTTCGGCGAGCTTTGAAAAATCCAGCAGGCCTGCCGCGGTCTTCGCGGCCAGATCCTTCAAGTACGAGGACTTCTGCTTCGACAAGCCGACGCTACGCATTTGAGCGTCGGTCAGCTTGAGGATTCCCTCTGGAGTAAGAGGATCTCCCGCTGCTTCCGCAAACCGGTTGAAGATTGTAAGCGCAGCTTTGCCGTTCAACTGCTGATAGACAATCGCCTCGGCCAGGCTGTGAAATTCGGGCGGGCCGTATTCCATCCGGAACGGCCCGACCCGGTCAATGATTTCCCGAAGAACGGGATCGCACTTTTTCAGGTGAAGGATCGCCCTGCGCATGGGATATAGATTTACCATAGGGCAGGTCGGGATGGAGAATAAAAAACGAACAACAGCCCGCCGCTATTTTGTCTTCTTTACCGCAATCCCCAGCACTTCAAATCTTCCATTGCGGACCAGTTTCGCCGCCCCGATAAACGCTCGGGCTGGATAGTTCTGATGGAAATACGTCTTGTATACATTGTTGAAGGTGTCGTACAGCGAAAGGTCAGTGCAGAAGATCTGTACCGAAATCAAGTCGTCCATGGAGAAGCCAGCCTGCTCCACAGTTGACTTGACGGCCTCCATTACCAGGTGCGCCTCTTCCTCAGCTGTGGCTGGTGCCTGACCCGTTTTAGGGTCGAGTCCAATGTGCCCGGCTACATACAGCGTGTCACCCACCTGCACGGCGTCGCTGAAAGGCAAACCTTTCGAACTCTCCGGAGGCTTGATGTACTTCCGATCGGCCGCTCGAGCCACCACACAACTCAGAAGGAACGACATCCCAATTACGAATACACGCAGCTTCATAGCTTCTCCTTGAAATGGATTTGCGAAAGAATTCTATCGGATGCGGAAGAGGTCCATTCTGCCATGCGCTGACAACTCGTACCTAGTGACCTGCCTCTGATGAACCCAAGCGTCAACGTTCCCCGAAACCAGCGCCTCTCGATGGGTTCGCGTCTCTTCTCCGGCAGGAGCAAACGATCAGGAACAGCAGGCACATGAGCATGGCAAAATCCGCGCGAGCGTCGCTGATCATAAACCAGAATCCCTGACCGCTTCGCGTGAGCTCCGGAATCTTCGTGGTCACGATGGCCGTGCAGATGATGACCAGCAGCGGGATCGCCGCCCATTGCGCAAACCATCCGAATAACACCATCAGCCCACAGACGATTTCGAACGCGCCGACAAAATGCGCCGTGAATGCCGGATGCGGAAAACCGATGCGTGTGAAACGATTCACTCCCATGTTGGGGTCAATATATTTGAGGACGCCTTGCGTGAAGAAGATCAGACCCACGGCAATGCGGATGAATATCGGGCCCTTGACTGCGGATTTCATACAGATTGGATCCTAGAGGGCTAAAAACGCGGCATCTTAAGAAAGGAACTTGACAGTCGCTTCCACGAGTTCTGCGGTCGGTTTATAGGGATCCCCGGGCGCATCATACTCGATCGAGCAATATCCTTTGTATCCGTTCTTCTTCAAAATGGCGAACGTGCGCGCCAGATCCACGTGTACCGCCTTGCCCTCATCGTTCACTTCGCCATCTTTTACATGGCAGATTCCATACGCATGCGCAAACATCACATCCATCGCCCGAAGATCGAATTCTTCGTCGTGCGCGGCCAGCGAGTTGCCGAAATCCGGCAAGGCTCGCAACCAGGGACTGTTCACTTTTTCAATGACCTGCACAATGAAAAACGGATCTTCACTCACAGGATTGTCATTCTCCAGATGCACCACCATATTCTTTTTCGCCGCGTATTCGGCGACACGCGAGAATGTGTCGGAGGCGCGTGCCACATCGGGTTGCATACCGTTCGCGCCCTCGATATGAGTGCGAATGCTCGGAGAGCCAAGGGCCGCTCCCACATCTAACCACCTCTTGCTGGATTCTAAGGCTCGGTCGCGTTCCGCCCCATCGGGTGAATACTGGCTGTAGCGGCCATCTACTGCAATGTCGACGACCGCGGAGCCTGCTCTCTCCACCGCCGTCCGAAACTCTTCGAGGTATTTCAGATCGGTCGAAGGAAAAATCGGACTCCAGGGTTCGATCTTATGCACGTTGAATTTTTCCGCGACGTGCGCGGCGAAGTCCTTCAGTTCGATCTGCTGGGCCGCTGGAACGTTGCTCGGCGTCTTTCCGTCCCAGCCCTTCCAGCCCACAATAAATTCGCGAAACGGATAGGCCGCCACGGCAACCCGCTCGCGCGGTGCGGAAGGGAACCGGACCGACGGGGAAGTGGCCGCCCGAGAAAAAGAAGTTAGCAGTCCAGTCCCAACCGCAACAGCGGCGGATTGTACAAGGAATTGGCGACGCGTGGTCCCGCCCATGCGCGAAAGTGTAGCAGACCTGCAAAGAAAGAAACTGCCAGCCGATAAAACTGAGAACTTACTTCAGATAGGCCCGCACCAACCCAATCAGATCCTCGGTCAGTTCCTCCGGAGATTCAGTCGCCCGATCTGGATGCGTGATGTGCAGCCGGATGTGATCTTGCAGGATTTCCGCCATAAGACTGTTCACGCCGCCGCGGATTGCGGCCAGCAGCATGAGAATATCGGCGCACTCATCACCCTCCATGATCGACCGCTCCACAGCGTCAATTTGCCCGGCCATGCGCTTGATGCGGGAGAGGAGTTTCTGTTTTTCGCGGGAAATTTCCGGCTTTTTCTCTTTCATTGAACCATGTTAAACGCCGGAGTCGCAGATAGGGTAGGGGGGTATTGCTTCGGCTGCGCCCCGACTCGGCTTGGGGGCGCATACAACCCGCACTGAGTTGGTAGCAACTAAATATTTAGTTGACGTTATTTGGCCATACCCGTCTATAGAGCAGAATGGCGGGATTAGGGAACTGGAGAAACCATGCCACCGACCAAGTCGCCCATTTTGACCGAAGCTGAGCTGCGGTTGATGGACGTACTTTGGGAGCGCGGGCCGTGCTCCGTGCAACAGGTGCTGGTGGCCCTCCCCGGCACGCCGAGACTGGCTTACAACTCCGTTCTCACGACGATGCGCGTCCTCGAGAAAAAGGGCTACGTGGAGCATGTGAAAGACGGGCGGGCGCACATCTATGCCCCGGCCATTCGACGCGAGGACGCCACGAAGTCAGAAATTTCCCACCTGCTGGGCCGTTTTTTTAAGAATTCGCGCGAGCTCTTGCTGCTGAATATCCTCGAAGACGGGTCGATTGACCAGAAGGAACTTACGCGACTGCGCAGCTTGATCGCAAAGTCATCCGCAACCGGGGGAGGAGAATGACGATGCAACCACTCCTGCCCTGGCTGGCCGAGAGGTTTCTGAATGGTGTGCCGGAAGGAATCGCGATCGCGCTGCTGGCGTGGCTCCTCCTGCGGATCTTTACACGAAGCGGTTCGAGCACCCGCTTTGCGATCTGGCTCTCGGCTCTGGCGGCCATTATCGTGATCCCATTGGCTCGCGGTATCTGGCTGTCGAAAGGCACGCTGATTGAGCGCACCTCATTTTGGTCGGTTTCCGACGTGTGGGCGCGAGACATTTGCATTGCTTGGCTTGCAGTTTCTTTGCTGGGCCTGGTCCGGGTTGCACTGGGAATCTTGAATTTACGCCGGCTCCGGCGCGACGCGCTGCGGATCGAGATCTCTTCGCTGAGTGCCGCCGTCCAGGAAACCTTGACCTCGTTTCGAAGCCCGAGAAGCGTCGAGCTGGCGCTATCCTCGCGCGTCTCTGTTCCGGCGGTGATCGGATTTTTCAAGCCAATCATTCTCCTTCCAGCTTGGGCACTGGAAGAGCTTTCCCCTGAGCAACTGAATGCCGTCCTGATGCACGAACTGGCGCACCTGCGCCGCTGGGACGACTGGACGAACCTTGCCCAGAAACTGGTCCGGGCATTGTTCTTTTTCCATCCCGCAATCTGGTGGATTGACCATCAGCTTTCGTTCGAGCGCGAGATGGCCTGTGATGAATTCGTGCTGGCCAGGACAAGAAATCCGCAGGCCTATGCTCAGTGTCTGGTTTCTCTTGCGGAGAAGAGCTTGCTGCGTCGGACCGTCGCGTTTGCCCAGGCTCTCGTCGGACGCATGGGGCAGACCACGCGCCGGGTTACGAGAATACTGGATCCGCATGGCAGTGTTGTTTCGCGGGGCTGGACGCCGGCATTCGCAGTATTGACAATGGCTTCCGCAGCGGGAACTGTTTGGCTGGCGCGCGCTCCTGAATTCGTGGCCTTCCACGATTCGACATCCTCGCCGGTTGTTGCTGCTACTTCGGCTGGCCATTTCCAGATCCCTGCAACGGTGCATGGGCAGCCGCCCATGATGGCTGCTGCCAAGTTCCACGAACGGGGTAATTCTTTGGGCCCAATTCAGGCCGTGCTGAAGCAGGATGCCCCACGCAAGCGTCGCTCGCCTATGGCTTTGAATGCGGCCACGCACCAGAAGCAGCTGCCCGAGCCGCATGTGATTCAGGCGAGTACTCGGCCGTCTCCCTCGCTGGCCCCGGTCGAAACGGTTTACGTGGTTACCGCGACGCAGGCCTCCAGCTCGAATGGCACAGCCTGGACGCTGTGTGTTTGGCGGATCACAGTTGTGAACCCGCAGGTCCCCGGCTCGCACGACCTTGTCACCCATGATCCGCAGCCGGTGCTTTTGCCGAGCAAGACGTAAGAATTTGGTGGAAAATTTTTTTGAAATCAACAACTAAAATATTAGTTGTTAATACAAGGAGAACAAACGCATGCATCCCTGGCTCACGAAAGTTCGAAATACAGCCAAACGGCACGTCGCTGTTTCGGCGATTGCCATAGCCACAGTTGTGTCCTTTGTAGGATACGAAACCGTTCGACCAGCGAGTGCCGCAGCCACGCCATCCAGCGCGGTCGCGCCGCTCGATGACAGCAGCATCGCACCGTTGCTTTCGCTCGATCACGCAATGGAGACGCTGGCGGCACGCGTCACCCCCGCCATCGTAAATATCAGCGTTACCTCCAAAACGAAATCGGACCAGCTTGAGAACGACAACGAAGATCAGAGTGACGGTCAAGGACAGGATCAAATTCCGGAACCGTTCCGCCGTTTCTTCGGACCAGGCATGAGAATGTTTCCCCACCAACAGGGACCACAGATTGAGCACGTGGGCGGAAGCGGCGTCATCATTTCGCCTGACGGCTACATCGTTACCAATAACCACGTCGTGGATGGCGCGGTCGATATCCACGTCACCATGAGCAATCGCAAAATCATGACCGCGAAACTGATCGGTCGCGATCCGCTCACCGATCTGGCGGTGATCAAAATCGATGGCCACGATCTGCCGAATGCTCCGCTGGGCGATTCGACGAAGTTGCGCCCTGGGCAAACTGTGCTCGCCTTCGGCAATCCTTTCGGCTTCCAGTTCACAGTGACGCGCGGCATCATCAGCGCGCTGAATCGCCCGAATCCGGATATGGAAAATCGCCGCAAGCCCGGCGGATTCATTCAGACCGATGCCGCTATCAACCAGGGCAATTCCGGCGGACCGCTCGTCGATGTGCGCGGCGAAGTGATTGGCATCAACACCTTCCTCATCTCGCCTTCGGGATCGTTCTCCGGCATGGGATTCGCCATTCCGACGCAGACGGTGCGGCCTGTGGTCGATCAGATCATGAAGACCGGAAAAGTAACGCACGGTTATATGGGAATCGCCATCGAAGACGTAACGCCTGAAAACGCGAAGTTCTTCAACGTGAATAACGCCAGTGGCGCGCTCGTCAGTCAGGTTGAAGACGGATCGCCCGCGGCAAAAGCTGGTCTGAAAGTCGGCGACGTGATCACCGAACTTGATGGCCAGAAAGTCACCGACTCCTCTGAACTGCAGATGCAAGTCAGTGAGAAAGAACCAGGAACCACGATCCAACTTGCAGTGCTGCGCAATGGCAAGAACATGGCGATCCCGGTCACGCTAGAAGCTCTCGGCAACCGCGACAAGAGCACGACCGAAGTTGGACAAAACGGTCAAGGCAAAATGCGCTGGGGGATTGGACTCGAGGACCTCAACCAGGACAACCGGCAGCAGTTGCAAGCCCCTGCGAACGTCCACGGTGCAGTTGTTGGACAAGTAAAAGCCGGCAGCCCGGCTGATGATGCCGGCCTGCGCAACGGCGACATCATCATGCAGGTCAACCGCAAAGACGTGAACAGCGCGGCAGATGTCCAGCAGGCGCTGTCGAGTGTTCCGAAAGGACAGGATGCGCTTCTGCTCGTCTGGTCCAACGGCGGAACGACCTTCCGCGTGATGCACGCTACGGCGGAGTAAGGCATCGCCTCGCTGTTTCGAAGCGCGCTGGGTACCCCGTCCATGATTCGCGACACGTTTGCGGATCATGGCGGGGTTTCGTTTTCCCCCCTTGCTGGAACCCACTTCGGCCCGCTTATGGGAACAAAAGCAGGATTAGCGGTTGGCTTTTCGCGCACAAGGAATTCCCCACGGTCATTGCATCCACTTCAGGGTATTCGACATCAACTGCTGAACTTGTGGATAATCCTTGGAGGCGCATTATGCCCCTGGATCAACCAGAATGTTGGCCATCGCTGCCGCTCGAATCGTGGAAGGAAACGTGTGCAACGCTGCACATGTGGACGCAAATTGTGGGCAAAGTCCGGCTGGCGCTTACCCCTCTCGTAAACCACTGGTGGAACGTTCCCTTGTATGTCACGGCGCGAGGGCTTACCAGCTCGCGAATTCCGTACGGGAATAGCTCGTTCGAGCTCTGGTTCGATTTCATCGAGCATCGACTTGTGCTGGAAACCTGCGAAGGTGCTGTCAAAACCCTCAACCTTGCGCCGCGCTCGGTTGCCGATTTCTACCAGGAGTTCATGACGATGCTTCGTTCCGAGGGGATTGAGGTCAAGATCTGGCACATGCCAGTGGAGATTCCCAGCCCGATCGCCTTCGATCAGGATCGTGTACACGCGTCCTATGACGCCAAATCGGTGGAGAAGTTCTGGCGCATTTTGCTGTCGGTAGACGCGGTCTTGAACCAGTTCCGCGGAGGTTTCATCGGGAAATCCAGCCCCGTGCATTTTTTCTGGGGAAGCTTCGATCTGGCGGTTACTCGGTTTTCCGGTCGCCGCGCACCGGAACGACCTGGCGCCGATGTCATCACCCGGGAAGCCTATTCGCATGAAGTAAGCAGTGTTGGATTTTGGCCTGGCAGCGGAGATATCCGGAACCCCGCCTTTTATTCCTACGCGGCGCCCGAGCCGAATGGATTCAAGCAATCGCGTGTTCGGCCGCAATCTGCGTTCTACAGTCAGCAACCCGGGGAATTTCTTCTCATGTACGACGATGTGCGCACATCGGCTTCGCCAAGTAAGTCACTGCTCGATTTCTGCCAGAGTACCTACGAGGCTGCTGCCACTCTCGGAAATTGGGATCGCAGCAATCTGGAAAGACATGAGCCCACGGACTTAAGCCTGCAAGGAAACGGCTGCTGAAACGGTGAGGGAAGTCGAAGGACCCGAAACGGTTGAAATGGTGGAGGCGGCGGGAGTCGAACTATTCAGCGTGTTGACAGCACGTAAGTTATTGATTCTTCGTATGGCCAAAGGGGCAAAAAAGGCACCATTGCCGATTCCATTGTACGTTTATTGTACGAAAATCTTTTGGCGTTTTGACTCCTAAGTCCCTTGTCACGAGCCGAGTATCCCACAGTTGTGTTCCGATTGAGAAGATATTTGTTCGCTCAAACAACCCCTATCCAAAAAGCTGACCCTGCGGTGGTGATTCCCGCTCGACAGGTTTTGCGCAATCCGCGTCATCGTTCTGCACTTGATTCACGCGACTACTCACCGGATACACACCCATTTGGAGCGCATCATACGGCTTCAGCATTTCCAGAGCGTCCGCTGTATCCTTCAAGCCCGGATCGAGCCAAAGGTCGTAATCACTTGCGTTCAAGATCACAGGCATCCGATCGTGCACCGCAGCTGTGACTGCGTTGGGCGTGGTTGTAAGGATCGTGCAAGTGTTAATCCAGTCACCAGTTGGAGCCTTCCATCTCTCCCACAATCCGGCAAATGCGAAGAGTTGGCCTCCGTTCACCTCAAAGCAGTATGGTTGCTTGGTCTTTCCGGCCCTCTTCCACTCGTAGAATCCATCGGCTGGCACCAGACATCTTCGGTGCTTCAGTGCGTCGCGAAATGCGGGAAGAACGTGAGCCGTCTCAGACCGTGCATTGATCATTCGTGCGGCGCCGGACATGTCCTTCGACCAAGAAGGTATCAATCCCCAGCGCATTTGCGACAACTTTCTAGTTGGACCGACAGGATTCTGCCGAATCACAGGTACCGGTTGCGTTGGCGCAACATTGTACCGGGGCGCCCAATCTTCCTCACCAGAGATCGCATCGAAGTGCTCTTCGATGATCTGCTTTCTTCGCGACAGCCGGTAGCGTCCGCACATGGGACGTAATTATTGCAGATCTAGTCGCGGGCCGAGGGTATTGAATCAGCACAGATTCCCACCGACAACCGCACAGTCTGCAAGATGTTCAGTCCGCTATAACCGCACGGAATAGCATCCCGTCGAAAAGTTATTGGACACCGGGAATTGACCGGCCTTACGGTGTGCGAATAGCGGAC
>Ga0209060_10000368_pt1 | contig 89922 bp, 76 predicted proteins | sample Coa_R1_8_FD_187155 | JGI IMG/M metagenome (GOLD analysis project Ga0209060, IMG submission 187155) | Surface soil microbial communities from Centralia Pennsylvania, which are recovering from an underground coalmine fire - Coalmine... | ecosystem: Environmental > Terrestrial > Soil >... | reverse complement strand
TTTTCACGACTGGCCGGACACCTGGAAGCGCGGACCACACAAAACCCCGGCTGAGTCGGCGGCCGGCAGGAAGCCGAAGACGAGTGCACAGGCCGTTGTGGAGATCGACCCCGGCCGATTGGTGACCCGCTATCGGAACGGCGACCACGAGGGAGTATGGAGCGACCTGGACTGCCTCGGTGGGCGCGTGCGTGAGCCTCGCTACCTGGAGCCTGCGCGCGCAGTGGCGCGCGAGACGATGCAGCGTGCGCGCCGGAATGTCGAGACGATTGTCAGGCGCTTACATGAGATGAACTACCGCTTCTCGGTTTGGGAACCGAAGGCAGCGCAGCGAGGCGACCGGCCGTTCGTCCCGGCGGCGGCCGATGCAGCGGAGCAGTTAAGGAAGCTCGAGCGAGACGGGATGGTGCTGCCGTTGTCGCTGGAGGCTTGGGTGGAGCAGGTCGGTTCGGTAAACCTGATGGGAGCGCATCCGAAGCTGTGCTTCCTCGGGGATGAGGAGGATTTTCCGTATCTGTTCGCCGACCCCTTGATGGTGGATGTGTCGCTGGAGCACATCGCGGGAGAGGACGCATCGGACGGAATCGATTATGTGATCGCACTGGATGACGAGGGCAAGGCGGGCGGCGCCACTCTGCACCCTGGCTACTATAAACCGGACTTTTATTTTGTGCGCCTTCCCGATCTGCATGCGGACACGAAGTTGCGAGGGGAACGGCACAAAATAAATTTCGTAAGCTACCTGCGGCTGGCCTTTCGTTGGGGCGGGTTTCCCGGCTGGGAACAATACGACGAACGGCCCGAGAAAGAGCTCACGGCGCTGAGCAGTGGGTTACTGGCGATCTAGTGAATTGGGAACTGTACCGGCGCCATGTACGACCGGTGGACGTGGTGCGGTCCAGCGCCTCCTTCAACGAAAACAAAAGTCAACACTGAGGCGTTCCATCTCCTCAGCTTGACGAGCAGTCACCGATCGGCCGAGCGATCGAAAATCCAGACCAGGACCACATCGATCCCGCGGCGGCACGTGGGAATTACAGACACCGTCCATTAATGGTTAAGTGTGATGTATAGTGCCTCAGTCCCCCTCACACCGAAGTGGCAGCACTCTTAAGTCGAGGGCGTCAATAATGGTTATGAAGTGGAGTGGAGGGCGGCTGGGAACTCTCAAAACTCTCTCCGACTTGCCGCAGTTCCGCTCGCAGGTACCGCACACGGTGATTCGGTATGCCTTCGGCACAAAAGCAACAGGATGATGAGCCCGACTCCGGTTGCCGAGGGTACCACGCTGTAAGGTTCTGGGATCTGTAATATTTGGGCGCCTGGTACCGGATCGCCGTTGGCATCCAAAACCCTAAAATTGACAAAAACGTCTGTGGCGTCTTCAAAAAATAAATCGCCTTGAGAAAAACCATACTCAGCCGAGAAGACTATATCGTCCGAAATTGTTAAGACGAACGGAACGTCGAACGTGAATGAGAACGGAGCCACCACTGTTGGAAATGGGGGCTGAACGAAATTCGAGTAGTACGTTTCCTCGGCTTGACAAACCGTACGGAATCCACAGCTCGCGGTGTAATCGCCGGTAGCAATTCCAGCGAGGCTTCCAGTTCCCGATCCACCCGAGATCACAAATTCGCCACTGCTTGAAGTCTCCACTTCTCCATGGATCTTGACATCCAATCCGGCGGGGACCACAAATGAAAACGAAACGTAGTTCCCCAGAGATGAATCAAGCGGAGAGACAAAAGAATAGTTGTTGCGCAGCCAGGCGGAACCACAGTCCCATGGCTGCACATTACCTAAAGCGTCCGTCGCTGTGCCGGTGCAATACGCGACGTTAGCGCTGGCCGGTAATGTGACAAGAAAGAGTGGAATAAATATCGCCTTCAGGATGATGCGCATCGCTGATAGCTATAGCAGGCATCAGACCCCTTGTAAAGGGCTATGGGAACCATGTCTTCAAATTAAGAAGATTTTAAAAGATACCGCGGACCAAAACGGCCGCGATGCTCGAAGCCCCCGACGCCAACAGGCCGCGCCAGTCGGGTTCGACGTCGCACGTCCTAGTTGGGGAAGCAAGCTGATCGAGGAGGTTGGGGACAATGTGCTTTCCATTGAAGGACGGCGAGGAAGCACTTTCAAAACTCTTGAAATGATCCGTCCAGGTAACACGATAATGTTCCTTTCCAAGACCTTTTTTCGAAGAGCTGCCTCAGGAAAAGACCCGAGACGAGCAGCTAGTTTTGGTATCTATCCTGGCGCATCAGTGTCATTTTAGAATTTTAGAATCTGATCGGCCACGGGACCGTGGCATCTGACGTGTGCCCAGCCTCATGCGCAGAAAGCCAGGGAGGCGGCTGGGGTCGAAGCTTCAACGGAAACCCAGCGGGTTGATTATTGACACAATCAGATCCAGGACCTCGGTTACGACGAGCAGTTGCGTGGCGACGAGATCCTTCTGGAGCGGCTGGCAGAGCAGCTGCCAGTCTTGGTACTCCACAAAACGATTGGCCTGGTGGCTGAGCGCAATCAGCCGGGGCAGGTAGATCGCGTCAAAGATATCCTTGATCCGTTCCGCAGGGAGTCCGTCCTCGAAGTGCACCAGCTCGCGTTCCAGGCATTGCCGGAGCACCGAAGCCGTGGTGCACATCTGGGCTTGACTCTCGGGCTCCGGGAAGGCCATGGCAAAATCCTTCAGTTGACAACGTACGAGTGTTGCTGCACAAAGGCGACGAGATCATTGGCGGCGACCACATAAGCATCGCGGGCCTGGGCTTCCGCACGCCGTTGGGCCGAAAGCCGCCGGCATGCCTCCAGGCTGACGGGCAGGCTGAGCTGCTTGACCTGCACTTCGGTTTTTCGAGATTCGGAAATCAGGTGCTGGAGTGCAAGAGCGTACACCCGCCGCAAGCGATCGAGTTCCTTCTCGTCGTCCAAAGGTTGCGACTTCACAAGCAAAGGTATATGGTAGCGCGCAGTGATGTCTCTTCCCAAGAGCTACTCCTTGGTTAACGAAAGGAAAAACGCGTTGATTGCAATTTGCGATATCTACAAAGCCGCTGCATCGGGAGAATGCCGATTGAGGTGTTCGCCAATTCCGGCACAAAGAGTGGTGGCCGGTACATGGCGGCCCAAACCACCACGGCCATAGGTGGAGTGGATTCGCTCAGTGCCCCGAAACCGCTCATCCCGCCAGACGAATCCGGGACCCGTCATTCAAAGAGGGCAACGGCCTCTTTGAAGTAGTGGAATGTCGACCGGGCGAGTGCCTGGCAGAGCTGAATACCGCCTATCCGCGCGGGCGCGCCGGGCTCAAGACGCCCGCACCGCCGAGATGCACCCAGCTGGTACCAGCCGCCCTTGATCAGCTAAACTGATCTGATTTGGAGATCTCGAAACTCAATGCGATCGTGGGGGAATAACACAGGAGACGTAAAAGCAATGTCGATGAATCGGCCCATCAAAGTTGGTCTGCTCAAACAGCATGAACTCGAGGAGGCGGGCCGTATTGTCCGGGTGGCGTTCGGAACGTTTCTGGGATTGCCTAATCCCCTCGACTTCATGGGCGACCGCAATTTGATGGCGACGCGCTGGCGCTCGACCCACGTCAAGGTGATCGCGGCGCGCGAAGGTGGCCGCCTGATCGGATCGAACGTAGCGACGCGCTGGGGATCGTTCGGGTTCTTCGGACCCCTGACTGTGCTGCCGGAATACTGGGATCAAGGCGTGGCGAAGCGGCTGCTCGAAGCCACTATGACGATTTTCGACCGATGGGGCGTGCGGCACACCGGGCTGTTCACGTTCCCGCAAAGCGCCAAGCACGTCGGTTTGTACCAGAAGTTCGGCTACTGGCCGCGCTATCTTACCGCGATCATGACGCGCACTCCGGAGGCTAAGCCGGCATCACAGGCTAAACTTGCGCATGCGCCCGCGTTGCTATCCACCCTCACCAAAAGCCAGCGCGAACAGGTCATCCAGGCCTGCGGGAAACTCACCCACAAGATCGATAAGGGACTCGATTTGGCTGGTGAGATCCGAGCCGTACTTGCGCAGGGCACCGGCGACGTCGCGTTGACATACACGGGCGGTGTTCTCGATGCTTTCGCAGTGTGCCTGAACGGGCCCGGATCGGAGGGCGGCGAGACAACTTGTTACGTCAAGTTTGGCGCGGCCCGTGGTGGTGCCGGAGCCGGTGAACGTTTCGACAAGTTGCTGGATGCCTGCGAAGCGTTTGCATCCTCGCGCGGCGCGACTGTAGAGGCTGGCGTGAACCTGGCTCGCGAAGATGCCTACCGGCGCTTGCGCTCCCACGGATATCGAGTGACCATGCAGGGTGTCGCCATGCAACGTCCGCATGCGGACGGGTTCAATCGGGCCGATGCGTACGTGATCGACGACTGGCGTTAAGGCCGTCACTATTGTCTTTCCTGGCCAGTTTGTTCTTCCACCCGCCGGGGCTGTGTGACAGCGGACCACACAACGTGTTTCTCCTTTCTTGAAACCAGTTGCTCACCAGTCGCCACTTGCGTCGCGCGATGTTCTCCCAGTTGGCCCACCGAAGAAGGCGTTATACTCGCTGACGGGGGAACGCCAGTTCTCCATTTCACGCTGAACCAGCACACAGGCCCCAGCCGTCGAACTAAGAAACAGTGACGCGCTAACCAGAAGGTGCACCTCCGACATGGCGTGACCATGCATACGGAGCCAGGCTAGATCGAAATCCGCTCGACGATGTTGCGGGTGATCTTGCGGTCTCGGCGGTCGTAGAGCCGCGTGGTACGCGGGTCAGAGTGGCCGGCCAGGCGCTGCACGTCTTCAAGCGGCACACCCTGCTCAAGCAAGTCCGTGATGGTGGTGACCCGGAACGAGTGGGGCGACAGCCGCGCGGATAGGCCTGCATCCTGAAACCGGCGTTTGACCATGCGGCAGATGTCGATCGCAGTCATGCTATTCCGGGTGAGCTGGCCGGTTTTCTTGTAGGCCGTCCGGAATAGGGGAGTGTCCTTGCGAGCCGTCCGGAGCCCGGTTGCGTCCAGGTACTCCAAGACTATCCGTTCGAGATCCTGCCTGACCGGAATCTCCCGGCTTTTGCCGTTCTTCTCATCGAAGTGGAGCATGCGCTGGTCGCCGGCGTGATAGAAGCTGCCGCGCTTCAGTGTTGCCACGGCGCCAGCCCGGGCGGCCGTGTAGATCAGGATGGCGATGATCGCCCGGTCGCGGAGCTCAACCACACTGCCGGTCCTCATCGACTTCAGGAGACGTCGCGCGCCGTCCACCGTAATCTCGGGTGTCTTGCCTTCGACCACGGTATAGCGCTCGCCGCGCACGGACAGTGCCGGGTTCAGTACCATGGCGTGACGGGTCACCAGGCCGTCGAAATAGTGACGCAGGGCGGCCAGGTGCTGTTTGCGGGTGGCAACCGAGGTGTTTTCCTTTCCTAGCCCGTCGATATACTGACCGACATGGCTGGGCGTGATCGACGAAAGCTTGAGATCTCGGCTCTCTGCCCACTTGAAAAACCGCCGCACCGCGATGAGGTAGGCGGCGCGGGTATGCTGATTGCGTATCTTGCCAAAGAAGAACTCCTCCGTGGCAAAGATTGCCGCAGGTCCGGCCTGGGAGAGGATGACTGGCAACTGGCCAGGGAAAGAAGATGAATTACCGGCCGGAATGAGGTCGGTCGAGGGGGTAGAAGTGGGTGTCATTGCGTATGGAGTTTAATGATAAATAACCTCCTTTATCTATCTCTAAGTATATGAAAGGTTTGGAGTTGTGTCGAGGTTGTTTGTCCACAACAAAACTCCGTAGCGGTTGGAAGGGGTGGCCGATTAGTAACAGATCATTCATGCGTTCTTGCCTCTCTGCAAAAACAATGGGATTCTATAATTTCTAGGGTGGAGAGTATCCATTGAATCTCACTGAGACATACGAATCCGTTGTTCCCTCAATTGTCGCCATTATTTCCAGAATTTCGGACTCCGTTAAAGACATATCGGGTAACAGGCCTCTCATTCCCAACATTCTTGGTACGGGGTTTCTTGTCAGCGAGAATGGCATCGTAGCCACGAATCGGCACGTAGTTGAAGCTCTTCAAAGTATTCCACCGCATCCCAAGACTGGTGCGAACGGCTATGGTGCCATAATGTTCGATACAGGGGTCGAAAATGGCAAGCCCTATATGAATTGGATAATGCCGGAAATTGCATCTGCTGGCATGGTAGATAGCTTTTCTTCGGATTCCAGGTGGTATGGCGAAGCTAAGCCGGACATTGCCTTTATCCAAGTAAGCGTGCGGGGAACGCCTCATTTGAGGCTTGCCAGCCGTGATTTCTACATTCGCCCCGGAACAGGAATAGCCACCGCCGGTTTCCCCATGGGGGAAATCCCCCTCACCATGATGCAGAAAGTAAATCAGGTCACGCCATTCATTCGGCGCGGGGTTGTGAGTAGTGTATTTCCGTTTTCTATACCGCGTCCACATGGATTTACGATTGACATTATGCAGCAGGGCGGGTCCAGTGGTTCGCCAATTTTCTATGATGACGAGCCAACGGTGGTTGGGATGATGAAGGCGGTGATGAAGCAATGGTGGCCAATTCAACTTGGCCCCAAAACGCTGCTAGCGCAAATCCCAACCAACATCAGTATCGCGGTACCTGCCCATATCATAGGCTTTGCGCTACAGAGCTTCGTGCATTCGCCCTATGCTGTCGACCCATCAGGTTTTCCAATGCTTGATGAATGGAAAATGAATCATCCGCTGAGCGGTGACCTTGGTTGGAGTTCCATCGAGCCTTGATGTAGCACAAGATCCGTCGGTCTTCCGTCACTCCCAATCTTCAAAAAGCGTAAATGCGAGACGGCAGTATCACCTCAATTGATACCGACAATGTAACGGCGAACTTTCACGGAAAAATTAACGCGGGCTCTGCAACCATCGAGATGCTTCCAGGTCACAAGTGCGGAGGGTGAGAGAGATTTCTCAAGGCAGATTCCCAATTCTCGGGCAAGCACCTTTAGTGCTTTCTCCTCGCAAAATAGCCACACCCATATCATTTGCGATGCCGAAGCTGACCAACCTGAGGCGTGCTAACTCTCTTTCTAGCTTGATCTGTTTATACCATTTGAAACAGTGGGGAGAGGTGTTCTCGTCCTCGTCACAGGTAAAATGGAGAGTCGTGTCAGTATCCACTGAAAACCGGCTCATCACCGCCTGGACCACGAGCTTAAATGCAAGATAGTGAGCATCTCCTCCCAATATATTCTTAATGTGCTGAGCAAGTCCATTGAATGCAGCAACCTTTACCGCGACAGAAAGTCCAAACTCAACTTCGGTTCGAATGATCTCAATGAACTTGCTGACTACAGAAATCCGTCTCTTATGTTCGGTAATGTGTAGTGAGGGGAATTAAGCTGGCACAAGAGTTGCCGCAATTCCCTCTCCATGTTTTCCCAACGAGACCGTTCGCTGAGGAACCCTGAGAATACTACGAGCTCGCGCTGGTGGAATTGATCACTTTCATCAAAGTACCCCGTAGAGTGCACTCATAAACTATTAATCAGTCCGAGTTCGAGTATCGAGCCGAGATTGATCAATACGGTCAAGTATAAGTCACAGGTTATTAAGCAACAACTTCCTTGCTCAAGAACCCTGCGCGGCGCGGCCCCAACTTCTCCTCCTCACGGCCGACCAATTCTCCCCCGGTATGGTTAAATCCGGAGCAATATTCCCAAGCAAATCGTTACTGCGGCGCCGCCGGGCAGGAACGGCATGGGAAACGTTAAGGCTGAGTCCCCGAATTCTCGCTACAGAACCTCTATTCCGTTCAAGAGATTCGCACAGAACTGGTCTACGTCTTCGTAACCCTCCGCCCGCAATCGAGCGTAGAGCGTGTCACAGGGGGTGGCTGCCAGGGGGCGAAACTGAAAATCCAATTCGTAAACCATATATGGCGTGTCCACCTCAGCAATACCTTCAGCAACCATCACCACAATGCGGCCGGCGGCAACCTGTATGCGCGTGACGCGGTTGAATTCCTCACGCTCACTGATGGGGGTTTTGGGGAAAAAGACCCGACATAGTTCGCTGCCACGCGGAAAACCATAGAAATTAGCTATTCCACGCCGGCTGTAGGACGATCCGGCAATTTGGCGGTGGTCGAATGCAACCAGCGTTGCCCGTTTATAATCGGGGGAATCATTAACGCCCCCGAGCAACACGGTCGGCTCGTTGCTACCCAAATTCGCCACCGCCAAATGATTGAGGTGGCCCCGGTGCCAATACTCTGACAGTAGCCCGCCGCTCGCTGCGTCTAGAACAGTAACCTGCTCGGGAAAGGTCCAATTGTGGTTGCTGATCGCCACCACCCGCATGTGGGAGGAATGGCGGGCGGGAAGCAACGCAAATGCACTCATCCAAAAGGGCGGCGAGAATAGCCGACCGCGGTCATCGGTGACAGTCCGGCCCGGTCGGAACTCCCAGCGGAGGCGACCACCCGCTTCAAGGCATACCAGCGTCGGACCAATACTTCGGTCGGCGGGTGAATGAATGAGAATGGCCTCGACGCAACCGTCAGCATCAACATCAGCAAGTACGCAGGCATCAGGCCGACTGTTATAAAAGTTTTCGTCCAACCTCGCTGGAAACGCGTGTTGCCAGATTTCCTTGCCGTTGGGACCAGAGGCGACCACGTTCACGCCATCGATTCGCACGTGAGTCGGGGACGTGTGACTTTTCCAGATGATCGGGTCCAGGGCAATCAATAAACCAGATAGTCCCAAACCGGCGCCAACCCCGAAGGCCGTCCTTTTGAGCCACTGCCGGCGGGTGGGCGAATTTATATTGTCTGGTTGATCTGGTGGCAGTGCTTCGAGGCCGAGTTCGTAAGCGCTCGAAGATTGCTCCTCCACGGCTTCGCTGGCTGAATCGGTGGAATCACGGGTCGCCAGCTTGCTGGCCATCCAAGCGTCAAGCTCTACCTCATATGCGAAGATCCGTGATTTCTTCTGGTCGCCCTGCCGGCGGATCGGCAGACCGCGCTCGCGTTCGTACTCTTGCGCGGTCCTCGCACTGATCTTGAGGTGGGCGGCGATCTCCTTCCAGCCCATCAGCTTTCCATCCTGTTGCGATTTACTCATACAGCGCCCGCCCCGGTTTGTGCATAATATCACAGGTGCTCCCGTGCCTCGCAAGTTCAACAGGTTCGCTTATTTGCGGATTTCTGCGCATCGCCGCGCTTGGCACATCGGTCGCCGGGACTCTATAGTCTGTTCGGAGAAGATAGGCTTGACACGGTACTGTGGTTCCTCGAAACAGAGATTTCTCGTTCTCATCACGGTCGGCATATTTGCATCGGTCCTTCCGCTGATCGGTCAAACGTTCAAGACAACTGGCACGTTGAATCAACCACGGGCGGATCATACGGCCACGCTGCTCGCCAACGGTCTCGTACTCGTGGCCGGTGGCTACACTCCCTCCGGACCCAGCGGCACCGCCGAACTTTTCGACCCCACAACGGGCAGCTGGCACATGGCCGCTCACCAACTGAATGTGGCGCGCGCCGGGCACGCCTCGGTGCGATTGAGCGATGGGAGGGTCTTGCTGGTCGGGGGCGTGACGCAAGGCAATGTACAAATCGGCAGCGCGGAACTCTTTGATCCCCAAACTGAGTCCTTTACGCTGGCCCCTCCCCTCAGTAACGCGGTTGGCTCAGGTGCAGTCTTCAGCCTCGGCAATGGCAGAGCCTTGTTCCTACAGCGCCTCCAGGATTCCGATGCGGAAGTCTTCAACGCCGCAACCAATGCCTGGACCCTGGTAGCGCCGGTCCCGGCAGGTGGTAGTGGCCCCGCCATGACGGTACTCAACGACGGTCGGGTTCTCGTCTGCGGAGGAGGCGGAAACAATGATGTAGAAATCTACTCTCCCGTCTCCAACACCTGGCAAGTCATGGCTCCGATGGCGCAAGGCCGATCGAATCACACTGCCACCACGCTTCCAGACGGACGCGTCCTCATCGCCTCTGGTCTTGTCGCCGGCTTCGGACAGAACTTTCCGATTCCCTCAGTGGAAATCTACGATCCGACAGTTTCCCCAAATGGAGCCAGCACCCTTGGGCCCAACATCAATGGGCCGGGTCCTGGAGGCCTTAGTTTTGCCAGCGTTCTGTTACCTAATGGTAAAATCCTGATCTCCGGCGGTGGGTATACCCCCAGCTTTGGCGCCCTTCTCTCGCCGTTATCAGATGCGGCGACTTTTGATTCCTCCAGCGGAACCATAGCCTCCGTAGGGGAGATGAACGTCAGCAGGCATGACCACACCGCAACCGTCCTCAACAGCGGCCTTGTCCTCTTGGCCGGAGGTGTTGTAGACCAATTTGGCGCATTAACACCGGTTACCGAGCTTTTCGGGACCGGCGGATTTCCAGTTCAGCCAACAACATTTGCGCAAACGGGTTCGATGGCCATGGCACGCTCAAACGCCCAGTCCATTACGCTTAACAGTGGCAAGATCCTCATCACCGGTGGTGTCTTAGCTTCCGGCTTGGCAACTAATACTGCCGAACTCTATGACCCTGCCAGTGGCAGCTTCACGCTAGTGGCCTCAGTCATGACGACGCCCCGCGTCAGCCACGCTATGGCCCTGCTGCCTGATGGGCGCGTGCTCGTTTGCGGCGGCCAGGACGGGACTAATCCAAATGCCTTGCCGACGACGGACATTTATGAACCGACCAGTGGCACGTTCACAGCCGGCCCACCTCTGCATGTCGGCCGCTATCTCCACCAAGCACTGGCCCTCACAGATGGGCGGATTATTGTCGTCAGTGGGTTTGGCACGGCAACCGTGGAAACCTTCGACCCGGTAGCAGGAGCTTGGAGCTTCGCCGCGCCCTTACCCATCAGTACCTGGAACTATGGGATGACCCGCCTGTCCGATGGCCGAATTTTTATTTCCGGCGGCTCTGGTGCCCTAAACCAAGTCGCGGTCTATTCGCCCAGCAACAATACCTGGGTGACCCTCGCCCCGCCTTTGGTGGGTCGGCAGCAACATGCCGCCCTGGCATTGCCGAACGGAAAAGTGCTCATCGCCGGTGGAAATGATGGGGAATCGCCCCTGGCCAGTAGTGAGCTATATGATCCCGCGGCACAACCAAACGGCACTACCACCCCGGCCGGCTCGGTTGCGGTAGGGACTGGCAGTGCTGCGGCTCTCTCTCTCCCGAATGGGCAGGTCTGGCTCGCGGGTGGCAACATGCCTCGGTGGAATGGCAGTTCAATCTGCGCTTATGGGAGGACAGCGGCACAACTTTATGATTCTCAAACCAACACGTGGACTGACCTGAGTTCGATGCTCATAGGACGGTATGCCTATACTGCTGCGCTGCTACCCTCCGGCCAAATTTTACTGTCGGGAGGTGTCGAGCACGATTGCCCACCGACATCGTTCTATATTGGGAGCACCAATATCCTTCCCGAGGCTGAAATCTGGACAGGGTCGATGCCGACAGCTGCACAAATCCAGGTGACGACCAATTACCCTGGGGCGACATTTACTATCAAGGAAATCACCGGAGCAGCCACATACAACGGCGTGGGGAAGACGTTTGTCCAACCAAATGCACCTTTGGGCACGTACTCAATCACCTACGGCCCATCCTCGTGCGTTACCTTACCAAGCCCAAACCCTGACACCGAAGCTCTCACGGCGGCGGGCTTGGCCTTTACCGGCAACTATGGTGGTTCTCTAACGGTCACCGTCACACCTACGGCCGCAACTAGTGCAACTTTCTCAATTAGCCCACCTATAGCAGGCTTTCCCCCGAGCGCACCGTCTTCGGTCTCCCGGACTGGCGTTCCGCCCGGTCATTATCTCATCACATTCAATGATGTGCCTGGTTGGAATACGCCAGCCCCTCAAGGTTTTGACACCAGTGCCTGCACAAACACCACCATTCAAGGTGTTTACACTCCGAAGACTGGGCCCGGCACTGCAGCAACCATGACCATCTCGGTAAACAACCTAGCTGGTGGATTTACAATAACCTCAACCAACCCCGCGTTTCCTGGTCCGCTCACCTGCCCTGGTTCTTCACCAGCATGTATCTCTAATACTTTGTTTTCGCTTTCGGTGCCGGTGGGTACGTATACTATCCAATTCAAAGACGTCACGGGAACGTTCACGCCACTAGCACAACGCGTATCTCTTATAAGTGGCCAACAGTTCAACACGGCCGGCTACTATCGGAAGCTCTTTTTAATTGGCTTTACTGGGTACAACAATGCGCCGTCGCCTTCGGACTGCTTTCACTTTTTAACCAATCAGGCTTTCCGCGGATCAGGCGATCAGTACGGGATAGCGCAGTTGAATCAGCCCGGCATGGGAATTGGTACGGCAGTCCTAAGTGCATTAAATAATGTGCAACTCAAGCAAGCTATCCGGGGAACTGCTTTTACGTTTTATGAGATCGGCAACGGTGACGCATGCACGGCCCCTACTGATGATTCTGATCACAAAATTGCGGGTAATTGGATTCAACAGATGGCCCCGTTGCCCGATGACTGGATCGTCGTGATTGGACACAGTTATGGCGGAAATAGGGCGCAATTGTTCAGTAACCAAGTTCAGATGGAGCTGAGCCGCCCCGTTGACCTCCTTGTCACAATTGATCCGATCAGATGGACTAAATGCCACATCCAGGGTGTCCTGTTCGGCGCAGACGGCGTCCAGCCATGTAATCAGACATTTCTGCCGACCCCAGTGTCGACTGCGCGGCAGGTCTGGGCCTATTATCAAACAATTGGCGTACCCGTACCAAACCTGGTTCACACGTTTCTTGCGCTTTACGGGTACATCCCTTTGAACTCACTGTACTCTAAGCAGATACCGGATGATCATCTTGACATTGATGACGACGTCACAGTTCAATCATCAATCAGTCAAATGCTTTTGACTGCGGTTAATGGCGCGCGCCTTGCTGTGTCTGTGAATGGTCTTGCGCGAGCTGGTGCCACGGTTTCTCTTTCTTGGACCATGACGCTCCAGCCCATGTTGAGTGTCAGCGGAATGACCATAACCTCGGCCACGTTAAATGGCGTTACGGCCAACAATTTGTCACTCGTTAGTAATATTGGCGATGTCGCTGTTGGAAATATGAGGACGATCACACTGCAATTTCCCTCGACTGTTGGGGCGGCCGGCTCGAACGGCACATTAGTTGTCACAGCCCAAAACGCACTTGGTCAGGCAGTGACGTGTCCTTCTTTGCGGGTGACATTACCTTAAAGGGGATATTATGAGGATTATACCGTTTGGATTATTGAGCTGTTGTGTTGGGTTTGCCGCGTCAATTTCATTGAGCCCTGATTTACCGATCCAGACTACGGCACCGGGTACGTTTGTGACATTCACTGGCACCATAACCGACATCGGCAGCGACGATGTCTTCCTTAATGGCTTTTCCGTGTCGCTCCCGTATTTTGAATTGAACTATGATCTAACTCCGTTTTTCAATCAGTCACCTCCGAGCTTGTCAGCCGGAGATTCCTACGTTGGAGATCTCTTTACGGTATCTGTCAGTAGCGCTGCACTGCCCGGAGACTACTTCGGATCATTCTCAATTCAAGGTGGTGCTGACTCAAGTACGTTTGATGACTTGGCCGATCAGAGCTTTCAGGTTACGGTTTCTAACGTCCCAGAGCCGTCGTCGGTGTTGGTACCCATCTTGTGTCTCCTTCTCTTAGGTGTAACAAGGGGATGTACACTCTATCCAGGAGGATTCAAAGACGTTCTTCCACGAGAGATCGTTGAGCGCCCGACTGGTCGGATTGTGGGGTTCTACCTCGGTCTGTCAGAGTTCTTGTTTAAGACTAGCGCGACCATTCCGAGCAGCCCAGTTACCGCGAAGGAAAGGATAAACTCGATCCCTGGGCCGATCGCCTCCTCTCCTGGATACTGCTGTCCTCTCAGACCCATGAAGTCTGCGAGCAGCCACAGAAAAATGCCTAGGCTTACGATAAAAGTCGCAAGCACGAAAAGACGCACAAAGATCTTTAGAGATTGCCACATGTATGTTATGTTACGTTGTTTCTAACGCGAGGGCGATATAATGCCATCCCGACTTGTCAACGTTCTCGCGGCAGTAACCAGGAGATAGCAGAGCCAAGTTCTTGCCGCAGTCATCTGGCGACTTTACTTGACATTGCCTTGCAAAAGCCATCGAAAGGTTAACTAGCGGTCTAAAGTTAGCACCGGTGGTACTCGTTCTGACCAAGAGATTCACCGCAATTCGGGCATTGCATAGGGCGAGTGTGCTCCGTCAGATGTCGATCCAGGCTCGCATGAGTCCGAAAACCTCGGCGGCAGACGCCACACTGGTACGGCTTCTTTGCCTTGCGGTCGATCATAGTGTTCTTCTTTAAGATGAGCTTTAGATGGCTATTAAACCGCGCGCGCGGAACGAACCAGCCTATCTTGAAGCGGCACACGCACGGTCTCAATTTGGTGGACATCAACCTGTAGCGCCCCGGAATCAACCGCGCCCCGGAACCCATGTTCATCCAGGGTCGTTTCGAGGTTGCCCTCATTTTCCGCCGCTTCCAAATAGGCTGCCACCTCTCCTTTAAAGACTCTTATGGCGATTCGGGCGGTTTCGGCAGGACGCGATACTACGGGCAACTCAACGGCTCTGGCTACAAACCCGTGGTCGGTCTTGAGCACGTGGACAGTTATCAATACGTTTCGGTCGGCTGTGGTCATGCCAACGGCCCTTCCTCAGGGCTCATCGTCGGTTCTGCTGCCGCCTGCATGAGAACCTCGTCCGCCAGATTGTTAATTGCTTCTTCTCGGCAAGTGCCATACGAAACGAGGCCAAACTCGGGTAAGTAGGCTGCGTACAGGCCCTCGGTTTTTAGGATGAGGAGTGACATACCTTGTAGGGTAAGACTATCACTTCTGTTAAGTGTGTCAAGTGGCGAACATCCTCTCGAAGTTCTGCGCCTATTTCCGCCACTTCGAGCGCGCCCCCATTATTCGCCATAGCGATAAGGCTGGATGCAGTTCGACCCTTCCGAACCCCATATCTGCAGCGAAACGTCTCTCTTGCGGGTCTGGCGCGGACAACAGGCGTGTTCCCTCAAGAAACCAGAATGTTTATCTTTATGACTCAATAGCATTAGGCCCTCTCTCAATCTCCACTCAGCTTAAGCGGCAGCATATCGCGGAGTTCTTCACCGAACAGTGTGAGCAGTCCGAGCAGCAACCGTCGATGCCAGAGATGAACTGGAGCATAACCCGAAAGCCCACTACGGACACTGAGGTCGTCAAGTAACTGTGCAAGGCGGGCTCGTAGCGCTGGGCGGCGCTACGATTCCGGCAATTTAGAGTGGGATTTGGGGGGCTGAGCACTACGAAGCCGACGAATCGAGGTTTCGAAGACCTCGACCTTACCACTTTCCCTCTCACGCAGGGCAGCTTAGGCGTCTTAGCAAAGTGACAACAGTATGCTCGAACTATGCCAGGTTTTAGCGTGAGTGTTGAAGGTCACAGTCTTGAACTGACGTAGTTTTTGATTCTACCAAACCGTGCTTCGACGGCCCGAAAATCGCTGCGGTGATAATTGGCAATTTCGTACCGTGCACTTTCACTCAGGTCCTTTAATCTGCGGTAATCGTTCCAGATTTGATTTAAGCTACCATTCCGTTGTATTTCCGTATCTCGATGATGGTGGCTGGGAGGATGATATGGCTTAAGTGCGAGATATGCGTCTATGTAGTGGACCGCCGCATAAAACAGAAATGTGATCGCCCAATCCACATAGAATCCTTGATCGAGCTCCAGTGATCGCGCGAACTCTTCATTGTCGTGGGCGCGCTTGAGATGCGCATTTCTGTCGGGCACTATGTTCTATCGGGATTTCCGCCACCCTTGACACGAAAAGGTAACTATATCCCGCAAGGCGCGGTTCGACCTGGTGATGACATGGAAATCGAAATATACGGACTGCAGATCAGCGATGATCCTGGCTTCCTCGGAATAGATTGCATCATATTCCTCTTCGCTCGCCACATTAACAACGGTCCAAATCTGGTAAGCTTCGTCCTGGCGACTGACGAAAACATATTCAACAACGGAGAGTGCTAGTAGACGATTGGCAACATATTGGGGGAGGGTGGACGCTCCCATCTGGACCTGTTGAGCCTTAATCGCCGCGGCATCGGCGTCGACACTTTGAAACAGACTTCCTGAATCGAGACACGGACTCGCCATAAAGCAAAACTCCTATTGTAAGGTGCCGTCCCCCGTGACGGCCGCACTCGGCGGTCGCCCAAGTGGGCTGCTTACAACCCTAGTAGCGGGACTCGTAAACACGAAGTAGATTGGACTACCATCTGGAGTGAATTGGTCGTGCACTCGCATCACCGATGTAACCACAGACTTCACCTTAATAACCGAACCATCGCCTAATTGGTATTCATTGAAAAACTCCGCCTTAGGTTCGAACGATACCTCGACGACATCTATGTCCTTACCCAAAACCGTTAATTTTTTTATGGTCTCCATCGTTGACACTACTTGTTTCCACGTCTCAATCGAAAGCCCTTAAAACCTTCCGAGCGCGTGGCCTATGCCCAGATCAATTGACAGCCGCCGCGGGGGGTCCAACGGGCCCTTGCGGTCCAAAAAACAAACGAAAAGCTGCGCGGTACAGCTCTCCATTAAAAGACACTGGCACTTTTATAACCAGTAGCCTTTGGTGAACTTAAAAAAGAGCGTGGACTGTGCGAATCGGCCCTTAGAATATAATACCGTCTTTCGCTCGAGACTGGCCAGGCCACTGAAATTAAAGCAACAGTTGATATTGACACATTTTATCCACGGTCCGGTTTCGCGACGTCGCTGGTCTCAATCAGATTTGCTACTGGCGCGCCAAGCTGTGGGCCAATTTGGGCTTTTCAACCACTTTGTGGGCGAATTCAGGCAAACCAGCGGACGGCCGCGATGATTTACCTCGCCGAGATACCGGTCGGGAGTGGATTGTTGGCGATCACGCAAAAACGTCGTTTCTTGAACACGAGTCGACCCAGTCAGGGATCACCTCCGTCTCGGGACCGGTGGATAAGGGTCAATCCAGGGGCTAACCCTGCCACAGATCGTGCAGTGGCTGACGACCGACCGGCGCGGGGCCGGCGACATAGCGATCATTCGGGCACCCTGATGAGTCACGCGCCTCCGGGTCTGGCACTGCCGGTGCCGTTGCTGACGGTCCCGGTGACACTGTCGGCCCCGCTCGGTCTGTTGGTAGCGTCGGCTGGCCTCACGGCCTTGCGCCCGGCGGGCGGTCTTCCGGCAGGTCGGGCTACAGTAGCGCTGCCCACGGTCGCAGCTTACACAGACGGTGAATGAGGAACGACACTCTGGGGACCTGCAGATCCTCAGCCGAAACACGGGGTCCGCTTGGGTCGCGACTATCACCCCCACATTATGGCCCAACGGGCAGTCCTGATGATCGGACGGATGACGGGCGCCTTCGGCGCCGATGATGTCGCTTGGTCGCGTCTGAAGTTCAGAAAACTACGTTTTCCGATGATCGCTGACAGTGGATCAACGGTGAGTAAAAACCCATTTTGTTAGGGGCGTGGCACTTTCCCAGTTCTCAAGACGCGGGTGGCGGCGCTGCCTGGGAGTGCCAAATATTTCGCCCGAGGCGGGAATTGCCTGGATTGCGATGGAGATTGCTGGCAAGCCGCGGCCTGCTTTCCGGGAAGAGTGGACTAGTGGACTGGTGTCAGAAAGTTTCTGACTTAGCGAAAATGGCATGCGATTTCGCAGTCGCGGAATGGACCCCGGGAAGCTGTCAATTCATATTTCAATTTGCCACCCAATCTTGCGCGGTAGCACTTCATTCCACCGCACGGTGACAAGTAACGGAAGGCACTTCCAACTTAGAGAAAATCGTGGGGACCCCAGCCAAAGACATGAGGAGCAGTTTACACGGCCCAAGATGATTCAGCGGAACCAGACGAACCGCAACTGTTTCAAGAAAATAAAGTTACTTTGCCGCGACTCCAGTCACAGGGCGCACACCACAGGCCAAACCAACTGATACGAAAAGACAGTGAACGCTACGCGGGTCCCAGGCTGCGTCCGCCGTGTTTCAGTTTCCGAATGGCGCTTTATAATGGACGGAGAACCGGGATGATCCGGCAAATCAGATTGGAGCATTCTGAGTCGGGGCCGGCGCATTATTTGCCGCGGGTCTTGCGTTGAGTTGGCTGACTCGCCATTCTTGAGGCGCGACCACGTCCAACGCCTACCGAAGACAGTGGAACTCCATTTGCTGCGACGGATTAGTGCGAAATTATCGCACGGTGAAATATGGTTTCGTTCTCCTCGTCTTCCTTCATCAGGTACTCTACGGGCGAGGTCGTATTGTTCGTCTTCTGGCCGTCAGGTTATAATCGAAGCTCAAATGGTGAAGCCGCGGATTTTTATCGGGTCATCCGGCGACGCGAGGAATTATGCTGCCGCGATTCATTCCTTGCTCATGCGGATGGCTGAGTGCACCGTGTGGACGGAGGGAGTGTTCGGTCTGTCCGAGTCCATCCTTCAAGAGCTGATGCACCACCTCCACGATTCTGACTTTGGAGTTTTTGTATTCGCCCCGGATGACACCGCGGAGATTAAGGGCGAGTTTCTTACTGTCCCCCGAGACAATGTCGTCTATGAGGCCGGTCTATTCAGTGGGTACCTAACGCCGCAACGATGCTTCGTTGTCATTCCGCTGGAAAGAAAAGTGCACCTGCCCACCGACCTTCTCGGCATGACGGTCGGCTTCTACGAAGACCAACGGCGGGACAGGAAATTCAAGAGCGCCGTCGCTAGCTTCTGTTCCGACGTGGAAGATCAGATCAAACGGCAAGGCCTCTTTGACGGTCACTTCGAGCCTCGCCTCCGAGAACTCGCCCTGCAATTCGAGTGCTGCGACTTCATCCCCGACGGCGCCGACCCCACCGACCCTTCCAAAGAACGCATTGCCAAGAAAAGGGAAGTGGGCAAGGAGATTACCACCTACTGCCACGATCATGTCGTCAACAAACACCGTCTGCTCGGAATGCAACGGCACGGGTACGCCTACGTGCTCTTGGCAGCAATCATCGAGCGTCCCGAAGATGGCGACGACGACATCCTCAAACAGATCGAGTCCAAAGCCCTTCCGCCCGTCTTCACGCAATTCAAGGTCGTGGAAACCATCGAGGCATTAAACAGAGCAAAGCTCATTCGCAAAGCCCAAGGAGAAGAACTCAAAAAGTGGGCCATGGCACTCCCCGGCCTCACAACCGACCTTAAGACACGCATCGAAAGAGCAATCACATAACCCCCTCGCGGAACATCTTTCGCGCCTTCTCGACACGACGCGTCCGAGTCGCTCGCATGACCAGAATAAACTAATAGGTGTTTCAGCTGATGGCGCAAGCGCACTAAAGTACTGGATTTGGGTGACAGACAGGCATCCGAATATGGCGCGGGCGCGAGGAAGCTGCAGAATTCAACGGACCCAGCCAGCCGTCGCTCAGATGTTCGCCTTACCCTCTAACCTCTAACTGCGTGCCCCGCGTCCGACTCCGGTGGAACTCCAACAGGTGCAAGCCGCCAGCACTCGCCAGCAGGGCTGCGAACTCCCTCCAGAGCTCGGCTCTTGGAAACCCCACGTGGCCGTGGGTGCTATCGTTATGTCCGGTACTGAAATCTGCATCGTGCCGCAGAGTCAATCGCTTGGAGCCTTGGAGCAATCACTTGCTCCGATCGTCGTGCCTCAGAAGATTTGGTTTCCGAGTTCAATTTAGGTATGAGGCGCAGGAATGGGAGCGCTGAAACGTGCAGATCCATGCGCCAGGCCAGATTATTGACAAACTCTTTCGCATGGGGCCAGCAATTGAAGAATTGAAGAATTGAAGATAGTATTCCGTCCTTGAACGCCGCGATAGATTCAGCGGGAATGACCTTGAAGTTCATAATCCAAGTCGAAAAGTCGAAAGCCCATTCTATATGGCAGCCAGATTCCAAAGTTTACCTGCCTCGCTTCCTTGTCGCATCTCCGGATCGCGCACACTGTTGTGTCTAGCCTAGACCGATTGGCACGATATATAACACAGGCGCCACTAACGCTGATCGTTCGACAAGCCGTCTTCTACTTTTCTTCTCCACGAACCCGCGACCGCCACAGGTCCATCCGCTTGAGCGCGATGTCCAAAATCCGCCAACGTCCACGAATGTTTGACCCAGCCGTCTCATTTTCTCAACCAGAGACAATGATCCCTGTCGGCCAGGATTTCTCCCCAGTCAAACCGCTGGACGGCCGACGCGACGATTGCTGCTCAGCTGCTCAGAACCGCTCGACCATCTGCGGGCTCGCTAGGGCCGCAGTCACCCTTACCACGCCAAAAAAACGCAGTCGATGAAGGACATTTTAAAATTTTTGGCCCCTCATGGCTACAAAATACGCCTTTATATCGTACGAGAGAACTCGCAGATTTTCGCGAGTTTGCGGATTGCAATACATGCTGCCGTTCTTAGAGCCGGAATCTGAACCCACAGATTTTGAACACGAACGTGACCGCGAGCTTACCTGGATCGCTCAGTCGCGGATGCATCGGAATGCCGTCACCGGCCAGAAAGCCTACGACGATTCGGTCGGTTTGGCACTCTCCGGCGGCGGAATTCGCAGCGCGACGGTATCCGTGGGGGCACTTCAAGAACTGGCCAAACTTCGCGTCCTTCATATCTTTGACTACATCTCTTCAGTCTCAGGTGGTGGCTACGCTTCAGCATGGCTCTTAGCCTGGGCACGTCGTCCGTCGACCGGCATCTTAACCGTCCAAGAGTGCTTGAGCCAAAAGGCCAAACCTGTCCCAGAGCTCGAACATCTGCGCAAAATGTCCAACTATCTGACCCCAAATCTTGATCTTCTAGCGGCGGACCGCTGGACATTCGTCGCAACTTTGCTGTTGAATCTGAGCGTTAACTCGATGTCTGTCGGCGGTTTGATACTCTCCTTCTTGTACATTCCGCTAGTCGGCTATGCTCTTGTCAAAAAGATTAGTGATAGGGACTTGATTGGATGGACCCTGATTGTGTGCCTTGGGATGATGATCGTGGCCCTGTTCTTCGAATGGCTACATTTGAGTGCCAACCCAGCACATCCCAAAACGCATGAAAAAATAATCAGTCAGCGGGAGTCTCACTACCTCGGGCTCGCTGCTCATTGTTTCAGCGGCATACTCGTCGTTTTTTTTCTCAAAACGTGGATCGCGCACGATGGCCCCGATGAAGTCCGCCGGTTTTTGTTGGTGACCGTATCCCGAGCTGGTCTCAGCCATGCCGCTCACGAGTTAAAGGATTACTTTGTACCGATTGTGATCTCGACTACCCTCCTGGTCATTGGAGTGCTCTACTACTCACGCGGGCTGATGCAACTGCTACGACGCATCGACAGGAGATTCTGGCCGTTCAGATGGCTCCTCGTTTTTCTCGGCAGCACCATCTCGATAGGTGCGGCCTTATTGCTCGTCGTGCCTGCCACCCTACGAAATATAGCTGGCGTGGGCCTGGGTACGACCGTCGATCCTCCGTCCCAGCTTGTACTCTATATTTTTGCCCCACTTGCAGCTCTGCTATGGTGGGCAGTGGTCCTGGCGGGCCTATTGGCGGTCTCAATCTCTCGCAATTGGGCAGATCGCGCCCACGAATTCGTGACGTGGCTTCTGGGGCGTTGGCTTCTGACGGGTATTGTGGTTTGCACTCTTTCCCTATTCGCGATGCTTTCGCCGATGCTTATTCCCATATACGGTTCTCAACTGCTGTTCGTGCTCGTTTTAGCCGTATTGGCACTGATAGTCGGCGGCGTGGGCGCAAGAAGGTCACGCTCTGGTGAGGCCCGTCGTCCGTTTCGACACCTCATCAAGGGTGCAGGTATTATACTCGGAGCTTTGCTGGTCACCTGCATTTCGTACTTGAACATCCAATTCTTTGCTAATGAATCTCTGAAGAGTTCTGAATCTTACCTCATACGGCTAGAGGCTAATATTGACGACCGTATGGGGCCCTACTGGGCGACGATAGTGGTTCTCACATTTCTGGGCTCAGCGGTGATCGGTAGTAATCGTTTCTCTCTCAATTCCTTTTATCGGAAACAACTGATCCGCTGTTATATCAATGCAAGTGACCCAGATCCTGAGAGTCTCAAACAAAAGGGCGGCGAGGAGCGAGATATGGGTTTGGCCTCATTCGAATCGCCCGGCCCCCACGCCTTTCCGGTGTACTGCGCATCATTGAACATAATGTCCGCAACCCATCTTGCGTGGCAGCAGCGGAAGGCCTGTTCTTTTGTCTTTACCCCGCTGGCCTGCGGATTCACTGCCTTAAACGGACTCCCGGCGTATGCCGAGACGAAGCAGTTTGCATTCGACGGAGGTATTGGACTTGGCCGAGCAATCGCCATCTCCGGTGCCGCAATAAGCTCAAATATGGGCTTTCACTCATCGCGGACTTCATCGTTCCTCTTCACCGTTCTTAATCTGAGGCTCGGCTGGTGGCTCCCAAACCCAGCTCGCCATACGGGAATTTGGGCCGTTACACGAAACCACGTGGTCATGCTCGCCAAGGAATTGTTCGGCCTAACGAACGAGCTCAGCGATGAAATTTACGTGTCCGACGGGGGGCACTTCGAGAACACGGCAATTTACGAACTTGTTCAACGCCGATGCCGAACCATCATTGCGATTGATGCTGGCGAAGATCCCCGTCTGACATGCCACGATCTGGCGAATGCCGTGCTTAAGTGCCGAATAGACTTTCGGGTGGAAGTCGACTTCGAAAAGGTATTCACCCCCGGAGTGATCTGTGCGCCCAGGAACATTTATGCGCTGGCGCGCGTCCGTTATTTTGAGGCTGGCCAAGGACCAGATGGTGTGTTACTGTACATCAAAGCGTGCAAACCCAAGAAAATGCCGCTAGATGTGGTCGCCTATGCAGATCGACATGACAGCTTTCCGCATCAACCGACCGACAACCAGTGGTTTACGGAGTCCCAATTCGAAAGCTATCGCGCATTGGGCGAAGCTCTTATGCAGCAGGTATTCACAGACCTTGCAGCGGACCCAAGCCCGCTGGCAAGACAGATTCTTGAGCGGCTTCACTCAGCCGCCTCAAGTGGAGTAAAGTGCGATGCCGACAAAGCAGCAAGCCTTTAAACATCTGCGAGATGCGCAAACTTCAACTCCTAGCGTTTCATCAGCCAAAGTTTTAACGCCGATGCGTCTCGTTCGGTGGGTTTTGCTATGCCTGATCAGTGCTGTAGTCTTCACTACAGTCAGGAGCTCATCCGTCCGGCTATCCGTAGTGGCCGTAGCGATTTTCGCATTACTCCGCTTGATCGATGATCTCGGGAGATCCGTCAATCAACGCGGCGCTATGGGCCATTCGCCTGCACGACAACATCGACGACGGAACGTCGCATAGAATGTTTTACGATTGCAATTGGTAATAGATCTTAAGCACCGGCCCTCCGCCAGTGAAGTAGCGCCAATGTTCCGTCCCCGGTGGTCCACAACCAAGAGCGCGGTTCCGGGTCCCTACTGCATTGTCGACCCTACGGAAGTTGATCGTCTGCCTCCGGGTATTTCCATTTGTTCATTCAGATTGAATCCGCCTTTCTCTTTCAAACAGTCACCTTTTTTCGTTTTCCGCTTACCATCGGCTTCTCGATGCATCCAACAACGGCCGAAGGTTCATCCACTTCTTAAACATTTTTCCCGGGAATTTCAAATCCACTCAGTTTTTCATTATATCTAAGCTCCGCCTCTTGGACCCAACCGGAAAGTTTTTTGTTGCGGTCATCTGCAATTCTGCAATGGTGGCTCTCGTTGCAATTCGCCAGCCTGATAGCGCATGCGCGTCCTCTGGAGAAGTTCCATTCATTTTCAGATCCTTGGACCGAGTCATGCGCGCCAGCGTTAGCAAGGGCGGCTCAGTCCGCCCGCTAGGCGATAGCCGCGAGCATTTTTGAAGCCGCCTTCGGCGGCACCATTTTGCGCGGGCGCCATTGGCCCGCGCGGTTTGTTCGTGTGCGAGTTCCCGCCGCCTGCCCGCGATAGCGGAAGTAGCGCAGGCTCCCCTGCCGACAGGGTCGAAGGGCCAATCGGCCCGCAGACCCCGCAGCGACCGACGTGATAACGGCGGCGGATTCGGCGATAGTCCGATATCCGAGCGGAGCCGCCCGGTAGCGGTGAGCGAAGACGGTGGCGGCAGGGGAGCCTGCGCTAGCAGGCGGCGGGAACAAGTTTATTTTTAAGGCGATAGCCGCCTCTTCCGGTAGATTGCTAAATCTACCAGTCAGTCTACTGCGTTAGCAGGACACAGCCAGTAAGAAATCGGTTTGTGAAACAGTAGTCTTGATGTTTCACATTATGGCGGCGTTGACCGATAGGTCTCAGGTTGTAGTTCCCTCTTTGTTTATACCGGTCGCGGAATTTAAAAAGTCGTTCTCGTTCAAATCGACGAAAACGACTCTTGCGATCCAGTTGCAGCGGCCTGCCAGGCTTCAAAAATTGTGGCGTAGTGGAGAGTCCTGAGCCAGTTCGACCAAGACAGCGTCAGCAAATTTTAAGGCGCTGCAAAACGCAAAATTTGGACGACCGGCACAGGCAGCTCTAAGGCCAGCAGCGGCAAGAGCTCCATGGCCTCGGTTTCGAGCTGGCGGACCACCCGACTTCGTACCAAGTCTGCCTCGATCTTCGATCCCGCTTGCGACTGGGTGGCAAGGAACGGGATTTCACGGAACAACTCCTCCCTGCAAGCGGCAAATCGAGCGGCGTATTGATCTTCGGTCAGGATCGACAGGCGAGCCTCCCCCCGGCTGGGCACTCTTGCCACTTCGGCGGGCTTCCTGGCGGGTGGTGCTGGCGTTGCCCTGGCCTCCGTGTCCGAGCGACTCTTGGTCTCAAAGTCAGCCGCTCCCCGAGATGCATATGACAAGATGGCACCGAAGTGCTGGATTTTGAAATTGGTTTCAGTGGCCTTGCCGGCTGCGTACTCAACGATGTGTTTAGTCTTCTCCAAGCCGTGCTGGCTGATTAGAGCCAGCGCTTGCCCCAGTTCCTTGGACAGCACCTCATGCTCCGCGAGGCCATGCACCAACCGATGGAAGAGTCCCACGACTTCCTCAGCCTGCGACGTCGCGGGATCTTTGCTTTTGGCGTAATGGTTGACTACGACCGAGGAAGCCGTCACCACACCTCCATCATCAAGCAGTTGCTCTGCGGCCGGTGCGGGTACTTTCCGAAATACGGTTTTGTAATCTCGTCCGTCCACGGTCTTCGCAATCTTGGCCACCTTGAGTACACCGGTGGACAAGCGCACACCCTCAAGTTCGGCGAGCGCTTTCTTGAGTGCGCGATACCGCTCGTACTGCCGGTTATATTCCGCGTTGGTCAGCCCCAGGTCAGCGAACAACTCTTTGCTGCGACGCTCGTAACTGTCCTTGCGCGCCAGCATGAGGTCGATATGTGGATAAAGCAAGACCGCGATGTCGCTCTTCAGGTCCACCATGACGGACAAGAGCAGCGGCTTGGTAAAATTGGCGAGCAAGTTTCGCACGATGCGGTCATCGGGCTGGAAGTATCCCACTGCTCGATTGACGGAGCCGTCGACTTCCCGCTCCACGATCTTCAGATCCGAGAGAATGGTAAACGGCGTGCGCTCGCGCAGTACCGTTTTACCCTCATCCGTTTTCTGGTAATACGAATTAATCCACTCGATCGGCACCGTCCGCAGCTTCCGCAGCGACTTCACGATTGCGTCACGTACATTGCTGCCCCAACTTTTTTTGAGGATGCGCGCGAGCAGGCGGTCCGAAAAAAACACCGGCCGATCGGATGGCTTACCACTCTCTTCCCAGACTTCGATCAGGGCGCCGTACATCTTCCGTTCCTCGGTGGTCAGCGTACCCAGGTGCGTGTAGCCGATTTCCACCCGCGAGACCACTCGGCTGGCGTCGGCCTCGGTAATTTCCCGCTCGAGGATTCGCAGCGTCTTCTCGTTCTTGGAGCGCGAGGGCTGCCAAATGCCCGGCCATTTTTCTAGATTCAAGTCGGCTCGAATTTTTCCAGCCATGGCAATATTCGCTCTATCGACCCGTACCGGCTTCGTGATTTCCTGCCGGTTGTCACTTTGTTTGGTTGTCGGCTGTTCGCTGACGTTACTCATGATGTGAAACGATTAACTGGTAAAACCCTCCAATGGTTACGCTTGTTCTCTTACTTTCTCAAACACACGTTTCGATCCCTTGGTTCCCTGCTGTCTTGCACCGTGTGTATATATGTATTTAAAACAGTTTTCCGGCTTTTATTTTCTGCACGCGATAGTACAAATCATCAATAGGCATGCGGGTTCTTGATTTTCGGAGCGTATCTCTAGCACCAGTGCCAGCGTATCATCAGCACCAGCAGAGCGTATCTCTAGCACCAGTGCCAGCGTATCATCAGCACCAGCAGAGCGTATCTCTAGCACCGGCAGCAACAAGGTTGATGTGAGGGGTTACGGCGGCTTGACGTATCATCAGCACCACGGTTCCACAGCAGGCGCGCACCTGACAATTCACCCCGCTGCGAGATCCTGAGCGACGAACTGTAAGGAATCCGCTGCGCTTCAAACCGACCAGGCCCCGGAGGGCGAGAGATGCATAAGGCCGGAGACAATCTTTCAGGTGACAATGGTGTAAACGAAAACCTCATTTGATGATTTGTATTTCAGGCAGAACTGAAGTGACTTGGCACTGGTAGCATACCAGATGGCGCGTTTTCTGAGTAGGGACTTTGTCCCCAGGGCAACAATTGAAGAAGGAGTAAAAAGCTGGCCCCGCAGAAATCTCCGTGGCTGACTGCGTGGCAGAAAGGAAGCTGCACCCAGCTCCCATCGCAATAGCCGGATGCTCTACGGTTTTACCTGACGTCCTCCTTTCTGCCGAAGAGCGTCAGTTAGCGATGGGGAAGATTTGCTGGGGCCAGGTAAGTATATTGTATCACGCGCTCGGGTACTGACTTGTTGGTATTCTCAAATTGACCTATACTACCTCCACAAAAAAAGGAGGCTTCAGTTATGGAACGGTCGTGGGTGGATTTTGCTGCCATCAAACAGACCATCAGCATCACACAAGTTTTGGACCACTACCAGATCAAGCTCAGACGCAGTGGCAGGGAGCTGCGGGGCAGCTGCCCGCTTCACCACGGCGAGGGCGGTAACTCATTCCACGCCAATATCGACAAGAACGCGTTTCACTGTTTTTCGTGCGGCGCGAAAGGTAACATCCTGGAACTGACTGCTGCGCTGGAGCAGTGCAGCCTGCGCGAGGCCGCCCTCAAACTCCAGGACTGGTTTTCGGCCCACAGTTCCACTACCAACCGACAGCCATCGAACCGATCAGGGGTGGAAGCCAAATCTTCGGCAGAGCCCGAGACCGGACCGGGCGAGAGAGACGCGGAGAACAAACCACTGCCGTTTTCGCTAAAAGGAATCGACCATCGTCACCCATACCTGCGGGAGCGCGGCATCGAGTTTGAGACGGCAGAATACTTCGGCGTCGGCCTGTTTTCTGGACGGGGGAGTATGCAGGGCCGAATCGTCATACCGATCGAGAACGAAGCCGGCCAACTGGTAGCCTACGCCGGCAGAGCCATTGATGGGTCCGAACCCAAGTACAAACTTCCCACGGGCTTTTATAAAAACCAGGTGCTGTTCAATTTGCCGCGCGCACGCGAGGAAGCCGGCGGGGGACGCGTCGTCCTGGTCGAGGGCTTCTTTGACTGCATGAAGGTCACCCAGGCTGAACAGCCTTGCGTCGCGCTCATGGGTTGCTCGTTGTCCGAACCACAGCAGGCCCAACTGATTCGCTATTTCCCGCACGTCATCGTCATGCTCGATGGGGACGAGGCGGGGCGCAATGCCGCGGGCGGCATTGCCGCGCGATTGGCGCGCCACCTGTGGGTGCGCATCGCCGAAGTGCCCAAGGGTCGCCAGCCCGATGAGCTGTCCAACCACGAACTCCAGACCCTGCTCAAGTGACCCGTTGACTTCACTGCCATAACCAGAGGCGATCGCATACTCGTGGTGCGACCGCCTTTTTTGTGCGAACAAAAAGAAAAGAGGGCAAGGTTGATCTTGCCCTCAGCAGCCGTCAGCGGCTGTGGCGCGCGGGCGCGTGATGCATCTGCGCCTCTCGCGCCTCGCGGCGCACCCACCCCGCACCGGCTTTGCAGCCGTTGTGATAGCTTTCCAGAACCTTCTCCCGGATAGCTTTCCGGATCCGCTGGCTCAGGTCGTTGCCTGCGACGAAACCGTCCTCGGCCAGCACCTCGATGATGACCTGGTTTGTCCAGGCGTCGAGCTCGGCCATGTATGATTGTTTCTGTTCTGACATATACTTGTCCCTTTCGGCAAGCCTAATGCTTTGGCAGTGGGCAGCTTGCCTTGCTCGCTGCGCTGAGCAGGGGAGCGGCCAGGCACCCGGATCTGTCAAGACTTCGCTTCCCGCTTACGCGCCGCAGCGGTTCCTCGGCGTGCCGCGGCGCATCCCTCGCGGGGCCTTGATAGGTCCCGGGTGGCCGCTACAATGGGAAGGCCGTGAGCAAGGACTCTGCTGCCCGAAATAAAAACAGCCACCATTTTCGGGCGGCTGCTCCGGGTGGTGGCTGATCAATTCGCGCCTGCTGGCTCCGGTCGCTTCAGGCGTGCGTGAGCTTGAGTTTGGCAATCTCCTTTTCGAGATTCTTCATCCGCTCCGCGAGCTGCTGCACATCTTTCATCGTCGCGACATCGTCCTCGCTGGTCCGCGTCGCTAAACGATCAATCTTGGTTTCGATGCTGGAGAGTTGGCGCTTAAGGGGAGCAATCTCATCCGCGAACTCGCTCCGGACAAGATCGACGTCGGCCTTGCTGGCCACCAAGGCAATTTTTTGATCGAGCAGCTGCTCGATCTGCTGCAAAGTAATTTCAGACATACGAGTTTGGTTAAGGATTGGTGTGCTGGAATTCTAGCCACAACCGCTCGAGCCGTCAAGTACCTAGCAGGTTGCGGAAAAAACGGCCACAGCGGCAGTCATTTCAGGAATTCCGCGATGCAGGAGGGGCAAAGAGGTGGGAGGGATAAGATATTCTCTTCGATCGGGCGCCAGACTGTCTTAATACGCTGACCGTCGGCTTCGACTAGCTCGGGGCATTCTCCACGACTCAGACCTGCATCGTCGAATGAGCTTGCCAGAAACAGCCAAGCGCGCTCCCGAACCTCACGACCATTCCAGAACCACACGTGATCGACCGTTCCGAGTTCCAGAATGGCCGTCAGTGTGATGCCAAGTTCTTCGCGCAGTTCGCGGCGGAGAGCCTGCTCGGGTGTTTCACCTTCTTCAATACCACCTCCGGGGGGCCGGTGCAGGACAAGGTTGGTTTGCGGATCTTGGATTTCCGCGACTAGGAACGCATTGCCGTGCTGGATGAGGCACAAGGCAGCTTGTCTGGTTTCGATTTCCACGTTTCGCCTGGTTCAGATTCATATTACGATTGGGCGGGTAGAAACCAGGTTACTGTCCCCACGTTTTATTCGTCTATTCTGCATGCGCGGCCACGATCATCAGCAGGCGGACATGTATAGCTACTTATCGCCGGAACAGCGGGTTCGGGAGGACCATCCGCTCCGCAAGATTCGCGCGATGGCCGACCAGGCATTGCAGAACCTGTCGGAGCGGTTCGATGGCATGTACGCCAAGACGGGTCGGCCGTCGATCCCGCCAGAGAAACTGCTGCGGGCGCAACTGATTCAGATGCGTACTCGGTGCGCAGCGAGCGTCTGCTGATGGAAGAGATTGACTACAGCATCTTGTTCCGGTGGTTCGTCGGCATGAACCTGGACGAGCCGGTGTGGGATGTGACCGTCTTTACCAAGAATCCTGACCGGCTATTGGAAGGCGATGTGGCGCGCGAGTTCTTGGCCGAGGTGGTGCGGATGCGGAATCTGCTGGCGCCGGCGGTCGGTGCAGTATGAGCCTAGGGAGACGTGTGCCCGCGCGCGGCGAAAGCAGGCACAACGAGCCGCAGTTACAAGCAGTTACTCTCTTTACCCGCACGTCAGCGCGCCGCTCCAACTGATGCGGCATAATGCGGGTTGCAGATTTCGCTCGAAATCGGCGTTTTTCCGCAGCCTGCTAGACTAGACATGTCAAAAGATCTCAGTCAGCACATTGAGGGACGCTGGAGAATGCGGGCGCTACCTGCGCCCGAGCGGCCCCGGGACGGTCACCGTGCTGCTCGGCGGGGAGTTCTCCATGTCGGCCAACGCCAACATCGTCCGATCCGGCAGCGCCCAAATACGCTCAAACACAGCCTCGGGCTCACTGAGGTACCGCTTGCTGCCCGGGCTGGAGCCATTGGCGTGCTCGGGAAAATCGGTAAAGAGGGGAGAGATGGTCAACCAAAATAACCCCGCACGATTGTTCGGACCAGCTACCAGCGGATGGTGTACCAGTTCCATCAACCTCTTGGCGCGTGCCTCGTCAGTGGTCTCAATGAGGACGGCCCGAACGGGATGGACGCCGAATGCTGTCTTGTGCCGCTGCTGCCGTTTGATGAAATGGTAGTAGGCCCGAAACTTCCGGAGCATATCGGTGGCTACCATGGTGCCGCGATCAGCCTCATAGACGAAATGCGCGCACTGCTCGCCGGCGAGACGGTTTCCAAATCGCAGCGTAAACAATGCGTCCGGTTCGACCGGCAACCGCACCACCTCGCCAGTCTCCTGCCATAAGTAGTCGTTCCCTCGGCGGCTGCTGATGACACGCGGCACATCTACTTTGTGTCCACCGACGCTGCTGCCTTGCCGGAATGTCACCAATTCCGCGCCGCTATTCGGACGTTTGCACGCCTGCTCCAGCATGAAGTGGAACCGCGAGATCATAAGGCTATGTTGGAGAAACCCCAGCTGCATATGCTGCCCGCTGAGGGTGGCGCCCGCATAGTCCTTTTCGCGATTGTGTTTGATCTCCTGAATCATCAGGGGGTGAATATCCAGAAGCCGTCGGGTGGCCAGCAGATCAAGCGCGCGGCGGTTATCGAAGTAGTAGTGGAATTCACTATGCGTGCGAATCCCCGGAAACGCAAATCGGCTGACCAATCCCTGTTCCCACAGATACCGAAGCCGCCGCTGGGTGACGTCTTCGTTGCCGCCGACCACGCGCACCAATTCCGAGGTCGCGATGAACCGATAGCGGAGCACCGCCTGGAGAATTTCCAGATCCCGATCAGTGACCATGCTCCGTCGAGGAATCGCTGGCCGTGTGAATTTTGAAAAACGAGCGTGGGACATAGTGAGCGCCGTATCTTAGGAATGACGAAGTGCAACCGATGTTCTGATTTTTCACGCAGCTTTTGGAGCGGCCTTACCGTATCAGAACCGTATCAAAACCTATCCCAATAATTCCGTTGAGGTAGTTCGCTGAGCGAAAGCAGACTCCCCAAGTTGTTGAAAAGCCAGAAGAAAGGATAGAACTGAGGGAACCGTGAGAAGCGCGTAATATGCTTCACACGCAGGAGGTCACAGGTTCGAGTCCTGTCGCGCCCACCATAATTTTCAATAACTTAGATGTAGTTGGGCGGCAAACAGCCCACCCAACTGCCCACCCAGTTCCCGAGTTGCTACCGGATTTCTTCACTCCTATGATGTCGCGCAGCCCGGATTCGACCGCGTAACGCTGTACCTTCGGCTGGGCCAGCATCAGGCGCCCCCCTTGATGCTCCGCCGTCGGGCTAGACCGGCGCTGGCCTGAAGGTCCTCGCGTGAAACATTGACGTGGATTCGCCAAGTGTGGTCAGTGCCGAGCGGATTGCTGACCGCCGACGCGGGACCGAAATCCGTACGCCGCGCATGTCGCGTCATCCGCAGCAGGCGCTCCCGTTCGTTGGGGGGGACCTCGGCGTCTGCGTGATCGGACAGCCAGCCGAAGCGCTGCATCAGGCTTTTGGCGCCGATCTGCTCAAGGTAAGCAAGCGCTTTCGCCCAATCCAACCGACGGCATGCCGAGGCGAAAATATACGCCGCCTCTCCCTCCCCGCCACAAAGCTCCGGACGGTCGATGCAGTCAATCGCGGTCTTCTCGCGGTCTGACATCATGACCCGATACCCGAGCGCGTCGACTGGCGTAAATCCGAAGAATTTCCGGGGTGCCGGATTGACAATCCGTACCTCCGCCTCGCCAACACGCCGGTCGCGCAGGCGCTGCGGAGTCACGAGCCAGATGACGTTGCGATGCTGTGTCGTCAACCCGTAGTGGCTTGCCGCCGATCCAAAGCCGATGTAATAAGGATCAGCGATGCGGCTTGCGAGCGCCAAAAGGTTGCTGTCGCCCACCGCCTCGGGCCCCTGATCTGGCGGAATGAGCAGATACTTGCCCCAGCTTGCCCGTGCCAACCACCCTTTCTGCCGCAGGGAATGAATAACATGGTCCGCCGCTTTTGCAGTCACGCCGAGGATCGATATCACCTCGGCACGATCGAACTCTCGGCGCCCCTGTTCCGTGAGGGACAGGACCACCCGGCTTTCCTGCGAAGATAACGATCTGATCCCAAAGTCCATTTGAGAACCAATTACAAAACCCCTCAAAAAAGGGGGTTTTGTTGAACATTATAGCAGGTGCTCATATTCCCGTCAAACGATTCATCAAAACCCCGGAGCCCCCGGGGTTTCGTCGATATTGAGACGCACGTACCCGCTGAAATCGCTCAACTTATGTTGATCAATGAGAAATGTCTTTAGGTGCCTTGACATCATATGCATATGAAGACGAGACTAAAAGTGTGCCAGAACTCGCAGATCTGATCAAAGGGCGTCGGCTCGCCCGAAAATGGTCGCTCCGGCATCTCGGCGACCAGATTGGCGTGACTCCTGCGTACGTTGCTGACCTTGAGGCGGGCCGCCGCCTACCGAGCGCCGAGCTCAAAGACCGGATCTCCTCAGTCCTCGAAATACCATCGGAAGAACTTGCAGCCGCAGATGCCCGGCTCACGCCCGACTTGCGAGAGTGGATCGAGCAGCGCCCACAACTCACCAGTCTCCTTCGTTCCCTGCGCGCATCCCCGGAGTCCGAAATGATCATTCAGCGCTTAAGCCGGCTAATCAGCCGCCGTTCCAAGCCTCAATTGCCACTCGGTTTCCTGGTGACGTGGGAGTCCGAGTTGCGCGCCATCGCCGCGGAGACTTTTGCCTGGTCGATCGAGACAGGCGGAGACCTCTTCGGGCGATGGCAAGACGTGCCGACCGTTCTGTTCGCGTCCAAAGCGGGGCCGAACGCAATACGCGATCACGCCCATTTCCGGCTCGACGTCGATTACCTGCGCGAACTGAGCGAAACCATGGCCAACGATTGGGCGCTTCGCTACTTCGGCGACTGGCATTCCCATCATCGCCTCGGCTTGTCGGCGCCCAGCGGGGGCGACCGGCGCAGGATCGTCACCCTTGCTGGCCGCAATCAATTTACGAACATGGCGGAAATCATCGTCACGATCGACGACAAGCGCGATGAGCCGCTCGTTCGAATCCATCCATGGCTTTACGATCTGTCAGCCGACAATCCCGAGCCCCTTCCCATGCGGATCAGGGTCCTACCCGGGATAAGTCCCGTCCGGCAGGCGTTGATCGCGCGCCGGGCGCTTCCCGAACAGGACCTGCAAGCATGGGAAAAGCTCTCCCTGCAAAGGATTCGAATCGGGTCTGACGCGACTGTGCCGGTTGTTGAGCCGGTGACCGACGTTGACTCCGCAACCCGGGAACGAACGCTGGCGCACCTTGCCGAAGCGCTCGAAAAGGAAAGTGCGAGCCCTGTCGAGAAGCATGCGACCGGTTTTGGCTGCATCATCGTGGCGCAGCTCGCAGAACCCGAATATCTGGCTTTTGCGCTTGGATCTGCCTGGCCCATGCCGGTGCTCGAAATTCACCATATGAACCGAGGCGACGGTTCCAGCGAACCGATAAAGCACCCGTCCGGCCTAATCGCAGCCGATGTGCCCGGAATTCTCGATGTATTCCGCAAGGCGCGAAAAACGAAAGGATCTCGTCATGGGATGGACGCTTGAACAGCGGCAGAGGCTCGCCCTGGAACATCAAGTCCTGCAGCGGGAGGGTTTCGACCAGTTCGGCGTTTACCACTATGCCGCCGACGATTCTTATTCAGCCGGCGGCCTGGCGACGGCGAACTCTGGATATCAATACAGGCTGTGGATTCCGATCCCGTCGGGATATCCACACCAGCGCCCCCCGATGTATATAACGTCGCCCGACCCACTTCTGATGTTCGACATGAAACCTGTGTCGTCGCTCGGCGTGTCACACCAGATGCATACCCTCATACCCCTCGCCGGCTGGCCGCAGATTTGCCACTGGCGGGACACGCGCTGGCATTCAGGCATATTGCTGCAAAAGGTGTTTTTGAAGGGGCTTCTCTGGATTGAAGCCTATGAGCAGCACCTGACGACGGGGCGTTCCATCGCCGATTTTGTTTCCACCATGGCGGAGAGAGCATGAGCGATCCACAACAACAGCAAATGATCAGAGAAGCGATGAAGTCGATCGCCGAACGCAAGCCCGGCCGCACCAAGCTGGTCTACGACAAAACGAAGCGCACAATCGTCGCCGTGGCCGAAGGCGTTCAGGCGCCGCGCGCCCTCAACATTACAGCCGACGATGCCGACATGTTCGCCGTGGTGACGTTGTCAAGCGCATGGCTCCGGGACAACTGGGCGCTGCTTAAGCAGGACGGACGCATTCCTGCGTCGTTGAGCTCCTGGGACGACGGTGATGCCATGACGCATAGCGTTCTGGGCGTGCAGCCATCGCCGCACATTGAGAGCAGCCTTATCCTTTTCACCGAAACGACTCCGCCAGCAGGCCAGGATCTGCGCATCATTCTGACGCCCACAGCAGATTCTCCCGATCGGCCCGGCACGTTTGCCGCGCCCGACGGCCAAACCTACAGGGCCGTCTGCGTGCGCGGTACGAACAACGCGGAAGAAAAGCCTGAGGTTTATTTCGCAGACATTCAGCCGGAACTGGCCACCCGGCGCTCAGGAATCCTCGAGTCCGCCATTCTTCAGGATAAATGCGTACTCGTGATCGGGGTGGGCACCGGCGGGGCGCATGCGGCCGTCGAGCTGGCGAAGTGCGGCGTCGGCCGCTTCATCCTTGTCGACAGGGACCGCCTCGGCGTCGGCAACGTTGTCCGCCATCCCGGCAGCATCTCGCAAGTCGGCCGCTACAAGGTGAACGTGGTCCAAGATCTGATCCATGAAAAGAATCCCGCCGCTCAGGTCGCGGCTCATGCTCTCACCGTCAGCCACGAGAGTTGCGAGCAGATCCGCGTATTGATCGCGCAAGCCGATGTCGTGATTTGCGGGACCGATAACCGCCCCAGCAAACTCCTGATCAACCAGATGTGCATCGAACAGAAAAAGCCCGCCATTTACGGCGGCGCGTTTCGCCGTGCATATGGCGGCCAGGTTCTTCGCGTCCGCCCGGGCGAATCGCCTTGCCAGCAATGCTTCGTCTCCGCCATGCCAGAGGCGGCTGCGGACGAGGAGGTTTCGACGAGCGCCGACGCCGACGAGATCGCCTACTCCGACCGTCCCGTCGCGGTTGAACCTGGACTGTCCCTGGACGTGCTGCCGATCGCGAATATGCTCACGAAGCTCGCTCTTCTCGATCTTCTGGCCGGCAAGGAAAGCTCGCTGTCGATGCTCGAGCGGGATTTCGACGCGCCCTGGTATTTATGGCTCAATCGCCCCGAACCGGGCACGCAATACGCAAGCTGGCCTCCGCTCAGCGAAAGCAGCGATGAAATGACCATTCACAGATGGTACGGAATCTACTTTGAGCGAGACCCCGACTGCCCTGCGTGCGGCAACTTCCTGGGTTCGCTGGCGGCACACTACGGCCTCGATCTGGGATCGCTGGAAGAAGTGCCGGCCCTGCCCGGAAAGGAAGGCTAGCCGTGGAACTTGCCGCAGACTTCAAGGCCCTTCTGTCATCTATCCAGCCCGGCGACACGGATGTGGCCGACGCCAAAGCGGCTCACGAAAAGGTGCGCGAGCGGCTGCGCTCGGACGATGAGTTCAAGGACGCGCACAAGGATACCTTCCTCTCCGGCTCCTACGCGCGTCATACGGCCATCAATGACATCAACGACGTCGACGTCATTTGCATAGTCGACATCGACCACACCATCACCCAGCCGGAAGTCGTACTCGCCTGGACCGAATCCATTCTTGGCAAGTACTACGAGGAAACCAAGCGCCAGGGCCGGTCTGTGGGCGCGCAGGCTGCGAAGGGCGTGTGGCTCGATATCGTGCCGGCCACGCTGATGAACGGCGACGACGGTCCGCTGTGGATACCGGATCGCAAAGCGCAGGCATGGGTTCCTACGCACCCGAAAGGGCAGATCAAGACCGCCACCGATAAGAACAAGGCGATCAGCGGGTATTACGTGCAGGTTGTCAAACTGCTGAAATACTGGCGCGACAAGCTGCCGACCGAATCCTGCAAGCTGAAATCCTACATCCTCGAAAGCCTGATTCATGGAAGCATCGGCTCTCCTTCGTGCCCTGCCCGCGCCGTCGCCAACGTTTTTGAGGGCGTCGAGAGTTCATACGGCATATATCGCGACCTCAACACCGTGCCGGTGATTTCTGATCCGGCTTACGCGTCGGTGAATGTGGCAAAGCATTGGGAGTTCAAGGAGTTCAAAGATTTTATGTTGCAGGTGAGATCAGCCGCCGCCACCGCCCGCAAGGCACTGGATAACACCGACGAAACGGAGAGCCGAAAGCTGTGGCGCCAGATCTTCGGTTCGAAATTCGGACAGTGAAAACCCTATGCCTAAGCCCCGAAAACCCAGAGCCAAGCCCCCGGCGGGATCCCTCCTCGGTCCCGACTCGATGGGCGGTATCACCGCGAACAAAGGCTTCGATTTTCAAACGCGGTATGCGGCCTGCCAGTTGCCGTTATGGCTCCTGGAACCGCCGTTCCACCAGCTCTTCTATGAAGGCACGGGTGACATTGACATTCGCTACGAGGAACTCGGCGAATCGTCGCGCATCCATCTTCAGATAAAGGACCATGAGGTCACCCAGGCTGAATTCAAGGAGGTGATCGCCCATTTCCGGAGCCTTGATGGTGGCCTCCCCGGCGTCTACAAATGCTTCAGGCTGGTGTGCCCTTCTCTCGCGGCGAAGCTGCGGCCGATCGAGACGGGATTGGCCCGTTACCGGAAGGCGAAGCCCTTTTACGACGATGCACCGAGCGCGCTCGCGCCGACCGAGGAGGAACTCAATGGGCGTATCCACGCGCTCGGTTTCAATGATGATGACGCCGCTTTCATCGCCTTTAAGGTTTTCTTCGAAGTCGGTCACGGCGACCTCCACCATGACGACCGCGCCGTAGATTTGTTCATCGGCCGGCTGTTGAAGCATCCGGAATACGCCGAAAAAGTCCGCGCCGCGGTGTTCCCGGCCTTCGCGGAGTTGCTCCGCGCGATCCAAGGAAACCGGGGCGCGGTTCTCGCGCGCACCGATGTCGAGAAAATCCTGCGGGCTGCTGTCGCCTCCGTCGCAAACGAAGAAAAGAGCGTCACAATCTGGATTCAGAATTGGACGCACGAAGCGTTCGATATTCCCGCGGATTACGAATTGGACTGGTCCACGAACTTCGACCGCGCTACGAGGAAGGTCCCTACCGAGAACGTCTGGAACGAGCAGTTGATTCCGCAGATTCGTGCGCTCAAGGAGAGGCTAGCTGCTGAGCGCACTGAGCGGTTAATCCGGTTTCGCGGCAAGTGCGCCCTCTCCACGGGCATTGCGCTTGGTGTAAATTTCCCGGCCGTCGGCGGCTGGAGCTTCGAGATACCGCAGCCCCCGGCGAAAGACGCCTGGCGTTCCGATGCCGAACCGATACGACCATACGACCTGCCTGTGCAACTCATCGACGGCGACGGAACCGACCTTGTCCTTGGGCTCAATATTCGGGGCGATGGCCGCGAAGATGTGCGCCGCTACATTGAGAGCACAGCGGTGCCGCCGAAATTGTTCGCCTTCATGGCGCCGTCCGCGCCCGGGAGCCAGTCGATCACCGGAGCGTCCGAGGCTTGCGCGTTCGCCCACGCTGTGAGGGAACAGCTCGGTCATTTGACGAAATCGCATGGCATCAAGACCACCCGCCTTTTCTTTTACGGGCCCTTTGCTCTCGCTGTCTTCCTAGGGCAACAGTTAAGTTCGGCGGGTGAAATCCAGTTATTCGAATACCAGGACCCAGGCTATGTCCCAAGTTGCAGACTGAGGACGTGAAGACAGAGTCTGAGGCGCCGAGCTGCCGAACGTGCCCCCGATAAGCTGATCAGCGCGCCATAGCGCGCGGCACAATCACGGCCACTTTTGAGAAGTCGATCTTCTTCGGGCACCTATGATCGATGCGTTTCTCCGACAGGTCCAAATAATGGTACCCCAGCGGATGGCGGGCAATCGGCGCGGCGCTGACCGGTCTCCACCGCAAGGGTTCGGGCCACGTTCTTGGTGCGATGCGCTAACGCCCCACCCAACTGCCCACCCAGGAGTGTACTTTTGGTATTTAGAATGAACTTTCTTACAAAAATATTTGCTTTGTACTCAAGGAGATAGGGAAGGTCGGAAGCTTCACACGCAGGAGGTCACAGGTTCGAGTCCTGTCGCGCCCACCATAAAATCATCCCGATCTGACGCTTCAACGTCGCATTGCTCTTTCTTGCATGCCGGCCCTCCCGCGCGCTTGCCGCCCCAGCGGGCCTTCGCGCGCTCCAGAAACGAGGGCACTTTCTTGTCCCTGGCGACGGCGACGATCGCGGCGAATGCTTGCAGGAAGCCGCTTTTGCGGTGGTGGGAAGATCGCACCGCTTCCCAGTCAGTCGCGAGTCCCACCCGCACGAAGCATCGCTTGGCGCGATCGAAGTTCGAGACGGCGGCATCGTAGTACCTGCCCTTTGCGGCATCGACGATACGCATGCCCTTGGATCGCGTCGAGGCGTGCGGCAAGCCCTGCGTGGGTTCTTTCCAAATTCTTCGCTTGCGGGATCGGTGGTGCAGTGTCCACCTTCTGTAAGGCGCGAATAGCGGAAGCTCTACTCCTGCCTCAGTGCCACCATGGGATCGATCGCCGCCGCACGGCGGGCCGGCACCCCAGCAGCGACAATCGCCGCCCCTGCAAAGATCGCCAGGGCTGTACCGATGACGAGGGGGTCGATAGCCTGAATTCCAAATAACAAGGAGCGCGTCAGACGCATCAGCGCGATCGCGCCGGCCAGTCCAACCAGCAGCCCTCCACCCACCGTACCCGCAAGATCTTTCAGGACCAGGCCGTAGATCGGCAATCGCTGCGCACCGAGCGCAGTCCGGATTCCGATTTCCTTCGTCCGCCTCGTCACTGAGTAATTCAGAAGGCCGAAAAGGCCGACCGTCGCCAGCACAAGGCCAAGAAACGCGAAGGCGCCACCCATCCAGGCCAGGAGCCTCTCTATGCGGATCGTGCTGCCTACCAGCGCGCTCAATGTCGTGACGTCTCTGACCCGTAGCCGCGATCCCAACGCTTCGGCCTCGCGCTCCACCATCTTCGCCACCGAACCCGTGTCGAGCGTGGAGCGCACGTATAAGGTGAAGGCCCTCGGCGGCTTCATGGGCATGTAGGCGATGGGCTCCGGTCCGTTTCGCAAACTGCCGAAGTGCGAATTCGCAGCCAGGCCGACGATCTGGTGGCGCACCCCGTCATCCCGGCGGAATTCCCTGCCGAGCACCAATTCGCTTCCGAAATATCGCCTCGCGAATGCGACATTGACGACAGTCGGGACCGGCTCGTCGTCGTTATCACGAAAGGAAAAATCGCGGCCGCTGAGCAGAGGAGTACGAAGAGCCGCGAAATAGCCGGGCGAGACCCGATAGAAGGTCTCCTCCGAATTCGATGGCGCCTTTCCGGGCAGGACCACCCGCTGCGCGCGGCGGGCTCCGGAGAAGATCGCCATCCAACCGGTGGCCGCCCCCTGTACGTTGGGCAGCGCGGCGGCGTGCATCTGGATCTGCTGCATCAGCGCGAGCTGGCTGTCCCGTTGCGGGGTATTGCTCATGGTCAGTACGGTGACGCCCGCCGGATCGAACCCGGTGTCTACGGCCGCCAGGTTGCGCAGGCTAAACAGAAAGCCCGCGCCGCCAATCACCAGGCAGAACGCGAAGGCCACCTGTACGCCCACGAAGAGGCGCCCGATCCGGAGACGTCCCGCCTGTCCGCCCGCATGGCGAAGCGCGAACATCGGGCCCACGCTCGTCGCCTGCCAGGCGGGCAGCAGGCCGAAGAACAGCGCCGAAAGGGCACAGATCGCCACGCAGAACAACAACACACGCGTGTCGAGCGTAAGATCCAGCCTCACGGGATTGTTCTTGGTGGAAACCATCCGCACGAGCGCCGGACCGGTGATGCTTGCCAGTATCCATCCGCACAGGCCTGCGAGGAGTGAAATCAGCAGGCTCTCGGTGAGAAATTGCCGCATCAGGCGCGCCCGCCGCGCACCCAGGGAAACGCGCAGCGCCGTTTCTGCCGAGCGCGCAGTCGACCGGGCGAGCAGCAGGCTTGCGACATTGGCGCAGGCAATCAACAGAACGCAAGCCGATACGCCCATCAGAATCCATAACGGCTGCGCGAACATCCGCCGGAACGCGGAGATCCCATTGGCTCCGGAGTGAGCCAGCAGCGGCATCTCGAGAAGCTGCTGCCGCATCGCTGGACTCATCGCGACCCCGCTGCCGATCCGGTTCTCCTGATGCCGGTGGAACGCGGGCTGCAGGCGGGCCAGCGTTTGCTCCCTGGTAAAGCCGGGCGCCAGACGTCCTATCAGATGGAACAGCCGAATATCGGGGTTCGTGAAGATGTCGGGGTCGGTCAGAGTGACCGGCAGCCATACATCGACGAACTTACCAGGCTCGACGCCCGAGAAACCCTCGCGAGCAACGCCGAGAATGGAATAGGTTCTGCCGTTCAGAATGAACCTCTGCCCCAGGACAGACGGATCCGACCCGAATCGACGACGCCAGTACTCGTAACTCAGCACCACCACGGCGCGCGGAGCGGGGTAATGGTCCTCGTGGGAAGAGAACAGCCGGCCCAGTGCCGGCGGTATCCCCAGCACCGTAAAGGCATCGGGCGAGACGTATTGCTGGACGACTCCCTCGTATGGACCGGCGTCGCCGGATGGCTGCGCGTCCACGCGGTTCGGCGAGTCGAGCAGTGCGAAGCTCGCGGAATCGCTCGCGGCGTCGCGAAACTGTTCGAACAGCGGATAGCTGAACACATCACTTTCTCCGGCTGCTGGAATCCCCGGAGCGGCACTCTCGGCAGTCGTCAAAGTGAATAGCCGGTCCGGTTGCGGTACGGATAGCGGGCGCAATAGCGCGGCATCGACAATTGAGTAAATCGCGGTGTTCGCTCCGATCGCAACGGCGAGGGACAGGACGGCGGTCGCGGCGAAAACCGGATTTCGCAGCAGGCCGCGCCACGCGTAGCGGGCGTCCTGGCAAGTGGCTTCGAGGGCCGTCGAAAGCCTGAGTTCGCGGCTTTGCTCGCGGAGGCCGGTGACGTTGCCAAAAGAACGCGCTGCCTGCTGTTGGGCCTCCCGGAGGCTGAGGCCGCGGCTTTGAAGGTCCGCGGCGCGGCGATCGAGATGGTCGCGGATTTCATCCGTCAGGTCGTCGTCCAGACGGTGCGGGTTCAATGCGTTCTTGAGTCTTGTGAGCCACGGCACGATAGCCTCCCAGTCCTTCTGTAACGGCGCTACGCGTGGCGGAGAACGCGAGTTACGCCGGCTGAAAAGGTGTTCCAGTTTTCCGTTTCCGCCGCGAGCTGCTTCAAACCGGTACGGCTGATGCGGTAGATCCGCGCCCGGCGCTTGTTTTCAGTGATCATCCATTCCGCCGTGATCCATCCTGCTTCTTCCATCCGGTGGAGGGCCGGATAGAGCGACCCTTCTTCCACGCGAAGCGCCTCTTCAGAGACTTCCTGAATGGCGTTGGCAATCCCATACCCGTGTGTTGGGCCGCGGCGGTTCAGGACGGTGAGGATCAGCATGTCCAGGGCGGAATGCGACGAATTGGAATTGGCCATATACTCCGATTGCTAGGGTAGCAATCTGATCAAACCATCCCGGCTCCCGCTTTGTCAAGCCCCTTCCAGCGTTGTGGTGTGTGGAATCCATGCGTGATCAGGGCCACAATTGCCGCTCCCACGACCAACAGTTGGCCATCCGAATCGCGTTATCACTATCAGAAGGGAGAGCACGATGATCAACTCCGCCGACGCCAGCAGGTTTCGCTTGGAACACGACGCCATGGGCGAAGTCGCGGTGCCCAAGGAGCACCTGTGGGGCGCACAGACCGAGAGGGCTCGCCACAACTTCCCAATCGGCGTCGAGCACTACCGATGGGGCCGTCCGGTGATCCGCGCTCTCGGCATCCTGAAGAAGTGCGCGGCTCTCGCGAATCGTGAACTGGGCCAGCTGCCGGCGGCGAAATCCGACCCGATCGTCCGCGCCGCACAGGAAGTCATCGATGGAAAGCTGGATGGCGAGTTTCCGCTCGGCGTCTTTCAAACCGGCTCGGGGACGCAGACCAATATGAACGCCAATGAGGTGATTGCCAACCGCGCGGTTCAGCTTGCCGGCGGCGTGGCCGGTTCCAAAACGCCGATCCACCCCAATGACGACGTGAACCACAGCCAGTCCTCCAATGACACATTTCCGACGGCCATGCATATTGCGACCGTCGAGGAGTTGGAGGGCACGCTGGTGCCAGCGATCCGGGGATTGCGGGATACTCTGTCGGCAAAGTCGGAGCAGTTCGCCGATGTAGTCATGGTTGGCCGGACCCATCTCCAGGATGCGACGCCGGTGACACTCGGCCAGGTGATCTCCGGCTGGGTGGCGCAACTCGATCAGGCCGCAGACACGATCCGTCTGTCCCTGCCCGGCGTGCTTGCGCTCGCGATTGGGGGAACAGCGGTGGGGACGGGGCTGAATGCCGACCCTCGGTTTGCTGGCTTGGTGGCGGCCAAGATTGCGGATGAGACCGGCAAGGCCTTCGTCTCGGCGTCCAATAAGTTCGCAGCTCTCTCGGCGCACGATGCCATGGTGAACGTCAGCGCCTCCCTGCGGACTCTGGCGGGGGCCCTCATGAAAATCGCCAATGATGTGCGGTGGTACGCCGCTGGTCCCCGCGCCGGAATCGCCGAGTTGAGAATCCCGGAGAACGAGCCGGGCTCGTCGATCATGCCGGGCAAAGTCAATCCCACGCAATGCGAAGCGCTCACCATGGTGGCGGTAGAGGTCTTTGGCAACGACCACGCCGTGGCCTTCGCGGGGTCGCAAGGCAACTTCCAGCTCAATGTCTACAAGCCGGTAATTCTGCACAACGTTTTGCGGTCGATTCAACTGCTGGCCGAAGGCGCCCGTTCTTTCGAGGAGCATTGCGCCCGTGGCATCGAGCCCGATGAAAAACGGATTCGCCAGCACCTGGACCACTCGCTGATGCTGGTAACGGCGCTCAATCCGCACATCGGGTATGAAAAATCGGCGCAGATTTCGCTTAAAGCTTACCGCGAAGAACTCACCTTGCGTGATGCCGCGCTTCAGCTCGGCTACCTGACCGCAGAACAGTTTGACGAGTGGGTCCGGCCCGAAGAGATGACTCACCCGATGCAACTGTAAGATGACACACCGGCCGGGGCGCCGTTGTATGACACTATAGAGGCGCACTTCACCCGAGGCTTGCGTGAATCGAGGTTGCCATGGAAATCTCTCGTCGAAATCTGATCGCGGCTGCGGGGCTGGCGACGGCCGCCGCCTCCGGGGTGCGCAGCGCCGTGAGGAGCCTGCCGGACAAAACCGAGTTTCCCGTCGTCAAAGCCGAGGTGTGCCTCAACAATGCGCGCTGGCATCCCATCAGCCTGGGCGCCACCCGCGCGGTACAGCAGTATCTCGACTACAAGGCGACCGGTGGCGGTAACGATCCCGACTACGGCACCGGGCTCCAGGCCCGCGCCAAGGAGCAGTTCGCGAACCTGATCCATGCCAAGCCCGCCGAGGTGAGCTTCGTGCCCAGCACGACGGTCGGGGAGAACCTCGTGGCAGCAGCCCTGGATCTTCCGAGAGCCGGCGGCAATATCGTAACCGACGCACTGCATTTCGAAGGCTCCCTTTACCAGTACGGCGAGTTGGCAAAACAGGGCCTCGAGGTGCGAATTGCCCGGCCCAAGCAGTGGCGAATCGACCTCCCGGATCTGGACAGGTTGATTGACCGCAAGACGAAGCTGGTGGCCGTCTCGCTGGTTTCCATGATCAACGGATTTCAGCACGATCTCAAAGCCATCTGCGATCTGGCACATTCACGCGGAGCCCGCGTCTATGCTGACGCCGTTCAAGCCGTGGGCGCGGTTCCCGTGGACGTGCGGGCCAGCGGTGTCGACTTCCTGGCCTGTTCCAGCTACAAATGGCTGATGGGAGACATGGGGCTCGGATTCCTTTACGTGCGCGAAGATCTGCTCGGCAGCCTGCCGAGAGTGCAGTATGGATTCCGGCAACTCGACCACGTGCAGTATCATGCTTTTCCTTACGATCCGCCCGGCGACGCAGTGATGGAGTGGACTCCATCGGGAACCGCGGGCGGACACTTCGAAGTGGGTACGGTCTCCAACACGACCGCTGCCTGCCTGGCTCATTCGTTGGATTACATCCGGCAACTGGGAGTAGAGAATATTCAGGCGCATCGCCAACCGCTGCTGCGACGCCTGCAGAGCGAGTTGCCGCGCTTGGGTTTCGAACCCCTGACGCCCTCCGACAGTAAATCGCCAATCGTTGCCTTCGCGAAAGAGGACACCCGGGAACTCGCGGCAAAGCTGAAGCGCCAGCGGATCGATATCGCCGTTTACCCGCACCGCATCCGCATTTCGCCCTCGGTATACAACGATCAGGCGGATGTCGATAAGCTTCTCGCAGCGCTCAGTTAACGTGCCGAGTCGCCGTTCATTTCCGTAATGCGGGAAGCGGATCGATGCGAGTGGCCCGGAAGGCCGGCAGCCACGTCGCGATCGCGGCCAACACCAACAGAAACAGCGTCACTACCGCAAATGTCGCGGGATCCGCGGCGCTCACTCCGATGAGCATCCCAGCCACGGCGTGAGTCGCGGCCAGCGCCGCCGCTGCACCTATCACAACGCCGGCCAGGGCCAACACCATTCCTTGCCCAATGACCATTGTGATTACGTTGCGAGGCCGCGCACCCATCGCGGTGCGGATGGCAATCTCCGCGGTGCGTTGGCTGACAGTGTATGACATCACGCTGTAGAGTCCGAGGGCCGCCAGCAACAGGCACATCAGGGCGAGAGTACCCATCAGACTGGCGGTCACCTTCTGTGAGTAAGTCGCCAGGACGGTGTATTCATTCAAGGGAATCGTGTGAAATGCAGTGACGCTCCCGTCGGTATCGGCAACTGCCTTCCGAAAGAGAGGAATCGCGTCCGCGGGGTTGCCGGCAGTGCGCACCAGGACGTCCAGTTCCGCCGCGCTCCGATCCGACTGGCGAAAGGGAAGATAGAGATAAGGCCGCGCCGCTTCCGTGGGGCTGAAATACTTGCTGTCCTTCGCCATGCCTACGATTCTCCACGATTTGCCGGCCGCGTCGATCTTCCTTCCGACAGGACTCTCGCCGTGGAAGTACCGCTGTGCAAACGCCTGGTTGACGATCGACACCGGCCCACTCGACGGATCGTCGCGATCCGTGAAATCCCTGCCTTCCAACAGCGGAATCCGCATCGTCGCGAAATAGTCAGGTCCAACCATCGCGCTGCTGGCGTTGGGAGATTCGCCTGGCGCCGGCGTATAGCCGGGCACGGTCACGTCGTAATAAGGGCCCGCGGTCGTGCTGAGGGGCACGACGTTGGAGTAACTGACGACGTCGACACCAGGAGAGGCCAAGAGGCGCTGTTTCAGCCTGGAGGCGAACTGCGGTACCTCGCCGCGCGAAAAGCCTGTGGCATCGAGGAAGAAGCGCCCGAACAACACGTGGCCCGCTTCGAAGCCCGGTTCAATTGCGCGAGCGTTGTGAAAACTCTGCAGGAAGAGCCCGGCACCTAACAAGGCGACGGTCGCCAAGGCCACCTCACCAACCACGAGGAGGCTGCGGGTTCGCCGCGAGGCTGCTCCGGCGGTGTCGCTGCGGCTGCCCTCTTTCAGCACTTCGTTCAGGTTGGAGCGGAAGACGAACAGCGCAGGAGAAACTCCCGAAATTAAGGCGGTGGCCATGCAGGCGGCCGCGGTGAACAGGAGAATTCGCGGGTTCAAGGCGTACGCCGTCACAATCGGAAATCCGACGTTCGGCAGCATCCCGGCGAGTGACCCTCGCATCCACATGAGCATCAGAATTCCAACACCGGCGGCGCCGATCGCCAGGATGAGCGTCTCCGTCAGCACCTGCATCGCCAGCCGCGAACGCGATGCGCCTACGGCACAGCGTATGCCGAACTCTCTCTGGCGGCCCACCGACCGCGCCAGCAGAAGGTTCGCCACATTTGCGCAGACGATCAGGAGCACCAGCACTGACACGGCCAGTAGAATCCGCAGCGGAGCGTGCAGCAATTCGTTGATTCCGTTGTGGGCGTCCCAGGGCGCCAGGATCGTAGCGCTAATACCGCTATTAGTCTTGGGGTTGGCCTGCGCCAGGTTTGCGGCGATCGTGCCGGCTTCGGCGCGGGCACTCTCCACCCGCAGTCCGGCTCGCAGACGGCAGATGCCATCCAGCCAGCCGCGAAAATCGCGTTCGGTAAATGCCCCTTCGGGCAGCGCACCCAGAGCCGGCGCCATCGTCACGGGCACCCACAGATCGTACTGCATCACCGGCCAACTGCCGTGAAACTCGTCCGGGGTGACGCCGACGATGGTCAAGGGATGGCGATTGATCCGGACGGTCTTTCCGGAGATCGCCGGGTCCGCGTGGAAATAGTCGCGCCAGAGGCGCTCGCTGATGATCGCGACGGCATGCGCTCCCAGGTCGTCGCCGGTCTCTTCGCGAGTAAACCCGCGGCCGAGCCGCATGCGAACGCCCATGACATCGAAATAGTTGCCGGAGACCAGTTCGCCCCACGCGACGCGCGCTCGCGCTTCTTCGCCGAATGTGAAAGCGCACTGCCTGCGGACCGCCACACCTGAGACTCCTTGTAACCGCTCGCGATAATCCCGGTAGTCGAGCCAGGAAATGTTGGTGCCGCCATTGGGTGCATTGGCAGTGATCATCTCCAGAACCGCCAGTTCGTCGCTGTGACTGGTGCCCGGGAAAGGATGCAGCATCACGCCGTCGATCCAGGAGAAAACAGTAGTGGTGCAGGCGATTCCCAATCCCAGGGTCAGCATAGCCACCAGGGCGAAGCCGGGGCTCCCCGAGAGGATCCTGAGTCCGAATTTGATATCTTGCAGGACGTTGCGCATGGCGCTATAGGGTTGTGCAATCCTCTGGCAACTGTAAAGTATTGACAGTAGAGGTGCTCCTGCTATACCGTTGAGCGCTTTTGACATCTCATTGTCCGAAACCGAACAATAACATGCGGCACTTAGGGCGGCATGCCCTCTGCCGGAACCCACTATAATGGAAACCTTATTCGGAGCCTCATGAAACTTTCGATACTGGCGGCAGCTCTGATCGCGACCGTTGCGCTCGCGCAGGAGACACCCACGGAGCGCGAGGCGGCGCGCGACGTCCTCAAGAAGATGAACGAACTCGAGAAGTCACTGGACGTACCAGGGTGGGTCGCCCGCCTGAGCGTACCCAACGCCGAGCGCGATCGGGTGACCACGCGGGCCAAAGAACTCATGGACACCGAGTTACTGGCGATGAGCGACGACATCACCAGGCACCCTGAGATCGGATTCGAGGAGAAGCGCTCGATCCAACTTCTGGTCGACTACCTGAAACGCCACGGCTTCGAGGTCACGATGGGAGTGGCCAATCTGCCCACCGCTTTCGTGGCCCGTTACAAGGGAAGTCACAGCGCTCCGCAACTCGGCGTGATTCTGGAGTACGATGCGTTGCGCGGTACCAAGGGGCCGTTCCATGGCGACCAGCACAGTGCCCAAGGCCCGGTGGGAATGGCGGCGGCGATCGCCATGGCCGAGTACCTCGAGCGGACGCATACCCCGGGCAGCGTCGTGGTCTTCGGGACCCCCGGCGAAGAAATGATGCCGCCGGTAGCAAAAACCGATATGTTCAAGGCTGGCGTCTTCGAAGGCGCGGACGTCATCGTCCGCAGCCATGCAGTCAGTAGTTCGTACCGGCCCGCGCCCGGCTTCGGCACATGCTGCCTCAACATCGATGGGGTGAAGTACACCTTCTCGGGAGCGCCCTCGCACCAGATGACGCCTTGGGCGGGCCGCAACGCGCTCGAAGCGGTCATCCATCTGTTCAATAACATCGACAGTGTCCGCAGCAGCATTCGCCCGGAGGCGCGGGTGCAGGGCGTGATCACGGAAGGGGGCGCCGCGCCCAACGTGGTGCCCGATCGCACAGTCGCCGACTTCTACATTCGCTATCCCGACTCCGTGTACCTGCAACAAGTCCGCGAGTTTGTCGACAACGCGGCCCGCGCCGCGGCGCTGTCGACCGGGACCAAGGTCAAGATCGACAATTACGGGAACATGCGCGATGGCATCTCGATCGCGACGCTCGCTGAGGTAGGATTCGCCCACATGAAGCAACTAGGGGCCACCCACGTGTCTGAGGAGCCGGGGAAGCCGCAGGGATATGAAGAGACCGGCAGTGTCTCGAGTGCCATCCCGGGAATGGGTTTCGCGGTGTTCAGCTCCAACGCGCCCAATCATACATATGAAATGGAAGCGGATGCACTCACGGACGTGGGGCATCAGGGCTTTGTCGTGAGCTCCGAGGCGATGGCGGCACTGCTGTTCGACTTCGCCACTCATGCGGATTATCGTGCGGCGGTGAAGCGCGAATTCGAGGGCATCCGGGCGCTGTTTGGGGAATACCAGGAGGCTCTGAAGAAGGTGTACATCGTGCCTCGCGTGCCCGACCCGAAGTAGACCCGTAACGTATTATGCCCATAGGACGCCTGTTCATTACCGGCCTCATCGAATGCCCAAAGCAGATTTGAAATCCCAAGCCGTACAGCCTGTACAGCCTGTGCGTACGCCTGCCAGTCCTCACCTCCCCGTGCTGCTGTTGCTCTTCGCGGGCAGCGGCTGCTCCGCGCTTATCTACGAAATCGTCTGGTACCAGCTTCTGCAGCTGGTGATCGGCTCCACGGCGATTTCGCTCGGCGTTCTGCTTGCTACCTTTATGGGCGGCCTCTGTCTGGGCAGCCTGGCGCTCTCGCGCATTCAGCGCGTGCAGAAGGAACATCCTCTGCGCCTTTACGGCAAGGTGGAATTGGGCATCGGGCTGTGCGGAATTCTGGTGCTGTTTGTGATGCCGCTGCTCGATGGCGTGTACACGGCAGCCGTGGGACATGGATTGCCCGCGATCCTCTTTCGCGCTCTCATCTGCGCGATCGGGCTGCTGCCGCCCACATTTCTAATGGGGGCCTCCCTACCGGCAGCGGCGCGGTGGCTGGAGGATAGCCGCGAGGGCGTCTCCTGGATGGGCTTTCTTTACGGCGCCAACACCGCGGGCGCGGTGCTCGGATGTCTGCTGGCGGGTTTCTACCTGCTGCGCGAGTTCGACATGACTCGCGCTACTCTGGCAGCGGCCGCTATCAATGGCCTGGTGGGCGCGGCGAGTTTGCTGCTGGCCAAGCGAACGCCGAATCGCGTGGGCGTGGGCGGCGGTGCCACGCCGGCTCCGACACCTTCGACTTCTACGACTAAGGGCTATTGGCCCGTCTACGTGACCATCGCTCTTTCGGGCGCGACCGCGCTCGGCGCTGAGGTCATCTGGACTCGCCTCCTGAGTCTGTTGCTGGGGGCGACGGTCTACACGTTTTCGATCATTCTCGCGGTGTTCCTGATTGGCTTGGGGTTGGGGAGTGGCGTCGGGTCCTACCTGGCGAGAACGGTCAAACCGCGCCTTGCCATCGGATGCTGCCAACTCTTACTCGTCCTGGGAATTGCCTGGACGGCCGTGATGCTGGGCAGCTCCCTACCGTATTGGCCGATCAATCCCCTGCTTTCCAATAGTCCCTGGTTTACGTTTCAGGTAGATTTGGTGCGGTGCCTCTGGGCGATCCTGCCGGCTACGCTTTTTTGGGGCGCCAGCTTTCCACTGGCGCTCGCTGCAGCCTCACGAGGCGAGGATTCCGCACGGCTGGTGGGGGGCATTTATGCCGCCAACACCGGTGGGGCGATCCTCGGCGCATTGTCGTTCAGCATGGTGCTGGTGCCTTGGATCGGCACTCAGGGATGCGAGCGGCTGCTGGTGGTATTGGCGGCGGTGAGCGCCCTATTCGTGTTAGTTCCCGTAGCGATGGCGGCGCGCAGTGCCTTGGGTTCACTGGGACTCACTGCGGCCCTCGTAGTTGCCGGCATTCTGGCGTCCGATCTACCGGGAGCGCCCGGCATGCTGATCGCTTATGGGCGACGAATCATGACCTCGATGAATCGCTCCAAGATCCTTTTCGTGGGAGAGGGCATGAACTCCTCCATCGCCATCTCGGAGTGGGATGACGGCGCGGTGCAGTTCCACGTCAGCGGCAAAGTGGAGGCTTCCACGGAGCCTTACGATATGCGCCTGCAGCGCATGCTGGGGCATATGCCCGCGCTGTTCCATCCCGACCCACACTCGGTTCTGATCGTGGGCTTCGGAGCGGGAGTCACTGCCGGCACGTTTGTGCTGTATCCGGGAATCAAGCGCATCGTCATCTGCGAGATGGAGCCGCTGATCCCGCCGACGGCGACTGAGTACTTCGGCAAGCAGAACTACAACGTGATGAACGATCCGCGCGTGCAGATCGTCTATGACGATGCCCGCCATTTCGTCCTCACGACGCGCGAGAAGTTCGATATCATCACTTCCGACCCCATCCATCCTTGGGTGAAAGGGAGCGCCACCCTGTACTCGAAGGAGTACTTCGACCTGGTCAAAGAGCACCTGAATCCAGGCGGAATCGTGACTCAATGGGTCCCGCTCTATGAGAGCAATCTGGAGACAGTAAAGAGTGAGTTTGCCACATTCTTCGAGGCCTTTCCGAACGGCACGATCTGGGGCAACTCCAACAATGGCGGATACGATACAGTGGCGCTCGGGCAAGTGGAACCGGCCCGCATCGATATCGACGCACTTGATCGCCGGCTCGCCCAGCCGGAATACGCGGCGGTGTCCTCTTCCCTTCGCGAGGTGGGATTCAACTTGTCGCTGGGATTGCTGTCGACATATGCCACACGTGAGCCCGATCTGCGCCCGTGGCTCGCTGGTGCGGAAATCAATCGCGATGGCAATCTTCGCTTGCAGTACCTGGCTGGATTGGGGCTGAATACGAGCATGGAGGGCGTGATCTACAATCAGATCCTCGCGTATCACACCTTCCCGAGGACGCTCTTTGTGGGCTCGGAAGAGCGCTTGCAGGCCCTGCAAGCGGAAATGCAAGCAGCGAATAAGTAGTGGCGCAAAGACTCTTCTTTGCAGCGTCGAGACTCCTCTCGACGCTTTTCGTGTGTCCACCAACTCCGCCGTACAAGTGCATTTTGATGTTCGCGCGTGCTTCCGGGAATGCTGAGTGAGCGTCGAAAGTTCTTTGTAGAGCGGACCTTGTGCGCTCTCGAAAAGCGTCGAGACGAGTCGACGCGGCAAACAGGAGTGTTTGCGCCACCGCCAGATATTCTGAGAATCCCGCGGCGCTCGCGCCACTACTCCATGTATGAAGTGTCTGGCGTTGGCCACGTTTCTCTGCGCGACGCTGCAGGCCGCTGCGCCCTCGTACACGTTGGCGGGCATCTGTAATCCGGGAAACTACGCGCCCGGCCCCTTCGCTCCCAACTCGATCGTAACGATTTTCGGAGCGAACCTGTCCCGCTCCACCCGTCAACTCACCGCTGACGACATTCAGTCGGGACAACTTCCCACCACACTCAACTACACGCAGGTGTTCGTCGATAATTACCCGGCACCGTTGTTCTATGTCTCTAATAGTCAGATCAACTTCCTGGTCCCGGCCAATCAATCGGTGGGCCCGGCGAAGATCCGAGTGGTCAGCGAGGGGAACACCGGGGCGGAAGTCACGATTACCGTGGTTGACGCAGCACCTGCTCTGTTTGCCATGTCAGGCGGGTATGCGATCGCCACTCACGCAGACAACACCCTCGTCACCGCCGACTCACCGGCGCGTGCGGGAGAGATCATCGTCATCTACGCAACGGGGCTTGGGAAAACAGCACCCAACACGGCGACAGGTGAGATTCCCTGGTACCCGGCACAAATCTCGGCACTCAGTTCATTGCAGGTCTCTCTGGGCGGGGCGGTCGTCGACCCCGGTCTGGTCAAGTACGCCGGCCTGACACCGCAATCGGCCGGGCTTTACCAGATCAATCTCGCAATACCCGGAAATCCCGGCACCGATCCGGAGTTGCGAGTAACGGTGGCGGGCCAAACCAGCTCTGCCGGCTTGAAACTCCCAATTCATTGACCGGGTGCGCAACTTTCTCCTGGTCTAGTACGTTATATATACAGGTCCGCGCGCGAAAACAGGAGGTCTACGTGTCCACCGCGAGGCCGGGCTCAGCTAGAATCGGGTAAGGAGTGTTTCGATGTTTCTGCGGCCCCTGATTGCGGCGGCGTTCTGGACGGGCCTGTTGGTTGCCCAGGAAGCCGTGCCGGCGGCGCCCGGCGATGGGTTGACCAAGATTGACCCGGCTAAGGCCGGAGACTACGTGGTGGAATCGGGTACAAAAGTCCCGTTGAGCCTGATCAACACGATTAGCACCAAGCATTCCGCGGCCGGTGATCGCGTATATCTGGAGACCAACTTCCCGATTCTTTCCGGCGGACGCATCGTGATCCCCGTGGGAAGCTATGTGGCAGGCACGGTAACGCTCATCAAGAAGCCGGGACGCGTAAAAGGCCGCGGCGAATTGTACGTACGGTTCGATTCGCTGACATTGCCCAATGGGGTGACTCGCGATTTCCGCGCCCGCATCGGCGGCGTGGACGGACAGACCGAAGGATCTCTCGATAAGGCCGAGGGCAAAGTAACCAGCGAAGGCAACAAGGCGGGCGATGCGCGCACCGTCGGAGAGACGGCCGCCGCGGGCGCTTCGGTCGGCGCGATTGCAGGTAGCGCCGCCAGTCATGCGGGCATGGGCGCGGGGATCGGCGCTGCCGCGGGTGCGGCGGTGGGATTGATCGGCGTTCTGGCCACTCGTGGGCCGGATGCCGTCCTCGCCAAGGGCAGCACAGTGGAAATGGTGCTCGACCGGAACATCAGCTTCACCGAGAACGAGCTCAACTTCGCGGGCTATCAGCCTCCGCATGCGCAGCCCTCTACCGCGCCTGTCACCCCGCCTCCAGGCAGCAAGGGTGCGCTGCCGGCGCCCCGCCGATATCCGTGGTAGCCGCCTCGACTACTTGCTGAAGCGCTTGATGAAGTTGGTATCCAACCGCCCCGCCTGAAAATCCTCGTCCGCCATGATGCGCTGGTGCATCGGAATGGAGGTGTGAATCCCCTCGACGATGAACATGCTGAGCGCCCGCCGCATGCGTTGGATCGCTTCCGCCCGGTCGCTGCCGTAAGACACCAACTTGGCCACAAGTGAATCGTAATATGGCGGAATCACGCAATCGGTGTATGCCCACGTGTCCACGCGGACTCCGATCCCTCCAGGCAGATGGAACCCCGTGACCCGTCCAGGTGACGGAACGAACGTGTCCGGGTTTTCCGCATTAATCCGGCATTCAATGGAATGCCCCCGCAGGCACACCGGTCCGGGCAGAATCTCTCCGAGAGTTTCCCCCTGCGCGATTCGAATCTGGCTCTTCACGATGTCGATGCCGGTAACGAACTCGGTCACCGGATGCTCCACCTGCACGCGCGCATTCACTTCGATGAAGTAGAGCTTCCCGGTCTCGTCCATCAGAAACTCTACCGTGCCGGCATTGGTGTAACCCGAAGAAGCGATGGCCTTGCGCAACGCGGCAGAGATCTCGGCGCGCTGGCTATCGTTCACCGCCGGGGAAGGCGACTCTTCGAGCAGCTTCTGGTGACGCCGTTGAATGCTGCATTCGCGCTCGCCCAGGATCTCCACGTTGCCATGTTCATCCGCCAGGAGCTGAAACTCGATGTGCCGCGGCGCGCCGATGAACTTCTCGAGATAGACGTCCGCCGAACTGAAAGCCGCGCCGGCCTCCTGCTGGGCCTGCGTAAACAGCGATGGCAGCTCCGAAGGCTGATTGACGACCCGCATGCCTCGCCCGCCGCCGCCCGCCGAAGCCTTGAGGATCACCGGGTAGCCGATCTCGGCGGCTAACTCCAACGCCTCCTCGGGGCTTTTGAGTACCCCCGGCGAACCCGGCAGCACGGGCACTCCCATCTCGCGCATGAAGGCTCGCGCGCGTTCCTTGATGCCCATCAGGCGGATCACGTCGGGCCGCGGACCGATGAACTTCAGGCCCGAAGTCTCGCACACCTCGGCGAATCCGGCATTCTCGCTCAGGAATCCGTAGCCCGGGTGAATCGCGTCGACATTGGTGATCTCGGCGGCGCTGATGATCGAAGCCACATCGAGATAACTGCGCGCACTCTTCGCGGGACCGATGCAGATGGCCTGATCGGCGAAACGCACATGCGAACTGTAGCGGTCGGCCTCGGAATAGACCGCGACGGTCTGAATGCCCAACTCCTTGCAGGCACAGATCACGCGGACGGCAATTTCACCCCGATTGGCAATGAGGATCTTATTAAATCGTACGGATGGCAAACAGAGCCTCCCCATACTCCACCGGCTGTCCGTTCCTCACCAGCTTGCTCTCCACGATGCCTGAAGCCTCCGACTCGATCTCGTTCATCAGTTTCATCGATTCGATGATGCAGAGGACTTGGCCTGCCTGCACGCGGGAGCCGATCTGTACAAACGGCGCTGCGCCGGGTGCCGGTCCTTCGTAAAAGGTGCCGACGATGGGAGACTTCACCAGCACTTGAGTGGGATCAGAGGGCTTTTCCTTGGGCGCCTCATGTGAGGAAGTCACAGGTGCGGTGGGTGCTGGCGGGGCAGAAGCGTTAGGAGGCGGCGAGGGCATGGATACTGCATATGGCGGCGGGGCCATCACGATCTCTTGCTGCGTGGCGAACGCGGCGCGCCGTATGCGAACGCGATTCTCGCCGCGCTGCACCTCCAACTCGGCAACCCCTGTTTCACTCGCCAAGTGGATCAACGCACGGATCTCATCGATTGTCATCAATGGATTAGCTTAGCATCCAACGATTGGGGCGCGGGGAACGGAAACGCACGCTCCTGCGAGTGCTAATGTGGCAGATATGTGGTCCATGAAGCCTATCGGCTATATCCGCAGCCCTTACCTCGAGACACGCGAAATTCCCAAAGGACCCGGCGCTAAACATGACGCGGAAGGCGTGCTCGAAATTCGCCCGGAATTTGAGCCGGGCTTGAAGGACGTCGAAGGCTTCTCGCATCTGTTCGTCCTCTGGGTTTTCGATCGTGTCGAAGGCTTCAGCCTCGAGGCGACCCCTCCCACTGACCCCGGGCGCCCGCATGGGGTATTCGCGACCCGTTCTCCTCAGCGTCCCAACCCGATCGGTTTGACCGTGGTGCAGTTGCTATCGCGCGAGGGCGGACTAATCCGCGTGCGCGGCGTGGACATGCTGGACGGAACGCCGATTCTGGATATCAAACCGTATCTCTCAGAAGTTCCGCGCGAGCAGTTGCGTCGCGGCTGGTTAGATGAGGTCGAGGGTCGCTAGCGGCAATCATCGCGTCGCCGCCGGAGTCCGTCTTTCCGGGCAGTTCGGTTGTTGACAGGTTGCTGCTTTCGAGGCAAACCGTCGGAGTCCGACGGAAATTCTTTGTAAGTCATTGAAAGTGCAAGGGCGGACCCGTCGGACTCCGACGGGTTCTGCGATTCGCAAGCGATGCCAATCCCAAGCCGGAGTACCCGAGAGTGGCCTCTCATGCATGTGGCGGACCTCCCGAATCTGGCCATTCGGAGCGCTCGGGAACAACCGCGCGTCCGATGGCGTATGATACAGAGCACGCGTAACGAGCCCTATGTTGGAAGTAACCGGCCTGCATAAGAAATACGGAGACCTGGTGGCAGTACAAGAAGTCTCCTTCGTAGCCCATCCTGGAGAGACAGTAGGACTGCTTGGGCCGAACGGTGCGGGCAAGACGACCACCGTCGCCATGATCGCCGGGCTGCTCAAGCCTGACCGGGGAGAAGTGCGGATCCAAGGCAATCCGGTATGTAGCGACACCGATCCCATCAAACGGAAGATGGGACTCGTTCCGCAGGACCTGGCGTTGCATCCGGAACTCTCGGCGATCGATAACCTGATGCTGTTCGGCTCGTTGTACAACCTCCGCGGCGCGCATTTAAGGCGCGAAATGGATGCTGTTCTGGAACTGGTAGGCCTCGCGGATCGCGCCAAGGACCGCGTGTCCAATTTCAGCGGCGGCATGATGCGCCGTCTCAATCTGGCGTCCGCGCTGATGCACGATCCGCAGATTCTGCTGCTCGACGAGCCCACCGTGGGGGTCGACCCGCAAAGCCGCAATGCGATCTTCACCAACCTGGAAGAGCTCAAGCGCCGCGGTAAGACGCTGGTCTACACCACGCACTACATGGAGGAGGCCGAGCGGCTGTGTGACCGGATCATCATTATCGATCACGGAAAAGTGATCGCCAATGACAGCCTGGAAGCCGTTCGCCGCCTGGTACCTGCCGTCAACCTGATGGAGGTAGAGATCGTGAATCCGGGTTTGGATGGGTGGTACATGGGACTGCGCAGCGTTGAGGGCGTCGAGACTGTCGAATCCAACGGAAACCAACTGCGCGTGGGAATGGGCAATCTGACGGAAACAGCTCCAGCGGTGCTGGATTGGCTTAAGGCCAACGGCCACACCTACACGCATCTGTCGACCCAGCGGGCCGACCTGGAGACGGTATTTCTGACGCTGACGGGAAGGAGCGTTCGAAACGCATGAGCTGGACAGCATACGAGGCGCTGGTGCGGCGCGATTTGAAGCTCTTTTTTCGCGATCGGCGAGCGGTGCTGATGAGCTTTGCCGCGCCCATCCTGATCGGGTCGTTTTTCGGATATCTGTTCGGCGGCGTCACCGGCAGCGGCGACACGGCGAAAATCCCGGTGGCCGTGATCGATCAGGATGGCAGCAGCATTAGCCGCCATCTGGTCGCAGGCATCGCGAGTGACAAGGCACTGGAACTGCGGCAGGTGACTCTGGACCAGGCCAACAGCGAGATCCGCGCCGGCAAACTCACCGTTGCCGCAGTCATCCCGAAGGACTTCGGCGACCATGCGGCCAAGGCCTTATTCCGTGCCACCGATAAGCCTGAAATCACTTTTATGTACGACCCCTCGCACGGCGCCGAACTGGCCATGGTGCGCGGAATGTTCACGCAACATGCCATGGAGGCAGTGAGCAGCGAGGCCATGGGCGGCAACTCCAAGCTGTTGGATGAGACCATGAAAGAGGTGCAGGGCGCAAACGGCATGAATCCAGCCGACCAGAAGTCGCTGGTCCAGTTGCTCGGCAGCGTGCAGCAATGGAACGCGCGCCTCAACGCGAATCCGCAGGCTTCCGGCGAGCCGCGGCCCGGGCTCAGCATGCCTTACACCGTGCGGGAAGAAGCGATCCTGGCTCACAAAGGGGCGCAGTACAACGCCTACGGGCACGCGTTCGGGGGTATGGGTGTGCAGTTCATCCTGATGATGGGGATGGATGCGGGGCTCGTGTTATTGCTGCAGCGCCAGGGAGGTATCTGGAAGCGCCTGCGCGCGGCTCCGATCTCGCGGGCGACGATTGTGGCCGCGCGAGTCACCAGCGCCATGATCGACGCGGTGGTGATCCAGTTCGTGATCTTCGGATTCGCCCGCGTGGTGTTTGGCGTGCGGGTGGAAGGCAGCATGTTGGGGTTTTTCCTGCTGGCGGTGGCCATCGGGCTGATGACGGGTGGATTCGGCATGTTGGTCGCAGGGCTCGGGAAGACTGTGGAGGCGACGCGCGGCCTGGCCATTCTGGCAACTCTGATGATGGTAATGCTGGGAGGCGCATGGGTGCCCGCATTTCTCTTTCCTCAATGGCTGCAGAAGGTGACGTTCGCGGTCCCGACCCGCTGGGCGGTCGACGGGCTCGATGGCATGACGTGGCGCGGTTTGGGATTCGATGCGGCAATCGCTCCGATCGCTGCTCTAATCGGCTTTGCCGTGCTCTTCACCGGTCTGGCAGTCTGGCGTTTCCGGTGGGATGGGTAAAGGCCCGCCAACGCTTCGAGGTGCGCTCCGGATGGTGGGAGAGCGCCTACGCCGCAGCCATTCTGACTTCTCGCTCCTCACTCCAAGGGCGAAGCTCCGATGCGGTGTGCGATGCCATAAGCAGGAAGCGACCCCATGCTCTCCAGCGTCTTCAAATTCATCAGCGCCAACGTTCCTTGCCGTGCATCCTTCTTAAGGCAATAATATACTTGACAAAATAGAGACGGCACCGTACTATTGACAGATGGCCGGTACTTCTGATCCGCAAACCCTGCAAGAAGCCATACTGTTCTTTGCCGATCCGGCGAACTGCCGCAACTACCTCGTTCCTCGCCGCTGGCCGAATGGCGTCGCCTGCCCGAAGTGTGGATCAAAGGATGTGCTGTTTCTGGAGAAGTACAACCGCTGGAATTGCCGCGCGAAGCATCCAGCTCCGCAGTTCACACTTAAGACCGGCACCATCATGGAGGATTCGCCGCTCGGACTGGACAAGTGGCTCACCGCCATGTGGCAGATTGTCAACTGCAAGAACGGCATCAGTTCTTACGAAGTCCACCGCGCATTGGGCATCACGCAGAAGACGGCTTGGTTTCTGGACCATCGTATTCGTCTCGCGCTCACGATGGGCACGTTCAATAAATTCTCCGGACAGATCGACGCGGACGAGACGTACATCGGAGGTAAGGCGTGCAACATACATGCCTCGAAAAAAGCCGTCAAAATCACTGGAACCGGAGGCAAGGGCGAAACTGCAGTGATCGGTATTTTGGAGCGTGGCGGCAAAGTTTACACCAAGGTTGTCCACAACGTCAAAAAAAAGTCTCTACAGTCTGAAATTCGCCAGCATGTACCCGCGGAGTCCGCGATCTTCACCGACGCGCTGAAATCGTACGAAGGTCTTTATGAGTTCCAACACGAAGTGGTCGATCACGCCGTGGAATACGTTTGCGGTGAAGTCCACACGAATGGGATGGAGAATTTCTGGAGCCTGCTCAAGCGTGGTCTGAGAGACACGTATGTCGCCGTCGAGCTTTTCCACCTGTTCCGATACCTGGATGAGCAGGGATTTCGGTACAACAATCGCAAGATGACCGACGCGGACCGGTTGGGTATTGCCATCCGACAGACGGTCGGCAAACGCATTACATTTCACCAACTAACGGGAAGGAGACCGCACAATGAGTGAAGCGCCAAGGGAGGGGCAAGAGGCCCCAAAAAATCGTCAAATAAAGCTGGTAAAGAAGATTGTTCCGTACGAGGAGAGCTCGCCAGAGACTGAACCGTTATTCGCGAATTACGTTCAAGTCGCTCAGGCTGCCGGAATCTACTATATTGACTTGGGCGTAGTTGCACTCGATGATATTTTGAAACCCTCCGACCAAGCAACATTTATGGTTCTGAGCCGTGTGGTTATGAGCCAGTACACCCTAACTCAACTCCGTGACTTGATCGTGGGTATACTAAATTCGAACAGCGGAGAGCACATCGATGTTGCACCGATCATCTCATAGGGCCAAGCGCTCGGCGAATCGTGCCGGTAAGGGGCGTCAACATCTACTATCGCGGATAGTTCCGAACGACTTCGCTGATAAGGTAGGGACGTATCCGATGAGGATAGCATTTACTGTTTCAAGCGAATCTCTTCCGATTCCGACAGGCACAGCTGCGAGGGAAGCGCGCGACTCTGGAGAAATGCGCGAGGAGTTCAATATGCTCGCGAATCAATGGAGGAATGACACGCGCCATCTCTCTCTGATTTCCAAAAAAGTCATGCACCAAGCCTATTTCAGGATTATGGGGATGGGGCCTGCGGTTGTTCCACTATTGCTCGAAGAACTACGAGACAGACCGGCCCACTGGTTCACGGCGCTCAAGGCTACTACTAACGTAGACCCTGCCCCTCAAGGGTCAAGCTCGTCAGAAGCTCGTCAAGCCTGGCTGGATTGGGGCAGGGGTAGAGGATTATTGAATTAGCGATGTCTCAATCTGAAATTGAGCGCGATTTCCCTGCTTTGGGTCAGGGTGATTACCAAATCAATAGCGCTCAAGATTTTAACTACAATTGCTTGGCGTTCGCCTTGGGTGACAGTTCGCAGTGGTGGGAGCCACCCCGGGGATTCGGCGGGTACTGGCCGGATGGATTTTCGCAAGACCTCAGCATTACAACGGTCATTTCCATTCTTGGTCTTCATGGCTTCAAGTTCGAACTCCCTTCGAGCCAAGTTCCGGTTGGTGAGGCCATAGCCATATATGCTATAGGCGATGAATGGACACACTTTGCCAAATTCTCAAACGGGCAGTGGGCCAGTAAGTTGGGCGATGGGCACGACATCGTTCATCACGCCCTGGATAGCCTAGAAGGCTCTCTATATGGCAAGGTGGTCAAGATTTTGACGAGAAGCGATGGAGCATTGAAATCGTGAAAATACTTCCGCCGCCCCGAGTTCCGGGTGACACAGAGGCAGAGCGCTTCGATAACGCCATACGCCGCATGTTCAATGTCTCGAAAGAAGATGTACTACGCGAGGAAGCACTGGCAAAGGCCGCGAAGCGAAAGAAGCGGGCGTCGAAGAAGCCGCATTGAGAGGGCTATCTCGGCGGACACCCGCATTTCACTATATACGTTTGTCCATGCGGATTCTGTGAATCCATTTCTCGGTGAAAAAGCTGTCCGCACGTCGTGCAGGTATCAAGGCCCGGGTTCCTGGGATCTCGGTCGCATGCCGGACACCGGGGATTGCCAGCGTCATGTTCTCGGCCACCTGGGATGATTTGCATGGGACTGATAGTACCGAACATCCTCTATTTTGGCAAGTATATTATTGTCCTTCTTAGCGCTCACGGTACGCTCCTATTGGTTCCCTATACATTATGACCGCGCTCATATTGGATGGCAATAGCTCAGCTCTCCTACGGGCAGCTTGATTGTATGTTCGGCCACGGCAACAGTACGGATTTCGCTTCTGCGTTTCCACACCCAGGATTGCGTCAAAACCCCCGCGCACCCAACGTTTCGTGGTCCAAATCTGCATTCGTTATCCACAATTTGTGGAGTTTTCAGACATGGAAGTATGGAATTTGGAGTGCAATGAAGCCGACGAACCCAGTGCGATCCCAGGAGGATGCACGTTATGGACAACGAGACGCTGACGATTACCGACAATAGGACCAACAAAACCTATACAATCCCGATTTACCGCGGTACGGTTCGGGCCATGGACCTGCGGCAGATCAAATCCGGCGCCGAAGACTTCGGCCTCATGACATACGACCCCGCATTCATGAATACGGCTTCCTGCACGAGCGCCATCACCTACCTGGATGGCGACAAGGGCATTCTACGGTATCGCGGGTATCCCATCGAGCAACTGGCCGAGCATTGCACCTTCCTGGAGGTGGCGTACTTACTGCTGGAAGGGGAACTGCCGACGCCGGATCAACTGGACTCCTGGAACGAGGAGATCATGCGCCACAGCATGATCCACGAGAACCTGAAGAAGTTCATCGATGGCTTCCATCACGATGCGCACCCCATGGGTGTTCTGATCAGCACGGTGGCGGCCCTTTCGACCTTCTATCCCGATGCGCGCAATATCGGTAACGCCAAATGCCGCCGCAAACAGATTGTCCGCCTGATCAGCAAGGTCCCCACTCTCGCCGCATACGCCTATCGGCATCGCCTGGGTCTTCCCTACGTCTACCCCGATCCTGAGCTTGGATACACAAAGAACTACATGAACATGCTGTGGAGGCGCACGGAGCCTAAGTATGCGGCCAACCCGGTGCTGGCACGCGCGCTGGAGGTTCTCTTCATCCTGCACGCCGACCACGAGCAGAATTGCAGCACCAGCGCGATGCGCGCGGTAGGCAGTTCCACCGCGGATCCTTTTGCGACTGCGGCGGCAGCCCTGGCCGCCCTCTCCGGCCCGCTCCATGGGGGCGCCAACGAAGAGGTACTGCGCATGTTGGACGAGATTGGATCGAAGGACCACGTCCCCGGCTTCGTCGAACAAGTGAAGGATGGCAAGCGCAAGTTGATGGGATTCGGCCACCGCGTCTATAAAAACTACGATCCGCGCGCCCGCATCATCAAGCAGGTTGCGGAAGAGGTGTTCGAGGTGACCGGCCGCAATCCGAAGATCGACATCGCGCTCGAACTGGAGCGGATCGCGCTCTCGGACGAGTACTTCATTAAGCGCAAGCTCTACCCCAACGTGGACTTCTATTCGGGCATCATCTATCAGGCCATGGGGTTCAAGCCGGAACAATTCACGGTGCTTTTCGGCATCCCACGCACCGTCGGCTGGCTTGCTCAATGGCAGGAGATGCTGCTGGACCCGGAGCGGAAGATCGCCCGCCCGCGCCAGATCTACACCGGCGAAGAACAGCGGGACTTCATACCGCGGACACTCCGTGGAATCCACGAGCACGAAATCGAATTCGCATAGACGGAAGGGGCCGCAGAGACCGCAAGGCTGTGAGGGGCATCCTCCCCCACAGTCTTGCTCCGAAGGGACACACGCCTACAGTTGGATGATGCCGCGACGAGCGGCGATCGCCACGGACTGCGTGCGATCGTTAGCGCGCAGTTTTCCCATGATGTTTTTGATGTGGACCTTGACGGTCTCCTCGGCGATGAACAGCGTTTGGGCAATGTCGCGATTCCGGCTGCCTGTAGCGACGTGGCGCAGAACTTCCACCTCCCGTGCGCTGAGATTCTCCTCGCCCAGATGCTCCGCCAGTCCGGCAGCGATCTCGGGAGGCACACTCTTCTTGCCGGCATGAACCTGGCGAATCGTCTCCAGCATTTGCGTGGCGGGCATGCTCTTCAGCAGGTACCCGCGAGCTCCAGCCTTCAGGGCACGCTGCACCTCGACATCCCGCTCAAAGGTCGTTAAAACAATGATCCGCGCGTCGGCAAATTCGGACCGGATCGCGATCAGGACGTCGAGACCCCCCAAGTCCGGGAGACGAAGATCCATCAGGGTGACGTCCGGTCTCAGCGACCGATAGATTTCGATTGCTTCTCTGCCGTTTGACGCCACTCCAGCCATCAACATGTCGGTTTGGCAATTGAGGATTGCACCGATGCCCGCTTGAAATAACGGGTGGTCGTCGACGCTCAAGACTCGAATTGGATCGGCAGTGGAACCTCGCTGCTCAATCGCGCCGTTTGCGATCATGCTCGTGACTCCTTTAGCTCAGGCCGATTGTGGAACGAATTCGGGTCCGAGAGAAACCCCAAAGGGAGCGAAGTGTGGACTAATTCGACACTGCCAGTGACTCTTTTGGAGGGGGAAGAGTTCCTCGAAAGTGTTATCGGGCGTGTCAGCTGTGAAAGTTCACACGTTTCCAGCCAAAAAGCTTGGCGTCCACCGACCATGCGCCGGGACCAAGCAGAGCCAGGGCTCCACCGATGGCTCCCAAGAGGACATTCGTCCAGGGGTCTCCGGGCTGTGAAAGGGCGCTCCAAATCTCGATCAGCGCCACCATCGCCCCCGAAACAGGGGTCCACAGACCCGCTATCAGGAGGGTGCCGCTGCCAGTGCCGAGAATCACTGGAATCAGTGGCGGGGCCGGCGCCTCGGCTCGCAGCCTCGCAATTGCGGGGGCAATGAGCGCAACACCCGCAACTACGCGCAGCAGCAGCAGGCCGACACCGGGCGCCCCGGGCGCAAATGTAGAAAAGAGGCGTCGCAAGAATATCCCTTCTCCAGAATCCCGGATTCAGGGAAACCCACCAAGCCTCAAACGAGTGCGGTAGTTTACTCTTTTCAGTCGCTATCGTCACATCGCTTGCTGACGCGCGCGGCTCGCAAGCGCAAGTATTCGCGTGCTTACGAGCCGCGACCGTAAGGGAGCGTTGCCACCACGCCGCTAAAGCAGTCAAGATCGCTTGCTCACGCGCGCGGCTCGTAAGCACACCTATTGCGCTAACGTATTTGGGTGGGTTACGAGCCACAACCGTGAGACTGAGGGAGTCTAAGTTTCGATGATCCCGCGTTTTAAACCGATCATCGCGGCGTGGGTCCGGTCGTTCGCGCCTAATTTCGCAAGGATATTCTTCACGCGCCCTTTGACAGTTTCTTCCGTGATCGAGAGCTGCGCGGCAATCTGCTTGTTGGCGTTCCCCGTCGCGATCAGCCGCAATACCTCGACTTCGGCCGGCGTGAGCGTCTCATCCGTGGCGTGCTCGGCAAGCTCGTAGGAGGCCTCGGCGGAAAGCGTCTTCTTCCCCGCGTGGACGGCGCGGATGGTGTCGAGAAGTTCCTTATCCAGCAAGTTCTTCAGAAGGTATGCCCGGGCTCCGATCTTCATGGCGCGCAGGATCTGTACGTCGCCGGTGTAGGTGGTCAGCATGATGATCCTCGCTTCCGGAAATTCGCCCCGAATCGCAATCAGCGCATCCAGGCCGTTCATCTCGGGCATCTGCAAGTCCATCAGGGTGATGTCGGGGCGGTGCGCCCGGAATTGCTGGATCGCTTCTTGTCCGTTCGAGGCTTCTGCCACTAAGCACATGTCCGGCTGGGTTGCCAGCAGAGCGGCAATCCCATTGCGGAACAGGGGGTGGTCATCCACCGTTAGAATCCGTATTGAATCGCGACCCTCGCTCATCGTTTCATCAAATTTCCTTTCCCGAAGGGATATGCTGGCCGGACGTCCTCGCGTAGGCGATTCCTGCGGGAATGGTCAGCTCTATCTCGGTTCCGGCGTCCAGTTGGCTCCAGACAGCCAGTTTACTCCCCACCAGCTTGGCACGTTCGTACATCCCTGGCAGGCCGTGATGTCCGGCGCGTCCGCCCTTTTCCAGGACCTGTCGATCGATCCCCTTTCCATCGTCCCGCACTCGCAACCGAAACTGCCGCTTGTCGTAGTGAATGTCCACTTCGATTCGTTTGGCCGCGGCGTGCCGAAAGGCATTACGCAATGCCTCCCCGGCGATCCGATAGACTTCGTCCCGGAGGATCGGAGCGAGCCTCCGGGGTGTGCCTTCTTCGTGTACGCGAAAATCGGGAGATGGCCGCTCGCCATCAGCCGCGGAAAGTCCCTCGCCGAGCGTGCTGATCGCGCGGGCAAGGTCTTCGGTAGCCACCGCGGAGGAGCGCAATCCCTGCACCGCATCGCGGCCCTCCGCGATCGCCTGCCGTGCCTCTTCAATCGCCGACTCCAGCAGCCTGCGCGCGTCTGACGGGCGGTCCGGCAGCATGAACGTCACCGCGTGAAACTTCAGCAACACCCCCTGGAAACTCTGCAGTAGTGTGTCGTGCAATTCCCGCCCGATTCGGGTGCGTTCGCTGACCCTCTCTTCCAGTCGAAGTTCCCAGAGGCGTCGCGCAATAGCCCACCCAAAGAATGCGGCGACGAAGACCGTGGAGATTGCGGTGGCCGGTACGATCAGAAGAACCCGTCGCTGCACTTCCTGCATGTGTGCGATAGTGCGCGGCAACTCTTCATCCAGGTCGCGATCGATGCTCGTAACCAGGGTGGAAGTGCCGCCTTCGATGATCTTCATTTCGTTGTCGACGCGAAGACGCACCGCATCCCAGTCTCCCGATCCAGCCAAATCGAGGAGGTCCAGGAGTTGTGCCGGCATGCTGGTCTCAATCGCGTCCAGAGCTGTTGTAAATGCCGGATCTACTCTGACGTCGGGCGGCAGGTAGGCGAGCGTATTCCTGGTTTGCCGTGTCTGTTCCAGGAGGGCGGCGCGTAGAGGCTGGGCCTCTATTAACAGGCGGTGCAGATCCTTGGCCTGGGTGAGTTCGTTCAGCCGCTGATGAAAGGACAAGAGACTCTCCTGAAGCCGCAGAACCGCGATCAACTGGTGACTGACGCCGGTAACGCGATCGGTTTGGGTCCGAGCGCGCTCAAACTGCAGAATCAGGAGTCCGTTTCCGCCCAGAATCAGGGCGATCAACACGGCCAATGTCAGCGCCAGACGCCGGTCACTTGCGAGGTAGTTGCCGTCCAGTGACTTCATTCCGGGGGGCCGGCGCGGAAACCGGTCAGTTCGATCAATTGCTTTTCCAACTCCGCCGCTGCCTGCGGCGCGGCCTTCTGTCCAGTGAGAACTGAGTGCACAGCGTCGATGTACGCCGCCGAAACTGGCTTGTAAGCGCTGGCCGCCTCCACGGAAGGCCGCGAGAGAATCCGTGCCTGCTGAGCCGAACCCGACGGAGCAGCGGAGGGTTCCGAAACCAATGGCGGACCCGAGAATTCCACTCGCCTGGCGCCTCCGAAATCGCCATCCCTTTCACTCGCCTGCATCAGCGCGTGAAGCTGGAAACGAAGCAACGCGATGGCTTCCTGTCGATGCGCCGTATGCGCTGAGATGGCCGTGCCGGTGCCTCCTAAAGCTCCTACCGATCCCCTGGCTCCCCCTGGCAGCCTCGCAAAACCACTGGGCACTACCGACGGCTTGTTTCGCCAGCCCATCCGCCGCGTTTGCCCGGTTTTGGTCATCGGGGCAAGGAACCACAGGCGATTGAAGGCGGCCTTGCCCGAGTCAAATAAGAGCATGGAATCGAGCTCACGGTATCCCACCACGCTCGGTGGAGAGATTCGCCCAATCCAACCCTTGGCGCGCTGCCAGGCGCGAATCGCCGCCGGATTGTTCACGCTGATGGTTCGGTCCTGCTCGATGATGCGCCCACCTCCCTCGGCGGCCTGCCATTCCAATGCATTGCAAGTCAGCGCTTCCCCGGCTGCTCCCTGCCAGACATAACCCCAGAAATCCTTCATGCCTTTGGCGCGCTCGCCCGCCTGGATCCGTGCCGCCATGCTCTCCAATTCGCCCCACGTCAGGGGCGGATGATCATAGCCATATTCGCGCAGCAGGTCCGTCCGATACTCCAAAGCTCCGATGGGGACGTTGAAAGGAATCGCTACGAGTTTGCCGTTCACGGTGTAACTGGGCAGCAATTGCGGCTCGAGCATCTGGATTTCGGACCCCAGATAAGGCTTCAGATCGATCAAATCAGGTTCGAGGATCGGAGACCAGATCAAATCGATATTCAAGAGATCGGCGCCGGAGCTGTCCGCCAGGAGCTTGCGAGCGAGATCCACGTAGTTACGGGTGTACTCCGGAATCGGGATATTGCGGACGCGAACTCCGGATTCTTGCGTGAATCGCTGCAGGAGTGCCGTTTCTTCGGGCCGGTCTTCGTTGAAGGAGTAGGTATAACGCAGGGTCACCGGTTCTCGCGGAGCCTGGCTGCAGCCCAGCGCGATCGCCAGCAGAAAAACAGCCAACGCCCTTGCATTTCCTTTCGGAATTCTCCGGGCGCGCGCGACTCGGAGACTATTGGCGTTACGTTCCATCAGAGCATCCCGATCTCCGAAATCTGGTTGGATTCTGGTTCAATCCATTCTATCCATTTCGGCTCGCTTTCGACCCGTAAACGCCGCGATCAAAGACGGCAGTTTTTGGAGCTTGCCCCTGGCAATCGCGTTGTGGAATCCTGGCGATGACACCCTTGCAATGATCGCGAAGGATTACAAAAATGACAGGCAGTCCCGAAATGCTGAAACAAGTTCCACTGTTTGCTCTGCTGGACGATGAGGAGATCGCAGTGCTGGCCGCGCAAGTAGAAGTGAAAACATTTGCCGCACGCCAGCGTATATACAAAACCGGTGAGCCCGGCAATCAAGGATACGTGATCATTTCGGGATCGGTAGTGGTCAGCACGATCGATGAGGACAACCAGGACGTGATTGTTGACCAGCCGGGCCCCGGTGAATTTTTCGGGTTCGCGTCGATGCTCGGCCAGAGTCCACACCGCACGGATGCGGTCTGCGCAGAGGAGGCGGTTTGCATAGAGATCGACCGCAACGACATCTTCGCACTGCTCCAGCACAAGCCGCACGCAGGGATGGACTTGCTGGCGACCCTCGGGCACCAGATCCATGCCGCCCAGGATCTGGTCCGGCGGCGGGCGATGCGGAATGCCAACGAGATCATCGAGCAGGAGTCCACGCGAGGTGAGCGAATCGCCGATGCCGTCGCACGTTTCGGCGGATCGTGGTCGTTCATCATCTCCTTCCTGATCGTTCTGGTCGTGTACTCGTCGATCAACATCATTTTGGGGAAGCAGGCATGGGATCCGTATCCCTTCATTCTGTTGAATCTCTTCCTATCGATGCTGGCTGCGCTGCAGGCGCCGGTCATCATGATGAGCCAGAATCGGCAGGACGAAAAGGACCGCCTGCGCGGTGAACTGGACTATGATGTCAATCGACGAGCCGAATCCGAGATTCAGAGCCTGGCGCGAAAGCTGAATGTAGTGAACGACAAGATCGCGGACATTGAAGAATTCCTGCGCGATCGTCTTCCTGGCTCGCCGGAAGTATCGAACGGACGGAGTTGAGGCCCCTCATGCCCACCGATCACGAACCGCTCATCGTCAACGCCGTCGGTCACCTCGCGGGCGCGATCGTGTTCGGGATTTTTCTGGCGCTTGCGCTCCGGCGCGGCGCCGGGCGGCGGCTGGTAGAAAACTGGCTGTCGGTGGTTGCGGCGGGGCTGGCCTGGTTGTGGAATGCGGGATCGTTCGCGATGCTGACGCTTCCGCCTGGTTCTGCATTGTGGGCAGTCGGAGCGGTCAGTTTCTCCAGCTTGAGCCTCCTGCCCGCTGTGCTTCTGCATAAATCTCTCAATGGCCGGTTTCGGCCGATCGCCGCGCTCGCCTATCTGTTGAGTGCGATTGCCACGGCGATGCACCTTTACGAAGCGCATTTTTCAGGGATACCTCTGCATAAGTGGGCGCTGGGCATCATTACCATTGGATTCGGGATCCTGACGGTGATAACCGCAGCGGCAATCCTGTTCTCTGGCCGGGAGTCGACGCGTTCAAGAACATCGCAGGTGCTGGCTTCGATGTGCCTGCTGCTTTTCGCCGTGACCTTCTCGCATTTCGGAGCCGGGCATCCTCCTAAACCATGGTCGATCGAACTGGTAGTTCACCATGCCGGCATTCCGATCGCGCTTTGGATCCTGCTGCAGGACTACCGGTTTCTATTCGTGGACGCGTTCGCCCGTTTTCTGGCGAATGTGATGCTCGCGGCGTTGTTGGGGTTTGCGGGCTTGCGTCTGGCTGCGCGCCTGACTCCGGGGAGCGGCTGGGCCCATCCTCTGCGGGAGACGCTTCCGGTGGTCGGGGTTTGCGCGTTGCTGATCCTCTTCGCACATCTGCGAGGACTGGTGCAGAAGTGGCTCACGATGGTGGTCTTCCGGCAGGGCGACATCGGCGAAACGGTGCGGCAGCTTCGTTCGCAGACGATGCAGCTTCGGAGCGAAGCTGCGTATCTTCCCTGGGCGGCGGAGAGGCTCGCGGCATTTGCAGGCGCCGACCGGTTCGATCTGATCGAACTCCCGGAGAAGGTGCCGATGACTGCGGAGCCCGCTTCAATCACTCGTGATCCGCGATGGAATTGGGCCGAGACCGTCATTCCCATCCGCTTCTCGCAAGGCGACGCGCGGCAGCTTCTGCTGGGGCGGAGGCGCGGCGGACGCCGGTATCTGAGCGAAGACATTCGGGCGCTCCATCTTCTGGCTGCGACGGTTGGAGAGGAGGTCGATCGATTCCGGATCGCGGAAATGCAGCGGCTGGTCTCAGAAGCCGAATTGCGGGCGCTGCGCGCACAGATTAACCCGCACTTCCTTTTCAATGCGCTCAACACGATTTACGGAATCATTCCCCGAGAGGCTGCGGGCGCCCGCCGAACTGTATTGAATCTGGCTGATATCTTCCGATATTGTCTGCAGACCGATAAGATTCTGATTCCACTCTCGGAAGAGCTGAAGATCATCCGCTCATACCTCGACATCGAGCGCCTGCGATTGGGGCCACGCCTGCGAATTTCGATTGAGGTGGATCCGGAGGCCGAGCGCACGTTGATTCCGATCCTCTCGATCCAGCCTCTGGTCGAGAATGCCATCAAGCATGGCGTGTCCATCAGCCCAGACGAAGGTTGGCTCAGAATCAGCGCCAAACTGGACGGCCGTCAGCTCGTGGTGCTGGTGGAAGACTCGGGTCCGGGAAGCGGCGGCGAAGCGCTGCCATCGCGTGGTGCGGGAGTCGGACTGGCGAACGTGACCCGTCGCCTGCAATTATGCTTCGGTCCGGAAGCGGGGGTGGAGATTCAGCACGGCGCGTTTGGTACGAAGGTGCATCTGCTCGTGCCTCTGCCGGAAGCAACCGTCGCCGCACATCCATGATGGCATTCCGCTGGCGGTGGAATTGCGCCCGCTCACGGCGGGCATCCCGCCCGTCTGCAATTTTCCGGGTGCCAGCGGGCTAAGCTTAGAGTATTCCTACAAGATGGGCTCAGGTGTCCTGAAGGCTCTGATTGTCGATGACGAACCGGTTGCCCGCCGCATCCTGCGCGACGAACTGGAACTCCTCCCCGAAGTCTTGATCGTAGGCGAAGCTTGCGATGGGCGCGAGGCCCTGCAGTGCATTGCGAAACTGCGCCCGGACGTGGTCTTTCTCGACCTGCAGATGCCGGCGATGAGCGGATTTGAGGTGGTCCGCAACCTCGGCGCGCCTCCCCTGCCCGTGATTGTGATCGTCACGGCATTCGACCAGCACGCCATCGAGGCATTCGAAGCGGGAGCGATCGATTATCTGCTCAAGCCTGTCAGCGAGGCCCGGCTGCGCATGTCCGTGGAACGGGCCAGGGCATTGCAGGGCAAACCGATCGAGGTGGCCAGCCAGTTGGACAAAATTGCCGCCGCCGCGGCGAGTTCGCGCTCTCCGAAAGGGCGCAAAGTGGTGGGTCGCATAGGCGAGGATTATTATTTGCTGGATCCCGATGAGGTGCTGGCGTTTCAGGCCGAACGGGAATTGGTCTGGATCGTCACGTCGAAGCAACGGATGCTGGCCACGCAGAGTCTGCGGATGATCGAAGAGCGGTTGAATGAACCGCACTTCCAGCGAGTCCATCGGAATTCGATTGTGAATGTGAACCACATCCGCAAGATGAGCGCCCTCAGCAGCCAGCGGTGGCTGATCACGCTCAGCAACTCTCTGCAGTTGGTGGTGAGCAAGCGCCAGGCACACAATATTCGTAGCATTCTGCACTGGTAAGTAAATCGCCCTCACTGAGACTTGGTGGATGCGCGAAAAGCGTCGACAGGAGTGTCGACGCGGCAAACAGGAGTGGTCTTGGGCTGCTTCGCCGCCATGGATTCCGATGAAAGCGGCGGCTTCGCCAGGCATATAGGCTCGGCCACGGCGACACGCCGCGAACCCCCAACCCCTAACCCCTGTTTTCAAGGGTGTTTGCGCCACGACGCAACGTTTCAGGCCGAGGCCGACGGATCAGTAGTGCGGGGATAAGCAGGACGCCATCGGACATGTCTACGGCGCGAAAAGCGTCGACAAGAGTGTCGACGCGGCAAACAGAGTGTTTGCGCCACGGCTCCACGGCTGCCCGCCTGTGGCCGTTTCCAGCCCGCTCCTGGCCTTTCGAAACCCGCCGGTCAGAATCATCTAGGGATCCCGCTGCCGCGCTCCGATACTGATGCGTATGAAGAGAGTTCTCGCACGGTACACTCTCGGTTTGTTCTGGCTCGGATGCCTGCATCCGGCAAGCGGCCAGTCTTTAGGAAATGCCGGCACGATCGAGGGGACAGTGGTCGATCCGTCAGGCGCCGCCGTCGTAAGCGCCTCCGTCACGCTTCGCAACCAGGTCAGCGGTTATTCGCAATCCACCACAACTGCGTCGAACGGGAGCTTTCGTTTGACGAACATTCCGCCGAACCCCTACCACCTGGAAGTCAAGGCGCCCGGATTCAACGCCTTTTCCTCTGACGTGTCGATCCGCAACGCCATACCGGTGGAGATCAGGGCGTCGCTGGATCTGGCGGGTTCGAAGACGACCCTGACGGTTGAAGCGGCAGGCGCCGACATGATCGAAGTGGATCCCTCGGCTCACGTGGACGCCGATCGAAATCTCATCATGAAGCTGCCCACCGTGGACCCTGGTGCGGGCTTGAGCCAGGCGATTGTGTATAGCACCGGCGGCGTGGCTGCCGACGGTAACGGCTTCTTCCACCCGCTGGGCGATCACGCGCAGGTGAGCTTTGTGATCGATGGGCAGCCGATCAGCGATCAGCAGAGCAAGGTCTTCTCGACGCAACTTCCCTCCAGCGCCGTGCAGAGCATGGAACTCGTCACCGGCACTCCGCAAGCGGAGTTCGGCGACAAGACCAGCCTGGTGGCGAACATCACTACGCGAAGCGGCCTTGGGGCGCCTCGGACATTTGGGAATGTGGACGCGACTTATGGTTCGTTCGGCACTACTGGAGGGTCCGCGGGTTTGGGCTTCGGGAATGCCCGTGCCGGGAACTTCCTGGCAGTGGATGGAACACGCAGCGGCCGCTTTCTGGATACGCCTGAATTCACAGCTTTTCACGATATCGGCAACAACCAGACGGTCTTCGATCGTCTCGACTTCCAGCCCGACGCTAAGGATGCCTTCCACCTGAATCTGTTCGTCGCCCGCAACTGGATTCAGATTCCCAACTCTTACGATCAGCTCTCGCAAGATCAGCGCCAGCGAGTGCTGACCTGGAGTTTCGCTCCCGGCTATCAGCGCACCATCAACGCCCACACGCTGTTCTCCGTCAACCCGTATGTCCGCAAGGACGAGTTCTTCTATTACGGCAGCCGGGATCCCTTCGCCGATACGCCAGCCACTCAAAACCAGGCCCGCCAACTGATGAACTGGGGAGTGAAAAGCGACCTGTCCGTCACCGAAGGCAAACACAGCCTGAAGTTCGGAATCGACCTGAAACAGACGCGGCTTGCGGAGAATTTCGGATTCGGTATTACCGATGACAGCTTCAATCCCGTTTGCGTGGATGCCGGCGGGAATGCCGCCGGTCCGGACACGCTGTTGAATCCGGCAGGTTGTGGCGTGCTTGCGCTGACGCCGAACCCCGCCTTCAATCCCGGGCTGCTCCCCTTCGATCTGACTCGCGGAGGCTCCCTGCTGGCCTTCCACGCGACGGGAAACGTCACGCAGGTTGCGTTCTACGCGCAGGACCAGATCTCGGCCGGCAATTTCGTCTTCACGCCGGGATTCCGCGTGGACCACTATGACGGCATCGGCACGACGAACAACATGGTGGAGCCGCGTCTCGGCATCGCCTACAACATCAAGAAGACCGGAACTGTGATCCGCGCGGCTTATGCGCGAACGATGGAGACGCCGTTTAACGAGAACCTCTTGCTTTCGAGCGCCACCGGCGCGGGCGGGCTCGATCAGAACGTCTTCGGATCGAGCGCCACACCGATTCAGCCGGGGCGGCGCAATCAGTTCAATGCCGGCTTCCAGCAAGCCTTAGGCAAGTATCTGCTGATCGACGCCGACTATTTCTGGAAATACACGCATGGCGCCTTCGATTTCAGCACCCTGCTCAACACCACCATCACCTTTCCGATTTCCTGGCACAATTCCAAACTCGACGGCGTGACCGGACGCCTGAGCACCACCAATCTGCACGGATTCCAGGCCTACTGGACCTTCGGCCACACCCGCGCCCGCTACTTCTTCCCGGAGACCGGCGGCCTGATCGCGCAAGGGACACCGCTGGATGGCAGTGTGTTCCGCATCGATCACGATCAGGCATTCCAGTCCACCTCGGTTTTTCGGTATCAGTACAAGAAGTTCGAATGGATCGCTTTCACCTGGCGCTTCGACAGCGGCCTGGTGGTGAGCGGCATTCCCGATGCGGATGCGGCTTTGGCGCTGACTCCCAATCAGCAGGCCACGCTCGGACTGTCGTGCGGAAGCAATGTTGCGACCTACAGCAATGGTGGTCTCAGTCCGGAAATCTGCGGCAGCTCTCCAGTGCTTTCCAAGCTACTTACCCTGCCGCAAGGTGGCCAGGAAAACGACGATCATAACCCGGACCGAGTGAAGTCGCGGAATGTCTTCAACGTGGGAGTCGGGACGGACAACCTTTTCCACACTGAAAAGAACACCCACATAACGGCTGCCGTGGAAGTCGCCAACCTGACGAATAAAGTGGCTCTTTACAACTTTCTATCGACATTTAGCGGCACCCACTTCCTGCAACCACGCACCGTGATGGTGCGGCTTGGCTTGTCGTTCTGAACCGGTCTTCCACAGATCTGTGGAAAAAGCTGTGAGAAAGGCCTGTTACAGCAGTATTAACTATTGTTATAAAGGGCACTTAGCTCGATTTGACCCATTCCGCAGCAAAGTGCCCTAATCCTATGATTCTGAAATAGTTAAGTGTCTGTTCGGAGTTCTCCGTTGTGCGTTTGGGCACAAACGAACGGCAACACCGCCGGAAACCTACTTTTCCACAATTCCGGTAAGTACTATTGTGATCCCCAGTACTACGCTCGCCGTAACACCAGCGCGGAGTTTTTGCTGCCGAAGGCGATACAGTTCGCCACGGCATGCTCGATCTGGAGTTTTCGCCCGGCACACGGGACGTAATCGAGATCGCACTCGGGGTCGGGCTCGTCGACGTTGATAGTGGGGGGAACGACGCCGTCGCGCATGGCCAGAAGCGTCGCCGCCACCCCCGCCGCACCACAGGCGCCTTGCGGGTGGCCGATCATGCTCTTCAGCGACGAGCCTGCCAGCTTGTAGGCGCTGCCATTGAAGGCCAGCTTGACGGCACGCGTCTCGATCCGGTCGTTCAATTCGGTCGAGGTGCCGTGGTAATGAATATATTGCACTTCCGAAGGCGGGATTCCGGCCTCGTCCAGCGCCAACCCAATCGCGCGCGCCGGCTCTTCGCCGCATTCTTCGAGGCGGACACGGTGATAAGCCTCGCAGGTGGAGCCGTAGCCCACGATTTCGCCGTAGACACGGGCGCCCCGCTCACGTGCGCTCTCTAATTCCTCCAGAATGAAGAACCACGAGCCTTCGGCGATCACGAACCCGTCGCGGTCGCGCGAGAAGGGCCGTGACGCGCGTTGCGGATCGTGATTCCAGCGCGTGCTCATGATGCGCATGAGTTGAAAGCCGCGCAGAATCAGGGGAGCGATCGGCGAGTCTACGCCACCCGCCACAATCGTCTTCACTACGCCTGCCTGAATCTGCCGGAAGGCATAGCCGAGCGCATCGGTGGACGAGGTGCATCCGGTGGAGATGATGTGGCTGAAGCCGCGCAATCCGAACCGCATCGAGACTTCGCTGGCCAGTGTGCCGATGGTGCTGGTAGGGACGGTGTAGACGCTGCACTGCTTCATATGGCCGCCATAGTAGAGCCGATACTGCTCTTCGGTAAAATCCTGGCTGCCGCCGCCCGATCCGACGATTACGCCGATGCCTCGCAATTCATCGCGGGACATTTCCTTGGGATGCAGTCCGGCATCTTCAAAGGCCTCGGCTACGCTGGCAGCGGCCAGAGGGACCGCGCGCGAGACGTGCGGGCGATCCTTGACCTCCACGTACAGCTTCTCGTCAAACTCCTCCGAGACTTCGCCTGCCACTTGCACGACGAAGTTTGAAGGATCGAAGCGCGTGATTCTTCTCACGCCGCTCTCGCCGTTTTTGGTCGCCTGCCAAAAGCGTTCCCTGCCGATTCCGTTCGGGCTGACCGCACCGATTCCAGTTATCACCACGCGACGCATTGATTTAGGTTTTGCCTTTAGTCCAATCGTCAGTATAGGCTGAATCATATGGAAGCTGCCACGGAAAGTCGGGGCACAATCCGGCTTTGGGCGGCATCGGCCGGTCTACAGGCTGGTCTGCTGGGCGTGTGCTGGATGCTGTTGTGGCTCGGAGTCAGCGATGTCTGGCAGCGGCGCAGCTTCTGGACGGCGGAGAATCTGATGGCCAGCGCCTTCTATGGCGACGCCGCGATTCGCAGCGGCTTCGCGGGCCGAACGCTCTCGGGGCTGGCGCTCTACTTCCTGATTTACAGCCTTCTGGGGGCTCTGCTGGGTTTTGCCCTCAGCGATCGGGTATCGCGTCTGCGTGTCTTCCTGGTAAGCCTGTTATTCGCCCTCACCTGGTATTATTTTTCGTTCCGGCTGCTCTGGAAGAGTGTTCTGCCCCTGGTGGCACTGCTGCACTCCGTGCAAACCACGTCCGTGGGGCACCTCATCTACGGAGCGGTTTTGGGCCGGTATCCGGTGTACCTGCCCCAGAAGCCTGCTTCCCAAGCCATGGAGGCTGCGGCCGGAATCGGAGGGGAACCGGCTGAAGCGTCTCCGGTGGAAGCTTCTCCCACACAAGAAGAAACCGAGGCACACAAACCGCAGGGATGACCGAACTATTCATCCGAGACGGATACGTGAAGATAGAGTCGGCATTCTCTCGCGAGCTGGCGGCCCAATGCCGTTCCATCCTGTGGCGGGACCTTGGCTGCGACGAGAACGATCCCGCAACGTGGACCCGGCCGGTGATCCGTCTTGGCGCTTATGGGCAGGAGCCTTTCGTTCAGGCCGCGAATACCCCCGTCCTGCATCACGCGTTTGACCAGTTGGTGGGCCGCGGGAGATGGCAGCCGCGGGTGAATCTCGGGACCTTTCCGATTCGGTTTCCCTCGCCCCGCGATCCGGGCGACGCGGGTTGGCACATCGACGCCAGCTACCCTGCGGAGAACGGAAATGCCAGCGATTATCTGGACTGGCGAGCCAACATCACGTCGAAGGGACGCGCCCTTCTCATGCTGTTTCTCTTCTCGGATGTGGGGGAACTGGATGCGCCGACCCGGATCCGGGTGGGCTCGCATCTGGATGTGGCGCGGAAGCTCGCTACGGCTGGAGAGAACGGGCTTTCACTGCGTGAGCTGGCGGCACTTGGCTTTCATGAGACCGAAGGCCTCCCAGAAGTGCAGGCGACCGGCGAGGCGGGCACGGTCTATCTCTGCCACCCCTTCCTGCTGCACGCCGCCCAGCCGCATCGAGGCACGCGCCCGCGGTTTCTGGCACAGCCTCCCCTGATGCCTGCGGAGCCGTTTCGCATCCATCGCGCGGACGGCGCGTACTCGCCAGTCGAGCAGGCGATCCGGATCGCTCTGGCGGACAGCACGGGTTCCGGATAGAATACTCCTGAGCAAAAGGAGGCGCCGTGAAGATCGCCTTGATTCCCCAGATCGCCACGCTCGGAATGGCGGTGGCGTTTCTGCCCGCTGTCGCCGCGCAGTCCAAGGCGGCGCCGGGTTTGGACTACGAGTTCTTCAAGACGCGAGTGCAGCCCTTATTCCTCGCCAAGCGCCCGGGACACGCGCGCTGCTATGTTTGCCATTCCACGGCGACGACGTTTCGTCTCGAGCGCCTCTCGCCGGGGGCGACTACGTGGGACGATGAGCAGTCACGCCGCAATTTCGAAGCCGCCAGGCGTCTCGTGGTGCCGGGCGACTGGCAGGCCAGCCGGCTCTTGACGCATCCGCTCGCTCCGGACGCCGGAGGCGATCCATTCCATTCGGGAGGAAAGCACTGGGACTCCCGCAGCAATCCCGAGTGGCAGGTCCTGGCCGATTGGGTGAACGGCCAGAAAGCGTCACGGTAGGACAGCGGTGATATTTCGCTTGGGCACCTGTCCCACCGGGATGCGCGCCAATTCCCTCATGCTCTTCACGTCGATGGCGGATACCGAGTTGGCGCCCGCATTCGAGACGTAGACTTTGCGGCTGTCGGGCGTGAAGGTCAGCCAATCCGGCGTGCGGCCGACAGGAACGTTGCCCAGGAGCTTCAGATCGGGCAGCGAGTAAATGTAGACTGCATTGTTCAGGCTGCTGTCCACCCACAGGGTCTTTCCGTCGGGGCTGACGCCGATTCCATGCGACGGAGTGGCATCGATATCCGGCTTCTTGCCGGTGGGGCCGGCGGGCAGATTCACGCGGGTTATTTCTTTGTGCGTGGCGAAATCGACTACGGCGAACCCATGCACGTTGGAAAGCTGGATGAACAGCCGGTGCGTCGAGCCGTCTGCATTTTTCTCGAACGCGATGGGGCGCACGCCCTGGTCGAAGGGCAATTCCCAGGCAACCTGGTTGGTGGCCGGATCGATGACCGTCAAAAGTTTACCGACTACCGAGCCCGCAACGACGAAGCGTCCGTCCGGCGTCACGTAGGTGTTGTGAACGCCATATTTCATCGGAATCGTCTTGACGCGTTCCAAAGAGGCGGTATCGATCACATCGACACCTCCGGGCGCCTGGATAATGGAGACGTAGACGCGGCGGCCATCGGGGCTCGCGGCGATGTTATTGGGACGGCCGCTCAGGCGGATGTTGCGGGTGACTTTGAGGGACTTGGCGTCCACCACGTCGAGGGTGCTTTCGGCTTCGTTGCTGATGTAGTAGCGGCTGCCGTCAGGCGCGGCTGCGGCTCCGTGGTTGACTTCGATGCCGGCAATCTCGCCGACTACCTTATCGGTGACAGGGTCGATGATGTGAACGCTATCGCCGGCGCTGTTGGTTTGAATGATGCGAATCGTGCTCGCCGCCATGGGCAGCGCAAGCAGGACCGCCAACCGCAAAAACCGCATACTCGGACCCTCCGTGCAATGGAGTTTATTGAGAATGGGCTCCAAAAGCAAGCCGGGCGGCCCCGTTTGGGACCGCCCGGCAGAAGTTTGCAATTTGCAGGAGATTACTGAGCCAGACGAAGCAGCGAGGACGCCACCGAGTCGAAGGCCGAGATGAGCTGGCTGGTGCTGTTGACCAGGTAGAACTTCCCGTTGGGCTCCGAGGAGACGTATGACGTGGACTGCGGCGTGTTGGCCAGACGGTTCAACAGGCCGGTGTCGGTGCCCGAGTTGCCGGAGTAGCCGATGGTGAAGATCTGGATCTGATTCATCGTGTTCTGAGTGCGAATCGCCTTACCGATCTTATCGGTGAGGTTCCACGATGCAGCCGCTATGTTGTAGCCCAAGTCTGGAGTTGAGGCATCGTACGATCCGGTATTGGGCTGCCAGGTATTGGTCCCGTCGAACATCACCGAGTTGGTGAAGTTCGTACCAGAGGTGGAATACCCGTAGAGGTCAAAATCCGGAACCTTGGCCAGATCATCGGTTGTGCAGTTGTCGTGCCGAAGGATGGGGTTGCTGCTATAAGTGGACAGGCAACCATATTTCGTTCCGTTGTTCGTGGGGTCGGTAGTGGTATTTCCCATGAACATACATCCACTTACGGAGGTCTGCGGACCTGGAGTCAAATCATTGGCTCCGTTGGTTCCCAGCCACCAGGTCAGATTCTGACTGGTATCGTATGCGGGCAGGCGAATCAATGCGGCAGTCAAATTTCCGCTTCCGCCCCATCCAGGGAAGCTGGTTCCGTTACCGGGAGGTCCGCCTGGCGACACCAGGTACCCCTTCATTTGGGTGCTGGCCGTGCTGGTTGCCGGGTTGTTCGTACATTTGGATTGGTTGGCCGCGTTGCCCACCGGTTTGAGCGAGTTGTGGTTGGGATCGTTGGCGTAGACCGCGATCGAGTCGGGCACGCCGTCCGTGAACAGCACAATCGTGTTTAGGGTGTTGTCGGTGCCATTAGCCGCCAGGTCGCGAGCATGCGCCTTCTGCAATTCGATGTATGCCAACGCCAGGGCTTCCGGAGTTCCCGTGCCGCCGCCTACGCTCATTGCCGTGAGCTGATCGAAAACCGGCCCGGTCATGGTCTGCGCATTGGTGGCGAAGTTTTTATCCGGACCGCCGGCGCTCGTAGGATCGTTGTTGTAGGGGCGAGTCTCCGGATACGCCACGAGAGCGCCGCCCGAGAAGACAATCAATCCCATTTCGTCGTATCCGGGAGTGAACTGCGACGCGAACCACTCCGCGCCAGCCTGCATGGTGGTGAACACATTGGCGTGGGTGACCGGGTCGGTGTTGTTCATCGATCCAGAACGGTCCAGCACCAGCTCCACGCGGGTGACACGGCGGGTAGCCACGGCGCTGGCGCTCACCAGCGATCCGGTTTGACCCAGCATGCGCGCGAATGTCAGAGGAAGATTCACCGTCGCGTAGATGCTGATGGTCTGCACACCGAGGTTGTTGGTGTACGAGATGTTCTTCTGGAGATTGTTGGTGCTCCAGAAGCCGGACGGAAAGTTAACATTTAAGAACTCACCCGCGATTTCAGTGGTGTTTGCGCTCGTGCCCAGCAACCGTCCCGAGCCCAGGGCGGCGCCATCCACGGCGGCGGACAGTTTCGACTGCACGATGTACAGGCGGGTGCCGTCGATCGCCAGTCCGATCAACGGAATCAGGAGGAGTGGGACCATCGACAGCAGGAGAATGATTGTGGCTCCGCGCCGGGGACGATTGCTTCGAGTAGTTAGACGCATATTGTTTCTAATTCCTCCCAACGTTTAAAAGAACGCGAACGAATAATTGGGAACCCCCGCGACGTACGGAGGCATCCTGAATCCGGTTGATGCCGCTTCGGCCAGGTACAGCCGCTGTCCGGATGGAAGACCTTGGGCCACGTTGTTTACCACCGAGTAGGGGTTGATACCGTTCGCACTGGAGAACTGGGCGACGGCGCCGGTCCTGGTGGCATATTGCGCGACCGAGATCTTGCCTTGGCTATCCAACGTCACGTTGTTGCTGATGTCGCTTCCGTTGGTGATCGGTGCCCCGTAATTACTGGTACGCAGACTGGTATTGCCGATCTCCAGCCGCTGAACGAAGACCCATTTGTTCAGGTTGGTGCAGGAGGAATTCGGGACCCCGTTGGTGGCAGCACCTCCGGCGACACAGGTGTTGGCATCCACGTAGGTAAGAGCGGAAAGAATCACTACCGCGTTTCCGCTACCTGACGTTTGCAGACCCAGACTAGTGCCGAGCGTGGCCAGCATGTTCTGATTGCCGGTCTGCGAGAAGTCCACGCCCCGGGCGAACATGTGCCCCGCATCCCGCGCGAGCTGGATGGTCTGCATGTTCTTGATCAGGTTGATCCCAAGGGCCCCCGTGCCGAGGATCAGCGGCACCAGCACCACCAGACTCAGGGCAAATTCAATTGTCGATACTCCGCGTAAGTTTCGGCGTTTCATAATACTCCTACGGCGCAGAGCCTATTGGCGGCGTGAGATACGTCGCCATGGGTTCAATGACATCCGCTGCGTAAACGGTCATGTTCATGGGGTTATTGTCCACTCCGCCTTTCCAGTTGAAGAAGCGGGGCATCAGGGGCACGAGTGGATAGTTTTCCACGGAAACCCGCATGATATTACCGGGGTTGTTACCCCAGGTTTGGTTGGAAACGTCGGAGGATGGATTGTTCGCATCGAAGTAATGGACTTTGATGTAGCCCAAGCCGGTAGATCCGTTTAACAAACCCACCGCATGCTGTTGAACCATCGACTTGACCGTGTCGGTCAAGGTAGTGGTTACCTGGGTACTCGTCAAAGTCACTCCGGTCCGGACCGCCATACGGACGGCCTGCTGCAACGTGGATTCGGCGTAAATCGCCCACGAAGTGTCTACCAGAACGACGATCATGATCATGAACGGCAGGAAGTTGAGTGTAAACTCCACCAACTGCGCGCCCTGCGAACGGCGGCGCCTGCGACTCGGCTTGGGGTTCGACCGCAAACCGTGCCGCCGCATGTACCGTGCCGGTCCCCCTGGCACCGGTTGAGTCTCGCGTTCGGCTAATGGACAAGCAACGGAGGCGACTGACTGGGTCGCTCGTTCCGCCGTATCAGGCACGTCGGGGCTCAGAGCGATATTCATGTCCCCATGTTACAGGAGACGTGTCGTAATTCGAATAGTTCCGAGACCCTCGTTACCTGATAACCGTCCTGTTAACCTTAGGGTATAGTTCCATTACCCTCCCGACTGCAGAATCCCCTCAACCTGAGTTATTATTGGGCGGGGGAATTATTACCCAAAAGTAACGTTGACCATTTCAGGTAGTCTCAGTGAGAATTGCCGTAATAGGTTATGACGACTGACATGGCGGTTTTCCTTACAGCGCTTCGGAGATATTTTTTGTGCGCTCGGGAGTGTGCCTGGGCCGCCAGTCTCGTGGCAGTTTCGTCATTTGCCGTTTGGATGCTGCGGGCCATTGTCGGGACGCCGGCAAGAACTGGCGGACTTTTGGCCGCACAGAATTACGGTCTCAACGTCCCGCTCCTGGATTTTGGGGGCTGCGTGCCGGACTTCCTCAAACCCGGCTGAACCCGGCGAGCCCCGGATATGGTCGAAGGTCGTGAGGCAAGACCAACGCTGAGGGTGTATCCTCTTTTAAAGAGCTCTCCGTTTACCTTATTAATCGTATTGTGCCCGGCCGGGGCTTCACGGAAGAACACTCCCTTACGGTCGTGGCTCGTGCACGGCTCGTATGCCTGTTCGCCCATCCGCACTCGCTGAAATCGCCGCGAGATTTCAGCCGAATGCCCTTCACGCCTCCCTAATCCTCACATTTCGAGCAAATCCGTGGCACAATGGCGTATTCGGGGTCAGAAAAAACCGTGGAGCCAGCGGTGTGGCCGTGGGAATTATCACCATTAGTTGCGTACAGTCCCCGAAGGTCGCTAAAATCATCGCGTTCGCACAATACCCCAGGAGGAAGCATGGCAGGAGTGGAGCAGAAGGTAAAGCAGATCATTGTCGAGCAACTCGGCGTCGATGAAAGCCAGGTCGACAGCAATGCGTCATTCGTAGACGATTTGGGCGCCGACTCGCTGGATATCGTGGAACTGGTCATGGCTTTCGAAGAAGCCTTTGAACTCGAGATCCCAGATGAGGATGCCGAGAAGATCACCACCGTCAAGGACGCCGTCGAATACATCGAGAACAAGACTTCCAAGAAGTAACCGCTTTTCTCACCAGGGAGATCGTTTTGTCGCGAAGAGTGGTAGTTACCGGTGTCGGCCTGCTGACGCCGCTTGGGATCGGGACTGAAACGTCCTGGCAAGCCATCCGTACCGGGAAGTGCGGGATCGGACCCATCACGCAGTTCGATGCGTCCGCTTTTTCGTGCCGGATCGCCGGCGAGGTGAAGGGCTTCGATCCATCCAATTACATCGAGAAGAAAGAAATCAAGAAGATGGGGCGATTCATCCAGTTCGCCATCGCGGCGGCGGAATTCGCCCTAAAGGACTCCGGTTTGAAGGTTTATCCGGAGAATGCGGAACAGGTTGGTGTTTATATCGGGAGCGGCATCGGCGGCTTCGAGGTGATCGAGCGCGAACATCAGACGCTCCTGGAATGCGGCCCCCGCCGCATTTCCCCGTTTTTTATTCCCGCGACCATTGTGAATCTGGCGTCCGGATACGTTTCCATCCGCAGCGGCGCCAAGGGGCCCAATTCCGCAACCGCTACGGCCTGCACTACCAGTGCCCATTCGATCGGCGATTCGTTCCGCTTGATCCAGCGGGGCGACGCCGACGCCATGATCTGTGGCGGGACCGAGGCTTGCATCACCCCCATGGGAATCGGGGGATTTGCCGCGATGCGCGCTTTGTCCACTCGCAACGAGGAGCCCGAACGCGCATCCCGACCTTGGGATCGCGATCGCGACGGCTTCGTGGTCGGCGAAGGCTCGGGAATGCTGGTGTTGGAGGAGTTGGAGTGCGCTCGTGCGCGGGGTGCCAAAATCCTGGCGGAACTGGTGGGATACGGCATGAGCGCTGACGCTTTCCATGTGACCGCGCCGCCACCGGATGGAGAAGGCGCTTTTCGTGTAATGCGCAATTCCATGCGCGACGCCAAGATTGAGCCCGAGGAGGTGGACTACATTAATGCGCACGGCACCTCCACCGAAGCGGGCGATAAGGCCGAGACCATGGCCATCAAACGAGCTTTCGGCGACCATGCGTATCGGTTGGCGGTCAGTTCCACCAAATCGATGACGGGACATCTGCTGGGTGGCGCCGGGGGACTCGAGGCCGGGATCACCGTGCTGGCGATCCGAGACCAGATTGCGCCTCCCACCATCAATCTGGAGAATCCCGACCCGGTTTGCGATCTTGACTACGTGCCGAATCAGGCGCGGCCGATGAATATCGACTACGCCTTGTCGAACAGTTTCGGGTTCGGTGGCACGAATGGCTCTTTGATCTTCAAGAAATACCAAGAGTAGAGGCGCGCCCCCTCGGGGACGCGTGGAATACAATCATGAAAATCGTTGTTGCTATCAAGCAAGTACCCGCTCGCGATTCGCAACTGCGAATTGCTTCCTCCGCCAAATGGATTGAGGAGGAAGACCTCGGCTACGAAATCAACGAACCGGATGCTTACGCCCTCGAGGAAGGCCTTCAGTTGAAGGAAAGGCACGGTGGCGAGGTGATCGCCCTGTGCGCCGGACCGGCACGGGCGGCCCAGACGATCCGTGAGGCGTTGGCAAAAGGCGCGGACCGCGCGATTCACATCGAGGAGGAGAACCTCGGCGCGTTTGACCCGCTTGCTGCCGCGAAATTGCTGGCGGCAGCGCTCAAGCCCGAGTCTCCAGACCTGATCCTGACTGGTCTCCAGTCGGACGACTACGGCTATGGGCAGACCGGAGTCATCCTCGCTGAGCTGTTGGGTCTGCCGCACGCCACCATCATCATGCAGGTGGAAAAGGAGGGTGCTGGCATCAAGGTAAAGCGCGAGCTGGAGGATGGCTGGTTTCAGCACGTCGAGATGCCTTTGCCGGCACTATTGACCATCCAATCCGGCATCAGCAAATTGCGGTACGCCACGCTGATGGGAATCAAGAAGGCAAAGTCCAAGGAGATCAAGCGGTTGACTGCGTCCGCTCTGGGTGTCAGCTCGGCCAACCCGAGTATTCAGTTGAGCCGGGTTTATCTTCCCGAGCGTAGCAAGCAGACGCAACTGTTTGAAGGAAGTCCCAAGGAAGCCGCCGCCAAACTGGTGGAAAAGTTGAAATTTGAGGTGCGGGTGATATGAGCATCCTGGCAGTTTTGGATCACAATGGGCAGACCTGGGGCCGTACGGCCTGGGAAACGCTCGCGGCCGCGCAGCAACTCGCACGGGAACTGAATACCACGGTATCCGCAGCTTTAGTGCGGACCGGCGGCAAGGCATTCGCCGAAGAACTGGCGCGAAAACAGCTCGAGAAGGTCTACCTCATCGACCACGAATTGCTGAAGGACTATACCCCGGATGGCTACACCATCGCCTTGCGGCAGTTGATTCAGCAGGTCAAACCTGCCCTGGTGCTGTTCGCGCACACATACCAGGTCCGCGATTATCTTCCTAAGCTGGCTACTTCGCTCGGCAGGGTTGCGGTGACGGATGTGGTCGCTCATCGCATCGATAACGGGCAAGTGGTGCTGGTGCGCCAGCTTTTTCAGGGCAAGGTCAATGTGGATGTGCGGTTCGTCGGCGACTCGCCGAATCTGGCATCCTTGCAGGCGGGATCGTATCGGGGCGATCAGGTTGCGGACGGTCAGGCCGCGGTTGAGGTCATTCAGCCTCAGCTCGCTGCCGCCGATCTGCGCACGCGGCCGCTCGACACGTTCCGCGAATCGCAGCGAGCGGTCGATCTTACGGCGGCGGAGATCATTGTCTCGGTGGGACGCGGGATTAAGGAATCGGACAACCTTCCGCTGGTGCAGAAGCTGGCCGATGTGCTGGGCGCCGAACTGGCGGCATCGCGGCCGATCTGCGACGCCGGCTGGCTCCCGATGGAGCGCCAGGTGGGCAGTTCCGGCCAGACGGTGGCGCCGAAGATGTACATGGCGGTCGGCATCTCCGGCGCGATTCAGCACCTGGTGGGCATGAAGGGCTCGCGAACGATCGTAGCGATCAATAAGGACCCCAACGCCCCGATCTTCGAAGTCGCAGACTATGGCATTGTGGGAGATTTGTTCCAGGTGGTGCCGGAACTGATCGAAGCGATCAAGAAGGCGAAGTAAGGCCACGGTATCCCACCGCAGGTAATCGACATTTGCGATTTGGATCAGAGGGGCTCTGAGCCTCACGCAGCCGTACAGCCCGTGTTAGGGTGATAAGGAACAGAAAACACTCCAACGAGGGTACACGGTTTGCGTCATTTCATCACGGCGGCGATTTTGTTGAGTTGCAGCGCGGCAGGTCTGCGTGCCCAGGGCAACTACGAAGTTCAGGTCTATGCTTCCGAACTGGTGGCTCCCAAGGCGACCATGGTTGAACTCCACAGCAATTTCACCGCGAGCGGAACCAAAGGGGTCGTGGATGGAGTCCTCCCCACCAATCACGCGGAGCACGAGACCGTCGAGATCACACACGGCTTCAACGAGTGGTTCGAGACCGGCTTCTACATCTTCACCAGCATTCAACCCGACGGCAGTTGGTATTACGTGGGTTCCCACATCCGTCCCCGATTTGCCGTGCCGGAGAAGTATCATTTGCCCGTCGGACTGAGCATCTCGAACGAAATCGGCTGGCAGCGCCCCAATTTCTCGCTGGACACGTGGACGTGGGAAATCCGCCCCATCGTCGACAAGAAGATCGATAAGTGGTATTTCGCCTTCAATCCGACATTTGACAAGTCGTTCCACGGCCCATCGAAGGCGAACGGCTACGAATTCTCGCCCAATATCAAGTTCAGCTATGACGTCACAAAGAAGGTGGCCATGGGCGTGGAATACTATGGGGCGTACGGCCCGGTAACCGGCTTCGACCCGCTGCGCGATCAGCAACAGCAGATCGTGCCCGCCGTCGATGTGGACTTCGGCAAGAACTGGGAATTCAATTTCGGAGTGGGCGTCGGCGTTACGCAGGCCACCGACCACCTGCTGATCAAGGCGATCCTGGGATACCGATTTAACGGCCACAACAATTGAGGCCCGCCGCCCCGTGGCGCAAACACTCTGTTTGCCGCGTCGACACTCATGTCGACGCTTTTCGGGGGTGCCGATCTGATGCGGTCTTCGAGGCTACGGGCAACCCGGCGCCTCTAGCTCGCCGCCTGCTTTCCGATGTCGAGCACGCTCTTGCGAGTTTCGACCCAGGCAGGAAAGACCTCGGGATTCTCGAGCCATACGAGCATCCACTGCACCATCTCTTCCTTGAGAACTTTCCTCTCGGGCGCCGTTCGCGGATTCTGCACCAGGAATTTCGCGCGATCTTTCGCACCGATCACCTGGCGGCGGCAGTACCGCGCCCGCTCGCGATTCCCTGCCGCCATCGCCTCCAAATAGACCTGCAGAAGCGCGCGGAGCGAGCCCTCCAGCCCTTCGAGCGTGTGCTGATCTACCCCGGCATAGGGCTGCTCGATGGGAACACCCGCGGCGCCGATCAATTCGCGCAAATAACTCTCCGACACCGGCCCGAGGCGCTCCACCAAATCGCGCCACACCGCTTCCGTCACGGCGGCGGGCTGTTCCACCGCCAGATAGTCGCGCAGGCGCTGCCGCACCGATTTAGCGGCGTTGGCCATGCCGATACCGCTCCGTCGCTGCCTGATGATCGGCCAGATTGCTCGAGAACTGGTGCCCACCCGATCCGTCCGCCCGCGCGACAAAATAAAGTTCGTCCGACCGCATCGGCGCCAGAACGGCGTGGATCGACTGGACACCCGGATTGGCAATCGGCCCTGGGGGCAATCCGGCGTGGCGATATGTGTTGTAGGGATCGTCGCTATCCAGATCCGAGCGATGAATCGTTCCGCGATACCGGTCGGCCAGCAACGCCGCGTAGATCGTGGTCGGGTCGCAATCCAGCTTCATTCCGATCTTCAGGCGATTCTCGAAAACCGCCGCGATGCGCGGGCGCTCATCCGCCAGCTTGCCTTCTTTCTCCACCAGCGAGGCCATCGTGACCGTCTCATGCACGTCGGCCGAAGTGGAAAGACCACGCCAAACCTCACGGAACCGCGCAGTCATCAACTGGCAAAGATGTTCCGGAGTGGTGTGGCGACCCAGGCGATACGTGCTGGGGAACAGGTAGCCTTCGAGCGTTGGCGCGTGCGGATCGAGGTCGTGGATGATCGCGGGATTGCGTGCCGCGGTCAAAAACTGGCTGGCGGTAAAGAGCCCGAGTTGCTCCACCGCCTGACCGATGTCGAACATGTTCTTTCCCTCAGGCACCACCAGCTCGAAATAAAAAGTGTCCCCGCGCGCAATCCGGTTATAGACCTCGCCAGAGCTGGCGGGACGATTGAACCGATACTCCCCTGCCTGCAGAACCTTCGATCCTCGCAGAGCCCGGGCCGCCATGAAATCCCAGCGGCTCCGCACCACACCCGCGTTGGCGAGCAGCGCCGCAATCCCTTTCGTCGAGGTGCCGCGCGGGATCTCGACAAAAATCTCCCCGGAAAATCCGCGATACGGGAGCGACAGACGCACTACCAGCAGTGCCGCCAGAATCAGGAGCACAACCAACACACCAATGAGTTTTTTCATCGCGAATCCAGATAGCTTTGCAGTAAGATCACCGCGGAAAGCCGATCTACCGCGGCGGCGCGCTTTTCAATGCTGATCCCGCTGGAGCGTAAGACGCGCCCCGCTTCTACACTGGTAAGCCTCTCATCCCAGAACGTGACCGGTAAGCCGAGCCGGCTCTCGATGGCGGATCCGAATTCGCGCACCCAGGCGGATTGCCGCCCCTCCTGGCCCCGCATGCCGATCGGATTCCCCATCAGCACGAACCCCACCTCACGCTCCCGGGCAAGTTGTTCCAGCGCCGCCAAGTCCGCGCGTTTGTTGGTTCGTACCAGGTTCGGCAAGCCCTGGGCGGTGATTCCCAAAGGATCGCTGATGGCGAGGCCAATTCGCTTTTTGCCGAGATCCAGGGCGAGGATACGCGAATTTGTGGGTGTCAACTCAATTTCATTATAGACATGGCCATGTTACAGTCGAGACAAGGTTGTCATTGCGCCGTGGCGCTCATCACCAAGCCTCTCACCAAAACCTCGACGGCGGTACAGGAAGCACGGCAGTTCGCACTGCCGGTGGTAGCCATGGGTGTGATCATCGCGGTCCTTTATTTCGGACGCGTCTTCTTCATCACATCCATTACTGCCATGACAATTGCGTTCATTCTGGAGCCCTTTGTGGCCCTGCTGATGCGCGCGCGCTTTCCGCGGAGCCTCGCCAGCTTCGTGGTATGCACCATCGCACTGCTGTTCCTATACGTCATCGGCATGGGCGCCTATTCGCAGTTCTCCGCGATGTATGAGGACCTTCCCAAGTACGGCCAGCGGATCGGAGACATAGTCGACGATATACGGCAGAAGGTCACTGGAATGGAGGACCGTACCTACCAACTGCTGGTCCCAGCAAGGCAGCGCCAGCAGGAGCAGGAGCGGCTCCGGCTACAGCAGGCCGACACGGCCCGGAAGAGAAACACCCGAAATCCGCAGCCGCCCCCACCACCGCCGCCCGCCTCTGCCCTTCCCGGGTCCATCCCGGAAGTGCGCATTCACGAGGAGAACACCCCCATCGGTGACTACATCTACGCGCGCCTCAGCTCTTTCTAT